>ERZ773203.339-NODE-339-length-25610-cov-15.159930_pt1 | contig 25610 bp, 39 predicted proteins | sample MGYA00580529_ERZ773203 | MGnify/ENA primary metagenome ERZ773203 (study PRJEB29015, sample SAMEA2738176) | human oral metagenome | biome: human oral; feature: human-associated habitat; material: saliva | place: China | collected 2177 ... | reverse complement strand
CAGTTGGTAGAGCACGACCTTGCCAAGGTCGGGGTCGCGAGTTCGAGCCTCGTTTGCCGCTCTTTTTTTTTAGAGAAACATACATAGCATTTCTTTATGAATTTATATTTGCGATATTTCGATAATGAAGTATTAGTACACAATGTTGAGGAAGCTTTGGATTTTTTAAGTTCTATTCCTGACATTCAACTCACTCCAGAATTGGAAGATGATATTAGAAATTATGCTTCCAACGATGTCTTTTATCCAAAACGTTATAAGGTTCGTCCTCGAGTTTATTTTATAGTCATTAAGACTGAGGCAGCTACTATGATGGATTTTAAGCAGAAAAAAGCCCTTCGTCCGGTTGTTGATGGAATCGTGCGTAAGGATAATCCAGCTATTATGCATCTCAATGAGGAACGTGAGGGATGGTATGAAGGTGAACTTGATTTTAAGCGTGTCGTCCTCATTCCTACTTCTGGTAAACATGAATATCGTGATACTCATTTCGTAGCACAGTGTAAGGCTGTTTCAGGATGGGATTGTTATAATCGTATCGTTGAGTATCTAAAAGATAGGGTTGACAATAGAAGTCAGTTCCCTTCTGCTAAAGGTAAGAATTTTAAGTTTAGATATTTAGGTATGTGGAAGTAATTTCACATGCCTTTTTGCTATTGCTTTCTTATGAATAAAGTAATGTTAATTGGTAATGTCGGTCGAGAGCCAGAGATAAAATATTATGAGGCAGACCAATGTGTTGCCTCTTTTACTTTGGCAACAACGGAGCGTGGATATACACTTCCAAATGGTACGGTTGTACCTGATCACACTGATTGGCATAACATAGTTCTCTTTAAGGCATTGGCTAAGTATGCTGAGAAGTATATTCATAAAGGCGATAAACTTTATATTGAGGGGCGTGTGCGTTATCGTACTTATGATGATAAGAAAGGTATGCGTCGTTATGTTACAGAGATTTATGGTGACAACCTTGAATGGCTTTCCGCATCCCGTAAATCTGAAAGTGTGTCTGGAGAGAAAGTAGATGATAATGCTTCTGATACTACAGATAATTCTAATTTACCTTTTTAATGGATAGTTTTTTAGTAGTTTTTTCTTCTTATATAAGTATTAATCCAATAGATATTAGTGTGATTCTTGCAATTCTATTGGCTGTTTTTCTACTAAGTCTTTCGGCTTTTGCAAGTGCGTCGGAGATTGCTTTTTTTAGTTTATCTCCAACTGATATAGAGTCGCTTGACCCGGATAAGAATACTTCTGATAAGCTTATTCAGCAGTTTAGAGACGATAGTGAGCGTACGTTGGCAACAATTCTTATTACGAATAATCTTGTCAATGTTGCGATTATTATGCTGTGTAATTATATCTTTTCCAGTCTGTTTACCTTTAAGGAAGAGTGGTTGCAGTTTCTTTGTGTAACCATTCTGTTGACTTTTTTGCTTTTACTCTTTGGTGAGATTATTCCAAAGGTTTATAGTAGAAGAAATCCATTGGCATTCTGTAGAAGTGGTGTCAAAGGCATTGTTTTCTTCCGTAAGTTGTTTTGGCCTATCGAAACTATATTGTTGAAAAGTGGTGCTTTTGCTGAAAAGGTAGTTCAAAAGGAGAATCGTCAGTTGTCTGTTGATGATCTTGAACAGGCTTTAGAATTGACTGATAAGAATGATATTAAGGATGAGCAGGGTATGCTGCAAGGTATTATTCGCTTTGGAGATGAGACTGCAAAAGAGGTAATGACTTCTCGTCAGGATATTATAGATTTGGATATCCGCTGTTCATATGAAGATGTCTTGAAATGTATCGTTGATAATAACTATTCTCGTATTCCTGTTTATCAAGATAATCAAGATAACATACGAGGTGTACTTTATATTAAGGATCTCCTGCCTCACCTATCTAAGCCAACTAACTTTAGATGGCAGAGTTTGATTCGACCACCTTATTTTGTTCCAGAGACGAAGAAGATAGACGATCTCTTACGTGACTTCCAAGAGAATAAAGTTCATATAGCTATTGTCGTTGATGAGTTTGGTGGTACGAGTGGTATTGTTACTTTGGAGGACATTCTTGAAGAAATTGTCGGAGAGATTAATGACGAGTTTGATGAAGAAGAGCGTAACTATACAAAGTTAGGTTCTAATATCTACATATTTGAGGGTAAAACTCTCTTGAAGGACTTCTCTAAGATTCTTAATCTCCCAGATGATGAGTTTGATGAGATAGAAGGCGATGCTGATTCTGTAGCAGGTTTACTATTAGAAATCAAGGGAGATTTCCCTGCAGTACATGAGATGCTGGACTATAAGAACTATAAGTTTGAAGTCTTAGCTATTGAAGAGCGTCGTATTAGTAAAGTTAAAGTTACTGTTTGTGGTAAGGATAACGAATGATGTTGAGGGTAAGGTCGTCATTGGTCTGTTGGAGATAGAGAAAGGAAGACAGGCTGAGAACGATGGGGTACATTATGTTTTAACGGAAATGTTAGGCTATGAGCCTTTAGTAGAACATAATGAGGATGGTAAACCAATGATAGAGGGCTATCATATAAGTATATCTCATACTCTTGGTTATGTTGCTGTTATTCTTTCTCGTGACTATGAAGTAGGTGTTGATATAGAATATGTTTCTGATAGAGTAAACCGTATATCATCACGTTTCCTAAGAGATGATGAGGTCTTTCCTGGTACGACAGATAAGCTTATTGCTTGGTGTGCCAAGGAAACTATGTATAAACTCTTTTCTTCTGAGCATTTAGCTTTAAAAGATATAAAAGTAGACCCGCAGTCAAGCTTAGTAACTAATATGAAGCGTAATATCACGCTTAAGTTTCAGTGTGAGTGTTCTTCAAAGTACATTTTGACTTATACTTGGTATTAAGTCTTATTTTATTTCGTCCTTACTGGCACATCATAATCACAGATAATAGTTTTGATATCATAAATGCATATAATGATATAAAAAATTCATTATGCAGTAAAAAATGTTTAAATAATTAATTTATTCAGTGTTTGACTTGTTTTTTATTTTCATTTTACCTATATTTGTAACAGTCATTTAGTGGGTAACGTAATATATTTACCATTTAGTCTAATTAATAGGAGGTATAAACATGAAAGAAAACAAAACACGAGAATTTTTCGAAACTCATGATTTCGAGAATCAGAACAGTCAGGAACATACCGATGCGAATGAAACGCTTGGTGGTGAAATTTGGTACAACTAATGTTGTATGAATTTAGATTATATATTTTATAATTGATTTTAGGAACGCACTTGCTCTATGAGTTTAAGTGCGTTTTTTTATTTTGTTTAAACTTTTTGCATTATCTAAATGGGTCAATTATTCAGGTTACATACTTATTTTCGTGAATCTTACTTATTGTAAACGGCAGAGTATGTATAAATGATAATTGCTATTTGTTTACTTCGTCAGAAATGATTACTTTTGTATCTGTAAAAAACATATTATGAACGAAGCAAACGTAAAAAGGGAGGAACTAATACTTATACGTATAACAGGACAAGATAGACCAGGGTTAACAACTGCGGTGATGTCTATTCTTGCTTGTTATAATGCCCATATTTTAGATATTGGGCAAGCTGATATCCATTCTACTTTATCACTTGGTATTCTTATTCGTATTGATGATCAGGGTGCCGGGCAGGTAATGAAAGAACTGTTATTCAAGGCTACGGAACTTGGTGTAAATATCGGTTTTGCTCCTGTAACAGATGATGAATACGAAGATTGGGTTAATAGACAAGGGAAAAATCGTTATATTCTCACGATTATTGGTAGGTCTTTATCAGCTCGTAATATCGAGGAGGCTACTCGGGTGATTACAGAACAAGGTGTAAATATAGATTCTATTCTTCGCTTGACAGGACGTCAGAGTATTCGCAAAAGTAATCAAAAAGTCAGAGCATGTATAGAGTTTTCATTGCGTGGTACTCCTAAAGACTATAGACAGATGCAGGCTGATCTCATGCAGATGAGTCACGAACAAGGAATTGATTTTTCTTTGCAGGAAGACAATATGTACAGAGGTATGCGTCGTTTAATATGTTTTGATATGGATTCTACACTTATTCAGACAGAATGTATTGACGAATTAGCAAAACGTGCTGGGGTAGGAGAGCAGGTTGCTGCTATTACTGAACGTGCAATGCGTGGTGAAATTGATTTTAAGAAAAGCTTTACAGAACGCGTTGCTTTGTTGAAGGGGCTCGATGCTGATGTCATGAAGGATATTGCCGAAACAATGCCTATAACAGAGGGCGTTGATCGCTTAATGACTGTTTTGAAGCAGTGTGGATATAAGATAGCCATATTAAGTGGTGGCTTTACTTATTTTGGAGAGTATCTACAGCGCAAGTATGGTATTGATTATGTATATGCTAATGAACTTGAGATAGATGAAAATAATAAACTTACAGGGCGCTACATTGGTGATATTGTGGATGGTAAACGTAAGGCTGAGCTATTGAAGTTATTAGCACAAGTAGAGAAGGTCAATCTCGCTCAGACTATAGCTGTTGGTGATGGTGCTAACGATCTTCCTATGCTTTCTGAGGCAGGCTTGGGCATTGCCTTTCATGCTAAACCACGTGTACAAGCTAACGCTGAACAAAATATTACTACTATCGGTTTAGATGGTGTACTTTACTTTCTTGGTTTTAAAGATAGTTATTTGGGCGAAGCTGGTAAACTTTAATCAAAATAGGTTCATAAGAACCTGAACATATTTAGATGAGGGATGTATCAAATATATTGTAATTCTATTTTATGAATATATTTGATACATCTTTTTTATTGAAACTTATTTTTGTTTGGCAAGTTCTTCTTATATAGGTTTAGTGTTTATGTTTTCCAATATATTCTTTCGCTATAATGCCTCTCACTATTCGTTCTTTATGAACGTGTTGTAAGTTAGCACATATTGTGTTAATGCTCCGCACATGTTGTGCTGATGTTCCGCACACGTAGTGTTGTTGGTAAGTTATAGTACAAATAAAATAGGATACCCTTGTAGAGTATCCTATTTTATTTGTTAGAAATTCCACCAGTGCTTTTTCTTAGGTGGTTTATGATCTTCAAACGAACGATGCGCAAAGTTACGGCTTTCCCATGTTTCATTATTGGTAATCATTTGATAGATAGTTCCCCAGTCTGGTAAGCCACCAAGATTACGGTCATCGATAAACATTTCTACCTTTAACTTTCTTGAAAAATGATTGTTCTTCTCTTTTTCTTCTTCAGGATAATCCTTGTTTACAGCCCAAAAATCTACCCCACGTTCATGGCACCAATCAACAGCCTCTTGGAGTAGTTCGCCTTCTCTGACACTCCATAAGATAAGTTGGTGACCATCTTTAATCAGCATTTTAAGCGTATCGGTAGCGAAAGGGATTTCGCTACCGATTTTAGGATATTTATGTTCTACGATGGTTCCATCGAAGTCAACTGCAATAATCATTGTCTGTTAGTTTATCGCTTTATAGAGTCATCGTGCTTATTGCCATAGTGGCTGTTAGCATAATTACCATAATTGCCATAGTTTCCATACTGTCCATAGCTTGTACCGTAGCTTGCTCTACCATATCTACCATACTTGCCATAACCGCCATAGCCATAGTAATAGCTATATTTTCTCTTAGACATGTCAATACCATTGAGAACAATAGCCATGTTAGGGAACTTCTTCTCGTTTGCAAGTGCATTAATCAAGTTGAAGCTTGACTTTGGAGTATAGTCTGCACGACACATATAGATAGAAGCATTTGCAACGCGCGCAATCTGAAGAGTATCTGTAACAAGACCGACTGGTGCGGTATCAATCATGATATAATCATATTTCTCCTTCAAGAGATTAATGATAATATCTAATGAATTACGTGCAATAAGCTCTGCTGGGTTTGGAGGAATTGGACCTGCCATGAGGAGATCAAGATTCTTATTAACTCCTGAAGGCAAAATCTGCTCATATATATCTTCTATCGTTGGATTATCCTTTACAAGAAGGTTTGTAATACCATGTTTGTGATCGTTGATGCCGAACAACTCTGCCAAACGTGGACGACGAATATCAAGACCAACCAAGATAACTTTCTTGCCTAAGAGACCGAAACTAACAGAAAGGTTTGCTGCGTTAAAGGTCTTACCCTCACCAGAAGTAGATGAAGTGAAGAGTACAACCTTCTGTCCTTCCTTAAGCATAAACTGAAGGTTGGTACGCATTGAACGGAAGATTTCTTCCATCTGGTTGTTTTGGTTTTCATGTACAACGATATCTGCTTTACCCTTCGCCTTATTACTTGCAATAGCAACGTCTGCAATGATTGGTAACTTGGTAAGGCGAGCAACATCGTCATGGCCCTCAATCTTATAACGGAAGAATTGTAAGATAAGGATTACCAATACTGGAAGTACTAAGCCAATTAGTAAAGCAACAAGCATAATTGATGTTGACTTTGGACTAATCTTACCTAACAACTGTGGATCATCAATAAGTTTACCTTTATCGGCTGTTGCTGCCAAAGAAATGTTGTTTTCCTCACGCTTTTGGAGTAACATCAGGTACAAACCAGACTTTACTTCCTGCTGACGGTCAATCTGTGTCAGCATTCGTTCCTGCTGTGGAGTCTCAGCAACCTGTTCATTAAACTTATTAACTTGTGACAAAACTGCATCACGCTGAATCAGTAGGTTCTGACGTGCAGCACCAATCGCACGACGAATGTTACCATTTAGCTCACGAATTTGTGCTGTAAGTGGTTCTACAACAGGAGAACTTTCAGAAGCACTACGGAGTAAACGATTACGCTCAAGTACTAACTCGTTATATTTGTTAATCAGAGATGTAGAACTTTGATCATCCAAACCTACGTTAGAAGGAATTACTTGAGAAAGATTACGAGATGAACTCTCGACCTCTCTTGCAATTGTATTGAATAATTCAATCTGTGTCTCAACCTCTGCAAGCTTTAATTCTGAGTTATTCTGATTTGCTACAGAGTTACCTGCATTCATCTTCAACTCTACAATACCATTTTGCTGTTTATAGTTCTGCAACTGACCTTCGGTCTTGCCCAGTTCGGTATTAATCTTACCCAAACGGTCATTGATGAACTTGTCTGTACGAAGTGCAATGGTATTCTTGTCCTCATTTGCTTGACGGTTATATACAATTGCTAACTGCTTCAAGTAATCAAGAGAACGCTGTGGTACTTCGTCTGTAAGCTGCAGCTGCGCAATAGAGGTTGACTTTGCTGTCTGTGCAACTTGAAGTTCGCTGACATATTTATTAGATGCCATTCTTGGTGAGAGAATGCTTACATTAAGTACATCTGCATTCTTTAATGAATGTCCATAATTAGAACTAATAGTAATAATACCAGCACGAGTAGCTATTGTTGCAGGAAGGCTGGTGAACTTTCTATTAATAGAGTATGGCCCTTCATTTGAGTTGTCGTTAGTTGGTACATAGTAAGTTCCAGTAACAGTATATGTTAAACTGTCTCTTGTTATGCTCAAGTTAATGGGAGCATTCAATCTCTCAAGATGAGCCTGGTCTACATCAACGTTAAGAGGTTGATTGCGATAAAGAATAATGTCTTTTACTCTTCCCTTTGTTGAGTAGTTAACATATAACTTCAAGTCTCTAATAGCATCTTCAGCAATAGAGTGTGATGTCAGAATCTCCATCTCGTTATCAATACCAGTTGAGTTTGAGATAATACCAAGATTTGACATGTTCTGTAAAGAGGAACCACGTCTATTGCTATTACTTTCGTCCTTAATCAGCAACTTTGCTGTAGCCTGATACATTGGTGTGGCATATCTAAGATAGATTGCTCCTAAGCTACCGAAAATAATTAATGACAGTACGAACCAGTACCAGTTGAGTACGATGGTTCGATACAAGGTGGCAAAATCAAAGGAGGAGTTACCTTCATTAACTTCAAGTTCCTTCCCTTGCTCTAATTTAGTTGTTTCTTCCATATTTATTACTTTTCTTATTATTCAGTAAGGAATTTATTTTGGGTTACTCTTCTCCTCAGCAAGCTGAAGGAGATATTTACCATAGTTGTTCTTAATCATTGGTTGTGCTTCTTCTCGAAGCTTTTCTGTGGTTATCCAGCCTTTTTTGTATGCTATTTCTTCCAAGCATGCAACCTTAAGTCCTTGTCGTTTCTCAATACATTCAATGAAAGTACTTGCCTCCGACAAACTGTCATGTGTACCAGTGTCAAGCCATGCAAAACCACGTTGTAGAGTCTGTACCATTAAATTATCTTCTTTAAGATAGCACTGATTGACAGTTGTAATCTCTAACTCTCCTCGTGGAGATGGTTTAATATTCTTCGCAATCTCAACAACACTATTAGGGTAGAAGTAAAGTCCTACAACAGCGTAGTTACTCTTTGGATGTTCGGGCTTTTCTTCTATGCTAAGACATTTTCCTGTCTTATCAAATTCAGCAACACCATATCTCTCAGGATCATTTACATAATAGCCAAATACTGTAGCTTTGTTCTCTTTTTCAGCCATTTGTACGCTATTTTGTAATAATGAACTGAAGCCTGCTCCATAGAAAATATTATCTCCCAAGACCAAGCAAACAGAATCATTGCCAATAAACTTCTCGCCTATGATAAATGCTTGCGCAAGGCCATCTGGTGAAGGTTGTTCTGCGTATTCAAAGCGTACTCCAAAGCTACTTCCATCTCCTAAAAGACGTTTAAAGCCTGGTAAGTCAAATGGGGTAGAGATGATTAGAATCTCTTTAATTCCAGCCAGCATCAAAACTGATACTGGATAGTAAATCATTGGTTTATCGTAAATTGGTATAAGCTGCTTGCTTATTCCTTTTGTGATAGGGTAGAGGCGTGTGCCTGAACCGCCAGCGAGAACTATTCCTTTCATAATAGTGTGGTTTGATATCTGTTTTTAAATTAGTAGTTATTGTTTATCTTTATATGCTTTAACGCTAAATACCTATAGTCGTATCCTACCATATGTGCTTTAAGCGCAAATATGGGTGGTAATAGGGTTGTAATCAATATGAACAAGTCATTGAGGACAACCAATCCTTTCGTTAAGTATTTGTCGTTACACGCTTTCATTTGCAATATTGCTATCTTGATTGCAAAGATAATAAATTTAATTTAATTAAAAGCTGTGAAAATGAGAAATCATTTACTTAATAGGTGAATTTCATGTTTTTTTATTAACTTTGCAATCGAATAAAAATTAAAAGTTCATCTTAATAACTTTAAAACTTTAAACAAAAGATATGGGATTCTTATCAAAACTCTTTGGGAAGAATGATGCTACACAGTCAAAGACTGGTGGTATGGAGGACTATATGACACTTGTTCGAGTTTATTTTCAAGCAGTACTTGCAACTCGTTTGGGTATCAATAATTTAGCAATGCTTCCAGATTTACGTACCTACAAGCAGACTTTTCGTGTCCCTACGTTGAATAATAAGTTGGGACCTGGCGAAAAAGCAAGTGTGCGAAAGACTATGAAAAATATTTATAATGTTGATGATAACTTCTTTGATGAGATAGATGCAAGCATCAAAAAGAATTGTAAGAAGATGCAGGATATCCAGCCTTATCTTTATCAGTTCCAAGGTTTCACACAAGACTTGATGATGCTTGTGGGTAATTTGATGAAGTTTAAGTTGCGGGTTCCTGCCTTTTTCAAGAAAGCTATCTATACAATGACAGAGAAGACTGTAAATGACATATACGATAAGAATAGTTTCTCTGATCCAGGTGTTATTAAGGCTGTTATGTCTGTTCGTCAGTATAATCAACGTCTCGGATTTAGTCGTAAGTGGACTACAGACTTCGTTTATCAAGTAGTTTCACTTGCTAAGAAGGAACCTAAACCTGCAGAAGAGGTAGAGTCAAAATAATTAAGCATATATTTGCTTAAATAGAAACTTTAATGTAATTTTGTAGCCAAAACGAATAGATTAGCTATGAATGCAAATGAGAAGATTCTGAATACGTTTGCGACGCGTGTTCGTCAGATGATCCTTCAGTACGAAGCACTGAAGAAGGAAAATGACGAGTTATATGCGCTTGTCGACCAACGTGAACAGGAGATAAAGCAACTGCAGGGTGAGTTATCTCAAGCAGAAGCTGATTATAACTCGTTGAAGATGGCTAAAATGCTTGAAGTTACGGATGGTGATATGGAAACTGCACAAAAGCGTGTTGCCAAACTTATCCGAGATGTAAATAAGTGTATTACACTTCTAAGTGAGAAATAAAACAGAATATAATGGTAGACGATAAGTTACATATAAGATTGCATGTCTATGATGCAGAACTCTCCGTAAACGTTCCACGAGAGGATGAGGAGTATTATCGTTCGGCAGCCAAGCTTATTACCGACACAATTAATACTTATTCAACTCTTTTTAAGGGTAAGAAGGGGGATAAGGACATTATATATATGGCTATGTTGGATATTGCATTGCGATATAAGAAAGAAGGTGTACGTAATGATACTGCTCCATTTAATGATATTCTCAGTAAACTCACTTCAGAAATTGAAGATGCACTGAAGTAATAGTGAGAATATTTAATTTAAATCATAAAAAGAATCAATGAGTCCAATAGTAACAGTTATAATAGCTGTGGTATGCCTTTCAGCAGGATGTGCTGGTGGATTTGCTATTTTCCGTTATATCTTAACTGGAAAATACAAAGATACAATGGATAAAGCAGAGAAAGCTGCAGAGGTAATTAAAGAAAAGAAACTTCTTGAAGTTAAGGAGAAGTTTCTTAATAAGAAAAGTGAACTCGAGAAAGAGGTTCAACAGCGCACATTGAAGATTCAGCAGGGTGAGAATCGCTTGAAGCAGCGTGAGGTTGCATTGAATCAACGTCAAGAAGAGATTAATCGTCGTAAGCAGGATGTTGATCAGCAGCAGCAGCGTGTTGATAATGAGAAGAAGCTACTGCAGATTAAGCAGCAGGATCTTGAGAAGATGCAGGAGCAGGAGCGAATGAAACTCGAGGAACTCTCTGGTCTTAGTTCTGAAGAAGCTAAGAAGCGTTTGATTGAAAGTTTGAAGGATCAAGCAAAGCTTGACGCTGCCTCATATATTAATGAGATTGTTGATGAAGCAAAGCTTAATGCTAATCAGCAGGCTAAGAAAATAGTCATCCAGACCATCCAGCGTGTTGCAACCGAAACTGCTATTGAGAATTCAGTAAGTGTTTTCCATATTGATAGTGATGAGGTGAAGGGACGTATTATTGGTCGTGAAGGTCGTAATATCCGCGCTTTGGAGGCTGCAACAGGTGTTGAGATTGTTGTTGATGATACTCCAGAAGCTATTGTTATTTCAGCTTTTGATCCTGTTCGTCGTGAGATTTGTCGTTTGGCACTTCATCAGCTTGTTGCTGATGGACGAATTCACCCAGCACGTATCGAAGAAGTTGTTGCTAAGGTTAAAAAACAACTTGATAATGAGATCATTGAAACAGGTAAGCGTACAGCTATTGACCTTGGAATTCATGGTCTCCATCCAGAGTTGATTCGTATTGTTGGTAAGATGAAATATCGTTCTTCATATGGTCAGAACCTTTTACAGCATGCCCGTGAAACAGCAAATCTTTGTGCTGTTATGGCAAGTGAGTTAGGTTTGAATCCAAAGAAGGCAAAGCGTGCAGGCTTATTGCATGATATCGGTAAGGTACCAGACGAAGAAACTGATTTACCACATGCTCTTTATGGAGGTAAGATTGCTGAGAAGTATAAGGAGAAACCAGATATTTGCAATGCCATTGCAGCTCACCACGATGAGGTTGAGATGACTACACTTCTTGCACCAATTGTTCAGGTGTGTGATGCCATCTCTGGTGCTCGCCCAGGTGCTCGTCGTGAGATTGTGGAAGCTTATATCAAGCGTCTGAATGATCTTGAAGCGATTGCAATGAGTTATCCAGGTGTAACAAAGACTTATGCTATTCAGGCTGGTCGCGAACTCCGTGTAATCGTTGGCGCTGACAAGATGGATGATGCAGAAAGCGAGAAACTCAGTTCTGAGATTGCAGAGAAGATACAGAATGAAATGACCTATCCAGGACAGGTTAAGATTACGGTTATTCGTGAGATTCGTTCTGTTGCTTATGCAAAGTAAAGTTTGATTTTATTTGAATTATTATAGAAAGCACTCCTATATTGGGGTGCTTTTTTATTTTGCAAATTCATTAGCAATTCTGATATATGTCAGTAATATACATGAATAGAGAAAACCCTCTCTATTCATGAAGTTATTTCCGCGAATTGTCGAGGGCTTTAATTTTATTCTATCTATTTTGTTAGCATCCAGAACCATCAAGGCGACAAGATGCTGCTGGAGCCTCATTAAGGTTGATACCTGCTTCTTCAGGTGATAGTGTTACAGTACCATCCTCAAGGACAAAGCAAGGAACTCCAGCATATCCATGCTTCTTTGCCTCATCAAATACAGCGTTGTTATCACGAAGACGAAGGAATTCCTTCAAATACTTAATATGTGAACCAATTTCTATTACTTCATAGCGATTGTCACCTTTTACGTGCTTGTCAACTGCGATACAGTCTGGACAAGTATTCATTCCATATATTTTAATCATAATCAAATGTTTTTAGATTCAACTCTAAAGTTTATTATATTTTTTACCTCAATTTTTCACTGTCTTAGTGATTACAAATCTTAGTTGTATCAACAGTGAATCCCCCCTTAGCAGGCATAAACTTACCACGTTCTGTCAAGAAATCTACTAATTCCTCAGCATTCATTCCGTCTACAGAACAAGTATGAAAACGCTCCTCTTCACCGAAGTGCTCTATAATTGCCTTTACTAAATCTTCTTTTGTTTCATAACTATTACCCTCCATCATATGGAGTACATCATGTCCATGTGCCATATTTTATTCTATTTTGTTAATAAATTCGTGCATTGAATCATTCTTTGTATAATCTTATACATGCAAAAGATGTGCCATGTGTTAAATTAACTAATTTTAATTGCTTAAAAGTGATAATATGACATAATTTAATTACTTTTGTCTTTGCTGACAGATATTATTGGTAAAATGTCAGTCACAATTGATGTAAAAACTACTTAAGTGACTCTTTCATATTCACTTAGAGAAGTATAGTGTTTATAAAAATATTTGATAGTAATTATATTATGATGAAGAAACTTTTGCTTGCTTTTGCAGCTACAATGTTGTTGTTATCTTCATGTGGCACTTCTAAAATGGGGATAGAGAAATCTAATATTGTAAGTTATACAGAAGCTCGTAATTATTTTCATATTGGTAATGAGACCAAACCGATATTAAAGAAGATTACTTCACAGGAGACTCTTGTAAAAGAGTTTGGTGAGGCAGCTTTTATGGGTAAGGGCGGTGAACCAACCAAGATTGATTTTAATAAGAACTTTGCAATTGCTTATATTCTCCCGCAAACAAATCGGAAGACAGACTTAGCACCTCTTTCATTGACTTTAAAAAAGAAGCGTCTTGAATTGCAATACAAGTTAGAACAAGGAAAGGCTCAAACTTACTTTACACAACCATTTTTCATTATCGTCGTTGATAAGAAATATGTTGATTATAATATTGTAGAAATTAAAGGTTGGGATTAGTAGTAGTGTCTAATGGAAGCAGCATGTTTTAACCAAAAATCACTGTTTAGCTGCTTCTGAATCTTATAATAATAAATAAGGACAACTTAAGAAAGCTGTCCTTATTTTTATATCTAATAATCGGTGAGCGGAATACGGGAATCGAACCCGCCTCCCAGGCTTGGGAAGCCTTTTTATCTTTTGTAACTACTTGTAATACAGCGGAATATATCTTATTTTTTACTTCGGGTACTACTTTTCGTACTACTTTCGTTGATAAAACGCTTACGGAGAATATTTCGGTCGTCAAGCAACATTTGCATTAGTTGCTCTTTAATCTGTTGCGCTTTTGAGAACTGTCGCTGATACTCTTCCATCTGGTCCTGCATTCTGTCGATTTGGCGTTGCAACTTATCTATTACGACACGCTGGCTTTTGATAATATCAATCTGCCTTGGAACCTTCCCTTTGTAAAAATCCTCTGTACCATAATTATTAATAATATCACGCCCAGCATTTCCTCTATTGTTTGAATCTCTAATTGCACTTCTGTCTGATGATACGGACTGTGCTAAAACTGTTTCATCTATCATCATTTATTTTATTTTTTGACTAACAATCCTTTCAGCTTTCCATATCCCCCTAATTTCTTTTCTGGCAATATCCAACTGCCCATAGATAGGATTATCTGCTTTTAATGTAATTGTATTGTTTATATATAAAGCGTTTTTCAAAACCCTTTTTATTGTCAGTGTTTTGCCGTATGCCACAAAAACAACACCATTAACTTCTTCCCATTTTGATTTATCAACCATCCGTGCAAGAACTTTTGAGCTGTCTGGGATGTTTGGAGACATACTATCCCCTTTTATCTGAAACACTACGTATTTACCATTTGAAACATCCTCTCCTTCCTCCTGCATAACCCCGTAAAACTCTGTGAAAGAATTTTCGGTGTCTCCAAAATGCTCTATAAAAGAAGCTGCTGCATCCTGTTGAACAAAAGGCACGTTGATAAGTTCTTCTCTAAAATAAGAGCCGACAGACTTCGCTGTTGAAATCTTCGTGTTAGAACTTCCGTTGTTGTTAGAACCAATGATAGTGGAGTTTGATGTATTCATCATTATTGGACCACCATTACTATTGATGTTGTCGCCGCCTTTTCCAAGCAACACATACGTCTTATTAATACCATAGAGCCTTGCGCAATCTTCCAACATTTTCATGCTGACCCCTTGCCGTCCAAAGCGTATATTAGTGATTGACGCTCTCGATTTTATTACACCATCTTTCATCATTCGAGAAGAGGATATGTTTTTTAATTTCAATTGTTCTATGAACCGTTTAGAAATTGCATTAAATCTGTCTTCCATATCATCAATTGTTTATCTTTTCATATTAGTATGTACGTGTGCTCAGAAGGGTTTGTATATAATGTATAAACGCTAACGTCTAACATTATAAGTACAATTGCTGTTTATAATTACTATTTATATATCGCACATTTCCTAAAAGTAACTTCTTATAGTTAACTAATATACAGAACTTAGATTTCAACTTTTCTTTGCTGACAGCTATTAAGATAAGGTGTTTTTGCTTCCTATTACATCCCTACCGTCATGTAAGCATCCTTTTTATCTATCATTATAAGTATATTATTAATAAACGTTAAAGCGTACATTTATTGTGTATTTTATTTGTGAGTATATAAAAAATATACTATCTTTGCAAACGTATATGATATACGTTTTCCGCAAAGGTATATATAATATATAAATAAAGCAAGTAAAATGGCAAAAAATGTACATACAATAGTAAACGAGGTTTCAAAAAGATGGCTCAACAATCATGAAGCTGAAAAGTATCTTGGTTGTAAGGAAAGGTTTTTGAGAAACCTTCGCCAAACAGGTCAGTTGCGATTTTATAAGGTCGGAGGGCATATTCTTTATGAAGTTAACGACCTTGATAAGCTTGTTATTAAAAATAAAGTTGTGTAGTGTTTTTTACCTTAGTTATAGAATTAGGTTTGTAGATTAAATTTCAGGTGGTGGTTAACTCGTGATGAGCATTCCACCAATGGGCGGAGCAAAGTTAGGGCTATTTAAGGTTCGACCCCTTACCGTCCACGATTATTGAACGGTGCTCTTTGACATATTGAAATAATAAAGCCGAAAGGTGCTATGAGTAGCAGAAATGCCGTGACCTCGTAGTGGACTGATTAGGCGGCTAATATGTGAATGAGTCTTGAATATATAGTAATAGTGCGAAACGTCCATTAACGCAGTGAGTAGTCCGCTTGGGCAACGGAAGCCGCTAAGCTATATATTCATAACAATAACGCACGCTACAACTGAGATATGGTTGTTTCTATTCGATTAGGGCGTGCGTACTACTTTTATAAACACTTTTATTATGAAGAAGCGCATAGCCGATTTGGCAGAGAAATGCAAAGAGGAGATTGAAGAAGCTGCTTACGAAAGCTACTATAATGGTGATAATCCTAATTACTTTACGGGTTGTACGTGTCGTTTCTTTTTGAACGATAACATTCAGATTGAAATATCAACCTTTGGTAGCAATGAGTATGAGGTTGCTATTTATGGTGATAAAGAATATCCCAATATAGAGAAATCGATAGCGGATTTCTTATCAGAAAATGCTGATCCTTCGATATGCTGGCAATCAGCCTACGACAATGACGAGTGGCGGAACGTCAACTCAGAGTGCGACCCAGCTTTTCCTCGTCAAGGAGATTTTGAAAAATGGGCGTACGGCTCTTAACAAAAAACATGATGATACATATATTTTTCGTGGTTGGTGCGGTTGTTTGCACCGCTATTATTGTCAAGTATATTTGGAGAGAAAAGGAAAGTTTTAAGACAGTTTATAACGATATAAAACAGGAATTGAAACAGAATATAAATGAAGGAGAAAATTATTAGAGAAAGAATTTACACCTATCGCCAACTATTTGATATGGTTGGCGGAGGTGGAAAGTATCTGCACGTTAAGGAAGGTTTGTATAATTATAACGCTTTGGCAGCAGAAAGAACAAGGCAGAATGATATTGCTAATAGCCGACCTGGAAACGGAAAGTTTTTCCTTTCTTCAACAATAAAGGAAGGCTATGTGTCAATCGGACAAAGATATTAACAATAAATACGAAAATGGAAAATCAAGTAGCAACACTTCCGAAATTAAAGAATATGCTGAGTAGTCAGCAAGTTATGAATAATCTTACTGCTATGCTTGGCACAAAGGCGCAGGGATTCGCTACAAGCGTGCTTTCTACGGTAAATAATAACAAGTTGTTGCAAAACGCTGATGCTGGTAGTATTTATACGGCAGCCATGCTTGCAGCAAGTTTGGATCTACCTATTAATCCTAATTTGGGATTTGCAGCAATTGTTCCTTATGGGAAAACGGCGCAATTCCAAGTAATGACTCGTGGAATCGTGCAGTTAGCTATTCGCTCTGGTCAATATGAACGTATTACAAACGCTGTTGTACATGAAGGAGAATTAGTCAAATACGACCCTTTTACTGACGCGTATGAGTTTGATGCAAGTAAGCGCACGTCTGATAAGGTTGTTGGTTATATGGCATACTTCAAGACGGTTAGTGGGTTTGAGAAGTATTACTATATGACAAAAGACGAAGCACTTGCTCATGGAAAAAAATACTCTCAGACTGCCAAAAAAGGGTACGGTCTGTGGATAGAAAATACAGATGCGATGGGCTTGAAAACGTGTTTGAAACTACTGCTTTCAAAGTTTGGTGTGTTGTCTATTGAAATGCAGAGAGCTATCAATTTCGACCAAGCAGTTGTTAAGGGAAATATTAACAATGTGGAAGATATTGATACACTTGAGGCTGAGTATGTTGACAATGAGGCTCAGCCTGCGGAAGCAACGGCAGAGGAGGTTGATCCTTCAAAAGACCTATTCGGAGAAGAAAAAGAGGGAAAGACCGAGAAGAAAAAGGAGGATAAGAAATAATGAACGACCTCCAAAGAACACCAGATTGGTATCTTTCACGTAAAGGCAAGCTAACTGCATCTGAAATATATATCCTCCTTGCTAATCACAAGGAGGATATGACTGAGGAAGAACTTGAACAATTCAAAAAAGATAACCCAAAGTCAAGAGTACGCACAAAGGAAGTACCCTTTTCGCAAGGAACATTCTCTTATCTTGACGGAAAGATTGCCGAGCAGTTTATGCCAAACGATGCTTTCCTTGAATATATGGAGGATAGCGCGCCACGTTCACGTGCTATGGATTGGGGAACGCTTATGGAGGATTCTGCTCGCACTCGTTATCAAGAGGAAACAGAAAACGAAGTGCTTGATGCTCCATTTGTTCCTCTTAAAGATTTTGAGAAGTTTGCAGGTGGCAGTCCAGACGGCATAATTCGTTCGGGTGGGATAATTGAGATTAAGTGTCCGTTTAATCCTGCCGTGCATTTAACACATTTCTTATACGAAAAAGCAGAGGATTTGAAGGATGACAACCTCCAATATTACTGCCAAATTCAATACAATATGATTTGCGTTGAACGTGAAATAGGCATTGATGTGTCGTTTGGAGATTTTGTTTCATACGATCCAAGAACGTCAAGAAGCAAGCAGTTGAAAGTTCTCCGCATACCAAAGGACGAAGAAATACAACATCAATTACTCGAACGCACACAGTTGGCGGTTGAGTATTTCAAAGAGAAAATCAATCAAATCAGTAATGCGAAAGCAATAATATAAAACAAATGGATTTCAAAGGTGTAATAAAAAAGGTACTCCCGGCTAATTCTGGAACGAAAAATGGGAAGGATTGGGTTAGTCAAGACTTTGTTATTGAAGAAGTCGGGCAACGTTACAATCAATCAATAGTGTTTAATGTCTTTGGGCAAGAGAGAATTGACTCGTTTCAGCTTGCAGAAGGACTTATGGTGACTGTTCAACTTGACTTCAACACGAACGAATGGCAAGGTAAGTTCTACAATCGTGTAACGTGCTTTAACGTGATACATGAAGGTGCAAAGCCTACGCAACAAACGCAGTCTGCCAATACTGGTAGTCAGTCTACACCACAACAGGCGGCTCCGCAACAAACAGTACCGCAACAACAAGGACAATCAGATGATTTGCCTTTTAATTAAGCCCCTCGTATAAACCGCATACGAGGGGCGGTTAAATATTTAGAGAAGAATACGACAAAATTGTAATGAAACTATACTAATTAGAATATGAGAAGTAAAACATCAACATGGTTTGAAACCAAAGTCCGTTACGACAAAACAATGGATGACGGACGTAATAAGAAAGTAACAGAAGTCTTTGTGGTTGATGCTCTTTCGTTCACGGAAGCAGAAGCGAAGATAACAGAGGAATTATCTGCATACACAAGTGGTGAAACATTCATCAAGGCGATCACACGTGCGCCATATTCGGAGGTTCTTTTCTCTGATGATAGCAAAGATGATAAGTGGTATCGTGTGAAACTTGCTTTCATTACGCTTGACGAACGTACTGAAAAGGAAAAGAAAACACTTGTAACGTATCTTTTCCAAGCAGCAAACATTGATAAGGCTCGCTCTTATATCAAGGAGTTTATGGGCAAATCAATGTGTGATTACGATGTGGCATCAATCTCAGAAACACAGGTATTAGACATTTTTGAAAAAGAATAATTCTTGTTCACTTCTTTATAGTAATATTTAGAACTCGTGGGGAAGCGTCCCCACACTTGCTTTGGTGGCGGAATTGGTATGCAACAACAAGTTAAAGAGGTAGTCAAACGAACATGATGTGTAAGGCTATGTATGTTGTCTATGCAGGTTCGACTCCTGCCCAAAGCACGAATCTTAGTGATTCATACCAGCGCACGGAAGGACAGACGTGTGGAACGAGCTGGACACGTAAGTTTCGTAGTTCTGACTATCGGGAAAGACCGATAAACGATGTATGGTGTAATGGTAGCACAACAGATTTTGGTTCTGTCAGTGGTGGTTCGAGTCCGCCTACATTGACTAATACGGCATGTTGTAATAAACCCAAAGTTAGGAAGTGTACAATCCGATGAGGGTGGAGCGCAAAAAGGGAATTAGTAAGGCCTGAAAAAGTCGCGAATAAGTATGGCTTGAAAATCCCCGAAGTAGCGTCTTGCATACCACGGTGGACGTGGAGGTGATATGATTGTTTTCTGCCGTATATATTGCGCATCTGGTACAGGAATGGTAGACCTGAAAAATAATGGCATGCAGATAGAAACTTGCCCCGATGTGGTTTGATTCCACAAGTGCGCACTAAAAAAAATCTTTTTATGTATGAGAAGTAAATTAGACATATTAACTGACGAATGGGTTAAGAAAAACCCAAAATCTACATTAGCAGAAGCTTTTAAGGAAGGTTATTTAAGATGTACAGAAGCATGGGTAAATCAAGAAAGTTAGAAGCGCACCGGTGTTTTGATTGCAAATTTGGTTATCTAATGCGGTCAATACCCGTCAATCCTATAGTTTCTGAATGCACCATAACAAAGGTGCGTGAGGTTGCAAGTACACTACTTAAATGCGAACACTTCAAACCTCGTGTTGGCGATGCGGTGATTAACCCAATGAAATACTTAAAATGAATATACCTAAAAACTGATAGATGTATGGATTTTATAGAAAAAGATTTAGAAGATATCATCTGGAATGCGTCACAAACAGACATTGGACGTGAAGAGTTAAAGAATAGGGGGCTTGAAATTCATGGAAAAATGTACAGACAAGTGAATCTCGGAGATTATGGAAGATGTGATCTTCTCACAATATCAATAGACGGCAAAAATGTATGCGTGCACATATACGAGCTTAAAAAAGGAGAGCTGTCTACTTCGACCTTGACGCAAGTCCTAAAATATAAAAGGGCAGTTCTTGACGTACTACTCGGGAAGCTACATAACCATCAAGTGTCTATTAAATGCACAATCGTTGGTCGATCTACTAACGGTTGCCTCGAAAGGATACTTTCATCCATCGAAGTTGATAGTTTAATTTATCGATATGAAGTAAACGGATTATTTTTCGATGAAGGATGGAAATTTATAGACAGTCTATTTGTTGGATACACACCATTATTTTCAAGAGAAGATTACAAACAAATGCTTTTAGATTATGAATATTCCTAAAGAATTATATTACAGATTTTCGTCCCATAGAGTTGCACAGTTTTTTCTCTATCTGCTTTTTATGTCCGATGATGACGGCAACATTAAGACGACACTTCGGCAGATGGCTAAGGATAATGAGTTTAGTACGTGGAGAGTTTCTAATATACTTAAAGAATTGAAAACTTTGGGTGCTTGCCAAATAGAAACCAAACAGAAACCAAGTAAGGACAAGACTATGTTAAGTATTTGTAATTATGAGTTTTATAATAAAACCTCGAACACTTGCCAAACAAAAACCAAACAAAAACCAAACAAGGAAAAAGTAAAAGAAAAGGTTTCAAAAAAAAGTCAATTTGACTACTCTTTCGTTGATCCGCAATTCAGAAAACCATTTGAGGAATGGCTCAAATATAAGAGGTCTAAAAATCAAATGTACAAACGTCAATGCGACCTCGAACTTTGTTATAAAAAACTAAAAAAGTATAGCGATGGTAATGTAGAGAAGGCAACGCTTATTATCGAACAGAGTATGACAAATAATTGGAGCGGATTGTTTGAACTAAAAACATCGACTCCATCTACTACCCTCAAATCGTCTGAAATGAACTACGATAAAGATAGTGATTGGTAAATGGAGCAAATAGACTTCAAATCCGCCATTGAGCGGTTACGAGATACAACGTATAAGCCACTGCCCGACAAGGTGCAAATCAGTGTACCGAATGCAGAAACGCACCTTAAAGGAGGCTTAAAGTACTTTTGCGGTGATGCTGCAAAGTGGAACACTGACTATGAGAAGATAGTTCAGTGGCTCACTGATAACAAAGGGAAGGGATTAATGCTTGTTGGAAATTGCGGTGTTGGTAAATCGCTGATAGGTATGAGAATCATTCCTTTACTTCTCTATCACTATTACCGTAAGGTGGTAACAATCTGCACGGCAAATGAACTCAACAAGTCACCTGATGAGATTACCAACAGACATGTTATTTATGTTGATGACGTGGGAACGGAGGATATTTCTAATATCTACGGAAACAAGCGAATGCCATTTGCCGAACTCGTTGATGCAGCGGAAAGGGACGGCAAGTTACTGATGTTCTCTACCAACTTAGACGAAGACCATTTGAAAGCTAAGTATGGAGACAGAGTGGTTGATAGGCTTCACGCTATCACAAGAAGAGTAACGATAACGGGTGACTCAAACCGAAAGTAACGATGTCGAATAATATCAATGCAGATTACGCCTATTGCAGGGGCGTGGGATGTGAATTAAGAAACTACTGCATGCGGTATATTCCAGACCCTCCCGATGCTTATATGTGGTGGGTGCAAGAGAAGTACCAAGAAGATACTGGGATGTGTCCTCACTTCGAGGAGAATTATAAAGATTAACTAAACCAAATCAATATGGAAAAGAAAATTATCGCCTACAAAGGCTTTGACAAGAATTTAAAGTGCCGTGACTTTCAGTATGAAGTCGGTAAAGAGTACGAAATGGATGGAGATATTAAGTACTGTGAAAGAGGATTTCACGCTTGCGAATCTCCATTAGAAGTGTTTGACCACTACGATATGCTTAACTCTCGTTTTGCAGAGGTAGAGCAGTCTGGCGAGATTGATAAGGAAGAAAATTCTACAAAAGTTTGTTCTTCAAGGATTAAGGTAAAGGCTGAGCTGAAATTAGCAGACATTATTAACCTTGGAGTTGAATGGATAAAAGATGTCACTTCGCCATCTAAGCTAAAGAAAGAGACGGACTTAAATGATAACGGTAACAATTCTGCTAAGATTGGTAGCTCTGGTGATTCTGCTAAGATTGGTAGCTCTGGTGATTTTGCTCAGATTGGTAGCTCTGGTGATTCTGCTAAGATTGAGAGTACAGGTAAACACTCTGTTGTTATGGCTGCTGGTAATAATTCTATTGCCAAAGCTAAGATAGGAAGTTGGATAACACTTTCAGAATGGGATTGCATTAATGGAGTCTGGATTCCTATCTGTGTAAAGACCGAACAAGTAGATGGTGAGCGTATCAAGGCTGATACCTTCTACAAACTGGTTAATGGTGAATTTAAGGAAGTAGAGGAATAGTATGGAAAAGAAAGACTTATCTCAGGTGTACGCTTTGAAAGAGTATGCCAGAGTGAACGGAAAAAGTGACCCTATCTTTGAAGATAACAAGTGCTTCACATTTGACGACATCAAGGCTGCTTTCAACGCAGGGCGTGAGAGCGTGGTGGACAGCTTTCCTGAATTAGAGTGGAAAGGGTATGCGCCTTTCATACATGCAGCTACTTATATTGGTAGATATAACATTGACAATTTCGGAATATGGTTATTACGCTTTAACGGAAAGGAAATTCCACTCCCTACTGGTAGCTCTTTAGAAGAAGCCAAGCAGGCAGCCAACGAGGACTACAAGAAACGAATTAAACAAGCATTGGGGTTATGAACGGAATAACAATTAACAACAAGCAATACATATTTCTTGAAACAGATAAGTCTGTCGATTGCGACAAGTGCGACTTGCACGAGCAGGGTGGTTGCAAGAACAGTGTAATATGCGAATCTTTCCACTACTTGCTACATGGTAGTGAGGGATGTGGAGTGTTTAAGGAACTTAAAGAAGAAAAGTAACATGAACAGAGAAATTAAATTCAGAGGTAAATTAGAGTATAATGGCAAGTGGATATATGGAGACTTGCTTCAGTACGAAAACGGAGACGTAGCCATATTTAGAGATAAATTGTCGTCTTTTGGCTGCGAGTGTACCGAAATGTTGAAAAGAGACCGTGTAATCCCCGACACAATCTGGCAATACACGGGCATGACCGACAATGATGGGAACAAAATCTACGAGGGGGATATTATAGAGTACTATGTGCTTGACCATTATTGTATCAACCCTGACAGTGAATCTCATTTACATGAGTTTGATGTTTGTATCAATAAGAAAAGATTTGCTGTCCGTTTTAACAGATGTACGTTTGGTGTTTATGAGGAAAAACTATTTTTTTCTCTTGACAAACCATTATTGTCGTGTGGAATTACAGAAGGAGAACTTCCCTTTATTAAGGAATCTATCGAAAAGAATCGACAATTTAAGACTAATGGGTACAGCATAGACGAGTCAATTGTCGGTGTAAAAGTCATCGGAAATATCCATGATAACATAGATTTAATCAAATAGAAAAAATGAATATTAAAGGTAAGGTTCATTGTTTCTTTGAACAGTCAGGAACATTTAAGAATGAGTTTCGCAAGCTCGGCTACAATGCCGAAGACTACGATATTCAAAATGATTTTGGAGAAACAGACAACGTTCTTGACTTGTTCAAAGAAATAGAGAAGTGTTATGACGGGGAGGGGAGTTTGTTTGACAAAATAAGCAAAGATGATTTAATTTTGGCTTTCTTTCCTTGTATTCACTTTTGTGATGCCAAAACACTTATGTTCAAAGGAGAGCATATATCTCAAAAAAAAGTGGAGCATCGCAAAGAAAATGGAATATAACATACAACAGGCATTAGAAAGAAACAAATACTTTGATATACTATTGAAGTTAGTATATGTCTGTGCAAGTTATAACTTGCGTCTTATTGTTGAAAATCCATACAACCCTTCGGGTATGACTTATTTAGAAAACAACTTCTTAAGTCCTACTATAATTGACAGAAATAGAAGGCTTCGTGGTGACTATTATGTAAAACCTACGGCATATTGGTTTTTCAACTGCTCTCCTACTTATGGGAGAAGTTTTCAGAAAAATAAGATGCAAAAAATAATTATGAAAGCAAAAGGGTCAGGGCAAACTGGCGTTTGTTCGTCAGAACGCTCAATGATTTCCCCAGACTATGCAAGAAACTTTATCTGTGATTTTATTCTTGGAAAAGAACAGAAACACACAGAAAGATTATTGTTTTAATTAAGTAAAGCGCATGAAGAAAATTCTTTTTAATGATAAGCACTGTCTCACGAAGGCAGGGCTTAGTGGGGCAAAAACAATGACAAGATGGGCGATTAAAAATGAATAGGAAAAATATTATAGGAAGAGAATATGGAATGCTTAAAGTATTGTCTTTCGACCATAAGGATTGCTGGAGGCAGCTTTATTATAGGTGTCTATGTAAGTGTGGTAATATTACTATCGTAAGAACTAAATCTCTAACTTCAGGGAATACAAAATCATGCGGTTGCTTAGCTAAAAGCAGAGAGAAAACTTATAGACAGAAGAATAAAAGACTATATAAAATATGGATCGGAATGAGGAACAGATGTAATAATCCAAACAATCCATGCTACAATAGGTATGGAGGACGTGGAATCTCTGTTTGTTATGAATGGGATGCTGATTTTGAAGAGTTCTGCAAATGGTCTTTGTCGCACGGGTATAATGCTTTTCTAAGTCTTGATAGAAAAGATAATAACTTAGGCTATAACCCATCAAATTGTCGCTGGGCAACAGCACAAGAGCAAGCAGACAACAAAAGAAGTAATATTCTTATTACAATCAACGGCATTACGATGGATTTACAACAATGGTGTAATCATTATTCTATCAATAGAAGCACTGTTAATACGAGAGTGAATATATGTGGTTGGTCTTATATAGATGCTATTACAACTCCTGTTAGAGCACACAAGCAGTATAAGCAAAGGCACATGGGAGAGTAACCCTTGGGTGGTTGCGTATAGTTTTAAATTAATTAAAAGTAAATGAATTATGAAAATAAACAACGAAGCGGAACTGCTAAATAAGTTCTGTGATAAAACCCACATAAAAGAGATACTTACTGAACCTTTTTTCAA
>ERZ773203.337-NODE-337-length-25640-cov-33.172367_pt1 | contig 25640 bp, 20 predicted proteins | sample MGYA00580529_ERZ773203 | MGnify/ENA primary metagenome ERZ773203 (study PRJEB29015, sample SAMEA2738176) | human oral metagenome | biome: human oral; feature: human-associated habitat; material: saliva | place: China | collected 2177 ... | reverse complement strand
CCAACACGCCGCTGATGCCCAGTTTCTCCGCCGACACATGCACCGTCCGCTCAAAACGCACGCCCTTGCGCGTTTCCGGCTCGCCCGAATCCACCCGCTCATGCAACGCCTTGCCCTGCGCGGTCAAATAGTTCTCTGCCCACGCCTGCTCGTTGTGAATCAACGCGCATTGGCGCGGGCAAAAGGCATAGTGTTGCAGGGCGGAAAGGGGAATCAAGCGCATGTCTTGGATTCCCCTTAGAATTTCAGTTAAAATTGCGGTCATTTTTTGAATGTTTTAGAAGCCGTCAATTTCCTGCGGAGTTAAACCATCAAGGTTTTCCAGTTCGTAGCTGCCATCGGCATTCACTTTCAGGCTGCCATGCACTTTAGCAGAAGAATATTGCCCTGCTTTGCTGTTGTGTTCCCACCAGATAAGTTTCAACACCTGCATGCTGCCTTCGGGGCGGGCGGATGATGCGTCGCCTTCAAAGAGTTTGGTCAGTACGGCTTTGATTTTTTCGGCATCGCCGTCTGAAAAGCCGGTGCGCTCGGCAAGTTGCGGTGACATCGCACCAAAGGCAACGTACACACCGTGATCGATGCGGTGTTTCATGCCCATGGTGTCGGAAGATTTTTTTGTGCCATCGCCTTCGCCGCTGACGCTTTTGGTAATCTGAGTGCTGGTGATGTTAATCGGCTCAACGCTAAATGCGGATTGAATGGTAACGGGGCCGCGCACAGCGATAGATATGCCGCTGCTGCCATCACCGCTGAATGCGAAAACCTGTCCGAAACTGCGCACATCCAGCCATTTTTCGCAGGCTTTTTTGGCGGTATCGTCTTTGTTGGCTTTTTTAGCGTTAAAGGCATCCGCACCCAAGCCGACATCTTTGTCTTTGGCGCGATTGGCCAAGCTGGTCATGCCGTCGGTTTTCTTTTCGTCCGATTGTACAAAAATGCTCTCGCCACTGTCTTGCAAGCGGTCGCGGATTTTACGTTTCAAACACACGTCGGTCATTTCACCAAATCCTTGGAAATCGGCACGCGGGCGGTTGCCGTTTAAGGGGTCGCCGTTAGGATTGGCATTGGTTACTTTCAAGATTAAGGCGAAGTCGATTTTTTTGGTTAAGCTCATCTTAGTTTTCCTTTAAATGGGTTATTCGTGGGTTTTGGATTTATTGGCGGAAAGCTCGGCAATACGGCGGGCAATTTCCATTTTCTGGCAATGATAGCCCAAGAGAAATTCGCCGCTTAATTTGTCATCGCAAGTGAAATCGTCGATGGCAAATAATTCCATGATTTCGCCGATTGCTTGTGTGCCGGTATCCTTGCCGTTATTACGCAGGCGTTCTTGATAGGGTTTCAATGCCAGCTCAATATTGCGCCATGTGGTAAACGGATGTTCGGCAAAACGCTGCATATAGCGTTCGGCGGTGGTGGCGCGTTTTTCACCCGCCAAATACAAGGCGTAGGATTCTGTGTTTTCGGCGACGGCAAGCAGCCTTCCGTACAAGTAGTCGCGTGAGCGGTTTTGGGTATCCAAACTCATAGGGTAAGTTCTCCGTTGTGATAAATCGTGATGACGAGCGCGCCAGCCTTTGTATAGGGCGCAGGCAACGCCGATGTTTCTTTGCCATTCCCAGTTTTCGCAGCCATTAGGATTACAGGCTACCTGAAAACTTTGACGCACCAAATCTTCAGAAATCGGCACGGATGTTCCGCCTGCGATAACAGGCAGAAGTCGGGCGTAAAGCTGTTTTTTGAGCGTGTCTGACAGGGATTTGCCGTACACGGCATCGGCAATGCTGTAAGGCGATGGAGGGACGCAGCGCCATTGGGTGCGCTTGTCGGTTTTTTTGCCGTTTGGGACTTCAATGCTGTAACGCTGATACCAAGAAAAATCGTCAATCCATGCGTCTAAATTGGCGAAATAGTCGGCGGACAGAAATTCTTGGTAATAGGTCAGCGCCATACGACCCGGCGTGGCAGAATCGAGCATAATCAGGGAGATTTGTTCGTGGTCTTTCAATTCTGCCTGATAGCCGTGCAGTTTCTTTTTGATAATTTGTGCAGCAGCACGCCCGATATTCACCGACCAATCGGGGGATGCTTCCGAATTTTCAGGTAACCTTTGCACGGCGGTTTCATCGGAATTTTTAACCGCACTGATGTCCCAGTTTTCCATATCCGCCCAATCCAGTTCGGTGGAAATATCTTTCATCGGCGACGGAATGGGTTTGCCGCTGATTGCCCATGCGACGGTAACTTGGTCGCCGTTTCGGATGCCTTGGCGTGATATCAGCCAACGCAGTGCACTGTGCGCCTTGGCAGATACGTCTGCCGATATGCTGGCGGCTTCTTCGGCGGTAGCAAAACGCCCGCGAAAGGTGTAGCCCGCTGTATCGTTGGAAGAAATCAGCTTGGCTTTATCGCCCGTGTGGCGCAATTTGGCGGGGTGCATGGTGGAAATGACGGCTTCTTTGCCCTGCACCAAACAAAAGCCTTTTTCGGCTTTTTCCGAAGCGGCGTAATCCGCCCAAGATTGCTGTATGGTTTTGTCCGTCCAAGTTTGGCTGTGTACGTCGCTCGCAATTTCCACCTGCCAGCAAACCAATGCCGAACCGAATTCGATTTCACCTTTGGTTTTGGGCAACACTGAAAAAATCGGCGGTGCATCGTCTTCGCCCTCCCATTTGTTCAACACTTTGCCTTCCGAATCAAGCGGAAATATACCTGCTTCCACCAAATCGGCAACCACCCGCCCTTTGGCAACATAGTTCAACACAGCCTGCACTTTGGGATGGGTAAAGGGTGATTCGCACCATGCTTTGAGCTGTTTCAGGTAGCCGTCAAAATAGGCTTTCTTCTCACCGCCGTAATTAGCGTAATCTTTGGCGACATATTGGATTTTGTCGGCAAGCGGATGCGGGGCTTCGCCACTAGTTCGGTTTTCTGAGGACTCAGTAGCAGGCAGCAGAATCGCTGTTTTCGGCGGCATAACGCGTGCCGTCTGAAAATTACCCTGACCGTCAATCACGATAACGATGTGCGCATTTTGGATGGTATGCCCAACCGGTGTCAGTGGCTCAGTATCATCGGTAACACCCTGTTCTAAAATACTTTCATAAGTTCGATAAAGTTTCTGCATCCAGCTCATAATTCCAGCTCCTTGGCTTCGTCTTCCACAGGCTTGACGTTTTCGCCGCGCTTGAACGGTTTTTCAGGCTGCATTTTGCGGATAAATCGAGTTTTCAGACGGCCTTCTGTATCGTTGACACTTGGAAACTCAATCACACCGTTTTGCATATTCGCCATCCAAAAACGGCTGACCAATTCGGGCTTTCCGGTTTCTTCGGGGTAGCCGAAGCTGTGGAACATCAGACCGAAATCTAAATTATCGATTTCATCGTAAAACCCTTCGCCTTCACCGAAAGTGCATGGCTCGACATAGCCTTGGCAATCGCGCGTGCCGAGAAAAATATCCTGCCGCCCGCCGCGTTCCAACATTCTTCTGGCAATGGCGATATGTTTGCCGAAATTGCGGTCGCCTGCCAATTCTTCCCAATGCTCATTCCATTCAAAATGGGCTTCCACTTGGTATTCCACGTCCTGCAAAAAAGTGTAAATCGCCAAAGTGTTGCCACCATTCCAATCCAGCGGTTTGGTGGATTTGCTTTGGGTACGGATGGGTTTCATCACGCGAATGCGGTCGATATGCCAAATCAAGGTGGGTTTCCAATAGATGCTTTTAACGATGCCTTTAATGGCTTCGTATGTCGGCACTTGGTAGCTGAATTTTTCGCCGCCGATTTTAGTAACGGGGTCGGTAAACAAGGCTTGCCGCCCCCATACGCGGAAACTGATTTTGCTGTCCATATTGCTCCTATAAGTCGTAAAAAGTCATTTCGCTTGTTTCGTCTAAAGACAAGCCGAATTCATCGTTGTAATAGCGTTCATTCAGATAATAAATACCCGAGCCTTCAATGGTTTCATGCAGGGCGTTTTCTTTTTGCAATTTATTCCAAACGTTGGGGAAGACGTTCACGCTGTAACGCTGGGCTTTTTTCTTTGCGTCATACATTTCTTTCGGATCCCATTCCCCGCAGAGTTTGGCAATGAGTTCCGCACCTTCGCCATACGGCACAATCACGGCGTGTGTCGGCGCGTCTATGGCTTGGAAAGCATGCCCTGCACTTTTGAAGGATTGCATCAGTAGTTGGATTTTTCCAGTTCTGCGGTTATTTATATTTATATTACCGCCAGGATTGTTTTTATTATCGCTCAGCCAATCCAGCAGTGAACCTGTTGTGCTGTTTTTGACGGAATACGACATTTCATCGCTGCGCTGGTAAAAATAGTATTCAAAATAACGCTCCATCGCGGCAGGCTGCAAAATATCCTGCCCAGCAAAATCGCGAAACACACGTTCGGCATGGGTTTTGCCTGCCTGAATATCGGGCAATATCCGCGTAAAATCTTGCTCTTGCAAATTCAGCACCCAAACCTGCCCTTTGCCTTCTTTCTCGCCGTGCCGGTTGCAGCGTCCTGCTGCTTGGGCAATGCCATCCAGCCCGCCCAAGGCACGAATCACGCAAGCCATCGAAATATCCACGCCTGCTTCAATCAACTGGGTGCTGATGCAGATAACGGGTTGTTTGTTTTCCAGACGAGCTTTAATGGTGTCAAAAATCGCTTTGCGGTGCGCCGCACATTGGTTGGTACTTAAATGAAACAAGGCTTCGGACGGCACGTTTTGCCTTTGGCAATATTGATAAAGCTCCTGCGCCCATTTTTTTGTATTGACGATAAACAGGCAGCTTGGAGTCGTCTGAAACTGTTCCAGCAAAAACGTGCCTGCTTCATCCACATTCCAGCCGCCTGCTTTTTCATTGAATCGGATTTCCACGCGCGATAAATCGGCAAACAATTTATTCAAATCCTGATGCTTGCCCATGATTTCGGCGTTTTCAGGCAACCTTAACAAACCGCGTGCGGTAATGCTCCCCCTCTTATCTTCAGGAAAATTCTGCAAACCCGATTCGCCGAGCAAAGGCTGCGTCGCCGTACACAAAATCGCCGTGCTTTTGCCGAACGTCGTCAACCAATTCAGCACATTGCAAAACAAATGCACGCATTTCACAGGTAGGGTTTGGATTTCGTCAAAAATCAAGACGCTATTTGCCATCGGGTGGATATGGCGCGCGCCACGCGTACCGCCGCCGAACCACGCATCTAGAAACTGCACCATCGTGGTGAAGACAATGGGTTTATCCCAGTTTTCGGACAGCAGTTTGTCCTGCCAGCTTTGCTTTTCGGGTTCTAGATTAGAATGATGTTCCAGTACCCAATCTTCGCCAAGAATTTCGCGTACGGCTTGGGCGTTTTGATCGATGATGGAAGTATAGGGAATGATGTAGATGATGCGATCGAGATTGTGCTTTTGCGCATGATGAAGGGCATAGCGCAGACTGGCCAATGTTTTACCTCCGCCGGTCGGCACTGTGAGTGTATAAATACCTTGAGAATCGACCGCTCTTTTTAGACAGTCGCTGGAAATTCGACGGCGGATTTCGTCAATAGGATAACGGTTTTGAAAACCTGCTAATTTGGCTTCCACTTGATCAATCGCCATTTGCCAATCAGGTTTTTCCGTCAAGCGGCGGACTTCTTTTTGCGCTTCCCGTTCAAAATCCGAACTGTTGATACGGTCGGCATCAATCAGGCAGCTGAATAAAAAGCGGGTCAGGCAGCCGAGATAGAATTCTTTAATTTTGTCATTGGTCGTTGAGTCGGAAAGTATCGGTTTTACTGCTTTGAGCAGGCTGCGAATCAGGTTTTCTCCTGCCAATTCATGTGCTTTTTTCTGAACAACTTCATCGGCATTTTGCTCACATTCTGCCAAATGCGTCAGTTCATCAGTTTTATTAAACCGCTCAATCCATTTCGGATTACCCTCTCCATCCAAACAGTCAATCAAGCCTTCGCCGTGGTGTGATGCTATGCATAAACCCAGCATTTGTCCGAACAATTCGCCGATGCCCTGTTCCGTGCCAAACTTTCTCAATTCGTGGTAAACCCATTGCGCACCTGAGGTGGAATGATCCACTTTACTGCTGTTCGGTGTACTTTCTTCATCATCCAAATCAGGATTAAACAAACCTGTTTCATCATGGATATATTTTTGGAATTTGCGGGAATATTTACCGAAATCGTGCATGAGTCCGAGTAACTCGCCCACTGGTTCTAAATTTAGTTTTCGAGCAAATATTTTTGCAAGTTCTGACGTTTCTACTAAATGGGTTTGAACAGATTGAGGACACTTATCAGTTTTCCGAACATGTGCTATAAAAGTAAATTTCATGGCATACAATACTATTACTGTAACTTACCACCAATCATATACTTGCAAATATTCAACTGCAATATAATTTCTTAAATATATTTAAATTACATTTATCCTGACTAAAGAAATGCCGTCTGAAACTTTTTCAGACGGCATTGTCATTTATTAACCTTTATAACTTGCTTCTAATATCCTCCACTGCTTTCACTAAAGCTTCGGAAAGCGAAGGATCAAAAGAAGAGTGGCCTGCTTGGACGATTCTCAATTCTGCTTCAGGGAAGGCTTGCGAGAGTTCCCACGCGCTTTGCATCGGGGTACATAGGTCGTAGCGGCCTTGGACGATGATGGTTGGGATATAGCGGATTTTGTCGATGTTTGCCAAGATGGCTTTATCGCCCTGCAACCAGCCTTCGTTCACGAAGTAATGGTTTTCCATTCTTGCGATGGCAAGGGAGGCTTGCGGGTCTTCATCCACGTCTTTAGGTTCAAACTGAATAAGGTAGCTTTCCCAGTCTGCCCATGATTTAGCCGCTTTGAGGCGTGTGGCTTCATCTTCGCTAAACAGCATTTCATGGTAGGCTTTAATTAGGGCTTGGCGTTTATTTTCGGCCACGGGGGCAATGAATTTTTGCCATTGTGCCGGATAAATTTGGCTGACGCCGCCTGCTTCGTTCAACCATGCCATTTCAGACGGCCTGCACAGGAAAATACCACGCAAAACTAAGCCGCTGACGCGATCGGGATGGGTTTCGGCATAAGTCAGCGACAAGGTGCTGCCCCATGAACCGCCAAAAACCAACCATTTTTGAATACCGAGCATTTCGCGTACTTTTTCAATATCGGCAACCAAATCCCATGTGGTGTTGTCTTCAACACAAGCATAGGGTTTGGAACGTCCGCAACCGCGTTGGTCGATAATAACGATACGGAAATGCTCTGGATTGAAAAAGCCGCGACAGGCCGGTGATGCGCCTGCTCCGGGGCCGCCATGCAGGAAAATCACGGGGTGTCCATCAGGATTTCCTGATTCTTCCCAGTAGATTTCGTGAATGTCGGATACGCGCAAAAGGCCGCTATTTCGTGGTTCTTGAATCGGATGCATGAGCTTTCTCCTTTGTCTGATGAATATGTTGATTGTAACACTTTGCCTGCTGATTTTTCAGACGGCCTACATAGGTTTATCGCCATAAATGGCGTAAAATGGCATTTTTTGACAGGATTTTTTATGGCTGACAACAAACAAACACATGCTGCACCAGAAGGCCAACTTTTATTGCGTACGGTAGCCATGCCGCGCGATACCAATCCTAATCAGGATATCTTCGGCGGCTGGATTATGTCACAAATGGATCTGGGCGGCGGCATTTTGGCGGCAGAAATCGCACAGGGACGAATTGTAACCGTGGCCGTTCAAGAAATGAATTTCATCAGACCGGTAAAGGTCGGCAACGTCGTGTGCTGCTACGGTCATTGCGTCCGCGTAGGCAATACTTCTTTGCAACTGAAAATCGAAGTATGGGTGAAGACTTTGATGAACGATATGGTAACGGAAGACCGCCAACTGGTCACTGAAGCCGTATTCACTTACGTCGCCATCGATTCACAAGGCAATCCGCGCCCTATTCCTCGCGAAGGCAATGCAAAGCTGGCTCATTTGTAAATTTAAAAAATCAAAACAAGGCCGTCTGAAACCTCAACGTTCAGACGGCCTTTTTTAATACAGAAGCAAAATGTAATAATATTTCTTTTAAGCTAAAACAAGGCGAAGTATCTGTTTTTTTAGGTTTAATTCAGACTGATTGATAAGATAAAGACCGTACACCGGCTCCCTATAACACTACCCTACCGCGACAGTTTGCGCCATTTTTGAAACGGCGTTTCCTCCTCAACCCACTTTAAGGAACATCATGGCTTCGCGCGATTTATACCCACAGGAAATTTTACAGGTTGTTCTCGACAAAAGCTGCGCCAAAGCACAATCCAGCATCCCCACACTGGCAATCTTGAGCATTTTGGCCGGCGGATACATCGGCTTCGGTTATCTTGCCTATTTAAAAGTAGTCAGCGGCATTCCGCACGAATGGGGCGGCGTTGCGACTTTACTCGGTGCCGCCGTATTCCCAATCGCCTTGATTTGTATCCTGCTTGGCGGCGGAGAGCTGGTAACCAGCAACATGATGATTATGTCTTTAGGCAGGTTGGCCGGACGGATTTCCTCTAAAATGCTGCTGCGAAACTGGGTTATCGTCTGCATGGGCAATTTGGTAGGCACGCTGGCGATGGCGTTTTTTCTCGGACACTATGTCGGCATGACCGAAGGCAGCGTGGCAGAAAAAACCATTGCCGTGGCGGAAGCAAAAGTCCATATGGATTTCGGTCGTGCTTTCGTATCGGCAGTTGCATGTAACTGGATGGTCTGCATGGGCGCGTGGCTGCACTTTGCCGCTAAAAACACAACCGGGCGAATGCTGGCCATTTGGTTCCCCGTCATGATTTTCGTATTAAACGGCTTCCAACACCTTGTCGCCAATATGTTCGTTATCCCAGCCGGCATTTTGGCAGGCGCAAACATCACTTGGGGGCAGTTTTTCTTCAACATGATTCCCGTATTCCTGGGCAATGTCGTCGGTGGCGCATCCTTTGTCGGTGCATCGTATCTTTATACTTATAAAGACACGCTGAAAGATAGTGCCGAATAGACCTGCTTTAGAAAAAACAAAACCTGCTTTTTTAAGCAGGTTTTTCGTTATTTTCAGACGGCCTTTGCTACACAAAATCATCATACTGCTCCACAAGGTTGCAAGATTTTTTTCAGCCTAATAGCCTATACCGAAGTGAGCAATCTATAATGAAACTTGAAGAGTAAAAACAAAAAGGACTTAACCGGAAAAACAGGTTAAGTCCCTAAATCTTTTGGTCGGAGTGAAAGGATTCGAACCTTCGACCCCTTGCACCCCATGCAAGTGCGCTACCAGACTGCGCCACACTCCGACTCGATAAGCCGTGAATTTTAGTTTCAAACGCTGATTTTGACAAGTGCTTTTTAAAAAGGGAAATTTACTCGTTTGAAAACATTTGAATTATTTGTAAACAAAAAAAGGCCGTCTGAAATCGTTCAGACGGCCTTTGATTATTCAGTCAAATATCAAGCTTCGACCGGAATAATACCGATTTTTGCCTGCCATTGTTTTGGGGCAATGGCGTGAACCGATTCACCGTTGCTATCCACCGCAACAGTCACAGGCATATCTTTGACTTCAAATTCGTAAATCGCTTCCATACCCAATTCTGGGAATGCCAAGACTTTAGATGCTTTAATGGCTTTGGCAACCAAATATGCCGCGCCGCCGACAGCCATCAGGTAAACAGCTTTGTTATCGGCAATGGCTTGGCAAGTCGCTGCGCCGCGTTCGGATTTACCGATCATACCTAGGAGGCCGGTTTGTTCAAGCATTTGGCGGGTAAATTTATCCATACGGGTGGAAGTAGTTGGACCTGCCGGACCAACAACTTCGTCGCGGACTGGATCAACCGGGCCGACGTAGTAAATCAGTTTGTTGGTGAAATCCACCGGCAACTCTTCGCCTTTATTGAGCATGTCAACCAGACGTTTGTGTGCGGCATCGCGGCCGGTCAGGATTTTACCGTTCAGCAACAATACGTCACCGGTTTTCCATGTAGCCACTTCTTCTTTGGTCAGATTGTTGACATCGACACGTTTGCCGTTGTCAGGACTGTAAGTCAGATCCGGCCAGTCTTCCAAAGACGGGGCTTCCAGTTTGGCCGGGCCTGAGCCGTCCAATTCAAATTCGATGTGGCGGGTAGCCGCGCAGTTTGGAATCATGGCAATCGGTTTGGAAGCCGCGTGGGTTGGGTAGTCAAGGATTTTGACATCCAGCACGGTGCTCAAACCGCCCAAGCCTTGTGCGCCGATGCCCAAGGCATTTACTTTTTTGTAGAGTTCCAAGCGCAGGGCTTCGGTGGTAGACAATTCTGCACCGGAATCGGCTTTTTCTTTGAGCTCCTGAATATCGATATGGCTCATCAAGCTTTCTTTGGCCATCAACACTGCTTTTTCAGGCGTACCGCCGATGCCGATACCCAAGATGCCCGGAGGACACCAGCCTGCACCCATTTGAGGAACGGTTTTCAATACCCAGTCCACGATACTGTCTGATGGGTTGAGCATGGCCACTTTGGTTTTGTTTTCAGAACCGCCGCCTTTGGCCGCGCAAGTAACTTCGACTTTGTCGCCTTTCACGATTTCCATGTGTACAACGGCAGGGGTGTTGTCTTTGGTATTTTGACGTTTGCCAGCCGGGTCGGCCAATACGGAGGCGCGCAGTTTGTTGTCAGGATAGGTATATGCACGGCGTACGCCTTCGTTGACCATTTCCTGTACGCTCATCTCGGCATCCCACTGTACATCCATGCCCACTTTCAAGAATACGGTCGCAATACCGGTATCCTGACAAATCGGACGATGGCCTTCGGCACACATACGGCTATTGACCAAAATCTGCGCCATCGCATCTTTGGCGGCAGGGTTCTCTTCTTTTTGGTAAGCCTTGTATAAAGCCTGAATGTAATCTTTAGGATGGTAGTAGCTGATGAATTGGAAAGCGTCGAAAATACTTTGGATAAAGTCTTCTTGCTTGATGACGGTCATGATTGTGTTCCTTTTCGGGGGTCATGGTAGGAAGGGTTTGTTTATTTTTTAAGAGACCGATTTTTCAGACGGCCTTCAATAGCGTAATAGTGCTTTCAAATGAATAATCCAGACAATATCATTTTCATACTTCATTGATTTAATTAGAATTTAATAACATATTAAATCACTTGGTTATTGATAATCCATATCTAATGGCAATTCACTTACATAGAAATAAAACTACATTATTATTAAACGATAACCTTATTGCCAGGCCGTCTGAAATATTTGCCCTGCACATCTGATTAAAAAATTTAGTAGCCTGTATTTAAAAGAGAACCATCCCCATTTCAGACGGCCATTTTATTTTTTAATACGATACACAATTGTAAAATTTATGTCATTCCCTCCCTCAACCTTCTTGACGGATGTCAAACTTATTTAATTTTCTGAAATTTTATAACAGCCTTTTCGTTTGTTTACAAAATTAATATTATCTAATATATACAATAAGTTATATATTAAACCTTAAGATATAATAATGATTTCTACTAGCAAATATTAGATTATTTTTGCAAATATACTGAAAAGGTAATTTTCTTTTACCTTTAAAATCAAATATAAATAATTAATTTGCCTAAATAATAGGCATATTTTGTTTACAATCTTCTCCTTAAGCAATACCAATTCCTCCCTATCATCAAATTCAACAAATTCTGATACACTTCGCCTTATATAGATAAACATTGATTTTAAAAGAATTTCCGAGTAAATCACTTGGATATTTTCCTCATACGTAATAAATGTAATAAAAATACAATTAACCAAATTATCCACTATTCCAACTTCCAATTTCACAGGAACAAATCATGAGTGAAAATTTGTTAACCCTGACCATAGACGGCCACGAAGTCAAAGCCTCCGCCGATTCGTCAATCATCCAAGCCTATGCACGTTCGGGCAATGCAATTACTGCCAACGTCGGCTGCATGGGTCAAGGCGTATGCGGTTCCTGCCGCTGTATGATTCGTAAAGAAGGCGAGCGCGAAGTAACCACTGCACTGGCATGCGAAACCAAAGTAGAGGAAGGCATGCAGGTCAGCTTCTTGGACTACTTTATTCCTGAGCATATCCAATATTACGACGTGAGCGAGATTGGCGACGGCTGGAACTGGTTGGACGATACCGCCAAAGCCTTCCCCGAAGCGCAAAACTGTCGTCATTGTGGCGGCTGCAACCGCGCCTGCCCTAAAGGTTTGCAAGTGGAAAACGGCGTAGCGCAGGTAGTTTCCGGCGATTTTGGCGCGGCTGCACTGACCTTCGACCAATGCGTGATGTGCAACCTCTGCACCCTCTCCTGCCCAGAACACATCCGCCCGAACCACTTAGGCCTGTTCGCCCGCCGTATGAAAGCGGCGCGTACATTACGTCCGGTAGATTTGATGCGCCGCCTACGCGAAATCGACAGCGGCAAAATGAAAGTCGAATTTGAAGAGGAGGCACTGTGATAGCTAACAAAATCCAAGGCATAGACTACGAAACCGCCCTTGCCAATCTGCGTGTATCCTCATTGGAACTGCGTAGCGATTTACCTGAAAAAAACGAATTGCTGAGCCAGTTTCACCCCGACTATCAGGCCGATGCGCGTGTGAAACTGCCTATCGGCCCGAACCAAGGCGATTACTGCCACCCTGACCTGGCCAAACTCTTAATCAGTCAGCCTCTGATTGACGACTATGACTTGTCGGGTGCGGAACACTTAAACACCGACGTCTTGGTGATCGGCGGCGGCGGTGCAGGTGCGGCGGCGGCATTGTCTGCGACTGAAGCCGGTGCACGCGTCATCATGGCAAACAAGCTGCGTATCGGCGACAGCAATACCGTGATGGCCGAAGGCGGCATTCAGGCGGCAGTCGGAGCGGAAGACAGTTTGCAGCAACACTTTGACGACACCATCAAAGGCGGCCACAACGCAGGCAAAAAAGAATTGGTGGCGCAAATGGTTACCGACGCGCCGTCCGCCATCCGCTGGCTGATCGGCTTGGGCATGACTTTTGACCTTGCCAAAGGCGCGGACAGCAACGGCATGTTGAGCCGCAAACGTGCAGGTGGTACAACCGTGCCGCGTATTTTGAGCTACCGCGACTTTACCGGCCTCGAAATGATGCGCGTCCTGCGCGAGGCGGTCGAACTCGACGAAAACATCACCCAGCTCAACCGCCACCCCGCCATCGAATTATTATCAGACGAACACGGCCGCTGCGTCGGCGCGATTTTGTACGATTTGGAAAAACGCTCCTTGGTATTGGTTCACGCCAAAGCCGTGGTATCGGCAACCGGCGGCAGCGGACGGCTGCATTTGCAAGGTTTCGCCACATCCAACCACTATGGCGCGACTGCAGACGGCCTGGTGATGGCTTACCGCATCGGCGCGAAACTGCGCGATGTCGATTCTTTCCAATACCACCCGACCGGCGTCGCCCATCCGCCACACTTGGCAGGTGCGCTGATTTCCGAAGCCGTGCGCTCCGCAGGTACCAAACTGGTCAACGGTTTGGGCGAGCGTTTCGTTGACGAATTGCAGCCGCGCGACGTCGTTGCTGCCGCCATCCTGCGCGAGTGTCGCGAAGGCCGCGGCGTGGTGCGCGACGGTCAAGTCGGCGTGTTCCTCGACACCCCGCGCCTGATTGCCAACGACCCCGATGTATTGAACCGTTTGGTAACACTCGGCCACGTCGCCCACAAATGCGGCATCGACCCTGCTGTTGAGCCGATGATGATTCATCCGACCCTGCACTATCAAAACGGCGGCGTCGAAATCAACGGCGACGGCGCGACTTGCGTGGAAGGCCTCTATTGCGCCGGCGAAGTAACCGGCGGTATCCACGGCCGCAACCGCCTGATGGGCAACGCGCTTCTGGACATCATCAGCTTCGGCCGCCGTGCCGGTAAAGCCGCGGCAAATTGCGGCCTGCCGCTGAAAAAAGTACGCGGCGGTGTCGGACACGTCCACGATCTGCAACGCGAAATGACCCGCGCCGGTCTGACCAGCGACATCAAAGCCCCCGTTTTATATCCCGACTACGGCAAATTCGATTTGCGCGAACATGCCGGTTTGCAGGAGCAACAATCATGAATCAAGCCAATCAAAACTTACTGCACCCTTCCCGCCAAGTCGGCGCAGATTTAGCCGCATGGCGTAAAGTTGGCGGCGGCGAAGGCCTGTTGGCGGCGCTTGCCGATCCTCAAAGCATTGTTTCCAAACTGCAAGAAGCCAATCTTTGCGGTATGGGCGGCGCAGGTTTCCCGACCTGGCGCAAATGGGAGGCTGCCGTTGCCGCCCAAAGCAAAAATGGCGACAAATACGTCGTCTGCAATGCTAACGAAGACGAACCGGGTACATTTAAAGACCGCGTTTTGCTGGCAAAAACACCGCACCAAGTCATCGAAGGCGTCCTGATTGCCGCTGTTGCCTGCCGCGCCAACAAAGCGATTTTGTACATCAACCCGCATCAAACCGAATCCATCGCTTCCATCACACCGGCCATCGAGCAATGGAAAAACAGCGATTTGTTTATCCGCATCGAAAACTACTTGGGCAAACCTTTGGATTTGCAGCTGGTTGAAACTTCGGGCCGTTATATCGGCGGCGAAGAAACCGCTGTCATTTCATGGTTGGAAGGCGGTTTCCCCTTCCCTCGCCGCAAACCGCCTTTCCCTGCCGAAAGCGGTGTCAACGGTGAACCGACCCTAATCAACAACACCGAAACCTTCGCCAATATTCCTCAAATCCTTGCCAAAGGTGCGGAATGGTACAAATCGCTGGGTTTGGGCGATGCCGCAGGTACGAAACTCTACTCACTCTCCGGCGACGTATTGAACCCGGGCCTGTACGAGCTGCCGATGGGTACAACGCTGAAATCACTGATTTTCGATCACGGCGGCGGTATGCTTGAAGGCCGCACGTTTAAAGCCGTCTTCACCGGCGGCCCGTCAAACACGCTTCTGACCGCCAAAGATTTGGATGTGCCATTGGACTTCGTTTCCGTACGCGAACGCAAATCTAGCCTCGGTACGGGTGCGATGATTGTGATTTCCGAAGGCACGAGTGTGGTGCGTAAAGTATCTGAATATGTGGAGTTTTTTGCTGCCAACTCATGCGGACAATGCCCACCGTGCAAGGGTGGCACGTTCCAACTTTCCCGCCTGCTCAACCGCGTGGACACCGGCATCGGCACTCCCGACGACCTGCGCGCCTTGCAAAGCCTGTGCCAACTGCTGCCCCGAAGCGGCCGTTGCGGTTTGATTGACGGCGCGGTTACCGTGCTGCAAAGCTCGCTGCGCACCTTCCCCGAAGAGTACGGCCTGCCGGCAGAACAGGAGTAAATCGGTATTGTTTTCAGACGGCCTGTTACTGTAAAGGCCGTCTGAAAAACGATACCCGACCCCCTTTCTCTTCTTTCTAAGATAGAAAAGAAACCCAATAAGAAAAATACCTTCCGAACCTACCAAAATACGTTCAGACGACCTTAAGCAACACTCAGGCCGTCTGAAAACCGATTTCCCAATTCTTTAATCCTCAAATTAGGAGATTCAACATGGGCTTCAAGCCAATTCCTGCTGCGGTCGCACTTGTGCTGACGCTGCTTATCTGGTTCGTTATCCCCGTTCCTCAAGGCGTATCGCCTGACGCATGGCATCTTTTGGTATTGTTCGTCGGCATCATCGCCGGCATCATCGGCAAAGCCATGCCTATCGGTGCCATGGCAATTTTGGGCATTACCTTGGTTGCACTGACCGGCGTGACCAACGAAAAAGCCGCCGATGCAACCAAAGATGCTTTGAGCAGCCTCAATAACTCACTCATCTGGATGATCGGTATCGCCATCATCATCTCGCGCGGCCTGTTGAAAACCGGCTTGGGTATGCGTATCGGCTATCTTTTGATCTCCCTCTTCGGCAAACGCACACTGGGCGTAGGTTACAGCTTGGCACTGGCCGACTTGGTTATCGGTCCGGTAACGCCAAGTAATACCGCGCGCGGCGGTGCCATCGTGCATCCGATTATGAAATCCATCGCCCTGAGCTTCGACTCCGACCCAGAAAAAGGTACGGAAGGCAAAATCGGTAAATACCTTTCACTGGTTAACTTCCACTCCAACGTGATTACCTGTCTGATTTTTATCACTGCCACCGCACCCAATCCTCTAGTAGTCGAATTGGTTGCCAAAGCCACCAATTCGCAAATCCAACTCTCTTGGGGCACATGGTTCTTGGCAATGGTCGTACCCGGCCTGCTTGCTATGCTGCTGATGCCGCTGGTGCTGTATTTCCTGTATCCGCCCGAAATCAAACAAACTCCGAACGCCACTGCATTGGCAAAAGAGCATTTGGCTGCCATGGGGCCGATGAAGCGTGAAGAAAAAATTATGCTGGGTATTTTCCTGGTTCTGCTGCTGTTGTGGGCGGGTATTCCCGAAATGCTGTTCGGCGTAAAAGTTGATGCTACCGCCACCACCTTCCTCGGCTTGAGCCTGTGCCTTTTGACCGGCGTACTGACTTGGGAAGACGCGCTGAAAGAAAAAAGCGCGTGGGACACCATCGTTTGGTTTGCGGCCTTGGTGATGATGGCAAACTTCCTCAACAAACTGGGCCTCATCAGCTGGTTGTCCGACTCCATGCAAAGCGGTATCGCCCACATGGGCTTAGGTTGGGAAGCCGGTTGTGCCCTGTTGATGCTTGCCTACCTCTACGCCCACTACGTTTTCGCCAGCGGCACGGCACACGTTACCGCCATGTTCGGCGCATTCTACGGCGCTGGCTTGGCCTTGGGTGCACCACCGATGTTGTTTGCCCTGGTTATGGCATCCGCTACCGGTATCATGATGTCGCTGACCCACTACGCCACTGGTTCCGCTCCTGTCATTTACTGCTCCAACTATGTGACCATGACCGAATGGTGGAAAGCCGGCTTCATCATGAGCGTGCTTGAAATCCTGATTTTCGGCACTGTCGGTATCTTGTGGTGGAAAGTTTTGGGCTACTGGTAACCCTCTGGCTTATTTAAAACACAGGCCGTATGAAAACTCCAATTTCAGACGGCCTTTTGTTACAATTTCATTTTTACCGAACACACTCAATTACCGTGAAAATACTCATCCTCGGCAGCGGCCAAGTCGGTTCGACCGTCGCCCAAAACCTTGCCTCCGTTCCCAGCAACGACGTCACTATTATCGACATCGACGAAAAAGCGCTCAACCGTATCAGCAGCCGCCTTGATGTCCAAACCATCGTCGGCAACGGCGCATCGCCCTTTACCCTCGAACAAGCAGGCGCGGCAGACTCCGACCTCCTGCTTGCCTTGACCCGCAGCGACGAAACCAACATCGTTGCTTCCAAAATCGCCGCCGACCTTTTCAACATCCCCAGCCGTATTGCACGCGTACGCTCAAGCGAATACCTCGAATATCCGGTCGCCGGCAGCGACAATCCCGAAGAAGGCAGCCTCAACATCTTCGACATTACCGAAACCATCAGCCCCGAACAACTGGTTACCGAACAACTTGTCGGCCTGCTCAGCTACACCAGCGCATTACAGGTACTCAGTTTTGCCAACGACCAAGTCCGCATGGTGATTGTTCAAGCACGCAAAGGGGGGTTGCTGATCGGCCGTGAAATTACCGACATCAACCAGCACCTGCCCGAAGGTGTGGACTGCCAAATCTGCGCCATCTACCGCAACAACCGCCTGATCGTCCCCACCCCGCAAACCGTCATCATCGAAGGCGATGAAGTCCTGTTTGCCGCCGACATCAACAGCGTTGAAGCCATCATGCGCGAATTGCGTCCGAAAGAAGCGCGCACCCGCCGCATTATGATTGCCGGCGGCGGTAACATCGGCTACCGCCTCGCCAAGCAGCTCGAGTCCAAATACGACATCAAAATCATCGAATACAAACCCCAGCGCGCTGAATGGCTGGCCGAGAATCTGGACAACACCCTCGTCCTGCAAGGTTCCGCCACCGATGAAACCCTGCTGGACGAAGAATACATCGACGAAATCGACGTCTTCTGCGCGCTGACCAACGACGACGAAAACAACATCATGTCCAGCCTGCTGGCGAAAAACCTTGGTGCCAAACGCGTAATCACCATCGTCAACCGCTCAAGCTACGTCGATTTGCTCGAAGGCAACAAAATCGATATCGTCGTTTCCCCCCACCTGATTACCATCGGCTCCATCCTCGCCCACATCCGCCGTGGCGACGTCGTTGCCGTCCATCCTTTGCGCCGCGGTACAGCCGAAGCTATTGAAGTGGTGGTACACGGCGACAAAAACACTTCCGCCATCGTCGGCCGCCGCATCAGTGGCATCAAATGGCCAAGCGACTGCTACATCGCTGCCATCGTCCGCGGCGCAACCGGCGAGGTCATCATGGGACACCACACCGAAACCATCCTCCAAGACGGCGACCACATTATCTTCTTCGTCTCACGCCGCCGCGTCCTGCCGGAGTTGGAAAAACTCATTCAAGTTAAAATGGGCTTTTTCGGTTAAACCCGAAATCCGTTTGCTTGAAGCCATAAAAAGGCCGTCTGAAAACCTTTTCAGACGGCCTTTATTTATTGTTTTATTTATGCTTTGGCAACACTGTTTTTACGGCCAAACCAAACAAAACCAATCACACCCAATACAATCATCGGTACGCTCAACCATTGACCCATGGACAAGCCCAAAGTCAGCAGGCCGAGATAGTCGTCAGGCTGGCGGGCAAATTCGGCAATAAAGCGGAACAAACCATAACCGCCCAAGAACAATGCTGCTGTTTGACCGGCTGGACGCGGTTTTTTCGAGAAAATCCAAACGATGACAAACAGGCAAATGCCTTCAAGGGCAAACTGGTAAAGCTGCGACGGGTGGCGCGGCAGCATACCGTATTGTTGCAGCCATTCGGCCCACAAGGGATTGTGCGCCGCAGCTTCCGCATCTTCGTAACGCGCTTGCGGGAAACCCATCGCCCAGAAAGCATTGAGTTCGGTAACTCGTCCCCAAAGTTCGCCGTTGATAAAGTTGCCGATACGGCCGGAAGCCAAGCCCAGCGGTACGAGCGGCGCAACGGTATCCATCAATTTCAAGATACTGATGTTGTGCTTGCGGCCAAACAGCCACATGGCAACGACCACGCCCAAGAAGCCGCCGTGAAACGACATACCGCCTTCCCAAACTTTGAAAATATCCAAAGGGTTGGCAAGATAGTCGGAAAATTTATAAAACAAAGCGTAGCCGATACGGCCGCCCAAGATGACGCCCAGGATACCCCAAGTCAGGAAATCGTCGAGTGTTTCTTTAGTAAACACAGAATTGCCCTGCGCGATACGACGGCGGCCCAAAATCGTAAACAGGATAAAGCCGACGATATAGCTCAAGGCATACCAGCGGATGGCAAGCGGGCCGATGCTGATCAGCACCGGATCAAACTGGGGATGTATCATCATAATGTGTGTTCCTTATCTCAAAGGCCGTCTGAAAGCCTGAACTTTCAGACGGCCTGTATGCAGTGTCGGATGGTTTAACGCAAATCGTCAACCACATTCAAAATAGCAGACAACATTGCTTCACCCAAACGCAGCGAACGTTGGCCGTTCCAGCCGAAATCGTCGTCCGGCAGGTTGGCATTGTCTTTAAACGGCATTTCCAAAGTATAAGCAAGGCAGTTGAAATGATTGCCGACCCAGTTGGTCGCCAAAGTCATGTTTGCCTGACCCGGCGCATCTTTGTCATAGCCGTAATCGTCTTGGAAATCTGGGCTGGCATTGAGCAACGCGAGTTTGAATTGGTCTTCCAAAGCTTCGATGCGCTCGTTGTAGTTCGGCACGCCTTCGGTACCGGCCACAAAGACAAACGGCAGACCTTCATCGCCGTGAATATCCAAGAACAAATCCACGCCGGTTTCCATCATTTTTTCACGGACGGTAAAGACTTCAGGACTTCGCTCCAAAGTCGGGTTTTCCCATTCGCGGTTGAGGTTGGCGCCGGCGGCATTGGTGCGCAAATTACCCAAAACCGAGCCGTCCGGATTCATATTCGGCACAATGTAGAAAGTCGCGCGGTCAAGCAGCATGCGCGCGGTCGGATCTTGCGGATCAAGCAAACGGCCCAACAAACCTTCGACAAACCATTCCGCCATGGTTTCGCCCGGATGCTGACGGGCGATAATCCAGACTTTCATGTCGCTTTCGACTTGGTTGCCGATGGTCAGAAGATTAATATCACGGCCTTGAACAGTACTGCCCAAATCGTCGATACGGCACAAGCCGCTGCCCTGCGCATCGCCCAAAAGGTTCAAATGCTGCTCGTGGGAATAAGGCTCGAAATAAGCGTAGTAAACGCTGTTGGATAAAGGCGTATGGTTGATGGTCAACACGCCGTTTTCATAGCTGGTCGGCACGCGGAACCAATTTTGACGGTCGTAAGAGGCGCAAGCCTGATAGTCCTCCCAGCCAAAAGGATACGCAGCGTCCGCCGCATTTTCAAAATGCATCACGCAGTTTTGATAGGCCGCACCCTGCAAACGGAAGTAAAACCATTGGGCAAACTCCGAAGCATTGTCGGGACGCAGGGCGAGGCGGATATCGGCAGGGTTGCTCAAGTCTTTGACAACGACCGAACCGGCATCGAATTGGGTGCTGATTTTCATCATGGGTATCCTTAGTAATCGGCGAAGAGGCCGAAGCAAACCGTCATTTTACCGTTTGCATGAGGCTGGTTTCAACCATTTAACTGATTTAACAGGATTTCAAGCGCTTGGAAATATTGTTTCAGACGGCCTTTGGGATTAAGATAAAAGCCGAAATCATGAAACAAGGTTGAAACCATGACTCAGCAACAATCTGTCTCCCCTGCCATCAAGGCGCGCGTCCTTGCCGAATCTTTACCTTATATCCGCCGTTTTTCCGGCTCCATCATCGTCATCAAATACGGCGGCAATGCCATGACCGAGTCGGCCTTAAAAGAGGGTTTCGCACGCGATGTCGTCCTGCTCAAACTGATCGGCCTGCATCCCGTTATCGTTCACGGCGGCGGCCCGCAAATCAATGAAATGTTGGAAAAAGTCGGCAAAAAAGGAGAATTTGTTCAAGGCATGCGCGTGACCGACAGCGAAACCATGGACATCGTAGAAATGGTTTTAGGCGGACACGTCAATAAAGAAATCGTTTCCATGATTACTACCTTCGGCGGTCGCGCCGTCGGCATTACCGGCCGGGACAACCACTTCATCAAAGCGGAAAAACTCCTGATTGACACGCCCGAACAAAAAGGTGTGGACATCGGCCAAGTCGGCACCGTGGCCGACATCGATACCCGTTTGGTGGAAGGCTTGGTCGAACGCGGCTGCATTCCTGTCATCGCACCCATCGGCGTAGGTCAAAACGGCGAAGCGTTCAACATTAATGCCGACTTGGTTGCCGGCAAACTGGCGGAAAAACTTCAAGCCGAAAAACTGCTGATGATGACCAATATCCCCGGCGTATTGGATAAAGAAGGCAAATTATTGACCACCCTGACACCAAGCCGCATCGACGAACTGATTGAAGATGGCACGCTATACGGCGGTATGCTGCCTAAAATTGCCTCCGCCGTCGAAGCCGCCAAAAGCGGCGTCAAAGCCACGCACATCATAGACGGCCGCGTTCCCAACGCCCTGCTCTTGGAAGTGCTGACCGATGACGGCGTAGGCTCGATGATTTTGGGTGAAGGCTAATCTGGTTTTCAGACGGCCTTATGCCTTATTTAATCAGCTTTTCACCCTAAAAAGGGTAAAAAATGTTACACTATACAGCTTATGTTTGTTTGAGCGATATTGACGTGAAACAAACTTACAGTCGGTTTCATACCGACTCCGATGCCATGCTCGGCAAAGACGGTATAATGTCTGCATTCATCAGACTTCGGCAATCATCTTTAAGGCCGTCTGAAACGTAACAAAGCTACTTTTCTTTTACCATCCTATTTGGAGATATTCATGAGCGCAATCGTTGATATTTTTGCACGCGAAATTTTGGACTCCCGCGGCAACCCTACCGTAGAGTGTGACGTATTGTTGGAATCCGGCGTCATGGGACGCGCAGCCGTACCTAGCGGCGCATCAACCGGCCAAAAAGAAGCTTTGGAACTGCGTGACGGCGACAAATCCCGTTACTTGGGCAAAGGCGTATTGAAAGCCGTTGACCACGTCAACAACCAAATCGCGCAAGCCCTCATCGGCATCGATGCCAGCGAACAATCTTATATCGACCAAATCATGATCGAATTGGATGGTACTGAAAACAAAGGCAACTTGGGTGCCAACGCTACTTTGGCCGTTTCTATGGCCGTAGCACGCGCAGCCGCTGAAGATGCAGGCCTGCCGCTTTACCGTTACTTAGGCGGTGCAGGCCCAATGGCTCTGCCTGTTCCGATGATGAACGTTATCAACGGCGGCGAACATGCCAACAACAGCCTGAACATCCAAGAATTCATGATCATGCCTGTCGGCGCAAAATCTTTCCGCGAAGCCCTGCGTTGCGGTGCCGAAATTTTCCACGCACTGAAAAAACTGTGTGACGGCAAAGGCTTCCCAACTACCGTTGGCGACGAAGGCGGTTTCGCACCCAACCTGAACAGCCACAAAGAAGCCCTGCAGCTGATCGTTGAAGCAACTGAAGCCGCAGGCTACAAAGCTGGCGAAGACGTATTGTTCGCCCTGGACTGCGCATCCAGCGAGTTCTACAAAGACGGCCAATACCACCTGGAAGCCGAAGGCCGCTCTTACACCAGCGCAGAATTTGCCGAATACTTGGAAGGCCTGGTTAACGAATTCCCAATCATTTCCATCGAAGACGGCATGGACGAAAACGACTGGGAAGGCTGGAAACTACTGACCGAAAAATTGGGCAAAAAAGTTCAATTGGTCGGCGACGACTTGTTCGTAACCAATCCAAAAATCTTGGCCGAAGGCATCGAAAAAGGCGTGGCAAACGCATTGCTGGTTAAAGTAAACCAAATCGGTACTTTGAGCGAAACCCTGAAAGCCGTTGACTTGGCCAAACGCAACCGCTACACCAGCGTAATGAGCCACCGTTCCGGTGAAACCGAAGACAGCACCATTGCCGACTTGGCCGTTGCCACCAACTGCATGCAAATCAAAACCGGCTCCCTGTCCCGTTCTGACCGCATGGCGAAATACAACCAATTGTTGCGCATCGAAGAAGAATTGGCTGAAGCCGCTTACTACCCTGGCAAAGCCGCATTCTACCAACTGGGCAAATAAGCAGAATATAGGATATTGATTGTATGAAGTGGGTGACTTTTGTTTTAACCTTCGCACTTTTGTGCTGTCAGTACAGCCTTTGGTTCGGTAAAGGCAGCGTCGGGCATACGGAAGAATTGCAGGAGCAGCTCGTCCGTCAGGAGGAAAAAAACCAAACGCTCACTTTGCGCAACAATTTCCTCAATGCGGAAGTTGAAGACTTAGCACACGGACAAGAGGCCATTGCCGAAATTGCCCGCGTCGAATTGGGCTATGTCCAAGACGGCGAAGTGTATTACCGAATCATCGACCGCCGCTAAACCCTGTAAAACAAAGGCCGTCTGAAAACATATTTTTCAGACGGCCTTTTTTATCGCAATCGCTATATAATCACATATCCCAAAATCAAATCACACCCATCATGTATGACGTAAACACCCACGATGTCCGCCGATTTTTTGCCCATGTCTGGCAACACAGGCTCGCGCCGCTCCAATTAGATGGCCTGCAACAAAAAGCATTGCGCATCATCGAAGCCCATCCCGAATACGGACACTATCTCGAAGACATCGAACAATATTTAGATAAAGAATGGTTGCCCGAAGACGGCGAAAGCAACCCATTCCTGCATATGTCGCTACACCTTTCCCTGCAAGAGCAAAGCGCCATTGACCAGCCTCCGGGCATCCGTGCCATCCACCAACAACTTTGCGCCCGTTACAACGGCGACTGGGTCAAAGCCGAACACGATATGATGGAAGCCTTGGCAGAAACCATCTGGGAAGCACAACGCTACGGACGGGGCCTTGATGTCAATGCCTACATGACCCGCTTGCGGAAATTGGTCGGCTTAGGCCAAGAAGAAAAAGCCCGCCTCAATCCCCATGAAGTCGACTTGATGGATACAAAGTAACTGCTTTTCAGACGGCCCCAACCTATACAAATCCTTACGCTTGCCAAAGCCAATATTCCATCTTTCATGCTAAATTACTTTTTTGAAATCCGCATTACAAGGAAAACAAAATGCTCCACCCAGCCCTTACTGCCCTACTGCTAGCCACCTCCCTGCCCGTTGCAGCAGAAAGCCTCAACTACAACATCGTTGAATTTTCCGAATCCGCCAACATGGAAGTGCCACGAGATACCATGACTGCTCATTTCAGCGTCAATGCAGAAGGCAAAGACCGTCAAACCGTCAACCAAGCCTTCATGAAGAAATTCAACCAGTTCAACAAAATCTCCCAAAACAGCAAATTTAAAGCCGAGCTGATGGAGCGCAACGCGTCCCCTCGCTATCAATACACCAACGGCAAACGCACCCAAACCGGCTGGGAGGAACACGCCTACTTCAAAGTAGAAAGCAAAGACTTTGAAGCACTCAACCGCCTGATTGCCGACAGCATCAATATTGCCATTTTGGAAAACTCCTCATTTTCTGTCTCCAAAGAAAAACGCGAAGAAACCGTCGACCAACTGAGCAAGGCCGTCATCCTGCGCTTCAAAGACCGCGCCCAAAACCTTGCCCAAACACTCGGCTTTTCCAGCTACAAAATCGTTAAACTCAACTTGGGCCATATCGGCAACCGCCAAGTCGGCGGCGACTTTGCACACGCCAAAATGCTGCGTGCAATCCCTGCTGCAGAAGTAGCGGCAGGAATAGAAGATGGTGTACCAGCCTCTCCGGGTTCGGAAGAAATCAGCCTGACTGTTAACGGCTCGGTACAAATGTAGGATTTTATTTAGATAATGTTAAAGGCCGTCTGAAAGTATATTTTTCAGACGGCCTTTTGTATTGCTCAATGATTAGAACGGTTATTTCTATTTTATAGTAAAATGTAAACTATAAAGGTAATTTAAAATCAGATAATTAAGTGCTTATTATTCACTTTTTAATCTGGATTGTGTAAAAATAAAGTATGAAAAGATTAGATTTCAGATTTTATTTTTACACAATATGCTTGCTATGAGATACCAAGTTGACAATGTTTATCTATAAAATCATTGAAAGAAGGAAAAGCTGGTAGGTTATAGTACAAATTATCACGTTTAACTCTATAAGAGGCATTGCTAAATTTGAGTATGCTGTTTTTTTACGCTTATTGATTATAGTAGTTTAATCTGTTTATCTGTTTTATTCCACTTCCATCCCTTTTCCTAATATCTTTTGATTTCGATAACTCATCTACCAATCTTGATACTTTTTATATGCTTATAATTATAAAAATATTTAAATGTTTGTTAAGAATGTGTAGAATGTAAAAAATTATATTTTATAAATGAGGGTAATTAAATGTGGTCAGATACTGAATCTAAAGAAGACTATCTCAATTTTGGTGAAGTATCCCAAATTGTTACTGAAATCTTAGAAACTGAA
>ERZ773203.336-NODE-336-length-25724-cov-4.718220_pt1 | contig 25724 bp, 21 predicted proteins | sample MGYA00580529_ERZ773203 | MGnify/ENA primary metagenome ERZ773203 (study PRJEB29015, sample SAMEA2738176) | human oral metagenome | biome: human oral; feature: human-associated habitat; material: saliva | place: China | collected 2177 ... | reverse complement strand
TACTGTTTGAAAACTTCCTCTATAAAACTCTTGAGCAAGATGAGTTAAGAATAAGTACTCATTATTTAACACGTTCACAACAGTACCATCAAATTGATAATCAATAGTTTCACTTCCTTTTTGTAGTTTCTTTACATTATCACCTTCAAAGGTATAAGTCGCTGTACTTACTCCATAACTTTGTGAATTTAAAGAAAGAGAAATTGTAGTACCATTGTAAGCTATATTGGCTTCCCAAACTTCTCTATCTGAACCGCCTGCTACTTTGTTTTCTAATTTAGTAACACGACCTTGAGTATCAGTGGTAACTGTATATGAGTTATAAGGTTCGTATTCCTTTCTTACAATTTTTGTAAGTTTGTTATTCGTATAAGAAAACTCAAACGTAGTGCTATAAATGCCTGAATATTGAACATAGGTTTTCAACTTGTTGCCGTCATACTGAAGCGTATGAGTAGTAATGCCAGAAGGCTGTGAACCTCCAGTGGCTTGATAATCAATTACCCAGCCTTTCAATACATTATTAACTACGTTATAAGTAGTAGTTTCTGTATAAGTGTAAGAACCATTGTTCCCTGCTTTTTGAATAGTTTTCACAAACCCAGCAGGTACAGGGGTAGGTTGTTCAGTTTGGGCACCACCGTTGCCGTTTCCGTTGCCTCCATTAGGATTTACAGGCTCATCTTTGTCTTTTTTGCAGGCTACCACAGCAAGGGCAGCTACTGCTACTAATAAAAATTTCTTCATAATGTGTAAGTATTATTATTAAACGGGGCAAAGGTAACGTTTATTTTCTATACTTACCGTTAAATAAAAGTTAAATTTGTATTCTATTAGTAGCGCAACCTATCACTGCGTAAAGTATATCAACTTCCTCCTATAAATACTCAGCAACTTCGATTTAGAGATAAAACCGTAATACCTCCCATCAGAATGTACCACCGGCAGGTTCCACGCGCCTGTATGCTGAAACTTATCCATTACGGTGCTCATCTTATCCTTACCCGATACTATCGTCGCAGGGGCAGGCTGCATAAGCTCAATAGCCGCAATCTTATCGTAATAATCCGACTCAAAAATAAGGTGACGTATATTGTCAAGCAGAATTACCCCTTTTAGAACACCCGTTTCGCGCTCTAATACAGGATAAATATTCCTATTCGATACCCGCACCACATCCATCACCACCTCGCGCAGCTTCATATCCGTATAAACAGGCACAAAGTTGTGCTCTACCACTTGCTCAAAGTCCATTAAGGTCAGTATCGATTGGTCTTTGTTTTGCGAAATAAGCTCCCCTTTCCTGCCCAATTCCATAGTGTAGATAGAGTATTTGTTAAAATACTTAGCCACCGAAAACGATACCGCAGCCGTCAGCATCGCCGGCACTAGTAGCGAGTAACCCCCTGTCACTTCAGCGATGAGGAAAACAGCCGTCAGCGGAGCGTGTAGCACCCCCGTCATTAGGGCAGTCATCCCCACAAGAGTAAAGTTAGGCAGCGCCGCCTTGTAGCCCAGTATCGGAAATTCGTTGATAATACGCGCAAAGCAATTTCCCATCACGCCCCCCATAAAGAGCATAGGCGAGAAAATACCCCCCACACCACCACCGCCAAAGGTCAGCGAGGTAGCCACTACCTTGGCAAAGGTCAGCCCCGCCAATAGCAGAATGATAATCCACGAGTTCGACAAATCCCACCCAAAAATATTCTTGCTAAGCGATAGCTCAGGGTGTCCCTCCTTTAGGTGATTGATAATCTCGTGCCCTTCCCCATATAGCGGAGGCATTATATAGATAAGCAACCCCAAAAGAGCCCCACCTATCACTATTTTCAGGTACGGAGCCGTTATTTTCTTAAAAAAAGCATTGATTTTCTCATATACAAAAGTAAAATAAGCCGACATCAGTCCCCCCACTATACCCAAAAGAATGTAAAACGGAATTCCTTGTAGCGAAAAGGCGCGAGTGATAGTCATCGGTATAAGCACCTCACTGCCAAAGAAGAAATAAGAAGTAAACACCCCGCAGAGCGAAGCGATAAACAGAGGGATGAGCGACGATAGCGTAAGGTCAAGCCCAAACACTTCTATCGCAAATAGAATTGCCGCAATAGGTACTTTAAAGATAGCGGCTAAGGCTGCCGCACAAGCACAAGCCAACAGCAACATACGGTTCGATTGGTTGATATGAAAAAACCGACATATATTAGAGCTTATCCCAGCCCCTGTTACCACCATCGGACCTTCCAATCCCACCGACCCCCCAAAGCCAATAGTAATAGGGGCTACCAGCAGACTCCCATATGCCTGAAAGCGCTTCATCACCCCTTTTTGATGAGCTACGGCATAGAGTATCGAGGGTATCCCGTGATTCACATCGTGGCGTATCACATATTTTTTAACCCAATACACCACTGCAAAGCCGATAGTAGGCAGCACAAAGTAAAAGCCATAAGTTACCGTTTGGGCTAATTGCCCATCTAATAGCCATTGGATAAAGTGAGTAAACGACCGCATCGCAAGGGCAGCCAGCCCTGTGATGATACCAATTACTCCGCTCAGTAGCAGAATAAATTGACGTTCGCTAATGTGCTTCACACGCCAGATAAGGAAGCGTTTTAAGAAATGTTGAGTCATTTTTTTTACTTATGGATAGTTTATTTTTTTTAGTTACGGATAGTTCAGTTTTTTAGTTACGGATAGTTCAGCTTTTTTAGTTACGGATAGTTCAGTTTTTTTAGTTATGGATAGTTTAGCTTTTACGAGTGGCAAAAGTACAAATTTATTTTGGATTACCACGCCCTCCCCACAATGTTTACACTTTCACACCTCCCACCCGTCCCACTCGTCTCACTCGTCTCACCAGTCCCACTCATCCCACTTGTCGCACTCGTCCCACCCCTCTCAGCCTTCTCAGCTCTCCCACAATCGCCTTTGTATTAATGGTTAGCATACTATATTTTTAACAACACATCTGAAACATTACCACATTACACTATAGCTCACATTCTAAAATATGTTTTCCTAAAGATTCTTTTAGATTTCTTGCAATTCCTTTAGCATCTGCTATATATAAACTTTTTAATGAAGGCATTTCTAAAAAAGCCTCTACATTTTTCAAATTCTTACATTGATATAATAAAAGCTCTTTTAGGTGAGGAAATTTTAGAAACATAGAACAATCTATTTCCTCTTTTATAGAAAACAATCTAACTATTTCTAAACTTTTAAAGTAGGAAATTTTAGTATAATTAAAACCCTTTTTAGGGGATTTAATACTGGCTATCTTCAAATTTAAATGCTTAAGAAATTCAAAAACATCAACATTTCCTACTTCACCAAGCACAACAGCCTCTAACCCCTTAAATTCTTTAATGATATGAATGGTCTTAGGATTAAATAGTTCTACCTCTATCCATTTTAAGTTAGGGGCTATCTCGGAAGAAATACCTAGCAAATGTCCATTGTCATCTCCCAATATTTTAAGGTATTCCAACTTTTCCATTTTCACAAGTGGATTCCAAGAATAACGTTTATTTGTTTGTTTTTCCTCCCTTGATAAGTTATCAAGAGTTAATGATATAAGGCACTTAGGTACTTGTTCCTCCGATAAAGGTAAAAACTGAATAGGAATTTGTAAGGCTTTAAGAGAAGAAAGATGAGCTATTTGATTAGGAAAACTAAATGATGAAGGTTTCTCTAATATAAAAGATAGAAAAGCCACATCATTATCATTAGAAGGAAAATCCCCCCAAGATTTTCTTACATCAAACAGTTCTCCTCCAATACTACTGTCATCCGTATTTAGCCAAGTTCTTCCTATATTGAATAGGTATTTATCTCGTTCTTTAATAATTATTTTTTTATACATAGAATGATTTTTTATAGTTTTGTAAACATCCTGAAGAAGCTTTGTTTTTTCTTATACCCCCCGCTGGCGCAAGCTTGCAGCTTGTTCCCAATTCATAATTCACAATTCTCTCCCCGTCCCTCTTGTTCCCTCTGTCCCACTTGTCCCACTTGTCTCACCAGTCCCACTCGTCCCACTCGTCTCACCAGTCCCACTTGTCTCACCAGTCCCACAATTGCCCCTACATTCCCAGCCCTCTCAGCCTTGCCATTCCTCCCACCAGTCCAATCCTTCCCACCAGTCCTACCAGTCCCACTCGTCTCACATCTTTGCACGTGTGTTAATGGTTAGCATATTATTTTTATTAAAATCTCTTATAGTCTCTAATCTTTTAGTTGAACATATTTCTTCTGATAATGCTTTTTGTGTTTCAATTTCTTCAGCAATAATTAAATTATAATTTTCCTCCAATTCATAGCAAATATAAAAACATTGGAAAGGCATATCGCTACAATAGTTAATACTTTTGATGTTTTTATTTATGATGTAATCAAAACCATAGGCAACACACAAAGGAGGTTTTTGAGCCAAGTCCGATATAGTAGTAGCGATTTCTTCCATATCAGGAGTTAGTACATATACGCAATCATCTATTATTTTCTCAATGATCGAATAGTCTACTTTTATGTCATTATTAGCATAGAGAAAACCTTTACACAAAAGATTTTTTAACTCTTTATAATGACTAAAGTCATAAATTTCTGTATGATTATTGCATAAATCATAATATAAGGGCATCATTCGTTCAGCCATTGAGAAAGCAAAAAGGACTCTCTCTCTATCACTTAAGGATTCTATTTTTTGATATATTATTGCATTATCCATATTTATAACCTTTTTGCTTCTTTCTATTTTTCTTACCACTTCTTTTCCACTCACTCGTCTCACTCGTCTCACCAGTCCCATTCCTCCCAGCCCTCTCAGCCTTCCCATTCCTCCCACCAGTCGAATCCTTCCCACACGTCCCACCTGTCCCACTTGTCTCACTCGTCCCACTCGTCCCACTTGTCTCACCTGTCTCATTTACTAAATTCCTAACATTTTTCACTTTCTCCTAAAAATACTGCAATTATATCTTCAGTACAGAAAGAATATATAATAGATATAGGAAGAATATAAGAAGCCCCAACAAAACTTATTATCAAATCCGCAACAAAAGCAGCAAAATATTGCGAATAACGCAATTAGCAGTTCCCTTCTGCCAAATCGCTAAATTGGTAAATCGGCAAATCAAGTTATTTTTTTTAGCTAAAACTTGCTAATATCAACTTTTTCTTCTATTTTTGCGGCAAATTATTTATAATAGAAATGAAAGTAGCTGTTGTAATGGGGAGCAAAAGCGACTTGCCCGTGATGAAAGAGGCAGTCGATATACTCCGTTCTTTCGGCATAGAAACTGTGGTTGATATAGTATCAGCACACCGTACTCCTGAAAAACTAATGGATTTTGGCACCAATGCGCATCGCAGGGGCTTCAATGTCATTGTCGCAGGGGCTGGGGGTGCTGCTCACTTACCTGGTATGCTTGCCGCTATGTCGCCTCTACCTGTCATAGGCGTGCCTGTAAAAAGTAGTAATTCTATAGATGGTTGGGACTCTGTTCTCTCTATATTGCAGATGCCTAGCGGAGTGCCTGTAGCTACCGTAGCCCTCAATGGAGCTAAGAATGCAGGTATCTTAGCAGCACAAATATTAGCCAGTCAGCAGCCTGCTATACTCGATAAAATTATCAATTACAAAGAAAGTTTAAAACAAGCCGTACTAACTGCTGCGGCAACTCTTAACGATGAATAATAACACCTTTCAGGGCGCACGCCTACTGATATTAGACTTCGGCTCTCAATATACCCAGCTAATAGCCAGACGAGTAAGAGAGCTTAATGTGTATTGCGAAATACACCCTTTCAACCACCTGCCTGAGGATATCGATAGCTTTGCAGCTGTCATTCTTTCGGGCTCTCCTTATTCAGTGCGCAGTGCCGAAGCCTTACACCCCGACTTATCGGCTATCAAGGGCAAAAAACCGCTTTTGGCAGTTTGCTACGGTGCTCAATACTTAGCGCACTTCGGCGGTGGCGAGGTAGCCCCTTCTAATATCAGAGAATACGGGCGCGCTCACCTATCGTATATCAACCCAACTAACGACCCTTTATTCGAGGGCATCAGTCAGGGCAGCCAAGTGTGGATGAGCCACAGCGATACTATCAAACAGCTACCCGAAAGAGGTATATGCTTAGCCAGCACTGCCGATGTAGCCAATGCTGCCTACCGCATAGAGGGCGAAGATACTTATGCTATACAGTTCCACCCCGAAGTATCGCATTCTATAGATGGCAGTAAACTGTTGAGCAACTTCTTATTCAAAATAGCGCACATCACCCCTAATTGGACACCCGATAATTTTGTAGAAATGACTGTTGCCAACCTCAAAGAGCAGGTAGGGAGCGAGAAAGTAGTATTGGGTCTTTCAGGAGGGGTAGACTCCACTGTAGCTGCTGTATTGTTGCACAAAGCTATCGGCAGTCAGCTACACTGCATATTCGTCAATAACGGATTGTTGCGCAAAAACGAGTTTGCTAATGTACTAAAGCAGTACGAGGGTATGGGCTTAAATGTAAAAGGAGTAGATGCTTCCGAGCGTTTCCTCTCTGCCTTAGCAGGCAAAACCGACCCTGAAGAAAAGCGTAAAACTATAGGACGCGTATTTATAGAGGTGTTTGACGATGAAGCTCATAAGATAACCGATGCTAAATGGTTAGGACAAGGTACTATCTACCCCGATGTGATAGAGTCGCTATCTGTTAAAGGCCCTTCTGCTACTATCAAATCGCATCACAATGTAGGCGGACTACCTGACTATATGAAACTAAAGATAGTAGAACCTTTGCGAATGCTCTTCAAAGACGAAGTACGCCGTGTAGGACGCACCTTAGGCATCGATCCCGAATTATTAGGTAGACATCCTTTCCCAGGACCTGGGTTAGCTATACGTATATTGAGCGACATCACTCCTGAAAAAGTAGCTATACTACAAGAGGTAGATGCTATCTTTATTGACGCCCTCAAAGAAGAAAAATTATATGATAAAGTATGGCAAGCAGGGGCTATATTACTTCCTATCAATAGCGTAGGGGTAATGGGCGATGAGCGTACCTACGAAAAAGTAGTGGCTCTCCGTGCCGTAGAAAGCGTAGATGGTATGACTGCCGACTGGGTAGACCTACCTTATAAGTTCTTGCAAAAAGTATCTAATACTATTATTAATAAGGTGAAAGGCGTAAACCGCGTGGTGTACGACATCAGCTCTAAACCGCCTGCCACTATCGAATGGGAATAGCATTTTATAATTCATAATTCAGAATTTACAATTCATAATTATCTAATTATCACTATGAAACGTTTTTTAACACTAACCACCCTACTGTGCTGCGCCTTTAGTTATGCTCAAACCAAGCATACGGCGAGCAACTATGAGAGCATCGAAAATGTGGCTAAAACCTATCGTTTTTCGCCTGCTGACATTTTAAAACTCAACCCTGGCGTAAAAGATGGTATACAGAAAGGTACTACCATCAACATTCCAGTTAGCAAAGTGAAGCACTACAGCACCCAGCGTCCTGTAGGGTTCACCTCTCACGTGGTACAACCTAAGGAAACTTTCTTTGGTTTATCACAAAAATACAACATCACGATTGACGACCTAAAGCGCTATAACTTAGAGCTTTACTCTCGTGAGCTAATGGAGAATGAGCGCATAACTATTCCGCTATTTAGCAAGACCCCCGAAATGGTACAAAAAGGTGTTCAGGGTCAAAAGCGCTATGTGGTTAAACCGCAAGAAACACTGTGGAAAATAGCTAAAAACCACAATGTAAGTGTAGAAGAATTAGAGCGTATCAACAAGAAAGAGAAAGGCTTCAACCCTAACAGCCTAAAAGAAGGTCAAGAGATATGGGTACCTGCCTCAGCCGTAGATAGCTCAGAGCCTACCCCAAGTACTACCGAAAGCAGTAATAAAGATTTAGTGCTTTACTTCGTAGAAAAAGGAGAAGGCTTCTACAGCTTAGAGCGCAAATTTGGGCTTTCAGAGGCTGAGCTTATCAAGTTAAACCCTACGCTAAAAGACGGACTAAAAACGGATGCTCAAATATGGGTACCAAAGGAAAATTACGACCGCTATAAGAGTAGTGCTTTCACGATGACGAACTACAGCTTTGAGAACTCTAACAGCACATTGCGTTCTGCCTCATCACCCGCTAATGTCAAAGAGATTTCGTACATTTTGCCTTTCAAAGTATCAGATATCAGTGGTAGCGACAAAAACCAAGCACTAAAGGCACGTCTTACTGAAAACAAAATTACCCCTGTAGCAACTGATTTCTATTCAGGAGCGCTAATAGCTTTAGACTCTCTGCAGAAAATGGGCTACAAATTCAAAGTAAATGTATTCGATAGCGAGGGCGACCTAAAGAAGATTGCTAGCAACGCTGGTGTACAGGCTTCACAATTGGTGATAGGCCCTTTCACTACCAAATCGTTTAATGCCTTGGCTGGCTTGCTAAACAATAGCAATACTGCGCTATTAGCTCCTTTGGCTAACAAAAATATCACCCTAAACCCCAATGTATACCAAACACTCCCTAGCGATGAGGCTTTACAAGGGCAGATGATAAACTATCTAAACAAAACGTATGCTGATGAGAATATGATTATATTGGCAGACAGCAAAAACGCTGCCCTACGCGAGAAGTTAGAGCGTACTTTCCCTAATGCTAAGGTAGTAACCGAAATGTCAGCTAATGGTTTTGCCAATGCGCTCAACTATAGCAAAGAGAACGTGGTGGTACTACAATCCAATGATATAGGCTATGTATCTTTAGCAGTACGACTACTGCACAATGCTCTAAAGGTAAAAAAGAACAATGTAGCTCCTAAAATAACACTTACTACTTTAGAGCGCGGCTCTGTTTTTGATTCTACTAGCCTGTCTAACAATCAGCTATCTGATTTACATTTCACCTACCCTACGGTGAATAAGTATGCTAATGGCAGCGATACTTTCTCATCTCGCTACCTAAAAACCTATGGTATACTACCTAGCAAATACGCTATCAGAGGCTTCGACCTAACTATGGACGCTGTATTGCGTTTAGGTGTTTCAGGTAATTTCGACAGTGCAAGTACACGTATAGGCGAAACTTCATTCTTAGAAAACAAGTTCGCTTACTTTAAGAATGCTTACAAAGGCGGTGGTTTCGAAAACCAAGGCGTGTATATAGTGCAATATGACAATATGGAGATTAAACAGGTATTATGAACGTAAGTATTCATCAAAGTTGGAAAGAGGTATTGCAAGAAGAGTTTAGCAAACCTTATTTTGAGCAGTTAGTACTGTTCGTAAAACGTGAATACTCAGAAAATATTTGTTACCCTAAGGGGCAACAAATATTTTCTGCTTTTAACCATTGTCCGCTACCAGAGGTAAAAGTAGTGATTATTGGTCAAGATCCTTATCACGGGGAAGGGCAAGCCAACGGATTGTGCTTCTCTGTGCACGATGGTATTCCGCACCCTCCCTCATTGGTCAATATTTTCAGAGAGCTCAATACCGATTTGGGTGTCCCCTACCCTCTTAGCGGCAACTTAGAGCGTTGGGCTTCACAAGGAGTACTGCTACTCAATGCTACCCTTACTGTAAGGGCTAATAGTGCTGGCAGTCACCAAAAACAAGGGTGGGAGACCTTTACTGATGCAGTGATAAAAGCGGTATCAACACATTGCAACCACGTAGTATTTATGCTTTGGGGGGGCTATGCTAAAGAAAAAGCTAAACTTATAGACCCTACTAAGCATTGTATATTAACGGCAGGACACCCTTCGCCCCTAAGTGCTAATCGCGGCTACTGGTTTGGCAATAAACATTTTAGCCAAGCTAATGCCTACCTAAAGGCTAACGGCAAAAACGAGATTATCTGGTAATTTACTAATTCGCTAATTAACTAATTTGCTAATTATGATGCTTCCTTTCCTTGGATTTTTACTTTTTGTATTATTGCTACTGATGGGCTTTTGGCTACTAGCTTTCTTATTAGTAGTGCTGCCTTATTGGTGGATTGGCAATTTATTAGAGAAAAAGAAATAACTTTTTTTAACATCATTTAAAAACTATATGAAATGGCTTTTATCCCTGCCTATCATTAGGCATCTAATTCAGTTTTTAAAGAGCATTCCGCTGTCTAAGAATGCCTTTTCGCTGTATGACTTGCTCGAACTGTACATTTCCGGACTTATCAAAGGGACGCTTACCCATAGGGCAAGTGCCATTGCCTATAGCTTTTTCTTAGCCATCTTTCCTTTTCTGCTGTTTATACTCAACCTTATCCCCTATATCCCTATCGACCACTTTCAGGTAGATTTCTGGGTCTTTATAGACGGACTTCTCCCACCGGGTACCCATCAGTTTTTCTCAGACATCTTTTTTGATATAGCCGAAAAAAGGCGCGGCAGCTTGCTATCGTCAGTTTTCTTTCTCTCTATCTTTCTGATGACCAATGGTATTATGGCTATCTTTGGCGGGTTTGAGTTCTCTTATCACATACAGCTAACTCGTACCTATGTCAAACAGTATCTATACGCCTTAATGGTGGCTATTATCTTGTCTCTATTAGTGCTCTTTGTAGTGATTACCTTTATGGGGTACGAAATCTATTTAGTGCCTTACTTAGAAGAAATAAACTTCCTGACCGACAACGAAACTCTACTAAAAGTATCAAAATTAGTTTTTGTAGCGGTGATGACCTACATTGCTACCTCTATTTTATTCTATTTTGGTACTATAGAAGGGCGAGAAAGCAAGTTTTTCTCAGTAGGTTCTACTTTTACTACAATTCTTTTTGGGGTTACTACCTATCTTTTTGGTATTTATATCGAAAACTTCTCTCAATACAACCAATTATACGGCTCAATAGGGGCATTACTTATCTTTTTACTCTATATTTGGATAAACTCCAACATTCTTTTGCTCGGTTTTGAGCTGAATGCTACCCTACTGAAACTAAAGAAAAACTAAAGTATCCTCTGAATTGATGTATTTCGTAGATGTCATATTGCCCCTTTCGCTCAATAAGCTCTATACCTATCGTATCAATGAGCAAGAAGCGCTTTTCCTCAAAAAAGGAATGCGCATAGCGGTACCTTTTGGCAAAACGAAAGTCTATACCGCTATCGCATACGAAATACATACTAACGAACCCGTATACGAAACTAAAGATATAGCTTATATATTAGACGAAACCCCTATAGTAACCGAGCGACAACTCGCCCTCTGGCAGTGGATAGCCCAATACTATATGTGCTCCTTGGGCGAGGTGATGAAAGCCGCTCTACCTACTGCTTTTATATTAGAAAGTGAAACCATCATAGAAATAGACGAAAAAGAGATGGATAGCCAGCTTTTTAGCGATGACGAATGGCAAGTATACGAAGCGCTACATTATAAAACAGCTCTAACAGGCAGCGAGGTAAGCCGTATTATCCCCAAGAAAAAGACGCTAAAAGTACTAAAGAGCTTAGTAGAAAAAGGAGCGGCAAGAGTTTCCGAAAAGATTTTTGAAAAGTACGTACCCAAGCTCATCAAGTACGTGCGATTAGCTCCTGCTTATCAAACAGAAGCGGGACTAAAAGAAGCCTTAACAATATTAGGGCGAGCTCAGAAGCAAAAACAGTTGATTATGGCGTATTTCACCCATATCAACAAAGAAAAAACACCTCTGAAAGCTGAAACGCTTATAGAAATAGCCAAAGTATCTGCTCCGATACTCAAAGCGGTTGTCGAAAAAGGCATTTTTGAAGAATATTACCTACAAAAAGACCGTGTGAGCTTTGCTGATGATGAAACTTCAACAGAAAGAAAACTTACAACCGCACAACAGATAACCCTCGCTTCTTTAAAACAACAATTCACTGAAAAGAAAACCGTTTTGCTACAAGGCGTGCCTGCTTCTGGCAAGACAGAACTCTACATAAGCCTCATAAAAGAATGCTTAGATAGAGGACAACAAGCTCTATACCTACTGCCCGAAATAGGACTAACAGTCCACCTAATCAATCGATTAAAAAAGCACTTTGGGCAACATCTATCAGTATACCACTCTAAATACAGCACCAATGAGCGAGTCGAGGTGTGGAACAATGTATTGCACAACCACCCTAAAGCACAGGTAGTGGTTGGGGTGCGCTCATCGGTATACCTGCCTTTTCAAAATTTAGGTTTAGTGGTGATAGATGAAGAGCACGACAGTTCTTATAGGCAGTTCGACCCAGCGCCACGCCTACAAGCCCGCGACACCGCTATTATGCTATCAAGCTCTTTTGAGGCTCATACGCTGCTGGGGAGTGCAACTCCTTCGGTAGAAAGTATGTATAACGTAAAGCAACAAAAATATGGCTTCGCTTATTTGGGCGAACGGTATGCTAACTATATGCCGCCTCTTATCGAAATCATTGACCTAAAGGATAAGCAACATCGCAAGCAAATGACGGGGCATTTCTCCGATGCGCTGATAAAAGCTATACAGCAAACCCTGAGCGAAGGGCGACAAGTGTTGCTCTATCAGAACAGACGAGGCTATGCGCCTATAGTGCAGTGTACTCATTGCGGCACCGTCCCCCAATGTCCTCACTGCGATGTAAGTCTGACCTTTCACCAAGGCAGTCAGCAGTTGCGCTGCCACTACTGTGGTTATAGCATACCGATGTACAAAACGTGTGTAGCCTGCGGAAGTATTGATTTGAAAACCAAAGGCGTAGGCACAGAGCAAATCAGCAAAGAGTTATCAGAACTATTCCCCAACGCTCGTATCGATCGTATGGATCAGGATACCACCAATGGCAAATACGGTTATGAGAAAATACTATCAGATTTTGAACAGCAAGAAACCCAAATTTTGGTAGGTACTCAAATGATTACCAAAGGTTTGGACTTTACCAATGTAGGCTTAGTAGGGGTTATGAATGCCGATGCTGCTATCCACTCCCCCGACTATAGGGCGTATGAGCGGAGTTTTCAACTGCTGATGCAAGTATCAGGGCGTGCAGGACGCAGTGCCCAACAAGGGCGCGTGCTTATCCAGACCTATAACCCACAGCATCCCGTACTACTACAGGTATTGCGCAGCGACTTCAGAGGGCTCTACCAACACCAAATAGAAGAACGAACCGCTTTTGGCTATCCACCTATAATACAAATGATTAAAATCACACTCAGGCATACTGACTTCAACCGAGTAAGCGAAGGAGCCGATTGGTTTGCCAAAGCCCTAAGAGAGAAGATAGTACAAGAAGGCGTAAGCGTATTAGGCCCCGAGTTCCCTGCTATACCGCGCATTCGCAATGAATATATAAAAGAAATATTAGTAAAAATTGATGCTCAAAAAGCCTCCATTCGACAGCTAAAAACACTGATTTTACGCACTGAGGTATCATTGCAGTCCATAGGTAGTTTTAGAGCGATAAGAACGAATTACTTGGTGTAAGAAGTGAATATTTTACTAATGATTAGTTGCTAATTGTCAATATTTTATTACTTTTGCAAACGTGATGAATATGAAGATTTTAGATACACCCTACGGGATATGCCATTTAAGTGTAGTGCCCGTGCGCTTAGCTCCTGATGAAGGGGCTGAAATGGTAACGCAATTGCTCTTTGGCGAGTTACTGCAAGTGCTAGAGAAACACAACAGCTGGAGTTATATACGGCTACTCTTTGACAACACTGAAGGATGGGTAGACAACAACCAAATTACCGAAATATCGGATAAAGACTACCGCAAGTCGCTAAAAAAGAAAGACAAATACGCTCATAAATGGCTTACAAATCTCCGCCTAAAGACCGGAGATGACCTTTTTCTGCACATTCCCAAAGGGGCTACCTTTTCACATAACCATTTGTTGCACACTTCTCAGTCTACTCAGCGACCATCAAATAAGGGCGTGGTAGCTACAGCTTTAGAGTATCTAAATGTTCCCTACTTATCAGGTGGCAAAACACCTTTTGGCATAGACGCTTCCGGATTAGTGCAAATGGTGTTCAAGTTAAACGGTATACATCTACCCCGCACTGCCGACCGACAGGCGCTTTGCGGAAGTGCTATCAGCTTTATAGAAGAGAGTCAAGCAGGCGACTTAGCTTTCTTTGATGATGAAGAAGGCAATATTATACACGTAGGTATATTGTTGGGCGACAATAAAATCATTCATTCATACGGCAAAGTACGGATAGACCGCTTAGACCACATCGGTATTTTCAACAGCGAACTGCGCAATTATACTCACCAACTCAGAACAATGCGCACAATGGTATCTGAAAAACTAACGACTAAAGGCTAAAGACTAACAACTAATAATCAAACAAATGAAAATAGCACTTCTTGGTTATGGCAAAATGGGCAAAACTATTGAGCAGATAGCCCTTAAAAGAGGACACGACATTGTACTCAAAATAGATGACAACCACACTGATTACGACATCACTCAAGCTGATGTTGCCATAGAGTTTAGCACTCCTAACAGCGCTTTTGCTAATATCAGCAACTGTCTGCGCCACCGCGTACCCGTGGTAGCAGGCACTACTGGTTGGTTAGCTCATTATGATGAGGCGGTAGCCCTATGCAAAACTCACGATACGGCTTTCTTATACGCCTCAAACTTCAGTGTGGGGGTAAATATTTTCTTTGCTCTCAATCAAACCTTAGCCAAACTGATGGCCTCCTTAAATGATTACCACATTGGCATAGAGGAAATTCACCATACACAAAAATTAGATGCTCCCAGCGGTACTGCTATCACCCTTGCTGAAGGTATTATAGCCGAGACTGATAAGAGCGCTTGGCAATTGGGCACTACTGCTGATGAAAACATTATACCAATAGAAGCCAAACGCATTGGCAATACCCCTGGTACCCATATAGTAACTTATAGCAGCGATATAGACACTATAGAGATAAAGCACACTGCCCACAATCGCAATGGTTTTGCCTTAGGAGCTGTAATAGCTGCCGAATGGCTACTCAACAAAAAAGGCACTTATTCTATGAAAGATGTTCTAAATCTAAAATAAATTTAAGCCTAACTACTTTCTAAAAAGAAAAAAGGCATTATCTTTGCAGTGCAAAATAACAACTTACAATTTTTATGTATAAAATCATTTTTTCGGATATAGATGGTACTCTGCTAAATGGAGACCGCACCCTCTCTGAAGCTACTATCAGGCAAGTGAAAAGACTGAAAAATACGATTCCTTTCATACTAGTATCCTCTCGGATGCCTGACCAAATGTACCACCTGCAGAAGGATTTAGGCATAGAAGGGTTACCGCTTATCGCTTATAACGGAGGATTGGTGCTCAACGGCGAAAAGGTACTACATAGCGCGGTCATACCCTACCCTGTCCTAAAGGAAATTGTTACTATTAATGAAGAAAAGTTTGGAGGAGAAATACATATAAGCTTTTATCGCAATAATAAATGGTATGCCCCCCAATACGACCAATGGGCAAAGCGCGAAGAGAACAACACCTTAGTAAGTCCGACCATACGCCCTAATCGAGAGGTATTATCAAGGTGGGAAGCCGAGCAAAAAGGAGCCCATAAATTGATGTTAATGGGTGAAAAAAGTCTGATAGAATCAATGTTTCAGCTACTAAACGAGAAATATGCCTCTGTTATGCAGATATACAGAGCTAAAGACACCTATATAGAGGTTGCTGACATTAGTATTTCTAAACTTACAGGAGTAAAAATTGTATTAGACGAGGTATACCACCTATCATTAAGCGAGACTATAGCTTTCGGCGATAACTATAATGATTTAGAGATGCTCAAAGGGGTAGGTTGTGGGGTAGCCGTAGACAATGCCCGCGATGAGGTAAAAGCTGTAGCCAAATATCTAACAGACCACCATTCTAAAGACGGTGTCGCCTCTTTCTTAGAGAAATTATAGCATAATTCACATTGATAATTCATAATTAATATGATATACATTTACATTTTAATTGCAGTACAACTGCTAAACGGACTTTTCTTCTGGAAAGGATATGAAAAAGCAGGCTACAAAGGGTGGCAAGCCTTTGTGCCTTTTTATAATACGGTGATATTTTTAAGAATCATCGAACGCCCTTGGTGGTGGGTATTCTTACTCTACCTACCCGTGATAGGCAACATTATGGCAATAGTGATGAACTACGAGTGGCTACACGTATTTGGCTACCGTCAAAAGCGCTATACCCTCTTATCGGTTGTTACCCTTGGGCTTTTTACTGCCTACTTAATGTACCAACCAAAAGTAGTATATGTAGGAAAAGACTATGAGGTGATAAAGAAAAACGTCTCTACTTGGGTGAGTGCCACTCTCTTTGCTGTAGTAGCAGCTTCAGCCATCCACACCTACTTCATTCAGCCGTATATGATACCTACCTCATCATTAGAGAAAACTCTATTAGTAGGCGATTTTCTTTTTGTGAGCAAGTTTCACTACGGAGTGCGCATCCCTATGACCCCTCTATCCCTACCAATGGTACACGATTCTATACCAATAGTAGGCACTAAATCATACCTAAAAGTACCTCAGCTACCTTACCTGCGCTTACCTGCTTTTCAGAAAGTAGAACGCAATGACATCACGGTGTTCAACTGGCCTACCGACACGGTGCGTTACTTCCGCGACAACTCTAAAATACACATCGATAAGCCTATCGATAAGAAATCTAACTACGTAAAACGCACTGTAGCCGTAGCGGGTGATAAACTGCAAATCATAAATGGAGATGTTTGGATAAATGGCAAAAAAGAAATCTACCCTGTACGGGCTAAATTGCAAAGCTCTTATATAGTAGTAACTCAGCCCAATATAGACCTTTCGCCGCAGCTGATGTACCAACAGTTTGGCGTAACTGACCCTTCAGGAATGATAGCTGCCAACACCTATATTTTCACCTCACTCACTGATGAGGTAGCACAAGCCTTGGCTAAAAGTGCAGGCATAGTATCGGTAACTCGCAATATCAATGACAAAGGTTACAATCCTGCTATATTCCCTCATTCACCTGCATTCCCTTGGAATGAAGACAATTACGGGCCTATTACCATACCTGCCCAAGGAGCAAGTGTAGCACTATCTGTAGAAAACCTACCGCTGTATAAACGTATTATCAAAGAGTACGAACACAACACATTAGAAGTAAGAGGAACAGAGATTTATATTAACGGACAAAAAACGAGTTCGTATACCTTTAAGCAGAATTATTACTGGATGATGGGGGACAACCGCCACAATTCAGAAGATAGTAGGTTCTGGGGCTTTGTGCCAGAAGACCACATCGTAGGCAAGCCCGTACTCATCTGGATGAGCCTCGATAAAAACCAAAGTGGATTTAACAAAATTCGTTGGAAACGCCTCTTTACCACTGTGAATGGAGAAGGAGAGCCTGTATCATACAGTTGGGTAGTTTTATTACTCTTAGGCGGATGGGCAGGCTACAGCTTCTTACGAAAGAAAAAAGTAAAAGAATAATGACAGAGCAAGTATTATTACACCCTACTTATTTCCCTTCAATAGCACAATTTCACCTAATACTCAGCTATCCGTGCGTGTTAGAAGTATCTGACAATTATCAGAAGCAAACGCTTAGAAATAGAGCTTATATCTATGGTGCTAATGGCAAACAAGCCTTAAATCTACCTATTAAACACGTAGGAGGAGAAAATGGCAGGCAGCTATTCAAAGATGTGAAGGTAGAGAACCATTTCCCTTGGCAACGCCTACACTGGAAGAGCTTAGAAACCGCCTATCGCACTTCGCCTTATTTTGAGTATTACGAAGATGATTTAGTGCGTATCTTTGAGAAGCCTTACACCTACTTATTAGATGTAAATATAGACACCATAGAAACCATTTTGGCCTGCTTATTAGTGAATATCAACTTTGATAAAACGAGAACTTACGAAGCGCAGCCCGAAGCAGTAAAAGATTATCGCTACTTAAGTAGTGCTAAGAAAGAGGTTGATGTAACTATGGAGCCCTATCACCAGATATTTTCAGATAAACACGGTTTTATCAAGAATCTATCAGTGTTAGATTTGCTATTTCACGAAGGCCCTAACACTCTTGATTATTTAAACAATGTAAGTATAGGTACGATAAACTTATAAACAAAGTTGTGTAATTACACGAAGTGAAGCGTATAATTACACAACTTTCACATTTTACAACACAAGATTGCTAACTCAAAAAAGTACCTATACAAATCTGATATTTAAGCACTTACAAAATAAAATAACATTAAAAAATAGTTTGGCACAGTATTTTCAGTACAATAAGTGAAATAGGATGTTGAAAAAAGTATTATAAAACAAAAACTTATGAAAAAAACTATATTACTTTTATTGTAATACTTTTTCAAAGACTAAAGTTATTATTTCTTTTGGAGTTAGTAGTAGTATTTATATGCATTGTGAAAAGAGCTCTCTAAGCAATTAGAGAGCTTTTTTTATTTGTCAATTGGTAATTATTTCGTACTTTTGCATTGATTCAAAATAATAACGTATGATAGATTACTATAAAACATTAGAGGTTAGCAAAACAGCTACTCAAGATGAAATCAAAAAAGCATATCGGAAGTTAGCGCGCAAATATCACCCTGATATGAACCCTAATGATAAGAATGCTGAACAAAAGTTTAAAGAAATTAACGAGGCTAACGAAGTACTTTCTAATCCCGAAAACCGTGCTAAATATGATAAATATGGTGAACACTGGCAACACGGCGAAGAATACGAAAGAGCCCAACAACAAGCACAAGGCGGGTTTGGAGGCTTTGCACAAGGCGACTTTCAAGAAGGTGACTATTCGGATTTCTTCCGCAATATGTTTGGCGGTCGTGCAGAAGGCTTCGGTCGTGGGTATGGTAGAGCAGCAGGCAAGTTTAAAGGACAAGACATCTATGCCGATATGCAGCTTTCTTTGCGAGAAGCCGCTGTTACTCAACAACGTACTTTTTCAGTAAACGGTCAGAATATACGTATTACTGTACCAGCTGGAGTATATGAGGGGCTACAAATAAAGCTAAAAGGACACGGGCATCAGGGTTATAACGGTGGGCCTAATGGCGATCTATACATTACTTTCCACATAACACCTGATAATCAGTTTGAACGTGATGGAAATGACCTGAAAACCACTGTTAATATTGACCTTTATACAGCTGTGCTTGGTGGTGAAGTGCTAATTGAAACTCTTAACGGCAAAGTGAAAATGAAAGTGGCTGCTGAAACCCAAAACGGTACTACCGTACGCCTAAAAGGTAAAGGTATGCCTATCTACAAACAAGAAGGGGCTTTCGGTGATCTATTCGTTAGTTACCACGTCACTTTGCCCCAGAATCTCACCGATAAACAAAAGGCATTATTCGAACAACTTAAAAATTCATAGTTATGGAAGAAAGAATATCAAAAGAAGAAATAATCCGTTTGTACAATATAGAAATCTCATTTTTTAACGACCTCGTATCAAGCGGACTTATACAAACAGAGGTAATTGATAACACTACCTATCTGCACTATGACCAGCTTTCTGCTTTCGAGCGTTTTACTAACTGGCATTACGACTTAGAGGTAAATATGGCTGGCCTCGAAATTATTCATCATCTACTTCAACAGATAGAAGCACTTAAACATTAAATAATAATAAGGGGTGAATTGTCATTCACCCCTTATTATTTTATTATTACAATTTAAAAAGAGCTTCTGCATTTTCGCGAGTTTTATCGGCTACTGCTTTTAAGGGAACTCCTTTGTAGTGTGCAATAGTTTGTGCTACATATGGCAAAAAGGCGGGCTCATTGCGTCTTTGCTGATGGTACGACAACTGACGCGTTGGTACATTCTTAGGCATCATAAAAGGTGCATCCGTCTCTATAAGCATACGATCTAAAGGTACATAACGTACTACTTCTTCTAAAGCTGCAAATCTGCGCATATCGGTTATAGCACCCGTAAAACCTATGTAATACCCCATTTCTAAATAAGTTTTTGCCTCTTTTAATTGTCCCGTAAAACAATGCACTACCCCTTCTGGTAATGAAGAGTGCTCCTTAAGTATGGCTATGAAACGATCAAAAGCTGCTCGTTCGTGAAGAAAGAGCGGTTTTTGTACCTCTTCAGCTAATGACAATTGTGCATGAAAACAGCTTTCTTGCACTGGACGAGGCGAAAAATCGCGGTCGAAGTCTAAACCACACTCGCCTACTGCTACTACCTTTTTCTCTTTGAGCAATGTCGCTAATATCTTTATACTCTCGGTGTTCATCGTTTTAGCATCGTGGGGGTGAATGCCTGCAGTAGCAAATAACGTTTCAGGGTATTCTTTAGCTAAAGCCAAAGCTTCCTTACTACTTCGCACACTTGTACCCGTGAGTAGTATCTGCTCTACCCCAGCACTTATTGCCCTATCTATTACTTCATCATACTCACCTGCAAACTGCTTATTAGTGAGATTGATACCTATATCTATATACATTCCTTTTTAATTAATTACGAATTGTTAATTGCAAAATGAGGCAACCTACGGCATAGCTTAATATATCACCCCACGAAAAGTGATTGCCTAATATGATATACCCTAAACTTCCTTTAGTAAATCCTAAATAAGTGGCTACTCCAAAATATTGCAATACTTCTACTAATACTGCAAAAAGAAAAATAGCACCTATCAGCTTGCTCTTGTTTCTAACTTTTACTACCGAAAGTACTAAGCAATACAATAATATCACCACTAATACATCGCCTATATAGCCCCTTATGAAACCTATGCGACTGAATACCGTAGCTATAAGAAATTCTATCCCTAATAAGGCTAATGCCCATAATGCGTATTTCTTGTTAAATTTTATTCTCATTTTAAATGTTAGTCGTTGTTAGGAAACGCATACCCCATTCCTCTGTAATTATCAAAGGTTGCCCCTGCAGGTATGGGCATATTTAAACCTCCGTAAGCTGACCAATCCCAAAGGAAGGTCTCATCATCGGTTACTTGCTTGGTATAAGAGTCTTTCTTCTTCCCATTCAAAGGTAGATAAAACAGCAAATCAGAGTGTGCTGGCTGTAGGTGCCATAGCTTATCAACTACCTCACGTGGCGTAAGAGCTCGCTGCCAAAATCGCACTTCTCTGATAAGTTGCTTGCTACCAGCTATCGTCAGCTGATTGAGAGACAAAGTCTCGCCCTTTATCTGCTCTTGAGCAAGTAGTTCACCATTGACATATACCCTAAGCGTATGGCTGTCATAGCTCACTGAAAGGGCATACCATTTGTTAGCGGCTGCCTGCAAACGCTCTTTAGAAACGGTCAGTGTTCTTTCAGCCCACTTTACTCGTAATTGTTGCGCCATAAAGCCTACTGATAATGTGTTGTTAATAGTTATCAGAGGTGTATTATCCGCTATAGTAGGCAGATTTACAGTAAATTCTAACGTCCAGCGGGGGAGCTTTTCTCTAAGTAACCCTGATTTAGTAGCAGCTGTAGTGCCCATACGCAGTACTTTAGCCCTTACCTCTTGACGGACAATAAGCAAGAGCCGATCTTGTCCGTTTAACACAGGTAGGTTCTTACTGCCTAACAGCTGTAGAGGCAACGCATATACCTCATTCTCATCGGCAAAAGTAAGTCCTTCAAGCGTTAGATTGATAGCTGATTCGCGGTCATTGCGATCGAATATTACATTATCATCTATTTTGTAGGTCGCTTTAGGCAACAACTTATAGGCAGTGCCGTATTGCGCATTATAGTCGGTGAGAGCCTGAGCATCGCCAACTACTATAGTAGCGGCTGTTATCTCTTCTGAAGGCTGCAACAACTTAGCTTTTAGCACCTTTATTTCATTTTCTTGGGAAGGTATCACATAGACCTCGCGAGTGCTACTACCGTCTAAGTACAATGCTTGACGTGTAGGAGGTGCCGGAGTGGCATCATCTCCTTCGTTTTGGCAAGCCCCTAAAGTAGCTGCCAAAGCTATATATATAAATACTTTTTTCATAACACTTAGAATTGAAAATTAACCTTTAGTCCGTAACTCCTTACACTAGGCAACATAAATAGGTCGTAGCCAGCCTCATAAGTGCCCGTACCTGATACTAACTCAGGGTCGAAAGGAGCTTTGTTATAGAGCATCAGTACATTGTCAGCTATGAGTGACAGGCTAAAGTCTCTAAAGCCTTTTATCATAGAAATCTTATTAAAATGGTACGTAAGTGCTAAGCGTTGTAGGCGTAAGTTAGTAGCCTCATACACATACTTTTCAGTAGGTTTGTGTTGAAAATAATAGTACGCAGGGACACCCAAAATAATATCGCCTTGGCTATCGCGTGCCGTAGCTGATGCTTCAGACACCCCATAACGGTCTAAATAGCGCTCAGTATCTGACAGCACTTGGCCTCCTAAGCGCGCTTTTATCCAGAAATCAAAATCCCAATTTTTGTAAGTCATAGCTCCTTTTAACCCAAAAAGCCAATCAGGATTGGTACTACCTAAGCGTTTGCCATTGGTATCGTATAAGTCGCCTATCTGGTCGCCCTCACGCAGCCTGAAATAGTCATTTAGTACTTGTTCAGTACCTAATTGCGTTATCTTGTTGCGGTTGGCAGTTGCATTGAGAGCCAATCTATATCTGAAAAGGCTAGAGTTATTTCTATAGATAGCTGATAACTCTACACCTTGGTTTTCTACTTCGCCTGCTTGCGCCCATTGGTAGGTATATACCGAACCATACGGCATAGCTGTTGGCACTAACTGATTGCTGGTGAGAGTGCGGTACACAGCAGCATTTAGCCCTACCTGATCATTCAACCAACTCGTACTAATACCTGCTTCGTAAGAGCGGGTGCGCTCGGCCTGTAGTTTTTCGGGGAGGAAGATGTGTTCATTCCAACCTTTATAGCGCAGAGGTGCTGCTACTTCAGTGTAAAATGCCCATACCTTGGCATTTAGCAAATACTTAATATCTAAGTCGAACATTCTGAGCAAGCTAGTAGACAAGCCTACTGATGGACTTATGACTGCTTTGCTACTAGCATAAGGATGAGATAATGAGAAATCTGCTCGCCCTGAAGCGGTTAGCTGTAAATACTTCCACCAGACTTCAGCCAAAAGAAAGGCAGCCCCATTCTTCTGTTGATAATCGAGGTGGTTAGGGAGTGCCCTCAGTTGTGAAGGAGTTATATTTGCTAGATTAAACTTATTAGGAGAGAGCAAATTGCCTCCATACCCCTCTCTGTTTTGTGCCGTAGCCTGATAGATAGCCCCTGCATAGGTAGTAAACTGTAAATGTCCGTATATCGTACTTACATATTTGAGTATTGCATCGGCATATTGCTGTTGGGTACTCTCTTTCTCTGAGGCATAATAGCCATTTTCGCCTGCATAAGCTGGTAAGGTAGAAGCATAACGCCTGTCCTCGCGCTTATAGTAGCTATTATCTAAGCTGAAGCGTGTAGTGAGACTGAATCTGTTACTGATATTAAAAAACAATTTGCTCGACAAAAAATAGCGATCTTTGCTCTCAGGACGCACATTGCGATAGGCTACCCAATAGGGGTTTTGTATATTTTCGCCCATATCAGCAGGCGTATCGGCTGTGCCTGACCCCGCATACCAATATTGTTTAGCATAACCTAAATCGGGGTCATAACGCTCGAAATAACGCTCTTGGGCAAAGTTTTCGCCTCTGGGGTAAAGATAAAGCCCCGCAATAGGGTTGGAAGCGATGCCATGCCCCACTTGGTTGCGCTGAAACTGGTGGGTATAGCCCCCAGTGAGGTCTAATACTATATCTTCATTAAGCAACTCATTAACGTTGCGCACCCATATATTATAGCGGTTGTATGCCGTATTGGGTACTACCCCCTTTGTCTGCAATGACCCCACCGAAGCATAAGTGCGGTTAGTGCTACTACCACCTGATAGATTAACTGCCGTCATAGCCTGATAGGCTGTTCGGAAGAAATCTTTGGCATCAAAAGATGAAGGGGTACTGAGCTTACGCCCCCACGAGGTGTATTGCCCTGCCTCATTGCCATAAGTGTTTTGCATTTGGGGCAAATCATACGCATTTTCAAACTGAAGAGAAGATGATAAACGCACTCTAATATCTCGGTTCTGAGGTTTTTGGGTTTGTATAAGCACCACTCCGTTAGCGGCCGATGCACCATAGAGTGCTGAAGCTGAAGCGCCCATAAGTACCCGCACCTCTTTTATGTCTTCTGGATTGAGATCTGAAGGCTGGTCGTATGGCACTCCATCTATAACGTAGAGCACATTATTATCTGAAAACAAGGAACGCATGCCGCGCATCGTCACCCTGCGCTCGCCCACTCCTAATGCAGTGCGCTGTACATTGAGTCCGGCGACCATTCTGTCTAAAGAACTTACAACATTATCGCTTTGCCCTTGACTGATGTACTTCTGAGTAAAAGCCTCTATTTTATAAGGTATATTACTAGTTTTTTCTATACCTAATGCTATCATTTTTTCCTCAGGAGGTGCTGGGAAAAAACATATTTCCTCTTCTTGCAAAACAACTCCTATCGACACATTTGTATCGCTAGTTTTAGGCACTATTCTACTCACATTTTTGTAGCCTATAACCTTAAACTCTAAGATGCTACCGGCACGTGCTTGTATTGAATACTTACCATCGATGTCGGTAATTATCCCTTGAGTAGTACCTTTTATCACAACAGCTACCCCCATTAAAGGCGTACCGTCAGGCTCTCTGACTACTCCGCTAACAGTTTTAAGTTGCGCGTGCGCCACCCCTGAAAGCCATAGCAAACAAAATATTAACCATCGTACTTTATTTTTCATAATCTTAGCATTTTTAAGTACACGCTACAAATGTACAAAAATTTTCCGAATGAACAAGAAAAAAAAGAATTTTTTTGATGATCCTAAGGTCTTCCTAAAGGGTAGGTATATCTAACCTAAAAGGAAAAGTATAAGAGAAAAAATTTCAAAATTTATTTCCGATTTTAAATTATTTATAGAAAAGAAAACTCTAGTATCAGCTGATGAATTGATATGGTTTTTATATAATTATACAGGATATTATAATTATGTCGGACTTTTAGATATGGGAGATCAGAGAAAGACAAATCTTATGTTACTTTTTGAAAAGGCAAAAAATTATGAAAAAAATTCTTATAAGGGATTGTTTAATTTTGTAAATTATATTCAAAAAATCAGTTTAAAAAGTGATATTTCAGAGGCAAAACTAATTTCTGAAGATGCGAATGTAGTTAAAATAATGAGTATTCATAAGAGCAAAGGCTTGGAATTTCCTATTGTATTTCTTGCAAATACGAATAAGAAATTTAATTTTAGAGCCGATGACAGCAATTTAGTTTTACATCAAAAACTTGGTTTTGGTCCTGTTGTTTATGATATGTATAAAAAAACTTCTTTCAACAGCATTATGAAGAAAAAAATTGAAAAATTCAAGAAGAATGAACAAATTGCTGAAGAAATGAGGCTTCTTTATGTCGCAATGACAAGAGCGAAGGAAAAACTCATAATAACCGGAAGGGTAAAAGATTATGAGAATTTAAAAGAAGAAATAAGTACCGGAATTGATGAAAGAGGCAATATAAGTAATTATAAAATTCTAAAAATAAATAATTATCTAGATTGGATATTAAGTTCTATTGATAATCTTACAGTTCATGGAAAGAGTTTGAATTGTTTGGGAAGAGAAGAAAACTTTTTAGGAAATG
>ERZ773203.332-NODE-332-length-25806-cov-4.520795_pt1 | contig 25806 bp, 19 predicted proteins | sample MGYA00580529_ERZ773203 | MGnify/ENA primary metagenome ERZ773203 (study PRJEB29015, sample SAMEA2738176) | human oral metagenome | biome: human oral; feature: human-associated habitat; material: saliva | place: China | collected 2177 ... | reverse complement strand
GGATGCGGCCGTGATTGTGGTCAACTGCAAGGCCGGCTTGGAGCCCGGCACCATCAAGGCCTGGGAGCTCTGCGAAAAGCTCCGCCTGCCGCGCATCTTCTTTGTGACCAATATGGACGATGACAAGGCGAGCTACCGCGAATTGCTCTTAAAGCTCGAGTCCCGCTTCGGAAAGCGCGTTGCGCCCTTGCATCTGCCGATTCGCGAGAACGAAAAGTTCGTGGGCTTTGTCAATGTCGTCAAGATGAAGGGCCGCCGCTTTGCGGAGCACAGCGCAGAGTACACGGATTCCGATATTCCGGATTACTCCGAGCACAACTTAAAGATTGCGCGCGAGGCGCTGCTCGAGGCGGTCGCGGAGTCGAGTGAAGCGTTCATGGAGCGCTACTTCTCCGGCGAGAGCTTTACCGAGGAAGAAATTTATACGACGCTCCGCGAACAGGTCGCAACCGGTGACATGGTTCCGGTCATGATGGGCTCCGGTGTGAACGCGCAGGGCGCAAACGCACTGATGAATGCGATTGTCCGCTACTTCCCCTCGCCCGAGAGAGCGGCGCGGGACAACGGTGTGGATTTGACGACAGGCGAGCATCTGGTCGCCAATTATAAGCCGGATGTGAATCTCTCGATGAAGGTCTTTAAGACCATCGCGGATCCGTTCATCGGCAAGTACAGCCTGGTTAAGGTGCTGACCGGCGTGCTCCGTCCGGACAGCGAACTCTTCAATACCGGCAAGGAAGTCGAGGAGAAGAGCGGCAAGATTTATGTGCTCCGCGGCAAGGAGGCAATCGAGGTCTCCGAACTTCGCCCGGGCGATATCGGTGCAATGGCAAAGCTGAACGAGACCGAGACCGGCGATACGCTTGCGCGGAAGCAGGCACCGATACTCTACAACGCACCGCAGATTTCGAAGCCCTACACCTATAAGGCTTATGTTGCTAAGAACAAAGGCGATGAGGACCGCATTGCGTCCGGACTCGCGAAGCTCATGGAAGAGGACCGCACGCTCCGCGCCGAGGTCGATGCGGAGAACCGCCAGTCCCTGCTCTACGGCATCGGCGACCAGCAGCTTGAAATTGTCGTGAGCAAACTCGCGAGCCGCTATAAGGCTGAGATTGTGCTCGAGAAGCCGCGCTTTGCGTTCCGCGAGACCATACGGAAGAAGGTTGAGGCGGCGGGACGCTATAAGAAGCAGTCTGGCGGTCACGGCCAGTTCGGTGATGTCAAGATGAGCTTTGAGCCCTCGGGCGACCTTGAAAAGGCCTATGTGTTCGAGGAGCAGGTCTTTGGCGGCGCGGTTCCGAAGAACTACTTCCCGGCGGTTGAGAAGGGCATTGCGGAATGCTGCAAGAAGGGACCGCTTGCGGCATACCCGGTGGTCGGCCTGAAGGCGGTGCTGCTCGACGGTTCTTATCACCCGGTCGATTCCTCCGAGCTTGCATTCAAAATGGCGGCGAGCATCGCGTTTAAGAAGGGCTTCCTCGAGGCGATGCCGGTACTGCTCGAGCCGATTGTGGCGCTCACAGTGCGCGTGCCGGATGCGAACACCGGTGATGTGATGGGAGATCTGAACCGCAGAAGAGGCAGAGTGCTCGGCATGGATTCCGATCACCACGGCAGACAGCTGATTCACGCGGACATTCCGGCGTCCGAGCTCTACGGCTACGGCGCAGACCTCCGCTCCTTAAGCGGCGGTCTCGGCGAATTCTCTTATGAGTTCAGTCGCTATGAGCAGTGCCCGGGCGATGTGCAGAAGCGTGAGGTCGAGGCGAGAGCTTCGCTTTTGAAGGGCGACGAAGAGTAAGAAGAAGCGCAAATCCCCGGCACCGAAAAGTGCCGGGGGTTTTTCTTTTTGAGAAAATTCATCGAAGTCATAAAAATGTAAGCGCCTTCCGGCTGGAGTTTCGCGCTGCTTCGTGCGAAAATAGAGGCGGTCACCGGTGGAAGCAACCACGGATTCAGGCACCGGTGTGACCGGACGGAGGAAAGAATCATGCGAAACAGAACAAACGGAATACAGGTTTTATCGGCCGCGGCGCTTGCGACTGCGCTCCTTTTTGCCGGCTGCGGACAGAAGGCAAACCGGCAAGGGAGCGCAAACAGCGGTGAGACAGCGCAGGCGGAGAGCGCGAACGAGGCGCGCGAGACTTATGCTTATCAGTCGGAAGAGGCGGACAGTAACGGTCTTCGTCACTTCAAGGACGCCGCGGGACGCGATGTGAGTGTCAAAAAAGATCTCACGAAAGTCGCGGTGCTCTCGACCGATGCGCAGTCCTACCTCTATATGATTGCGCCGGAGAAACTTGTCTCGGTTTGGCAGGAGCCGAAAGCAGAGGACTATATGCCCTCGGCCTATGCAAATCTCCCGGCAATCGGAAAGAACAAGGCGAGCGACCAGAAGGCAGCGCTCCTGTCTTACCAGCCGGAAGTCATCCTCTATATGTCGAACGGCAATGAGAAGGAAACCGGAACCGGTGCGATGGCGGACAAGCTCCAGGCGGATTTCGGTGTGCCGGTGGTCGAAATCGACTCGAGCTTCGCGGGACAGGGCAATGCGTTTCGCATGCTCGGCGATCTCCTCGGCAAGCGGGAGCGGGGCGAAGAGCTCGCAGCCTACACGGACGATGTATACCGGCGCGTGACGGCTGTCGCGGAGAAGGAAAAGAAGAAAGAAAAGAAGCTCACCTGCTTCCGCGGGAGCATGGAAAATGAAGTGCTTTTAAAGAGCGCCAAGACGAGTGAGGTCATAAATCTTCTCGCGGACAATGTCGTCGAGATGCAGGGAACCGAAGCGCAGCAGCGCGGCGGCAGCATGATACTTGAGGCGGCCGATGTGAAACAGCTGAATCCGGATGTGATTCTGACGGACACGGCGAATTTTTTGAATCAGATGAACAGCGACAGCAGCTGGCAGGAAATTCCGGCCATCAAAAACACGCAGGTCTATCTGATTCCGTCGCGGCCGCATTCCTGGGTCCTTTCGCCCGCGCAGTATCCGATCGGCGCAATCTGGCTCGCGAACACCTTATATCCGAAGCAGGCGAACTTTGACCTCGAGAAAGAGATTCGGCAGTACTTTAAAACCTGTTACGGCAAGGATCTGAGCGCGGAAGAGTATCAAAACTTACTGAGCCCGCAAGAAAACAGGCAGTGAGACAGGCGGCGGAACAAGCGACGAAAAGCCGAATACAGTACAGTTGTCTATAAAAGAATGTAAAATCAAAGTAAAGAAGATAACTTGCAATTCTGTCTGAAAAAAACTACAATTCAGGTTCGGAATCATATAGCACAACAAGGAGAGAGACATGAAGAAAATTGTAGGGATGCTTGCGGCGCTCGGCGTTGCGGCGGCAATGCCTCTGACAGCATGGGCATCTGCCTGGCAGCAGACCAACGGCAGATGGTGGTATCAAATGGACGGCGGCAAGTATCCTGTCAACGGCTGGATGTGGATTGACGGTGACCGGAACGGAATTGCGGAGTGCTATTACTTTGATCAGGCGGGTTATCTTCTGACCAATACGGTCACGCCGGACAACTGCCGTGTGAATCAGAGCGGAGCCTGGGTGGACGGAAACGGCACGGTTCACACAAAGCGCGTGCCGATTGTGCAGGAGAGCAGCAAAAATATAGAGGCAGAGCGGCAGGAAGTGCTGCGCCTCGTCAATGCGGAGCGGCGGAAGCGCGGACTCGGCGAACTCACGGAGAACCCGCTGCTCGAGGGCATTGCGGATCAGCGCGCATCGGAAATCACCAGACTGTTTGATCATACAAGACCGAACGGACAGAGCTTTGACTCGCTCTACCAGGAGCGCGGCGCGACAGGTTACGGTCGCTGGGGTGAGAATATCGCAATGGGGCAGCCGGACGCAGCGGCGGTGGTCACGGCCTGGATGAACAGCCAGGGACATCGCGAGAACATTCTGCGACCGGAGTTCACGGAAATCGGCATCGGTGTCCGCTATGAGAACGGGCAGATGTACTGGGTGCAGAATTTCGGCGGCTATTATTGATTATTGAACATCGTAGTAAGGTACTAAATATAATACTAAATATAAAAGGGGACGATCGGAAATGAAAAAGTCAAAGAAGGCATTGGCTCTCGGGGTCACCTTGCTTGCGCTTGGCGCGACGGCCTGTGCGGCTAAGGACACGAAGTCCGTACAGAGCACGGCAGCCACGACAGAGAGTGCGGCGTCTGCCGGGGAGAGCACGGCGGCGGAGAGCAAGCAGGCAGAGGCAGAGGATGACAAGCAGGCAGCGGCGCCTGAGCAGCTTCGCGTGAGCATCGAGAGCATCCGTTCGACGCGGGAGCGCGAGTCGGGCGGCGAGACCGGTATGGGAAGTCAGGATCGGTTTTACGAGTATCCGAATTGGGCCATGCTTCCGACCGTCCCGGACGGCGCAACCGCTGCGCTCACCGAGGCGCTCGACGCATACGCGGACACCCAGCAAAAGGCACTCGAGGCGTATGCGGCGGCACATCAAAACAGCGCAGAGGATGACTCGTTACTGAATCGGTACGCGGGCGATGTGCGCCTGACCCGGAGCGACAGCAATTATCTGAGCTTTGTGCGCGGCACCGAGAGCTATTCTGCGGATGCCGAGGGCTATACTTATGACAGCAAGACCGGTGAGCGCGTTTTGCTCACACAGATTGTGCGCGATGAGAAGCAGTTCGACAGCGCAGTCGATCAGGTGACGCAGGAGATCGGCATGACAGAGCTTGCGGCGCTTGCAAAAGAGGGATTCCCGGCGAATAAGCTGATCTGGGCACTCGGCAACGAGGGGCTGGAACTCTATCTTCCGAAGAGCGACGGAAACTATGTGATGTACATTCGCGTGGTGCTCTCCTATGAGAGTTTCCCGGAACTGTTCACGGACCGGGTGAAAGCGCGTCCCGCACAGTACGCGGCGGTTCTTGTCCCGAATCAGCAGGCCTATATCGACGGCAAACGGATTCATGTCAGCGCGCCGAGCGGACAAAGCGGCAGTTTTACCGTCGAAGTTGACAACAAGGAGTACAAATTCAAAAAATCGGAGGAGTCGGGCGACCTTCTGAGCCTTGTCTTCGTGAAGACGACAGAGGGCGATTATCTTTACTGCGAATTCGTCGGGGACATCGCCGATGACTCGCAGCTTGTCGCAGTAAATATGGCAGACATGAGCGAAAACACAGAGCTCGGCACCCCGGACCTCTGCACAGGCTTTGACCTGCAGCGGGTCACCGATCCGGCGACGCTCTTCCTCAATGCGCGGCTCGATACCTTGAGTACGCTGACCGCGAGCCTGCCGGTCTCCGTGGGACAGGGCGGCAAGCTCGAGGCGCAAGGCAGTTATCAGTACCTCGGTGTCACAGAGCTTCACACGAAGCAGGCGCTTACCTTGTCTCTCGTGAAGAACGGCAAGGAGAGCGGTGAGACCGTAGAGCTCCCGGCGGACACGAAACTCTTCTTCTATGCGGGCGACGGAAAGAGCTATGTGGACTTCCGCCTCGAGGACGACAGAGTGGTCCGCGTGCACATCGCTTCGGATGAAAACGGGCCGGACGGTTCGCTCTGGAAAGTAGAGGGCAAGTATTACGACAAGGATGTATTCTCCGGCATGCGCTATGCGGGGTGAGAGATGCAGCGTTCCGAGTTGCTTACAATATTCTGAATTTCCTTTTTCTCACCTCTGTTTTCGCATATACTGACACCGTTATATGCGCAAAGACGGAGGCGGTATGAGAGCTGCGGAGATTCGGGGAGCAAAAGAGCGAAGGCGGGCAGTGAGACGACTCACTGTCCGCCTTGTGTTGCTCGGGCTCGCCTACGCACTGTTTATTCAGTGCACGGGCATCGGGATTCCCTATAACTCGGATGTATTTCCGAATTCCGGGTTTGACGGCAATATGTTTGAGTGGATCGGTTATAACCTGGTCACCGCGCTGGCAGGGACGCTGACCTGCGGCATCGCGGTTCCGTGGGTGGTTTGCAGCTTTAACAAGTGGTATGCGCCGAATGCCCGCATTTCCGGTCATCGCCTCCGTTTTGACGGAAGCGGTGCCGAACTCTTCGGTCAGTACTTTGTGGTACTCCTGCTGAGCATCGTGACCTGCGGTCTTTACGCGCCCTGGGGCTTTGTGAAACTGCGCCGCTGGTACGTGTCCCATGTCAGAATTGCGGATGCAGTCTGAGGGTCAATATAGAAGTCGTTAGACGGAAAGAGCGCGGTGAAAACCGCGCTCTTATAAATCGGAATACAATCTTTTTCGGGCGGCTATTCGGCAACATGTTCAAAAGAGGAAAGCAAGTGAATTGCAAATTGGATAAAAGAGAGTAAGAATTCCGGATTACTTCGGTGACGGGGCGCGGGAAAACACAAGACTCTTGTGCAGAGTTACCAGTAGGCACAAGCTGTTGTAATGAAATTGTAACTTCTCGTAACAGGAACAACTCTTTTTTTTCGCGCAGACTATGTTATACTTTTCTTAATATTGCGTTGCGCTGTACGCGGTGCGGCGCGTGTACCTGAAAATCGAATTTGTGAAGAATGGATTTCTGAAAGATAGAGAAGAGCGGACGATGAGTGTGAGAGGCGATAAGGGGAGTCACTATTACAGACAGCGGCAGCGGAGACTGCGGGATCGGCAGCGGAGAGCCATAATCGGAGCGGCAGGGGCGGTTCTTGTCGTTTCTCTTTCGATTTTCGGCATTTCCCGCATCGTGCAGGCAGGTAAGCGGGACAAGGGCAGCACGGCGGTTGCGAGCACGGAAAGCAATGAGAAACTGAAGGGCAGCTGCAAGATTAACGATGTCGATATTTCCGGCATGACGAAGGAAGCGGCGAGAAAGGCTGTGCTCGAAAAGTACAAGTGGAATTTACGGGTTTCCGAGAACGCTGCGGCGGAGACCGAAACCGGGAGCGGTGCGGCGGACGGCAGCACTGCCGATAACATGACGGCAGCGGAGAAGGAGACAAGTTCGGGCGCAAAGGCATCGACCGCCAAGGACAGTGCGGACGATGCGGACTATGCGGTTGCGGACCTTCTCAAGGGGAAGCTTGAGAAGGTGCTCACGGAGATTTACGACGAGGGCGACAAGAAGGAAGACCATAACTACGTGCTGGACGCCGAGAGCATGGATGCCGAAATTGCTTCCGAGGTGCAGAACATCGCGAAGAAGTGGAACCGGAGCGCCAAAAGTGCGGAACTCAAGAGTTTTGACAAGACGACCAATACGTTTTCGTACAGCGATTCCACCGAAGGACGCAAGGTGGACGAGACAGCCATGGCGGATGCCATCAAGGCTGCGATGAACAATCAGAATTACGAAGCCGTGCTTCCGCTCAAGGCAGAGATAACGGAACCGGAACTGACGACCGCAGACGCAAAGGACAAATACAAGGTCATCGCGACCTTTACGACGACCGCGACCGACAATGCGGATCGAAACAACAATTTAAAGCTCGCCTGCGAGGCGCTGGACGGCAAGATTCTGAAAGTCGGCGACGAGTTTTCGTTTAACCAGACGACTGGCAACCGTACGCTGGAGCGCGGCTACAAGCCTGCCGGTGCCTACCAGATGGGCAAGGTTGTGCTGGAGCCGGGCGGCGGTGTCTGTCAGGTCTCGACCACGCTGTACAACACGGTGGTAAAGGCCGGTATCATGCCGACCGAGCGCCACGCGCACACCTTCGCGCCGACCTATGTGACGCCGGGTGAGGACGCGGCAGTCAGCTACGACGGCTATGCCGGTCCGGACATGAAGTTTATCAATACGACCAAGTACGCGATGGCGATTCGCGCAAAGTTTGACCCGAAGGCAAAGACCGTGACGGTCTCGCTGGTCGGTATTCCGATTCTGGACGACGGTGTCACGATTTCTATGGTCTCGAAGAAACTCGAGGACATGGACAACGGCGGTGTGGAATATGTCGAGGACACGACCCTGAAGCCGGGCGTCGAGAAGAAGATTGCGGACGGCACCATCGGCAGCCGCTGGGTCACGAACATTGTGACCAAGAAAAACGGTGAGGTGACTTCGGACGAGTTCTTCCACAATTCGAGCTACAAGGGACACTCGAAGAAGATTGCGCGGAACACGAGCGGCAAGGTCACGGCGACGCAGGCGGCAAATGCGATGACCATCACCGAGAACACCGAGACAGCGGCAGGGCAGGCGACCGCATCGCCGACCGAAGCGGTGAATCCGGGCAAGGCAGCCGAGAGCGCGGCGAGCAAGGTTGAGCCGAAGAACAGCGAGACGAAGGCGACCGAGACCTCCAAGAGCGCGGAGACGAAGGCACCGGCGGCCGAGACCACGAAGGGACCCGGCGCGAACATCTCGGAGGGACCGACCATGGCACCTTCTACGGAGGAAACCGTGCAGGCGGCACCGCAGAATTAAAAAATGTGTACCCCATAAGATACATGAAACAGGCAGTTGCGCATTGTATTTTGGCGCAGCTGCCTGTTATAATATTGTCAGACGCTATAAAAATTCAGAAACAAGTGTTTCTGAGTTCCAATTTCACTTGGGAGGTATCACATGGCAAGAAAATGGAAAACCATGGATGGTAACCAGGCGGCGGCGCATGCGTCTTATGCGTTCACCGACGTCGCGGCTATCTATCCGATCACGCCTTCTTCTCCGATGGCTGAGCACACGGATGAGTGGGCAACACAGGGACTTAAGAACATCTTCGGTCACACGGTTCAGATTACGGAGATGCAGTCTGAGGCAGGTGCGGCAGGTGCCGTTCACGGTTCTCTCGTCGCAGGCGCTCTGACCACGACCTACACCGCATCGCAGGGTCTGCTTCTCATGATCCCGAACCTCTACAAGATTGCAGGTGAGATGCTCCCGGGCGTGTTCAATGTTTCCGCGCGTGCCATTGCAACCCACGCACTCAGCATTTTCGGCGATCACTCGGACATCTACGCATGTCGTCAGACCGGCTGTGCTATGCTCTGTGAGTCTTCCGTGCAGGAAGTCATGGACCTGACGCCGGTCGCACATCTCGCAGCAATCAAAGGCAGAATTCCGTTCATCAACTTCTTCGACGGTTTCCGCACTTCTCACGAGATTCAGAAGATTCAGATCTGGGATTACGAGGATCTGAAGGATATGGCTGATTTCGACGCAATTCAGGCGTTCCGCGACAAGGCTCTGAACCCGAACCACGCGGAGGAGAAGGGCCAGGCGCAGAACCCGGACGTCTTCTTCCAGATCAACGAGTCGAGAAACCAGTTCTATGACAAGCTGCCGGAGATCGTGCAGGACTACATGGACAAGGTCAACGCAAAGCTCGGCACGGACTATAAGCTCTTCAACTACTACGGCGCAGAGGATGCGGAAGTTGTCATCATCGCGATGGGTTCCGTCAACGACACGATTGAGGAGACCATCGACTATCTGACCAAGCAGGGCAAGAAGGTCGGTCTCGTGAAGGTTCGCCTGTATCGTCCGTTCAGCGCAAAGGCTCTGGTCGAGGCTCTTCCGAAGTCTGTGAAGCGCATCGAAGTGCTTGACAGAACCAAGGAGGCAGGTTCCATCGGTGAGCCGCTCTACCTCGATGTGGTCGCTGCACTCCGCGACACCGAGTTTGCAAATGTTCCGGTCTTCACGGGCCGCTACGGTCTCGGTTCCAAGGACACGACGCCGAAGGATATTGTCGCAGTGTTCGAGAACACCGAGAAGAAGCGCTTCACGGTCGGTATCGTGGACGATGTGACCCACCTGTCCCTCGAGACCGGTGCAAACCTTGTCACGACGCCGGAAGGCACGACGAACTGCAAGTTCTGGGGTCTCGGCGCAGACGGTACCGTCGGTGCAAACAAGAACTCCATCAAGATTATCGGTGACAACACCGACATGTATGCGCAGGCATACTTTGATTATGACTCGAAGAAGTCCGGCGGTGTCACGATGTCTCACCTCCGCTTCGGTCACAAGCCGATTAAGTCCACCTACCTGATTCACCAGGCAGACTTCGTGGCTTGCCACAACCCGGCTTACATTCGCAAGTACAACATGGTTCAGGAACTTGTGGACGGCGGTACCTTCCTGCTGAACTGCGCTTGGAGCGATGCGGAGCTTGAGGAGCATCTGCCGGGCCAGGTCAAGAAGTACATCTACGACCACAAGATTAACCTCTACACGATTGACGGTGTGAAGATCGGTATCGAGACCGGCATGGGCCCGACCCGTATCAACACGATTCTTCAGTCCGCATTCTTCAAGCTGACCGGCATCATCCCGGAGGAGAAGGCAATTACCCTCATGAAGGATGCTGCGCAGAAGACCTACGGCCGCAAGGGTGAGGATGTCGTCAAGAAGAACTGGAACGCAATCGATGCCGGCGCTTCGGGCGCTCACAAGGTTGAGGTTCCGGAGAGCTGGAAGGATGCGAAGGACGAGGGTCTCGACTTCACGCACGCATCTCACGGTCCGGAGGCAGTCAAGAAGTTCGTCAACACGATTCAGTCTGCGGTCAATGCGCAGGAGGGCAACAACCTTCCGGTTTCCGCATTCATGGATTACATGGACGGCACCACGCCGAACGGCACGGCTGCTTACGAGAAGCGCGGTATCGCGGTTGATGTTCCGGTCTGGAATCCGGACACCTGCGTCCAGTGCACACAGTGTTCCTATGTCTGCCCGCACGCTGCAATTCGTCCGGTTGCTATGACCGAGGAAGAGGCGAAGAACGCACCGGAAGGCATGAAGATGACCGACCTCAAGATGATGCCGGGCTACAAGTTCGCCATCAATGTCTCCGTTCTCGACTGCACGGGCTGCGGAAGCTGCGCAAATGTCTGCCCGGGCAATGTGAAGAACCAGACGCTCGTCATGCAGCCGCTCGCGGACAATGCTGACAAGCAGAAGTTCTTTGACTATGCTGTTACGCTGCCGGAGAAGCAGGAAGTCATCGACAAGTTCAAGATGAGCACCGTCAAGGGCTCTCAGTTCAAGAAGCCGCTGCTTGAGTTCTCGGGCGCTTGCGCAGGCTGCGGTGAGACACCGTACGCAAAGCTTGTCACCCAGCTCTTCGGTGACAGAATGTACATCTCGAACGCAACCGGCTGCTCCTCGATTTGGGGCAACAGCTCGCCGTCCACGCCGTACACGACGAACGAGAAGGGCCAGGGTCCGGCTTGGGACAACTCCCTCTTCGAGGACAACGCTGAGTTCGGTTACGGTATGCTGCTTGCAAACCGCGCAATCCGCGACGGTCTGAAGAGCAAGGTTGAGGAGCTCAACGAGACCGCTTCGAACGACGAGACCAAGAAGGCTTGCCAGGCTTGGCTTGACACCTACTCTGTCGGCGCAACGAACGGCGCGGCAACGGATGCACTGGTCGAGGCACTCGAGAAGGACGGTAGCGAGCTCGCGAAGGAGATCCTCAAGCAGAAGGATTACCTGAACAAGAAGAGCCAGTGGATCTTCGGCGGCGACGGTTGGGCTTACGATATCGGCTTCGGCGGTGTGGACCACGTCCTCGCTTCCGGCAAGGATATCAACATCCTCGTCTTCGATACCGAGGTGTATTCGAACACCGGCGGTCAGTCCTCCAAGTCCACCAAGACCGGTGCAATCGCACAGTTCGCGGCAGGCGGTAAGGAGACCAAGAAGAAGGATCTCGCAGGCATTGCGATGACCTACGGCTATGTCTATGTCGCACAGATCAGCATGGGCGCGGATATGAACCAGGCGCTCAAGGCTCTCGCAGAGGCAGAGGCTTATCCGGGTCCGTCCCTGATTCTCGCTTACTCGCCGTGCATCAACCACGGTATCAAGAAGGGCATGAACAAGGCTATGACCGAGGAGAAGCTCGCGGTTGAGTCCGGTTACTGGAACAACTTCCGCTTCAACCCGGCTGCCGAGAAGAAGTTCACGCTGGATTCCAAGGCACCGAAGGAAGGCGAGTACAGAGAGTTCCTCATGGGCGAGGTGCGTTACAACTCCCTCATGCTGAAGAACCCGGAGAGAGCGGAGCAGCTCTTCACGAAGAACGAGCAGGATGCAATGGCTCGCTACGAGTACCTGAAGAAGCTGGTCGCACTTTACGACGACAGCAAGACCGAATAATAGAAGACAGCAAACGCTGTATGCGATCCTACGGAAGGGGCGGACGAAAGTCCGCCCCTGTTTTTTGTCTGCGATTGCGGCACGACGCAAAGAGGTATACCAAAGAACCAAGAAAAGGCCTACCTTTGCAGGATGAAATCCTGCCCTGCCGTGCCTAGAGTAGAGATAGCAGAGTCTGTTTTGTGCCTGTCTTGACAGAGAGAAGGGAGATGTATCCATGTGAGAAAAGGAAAACTTATTGCGGTGACAGCACTGCTTGCTGTGCTGGCCATGCAGGGAACGGTCTATGCGGCGACCGTCACCAAGGTCAGCGCCAGTGTAAGTGCGGAAGAAAAGGAGGAGACAGCCTTGCGGGAAGAGGAAGCGGCGAAGGCCTCGGCAGAGGAGACAGCCGGGACGACAAGAGAGACGGGCGCAGCAGTCGAAGAGAACGAACCGCCGACCAGAATCTATGTGAGCAAGGGAAAAAAAGAACTCACGCTCTATGTGAACCATCAGGTGATCGGCGTCTGGGCGTGCAATATCGGCACCAATTCGGCCTTGGGGAAAAAACAGGTTGAGGGCGACCGGATTACGCCGAGCGGCGAATATTATATCTGTCTCCGGAATCCGAAGAGCAACTATCATCTCTCGCTCGGACTGTCCTATCCCGATAAGTCGGACGCGGACCGCGGCTTCGCGCAGGGACTCATTTCAGAGGCGGAAAAGGATGCGATTTACGCGGCGATTGATCAGGGGGGATGTCCGCCCTGGAAGACCGCTCTCGGCGGCTATGTGATGATACACGGAAATTACACCGAGAACTTCTCGACCGCCGGCTGTGTGGCGGTTCCGGACAGTGTCATGGATATTCTGTGGCAGTATGTGCCGCTCGGGACAAAGGTGACCATCGGCGCATAAAACATTTGTTCGAATTTATAGGTGCCTTCCGGCTTCCTTTCGCGTATAATGGAATCATACGCAGAGAGGAGGAGAGGATATGGAAGCGCGCACCTACATCGCGATTGATTTGAAATCGTTTTACGCCTCCGTGGAGTGCCGGGAGCGCGGTCTGGATCCGCTGGACACGAATCTTGTGGTTGCGGATGAGCGCCGCACCGATAAGACCATCTGCCTTGCGGCGACGCCCTCTCTCAAAAGTTTCGGTGTGCCGGGGCGCGCCCGCCTCTTTGAGGTGAAGCAGAGGCTTAAGGAGGTCAATGCAGCGCGGCGAAGACACCTGCCAGGCAGAGCATTTACAGGCAGCTCTCACTTTGCGTCCGAGCTCGCGGCAAATCCGGCGCTCTCGGCGGACTTTCTGATTGCGCGGCCGCGCATGGCGCACTACATGGCCTACAGCACGAAGATTTATGCGATTTACATGAAGTACATTGCGCCGGAAGACATCATCGTCTACTCGATTGACGAGGTCTTTCTGGATGTGACGGCCTATTTAAAGACCTACCGCCTTACGGCAAAGGAACTTGCGAGGAAGATGATTCTGGATGTCCTTAAGAGCACCGGCATCACGGCGACGGCGGGCATCGGGACGAATCTATATCTCGCAAAGGTCGCGATGGACATCCTGGCAAAGCACTGTACAGCGGATGAGAACGGCGTCCGCATCGCGGTTTTAGATGAGCAAAATTACCGGAGAGAACTCTGGTCTCACCGGCCGCTCACGGACTTCTGGCGCGTCGGGCGTGGCTATACGCGAAAACTCGAGGCCTATGGCATCTATACGATGGGAGATATTGCCCGCTGTTCCCTGCAAGACGAGGACTTACTCTACCGGCTTTTCGGAAAGAATGCAGAGCTCCTAATCGATCACGCCTGGGGCTATGAGCCCTGCGGCATGGCAGAGGTAAAGGCCTATCGCCCCGCGAGCAAAAGTCTCGGCGAGGGACAGGTGTTGCAGACAGCCTATGCAGCCGAAAAGGCAAGAATTGTGGCACTCGAGATGGCAGATGCGCTCTCGCTCCAACTGGTCGAAAAAGGTCTTGTGACCGACCAACTCGTGCTCACGGTCGGCTACGACCGCGAGAATCTGACCGATCCCGAACGCCGCAAACACTACCGTGGCGAGATTGTCACGGACTACTACGGAAGGCAGCTTCCGAAGCATGCACACGGGAGCGAAACCCTCCGCGGATACAGTTCTTCGTCGCAGGAAATCATTGCCGCGGTTTCCGCGCTCTTTGACCGCCTTGTGAATCCCGCACTCTTAATCCGGCGACTCTCGCTCACGGCAAACCGTGTCCTCCCGGAACAGGAGGCAGCAAAAACACAAAACGATGGTGCGCAGCTTGACCTGTTTACAGATTACGCGGCAGAGGAAGCAAAGCAAGCGGAGGCAGATAGGCAGAGAGCACGGGAGCGGAAACTACAGGAGGCGACGCTCGCCATCAAGAAAAAGTTCGGGAAAAACGCATTGCTGAGAGGGCGCAGTCTCCTGGACGGCGCGACCGGAAGGGACAGAAACGAGCAGATTGGAGGACACAGGGCGTGAGCGGCGCGTACGATGATATTTTGCATGTAGCCCGTCCGCAGTCAAAGAAACATACGCCTATGCCGATGGAGGATAGAGCCGCACAGTTTTCCCCCTTTGCGGCGCTCACAGGCTACGACGCCGCGGTTTCGGAGACCGCAAGACTCACCGAAGAGAGAATCGAGCTCGACCCGCAGGAGGCCGAGCGCCTCGGGGAGCGGCTTGCTGCGCTTGCTAAGCGGCAGCGGGAGCAGCCGGAACTAAGCCTCTTGTATTTTGTGGCGGATACGCGCAAGGCGGGGGGCGCTTATGTGACGGTAAGCGGGCGGCTTAAAAAGATAACGGACTTTCCGCGATGCATATACCTGACGGACGGGAGCCGGATTCCGATCGAGGATATCGTAGCGGTGGAAAGTCCCGGTTTACGTGAAAACATGGATTAAATGCAGTGGAATCGGAAATAAAGTACCGATAAAGAAATATCCGGACGGGGAGGTGCACAAGTGAGAGTCGTGCTTAAGAATAGAACAGAAGCAGATGTCAGAATCTATTATGAAAAAGCGCAGCAGCCGGAAATAAAAGCGATGCTGCCTCAAGAAGCGAAAAGCGTTGAAGAGGCAGTCGCCGCTTATCGCAAAACACTTCTGCCCGGCAGTACGAGCTGCGGGCATACAATCTACGCTGACGACGAGTATGTCGGAGATATATGGTGTTATTGTATTAATCGGGGAGAAATACCGAATGCAATGTTGAGCTTCTGTATTTTTGAAAAAGCATATTGGAACAGAGGAATTACATCGAAAGCTGTTTCTTTGTTTCTAAAGAAAATTCATGACAGATATGAGCTTGAAACAATAGGAGCATTTACTTTTTCGGATAACTTTTCGTCACAACAAGTTCTTGCAAAAAACGGATTTCAGTTGATGGAAGAGTTTATTGAGGATGGTAGGAAATCAAGGTATTATCAGTTGCGTTTTTGAGAAAGTTGGACTATGTGAGTTCTATGCTTATTCGGATTTTAAGAAGATGCATGTCTTTGGAGAAAGCGGCACGCGGAAGTGCCGCAGATTCCGCTTGCGCGAAAAACATGTGCGCACAGGGAGAGCGAACCGAGCCGCTGCGTTTCAGGCAGGTTCCCGGGAGTTGACGCAGACAAATTTTGTTTTTGCGTAAGAAAATTTCACTTTTGCTTCGCATAGCGCTTGATTTGTCTATAGGTTGAAACTATAATGAAGATAGGAAATCGGAGCTTTCTGCACAGGAGATGGCTCCCGGACACGCAACACAGAGAGCTGTCATTAAAAGTGCAAACGAACGCGGTTTGGACTTAACTTTGATAAGGAACGGTTACATGAGTGACGCGTTTTTCGTCTCACGCTATAGGAAAGAACGGTCACACATTGCGAGACCGTTCTTTTTTTGTTCGGAAAATAAGGAGCAAACGCGCTTCTTTGATGTGTTCACAGGTGTATCTGACGGGAAATTCGGGAAAGAGGAAATCTTCGGAGGAAGTAAGATGTGGGAGATGCTTTGGCCTTTGCTTTTGATTGTGGGATCGAACTGTTTTTACAACATTTGTACGAAATCGATGCCGAAGGGCGCAAATACCTTCGGCGCGCTGACCATCACCTATCTGGCGGCGGGGGTGCTCTCGGCGGTGCTGTTTGCGGCGAGCGTCAAACCCTCGGCGTATGTCCATGAACTTGGCAAGACGAACTGGACTTCGTATGTCCTGGGACTGTCGATTGTGGGAATCGAGGTCGGGTATGTGTTTCTGTACCGCTCCGGCTGGAAGGTGAGTAACGGTGCGCTGACATCGAGTATGTGTCTCTCCCTGGCGCTGCTGGTGATTGGCTTTCTGGTCTACCGGGAGCATATCAGCATCAAACAGCTCGCCGGCATTCTGGTCTGCGGACTGGGGCTGCTTCTGATTAACAAAGGTTGAAAATAAAGCTTCTTGCGCCGATTTCCCGGGGCGCGCCGGGGCTCGGCGCAATTTTTGTCTCTTGACATATTCTACAAGTGGAACTATATTGAAGGTGAAATTATTCCACAAGTGGAATGAAATAAGGAGAGAAAATCGATGTTAAAGCACGGGATTCTGGGGTTATTGAGCTACGGAGACATGACGGGGTATCAGATTATGACCGTATTCCGGGATTCTCTGAGCCACTTCTGGGTTGCGCAGACGAGTCAGATTTACCGGGAACTGCAAGTCCTCGAAAAGAACGGGTGGATTGCGGCGGTGCATGTGGAACAGGCCGGGAAACCGGATAAGAATGTCTTATCGATTACCGCAGCGGGACGAGAAGAGCTGCTTCGCTGGCTTCGGGAGGATACGCAAAGGAGTCTGGTCCGCAATGCCATGCTCATGAAGACCTTTTTTCGCGGTGAATGTGAGCTGGATGAGAACATCGTGTATTTTAAGTCCCTGCCGGAACAGGAATGCCTCTTTACAAAAGAGAGCAGCGTAGCGGAGGCGGTCAGCGACCAATATCGCGATATGCTGAACCTGCCCGAAAAAGCGCTGTTCTGGAAGTTTACGATTCGCTTCGGCGTCATGTATGAGGAGATGGTGCGCGCCTGGTGTGAGGAGTGCATACGCGAATTGGAGGGATTAAAGCATGAAGATTCTGCTGATTAACGGAAGTCCCAAGGGCGCTAAGAGTAACTCGCTCCGTCTCGCACACAGCTTTCTTGATGGCATACGCGAACATGAGAGCGAACGGGAGAGGGCGGTCGAGGTCGAAGAGCTGCATCTTAGCACTCTTCGGATTGCGCCCTGCAAGGGCTGCTTTGCCTGCTGGAAGCAGACGCCCGGAACTTGCTGCATGGAAGACGATATGCAGACCGTGATTGAGGGGCTGCTCGCCGCGAATCTGGTCATCTGGAGTTTTCCGCTTTATTACTACAGTGTGCCGGGGCCGCTCAAAACTCTGATTGACCGTCAGCTCCCTATGAGCCTGCCGTTTATGTGCGAGAGCAGAGACGGGAACGGGAGCGGCGGGCATCCCTCCCGCTATGACAGAAGCGGGATTAAACATGTGCTCATTTCGACCTGCGGCTTTTATTCGGCCGAGGGCAATTACGACAGTGTGACGCGGATGTTTGACCATGTGCTGGGGCAGGGAAAGTACACGAGCATCTTCTGCGGGCAGGGCGAATTGTTCCGCGTAAAAGAACTCTCCGCGAGAACCGATGCCTATCTCGCTGCGGTGCGGCAGGCCGGGAAAGAATACGCGGGCGGACGCATCCGAGAGGAGACCGAAACCAAGCTCAAGGCACTCTTGTATCCGCGAGAGGTCTTTGAAAAAATGGCGGATGCGAGCTGGGGGATTTCGAAAGATAACGGCGAAAAGGAAGACGAAAGTCTTATCTTTACGCGGCAGATGGCGGCACTCTACAACAGAGATCGCTTTGACGGGCGGGAGCGGGTGCTCGAGATCTGTTATACGGATCTCGGAAAAACCTATCGGATTAAACTCGGAAAGGACGGCGCAGAGGTACTGACGGACGAAAGTCTCCGTGCCACCACCCGCATCGACACGCCCTTTTCGGTCTGGCTTGCTCTTTCGAGAGGAGAGATGCGGGGCGATGAGGCGCTCGCGAAACATCTGTATACCGTGAGCGGCGATTTTTCACTCATGATGAACTGGGACCGCTACTTCGGCACGGAGGAGCAGGCTGAGGATCGCAAGCCCGTCCAAATGCTTGTGACAGAGAAAAAGCCCCCGCGCATGCAAAACATGCTGTTTGCCTGGATTGCACTCTGGGTCGCCGTATCGGTAGAGCCGAGGATAGGAGCACTCATCACTCTCGCGGTATGTTCGTTGTTGCCGCTTATCACGGAGCGCTATGAATTATGCCGCTACGACAGACTCTCGTTTGCGCTGGTGGCAGGACTCGCCGTCTATGCCGTGGTCACAGGAAACGGCTTTGTCGCCGTGAACGCCGGGTATCTCGTGTTCGGCCTCCTGTGGCTCGGCTCCTGTCTCACAAAAGAGCCGCTCTGCGCCGCCTATGTAAAGTACGGTTACGGAAGGGATGCGCTTCAAAATCCCATCTTTATGCGAACCAATTACATTCTTGCGGCTGCCTGGGGAGTGGTCTATATCGTGATTGCGATTGTCAGCTATTATCTGAGCGGGAAGGTACCGGCTTTGGTGCTCAGCATCGTAGTGCAGGCGATGCCGATTCTCATGGGACTCTTTACGGCTTGGTTCCAAAACTGGTACCCCGCAAGAGTTGCGGCGGGGAAGTGAGACAACTATGATAGGAATTTATTTCAGCGGAACCGGGAATACGAAGCACTGCGTCGAAAAGCTGATTTCTTTGCTCGACGCTTCGGCGCAGTGTTTTCCGATTGAATATGTCGAGGTTGAGGATGTAATCGCCAAGCATGACAGCCTTGTTTTGGGGTATCCGACCCAGTTTTCCAATGCACCGTTTGCGGTGCGTGATTTTATTGACAAACACCGCTCACTGTGGAACGGGAAAGCGATTTTTATACTCAATACCATGGGACTGTTCAGCGGTGACGGAACCGGATGTACCGCGAGACTTCTGAAGAAGTACGGCGCGACCGTTCTCGGCGGTCTGCAAATCAAAATGCCGGATTCCGTTTGTGACAGCAGGCTCTTAAAAAAGAATACGGAAGAGAACAGACGAATTGTCCGGGAGGCGGATAAGCGCATAGCGCTTGCAGCGGAACAAATACGAAAGGGAAATTATCCGCGTGAAGGATTGTCGATGACAGCGCACTTCAAGGGGTTGTTTGGGCAGAGACTATGGTTTTATCGAAAGACGGCGGGATACACGGATCAGCTGAAAATAAGTGACGCCTGCATCGGTTGCGGCTTGTGCAGTGAGGTCTGTCCCATGGGAAATATCCGAATGCAAAGCAAGCGGGCCGTTTCCGGGAATCGGTGTACCATGTGTTACCGTTGTATCAGTTTGTGCCCGAAGAAGGCAATTACCTTGCTCGGAAAGCGGGTGATCGAGCAATGCCGTTGCGAAAAGTATGAGTGATGTGCCTTACATCGCTCCTATGTATATCATTATCGTCGGGGATATAAACGTAGGGCAATGTATTGTAAACTTGCGCTTTAACAGGATTCCTTTCAAATCACGAGTTTCGAAGCGGGAGAGGCCTCTAAGGTGTCTTCGATATACTGATTGATAGACATCTGGTGTGCGGTTGCATAAAGAAAGAGCTTTTTATGAAGCGCAGGGGAGAGTCGGATATTAAAACTGCCTTTAAAAGCAAGCTCAGGTTTCTTTCCTTCTTCCTTGCAATGTTCCAGATAGGTATCAACAGCATCATGAAAATCATTCAAAAGTTCCTTGGCAGATTCGCCCTCATACGAGATAAGAGAACGAATTCCCATGACTTTACCGAAAAAAATACCGTCTTCCTCTGAAAACTCGACGCTACCTACATATCCTTTATACTGAATGGTATTATTCATATAAGCCCCTCCTCTGTCAGCAGTGTAATGAGCTGTTTCACCTGATAACTTTTCAGCTCGTTTCCCGGATGTGGATTGTGAAGCAAGATGCTTCCGTGTTCCTTGCTGGAAAAGATAATACGGGAACCGCTTGTCTTGCCTTTATTTGAGCACGCATAGTCAAAGTATTTCAGTAGCGATTCAGCTTCATCAAAAGTAAAGTCCTTTGGATTAGACTTAAGGCGCTGAATCAATTTTTCTTTTTGTCCCATCGGATTTACCTACGTCATTGAAAGTATAGACGAGAGCTCTGCCTCATGCAACTATTTTTAGTTGCATACTCAAAGGCAGGCAAAAAGCCCTTGAATTGCCGCCTCTGAAATGCTATACTCTGCCGGTAAGCCGACATGTCGGAATGGCAGACGATGCAGACTCAAAATCTGTTGCTCGCAAGGGCGTGTGGGTTCAAGTCCCACTGTCGGCAGGCATAGAATACCGGTTGTTTTCCCTGAATTGGGAGAGCAGCCGGTTTTTACGTTGCACATTTTTACTTTGCACGCGCGGTAATCGGCGCAACGCGCGGGCAGGTATGCCTCTCGGTTGACGGAAAGCGCCTTCCCGCCTATACTTACGGGTAACACGGAAACAAACAGCGGAGGTGGACTATGAGAAACAGAAGAGTGGGGCTCTTTTGTGCGGCAGCGCTGGCGGCGGCTCTCGCCGTGACCGGTTGCGGCAAGAAGAGCGGTTCCAAGGTTGTGGAGACTTCGGCGGAAAATCGCGCGGCCGAGACAGCGGCGAGTGTCGCGGCGACCTCCGGCAGCGCAGAGAGCAGCAGTGCGGCGGCGGGCAGCAGTGCGGCGACGACCGAAAAGCGCGCGCTGATTTCCGCAAAGGTCGAAACCTATCAGAAGGACAATGTTTCAATCGGCTATCCGGTGGTCAACGGCCTCACGGACAGCGCACAGCAGGAGAAGCTGAATGCGCACTTAAAGGAGAACGCGCTCTCGCCGATTGAGGCGCTGCTCACCGACGCGGCAAAGGATAAGCTCACGGTGACGGCGGAAGTCGTCTCGGCGGATGCGGACCGCGTTGTGGTCGTGTACCGCGGCGAAATGCAGCGGAGCGGCGATGCGGCGCCGGTCAAGCTCTTCTATACCAATACGGTCGCGGTGAAGACCTTGAAGGATCTCGGCCTTCGCGATGCGGTGGATGCCGACAGTATGGTGAATTACGCGCTCGGCGATGCGTTTGAGCTCGACAACGCGGGCGAGAGCGAGGTCAATGCCTACAAGGCCTGGGTGCAGTCGACGGGCAAGGAGGCGCTGCAGAAGTCGCTCGAAGAGAAGCTGGCGGCGTCGGATTTCCCGCTGAAAAAGGGCGAAAACGGCAAGCTTCAGTGGCCGGAGAGCTTCAGCTATGTGAAGGACGGCGAGATTTACTTCTCGATTTCGGTGCCGCAGGACATGGGCAATGTGGTCGTGATGAAGTATGACATGGTGACCAAGTAAAGAGAGAAGTTTAGGAGAGAGCGGAGAGAGAATGGGGCGGAAACTCCGTTCTCTTTCTGTTTTACTGCCCTTTTTGCGGGGGAGTGTGCTAAAATTGCTGCAAAGAGAGGAGGCGGAATGGACTGCAGAGAAGCGGAACGGCAGATGTCACGTTTTATACAGCGGGAGCTCACAGAGGAAGAGACCGCTGACTTTTTAGAGCACATCCGTTGTTGCAGTGTCTGTCGCCGGGAGCTCGAGACGAATTTTTTCCTGCTGGAGGGGCTGCGCGTTCTCGACACGGATAGCGACGACTTCGACGGGACGAGAGCCATGAATCGGGAGTTGCGCTACGAATTTCTGCGACTTCGCCGCGCGCGCCTTCGAAAAATCCTGCGCTATGTGATGGATGCGCTGACCAGTGCCGGCGTCACAGTCGCAGGACTTTTATTGCTCCGCATTTTATACTGGCATGCGGGCTGAAAGAGGAGAAAACGGATTGGAAGCACAAAAGAAAGTTGTATTGATTGACGGCCACAGCATACTGAATCGCGCGTTTTACGGCGTGCCGGAGCTCACAAATTCGGCGGGCCTGCACACGAATGCGGTCTATGGCTTTTTGAATATCCTGTTAAAACTTCTGGAGGAAGAGCGGGCGGACTATCTCGCGGTCGCGTTTGACCTGCCGGCGCCGACCTTCCGCCACGAGCGCTATGCGGCGTACAAGGGTACCCGGAAGCCGATGCCGGAAGAACTGCGGGAACAGGTGCCGCTCTTAAAAGAGCTCCTTGGCGCCATGCGGATTCAGACAGTGTCTCTGGAGGGTTATGAGGCGGATGATGTGATCGGAACCCTCGCAAAACGCTGCCAGAAGGAGGGGTACGAGGTCACGGTCGTATCCGGTGACCGGGATCTTCTGCAGCTCGCGGATCGCCACATTCTGATTCGTCTGCCGAAGACCAGCCGCGGCAAGACCGAGATTCTCGATTTCACGCCGGAGGCGGTCAGGGAGACCTACGGGGTCACGCCGGAGGAATTCATTGATGTCAAGGCGCTGATGGGCGATACCTCCGACAACATCCCGGGCGTCCCCTCGATCGGCGAAAAGACGGCGACCGCGCTGATTCAGAGCTTTCATTCGATTGAAAATCTGAAAGAGCATCTGGACGAAGTGAAGCCGCCGCGCGCCAAAAAGGCGCTTGAAGAGCATTTCGAGGACGCTGTCTTTTCCAAGTGGCTCGCGACCATCTGCCTTGACGCTCCGCTCGACTTGGATCTCTCGTCGCTGAAACTCGGCGAAATCTATACGGCGGCTGCCTACGAGCAGATTCAGCGGCTTGAATTCCGCTCGCTTTTAAAGCATTTCGGGAGCGAGGTGCAGCGGGAGAATATGCGCGCGCAGCAAAAGCCGAAGCTCCGTCTCCTGCAAAGCGCGGCAGAGCTTCGGGAAGTGTTGCGGCAGGCGGCAGAGGCGCCGGAAATCGGAATTGCGCGGGACGATCTCCTGATTTCTCTTTGCTTCCGCGCGGAGGAAGCTGTGCTTTTCTATCGGCGCGAACCGGCGGAAGCCGAGCGCGAAAAAATGAAGGCGCTCGCCGGAACCGGCGAGGGTACGGTGCTCTCCGAGACCGCGGAACAAGACTTTCTGAAAGAGTTGTTTCAACAGGCAAAGCGGGTCTCGGCGCTCTCTCTGAAGGAGCTTATCAAAGCGGTCGGCACGGCGGAGCGCGAGAATGTCGATGACCTCGGCGTGCTCGCCTATCTCGTGAATCCGCTCAAAGAGAGCTATCAGAGCGAGGATCTCGCGCGGGACTACCTGTCCCTTCTCCTGCCGAGTGCCAAAGAGGATGCGGTCGCCGCTGCCGCCTATGCGGGCTATGTCGCCTTTGCGGCGCGGCAGCCGCTTTGCGACAAGGTGAAAGAGCTCGGCATGGAAGCGCTGTATGAGACCGTTGAGCGCCCGCTTATTTTCATGCTCGCCGAGATGGAAGAGACCGGTGTCAGGGTGGATGCCGAAAAATTGAAGGCCTTCTCGGAGGAACTCGAGACCGAGATTCACCGGATCGAGACCGAAATTTTTGAGGAGACCGGCGAGAACTTTAACCTGAATTCGCCGAAGCAGCTCGGGGAAATTTTATTCGAGAAGATGAAGCTTCCCTACGGCAAAAAGACCAAGAGCGGCTATTCGACCGCGGCCGACATTCTGGAGAAGCTTGCGCCCGAGTATCCGGTCGTCAAAAAAATACTCCGCTACCGCATGCTGACCAAGCTGAACTCGACCTATGCGATCGGGCTCGCGGGCTTTATTCGGGCGGACGGCAGAATTCACGGCACCTTTCACCAGACCATCACGGCGACGGGGCGCATCTCGTCCGCCAATCCGAATTTACAGAATATTCCGATCCGGACAGAGATGGGCAGTCGCGTGCGCGCGGTCTTTGTGCCATCGCCCGGCAAGGTCTTTGTGGATGCCGACTACTCGCAGATTGAACTTCGCATCCTCGCGGCGCTCTCCGGCGACGAGAATCTGATTGCGGCCTACCGCGACGCGGTGGATGTCCACGCGGTCACGGCGTCGCAGGTCTTCCATGTGCCGCTCTCGGAAGTCACGCCCTTACAGCGGCGAAACGCGAAGGCTGTGAACTTCGGCGTGGTCTACGGTATCTCGGCCTTCGGTCTTTCGGAGGACTTAAGTATCTCGAGAAACGAGGCGAAGGAGTACATCAACCGCTACTTCGCGACCTATCCGGAGGTAAAGCACTTCCTGGACCGCCAGATCAAAGAGGCGAAGGAATACGGCTTTACGCGGACACTGTTCGGCAGAATACGCCCGGTGCCGGAATTAAAGAGCTCGAATTTCATGCAGCGTTCGTTCGGCGAGCGCGTCGCGATGAATGCGCCGATTCAGGGTACCGCAGCCGATATCATGAAGATTGCGATGGTCAAGGTGCGGCGTGCGCTCGCGGCGGAAAAACTCGACGCAAAGATTGTGCTTCAGATTCACGACGAACTTCTGGTGGAAGCGGCGGAGGCCGAGGCACCCCGCGTCCTGGAACTCCTGAAAGAGACCATGCGGCACGCCGCAGAGCTCCGCGTGCTGCTCGAGGTCGATGCGCACATCGGCGCGTCCTGGCTGGAGGCGCACTGATGGTGCTCGAAGTCTGCGGCGGCGTCGGCTCGGGCAAGAGCCTTGTGCTCGCCTATCTGCGGGAAAAGTACGGTGCGTGCATTGTCGGTATGGATGAGCTCGCGCATGAACTCTACGAGCCGGGACAGCCGGGCTATCGCCGCGCGCTGGAACTCATGGGAGAGAAGATACTTGCCGAGGACGGGCAGCTGAATCGAAGTGCGATGGCGGATTGCCTCTACCGGGAGCCGTCTCTGCTGTCTTTGCTCGATGAAACTGTGCACCCCCTGGTCTATGACCGCGTGGAGGCGCTTGCGCAAAGCAAAAAAGAGCGTTTTCTGGTCGTGGAAACTGCGCTGCCCGCAAGAGAGCGTAATCATATTTACAATGAAATTTGGTATGTCTTTACGCCGCGCGCACTGCGGATACGGCGTCTCATGGATTCCCGCGGATACACGAGAGCGCGCGCGGAAGAGATTATGGAGAGGCAGATGAGCGATGCCGCCTACGAGAGTCTGGCAGATTGGACCTTGGTAAACGATGCGGATGAGGCAGCGCTTTACCGCCGCATCGACGGAAGACTCTCGGGAAAGGAGCTCCGATGAGACTCATGACCATAGCAAGCGGCAGCAGCGGCAATGCCGGCTATCTCGGCAGTGAGAGCACGCATCTTTTGATTGACGCGGGTATCAGCAGAAGGCGCATCGTCCAAGGACTCGAGGTCGCGGGGCTAAAGCCCGGAGAGCTATCGGGCGTGCTGCTCACCCATGAGCATGCGGACCATGTGTGCGGCTTAAAGGTTTTGCTCAAAAAGGATGCGATTCCGCTCTATGCGACCGCAGGTACGCTCGCAGCCATCAAAAAGAAGGGAATGCTGGACGAATTTCCGGCGGAACAGATTCATGTCATTCGGGGCGGAGAGGCCTTTTCTCTCGGAGATTTAACGGTGCTCCCGCTGTCCATAGACCACGATGCGGCGGATCCGGTCGGCTACCGGATCACAAACGGCAGTAAGAGCGCGGCCTTCCTCACGGACCTCGGCCATGCGACCGAGGATCTCGAACAAGCGTTGCAGGGTCTGGACGCCCTCTTATTGGAGAGCAACCACGATGTGCGCATGCTGGAGGCGGGACCTTATCCCTATCCGCTGAAGCGGCGTATTCTGGGAGACTGCGGACATCTCTCAAACGAGAGTGCCGGC
>ERZ773203.330-NODE-330-length-25863-cov-4.841173_pt1 | contig 25863 bp, 31 predicted proteins | sample MGYA00580529_ERZ773203 | MGnify/ENA primary metagenome ERZ773203 (study PRJEB29015, sample SAMEA2738176) | human oral metagenome | biome: human oral; feature: human-associated habitat; material: saliva | place: China | collected 2177 ... | reverse complement strand
GGGGCGGGACTTATTTCAGCAAAGCATTATGCGGTCTGCTTGTAATCAATGACCGCAATTTCCTGCATCAGCTTTTTTGCCATGTCTACAATCAATTCCAATTTTTCAGCCACTTCATCCGTATAATACTTTTCACCGCACTGATCGCATTCGAGACAAGGGACATTCTTAATCACAATGATACTGTTTTTATAATTCACTACATGTGTCGTAATGCTTGGAAAAGTTATTGCGTTTTTACAGAACATGCACATCCTCAGTCCCCCTTTCGCCTTGTTTTCAAGTCACTCTGAAACTTATCTACACCGGGATATTTTCACTTTCAGCCTATCGAAAACAATCCCCTTTGTCAATGAAACCATTTCCCGTAAGAAAAGACCGCTTTCGCGGTCTTTTCTCTTGCCCTTATCCTTTTTACTGCAAATTCTTATACACTTCCCAGGCCTGTTTCTTTGCTGCCGGAATCTCATCTCGGCCTGCGCTCTCGTTCCGTCTCCAGAGGCCGAAAGCACCGCCTGCCGCGACCTGGGATGCCGCGTCGACCTGGCGGGACAGGTACATGCCCTGAATGTAGGGATTCTCTTTCGCAATGCGATAGGCCTCGGCAATTGCAGCGGCCTGTCTCGCCTCGCCGTTCTCAACGGCGGAAGTAAAGCCCATCTCGGTGAGGAAGAGCGGTCTCACCTCGCCGGACGGCGTACGCATATCCGCGGTCTGCAGATAATCCGTGAGCACATTGATGTTCTTCATATTGATGTTCGGCGTCGTGTTGACATCTGCCGTGATGCCGTCATCATCCTGAAACTCCGGCTTTGTGAAGAAATGCACCGGATACGGGTGCCAGGCAATGCCGTAGTCCGTGTCGCGGAGCTTACTGTTCAAAAGCGGCAGATAGTCCGCAGTCGGGTACGAGCCCGGCTGACCTGTCGTCGCCTTCCAGCGCATATCAAACGGAATCAGCACCTTTGCCTCCGGATTTGCCGCCTTAATCTCCTCATAGAAGATGCGAAACGCCTTCGCATAGCTCTCCGCGTGCGCCTGCATGTCCATCTCACCGTTGTAATCCCACTGGACGGCATCATTGACCTCATTGCCGATAACCCAGTTGGACACAGAGTTCTTGTAGCGCGCCGCGAGGCTTCTCGCATAACTCCGAACAGCTGCCTGCCCCTCCGCACTCTGCACATTGAAGCCGTAGGTGCCGACACCTGCCGTCGGCGCGGTCGGCATCATACCGGCCGGAGCGCCCGGGCGGTTGATGACAATCATGGTCAGCGTGACACCGTTCTGCGTGCAGTATGCCGCAAGCGGGTCGAAGGTATTCAAGTCCTGATCGGTTCCCATGTTCACAATGACCTGCTTTACACCGAGGTTTCCGATGTCGGCGAGCATATCTGCGGTCTGCTGCGACAGAAGCAAGCCCTTCTTACTCTGCGGCTGCTGATAAAACGCCAGTGCGGGAACTGCCGCACCGACGGTCAGGGACATTGCCAGTGCTGCTGCCAGAACGAGTTTCGCTCTCTTCATTTCTACATCCTCCGGAATCGATTTTCTTACGCTTTTATGAAGATATTATGGTTTTATTCTGAAATTGTCAAGCACATTCCCCGCTCAGACTCCTGTCTTCTCTTCCGGAAAGGTATAACTTCGGAGCGAGGCATTCCGTATTCCGAAGGCCGCAAATTCCGCATTGTCCATATCCCGGAAATATGACTCCACCATGCGGGAGATGCCGTTGTGTGCGACCAGCAGATAGGTATGGTCGGCATCCACCCGCACATCGTCCAGCAGATTGTAGATGCGCTGTGCGAGCCGTAACATGGACTCGCCCGTCCCGAAGCTGTCAATAAAGTTTTCCTTGGCGCGCTGAAAGCCCTCGCCGTCCCGGGCTGTCCCTTCCCAAATACCGAAGTTCTGCTCCCGGAGGCGCGGCTCGACCGCAAGCGGCAGTCCGAGTATGTCTGCAATTTCCTGCGCGGTATCCCGCGCGCGGCTTAAGGGCGAGCAGAGCATGCGGTCAATTTGCAATTCGCCTGCCTCCATGCGCGCTTTGATCTCTCTGCCGATGGCGCGTGCCTGCTCCCGGCCCCGCTCCGTCAGAGCACTTTCCGTAGCCCCGCAGATTTTATTTTCCACATTCCAGACCGTCTCCCCGTGCCGCACAAAATATACATTCCGCATCTCTCTATCCCCTCTCCGCTCTCAAGCAGCAATTTCTCTTCTTTCCGCCAACAAATCCCGCATCCGCTCGCTGCGGATTTTCTTGCATTTTAACAGAATTTTGCCTGCCTTGCCCGCTCTTTCCGCCGCATAAAAGAAAAGTGTCGACGTATCGCCGACACTTTTCCGCGCTTGCTCACTTCCGTTTCTCACCGTTTTTTATCACGGTCGATTTTCTTCCTCTTTCACGACTTCCGCCCGGAATACCATAATCGTGTCCGCATCGGAGCAGCAGAACTCCGCTACTCCTTCCGGCTGTCCCGGCAATTTGCCGCCGTAGCGAAGAATGTCAATATAGGGAAAGGCGCAGTGCATCGCCATCGGACAGAGTTCGCCCCGCTCCGTGTCATAGTCAAAGGTCTGTCCGATCCGGTGCCCTCGATGGCAGCCCATCTTGCCGCGCCGGTCAATGACCGTCAGTTTAATTTTAGGTCTCTTCTGTCCCATGTTGTCCTCCGTGTCTCTTTTATCCGCAAACGGTTGAGGCTCATTATAATTCCGCAGAGAGAGACACGCAAGGAGGGTACGATTCAGGCCTGATTTCCGGTGAGTTGCAGTTCCTCTGCGTGTTCCTTCATACCCGCGATTGCAATTTCCGCGACCTCTTTGATGTCCATGCCGAGCATCTCGCAACCTTTCAGGATAATCTCGCGGTTACACTTTGCGGCAAAGCCCTTGCTCTTAAACTTTTTCATGAAGCTCTTGATGTCCATATCGGCAATGCCGTTCGGGCGCATGCGCGCCGCCGCCTGAATGATGCCGCTTAGCTCATCGACTGTGTAGAGACTCTTCTCCATCTTGCTCTTCGGCTCGACCTCGTTCCGGTGTCCGTAGCCGTGACTTAAAATAGCGCGCACATCTTCCGCAGGCACGCCCTCTGCGAGCAGCTCTTTCTCGGTATGCAGAAGATGTTCTTCCGGGAACTTCTCGTAGTCGTAATCGTGGAGATAGCCGACCGCCTCCCAGTGCTCTCTGTCCTCACCGAAGTGCGCCGCCATTGCGCCCATGCATGCCGCTACATTCGCCGCATGCAGCTTTAAATGCGCCTCGGAGACCATAGTGTCATTGATTCGTTTTGCCTCCGCAATCGTCAACTTTTCCATGCTGTAGAATCTCCTCTCTTCCGCTTTTACTCAGCCTCTCGACTTATTCATTTCTTTCAGTTTAGCACAAGAGACGCACAAAAAAGCGCCCGAAGTGTTACTTTTTCGGGCGCAACGCATATTGTGGTAAGGAGAAAGCGATGCCTAATTGCTTCGATTAGCGCAAAGAACTCGTACTATATCTGATTTTGATTCAGCGCCCGGTAAAGCTTTCGATAAAAGCTCGCTGCATCCTCCCCCGAGGCAAGCCCCGAAACCGAACCGTCTCCGGATTCCAGTATCGTAAAGCTTCCGTCGGACAGTTCTGCGTAATCCAAGGTGTAGAAAACGCTGCCAAGTTTCCGGTATCGTTGCACCAATTCTATCGGCGGCTCCGCTACCTTGCCCTCCTGCCCGGAATTGCGGCTTATGCAAATCGGCTCATGGTTCACATAAAACACGCGGTACTCGTTGGTTCTGCCTTCATAGCGCTTTAAGTCCAGAAACTCTTTGATGCAGATTCCGCCTGTCAGCAAGTCGCCGCGATAACGGTAAAAAAGCTCCATCCATACATTGAATGCTTCCTGCGAGCAGTTCTCGTCAAAATAGGCAGGGAACTCGCTGCCCTTCACGGACTTCACATAGTCTTTCACCATGAAACGAGGAAACGCATTCAGACATGCCCGCACATCGATTTCAGAGTACAGCGGCATTGCATCCATGATTCGTCCTCATTTCCGCGCGCTGACCGCGTGCCGCCCTAACTTGATACCTGATAGTATCAGCATATAGCAGACACGAGTGACAGAGTCGCAAATCGTTACTGCTGAGAGTCGCTATCTTCCAGACGTAAACGGGACATCGTTCAATTTAGATAGAACGATGTCCCGTTTGCGTTTGGAGCTGCTAGATTATCGGTTCTCCAGCCAGTCTTTTGCCTCATCCCAGAGGCCCTTCAGGATCACCCACAAGCCTATACATCTTGGCCATGTCCACAGCAGGCACCCTACAATCACCACCCCATAAACAACTAGTTCTACAAAAAAATTCATAACAGCAACTCTCCTTTCAAAACAAATTGTTATGAAAGAAGAATAGCATGCCCGTCGGAAGAGTGCAAGCAAAATTTTCTATTTTCCCTAATGGCATTTTAGCACCGGACGCAGATGAAGTCAACACATTTTACTAAATTTTTTGGGTGAATTATCGTATACCAGTTAGAAACTCCTCACGTAAAACTACCGGCGACGCCTTGAAAACCCAGGTAATGACCCTATAATGACGCTTAGCGAAGATACCCTCCGTAAATGTGAGCATGCGCGCGGTGTTCGGCAAAAGCGCCGGGTACACCCGCGGAAACAAATGTAATTTCTCGTACATCTCGGGCGTTGTGAGCAGTCGTATCTTCTGCGAAAGCAGCTCCCGGTAAAAGACAGCGTATTGTTCCGGTTTCATCATCCAGCCGCGATAGACGGCCGTAATCTCCCGCTCCGGAACGTGCCTGAGCCTAAGCCACTGTTCCCGAAACCAGGCTTGGTAGTCAAAGACTATTGTCTCAAAACCGCCTGCCAAACGCGCCGCGCGATTTTCTTCCGCAAGGTCTTCATCCACCTCTCGGTCACACCTTTTCCCTCTGCTCTTCTTTCTCTCCTTCTTCTCCCTGCACAAGCGTGCAGAGCACTCCCTGCGGCAGGACATAGAGCACTTTTCCCTCCGCAGAGTCTCCGATTTTATCGTAGAGTCGCCCCGCGCTGTAGCTGTCTCCGAGCACGGAGTGCGGGCTGTTCGCGACATAGCCCACTTTCCCGAGCCCCTCGAGCTCCACGCGGATTGCCTCCTTATCCGCCTTGTTATCCGGCTCCTTGATGAGTTGAACCTTCATCTCCGGTTTAAAATACTCGTTTCCGTAGTAGTAATTGGTTCCCGTAACGGTGAAATAGATCGGATTCATTTTACTGCCTCCTCTGCTTTTCTGATGTTTTCAGTCTACCACCCCGCATGTCCCGAAAAACGGACACAATCAAAGCAAAAAGCGGACTGCCTTTCAACAGTCCGCCGGTCCGCCTTTTGCTCTCAACTTCGCCGTAATTCAATCTTTGCTTTCCGCGCCATTTCCTTCGTCATGTGTTTCCGCTGTACGCTTCCGAAATGTCTCCAAATCAAGGCGTTCCGTCGCGACCTCCTGTAAAAAGGCGGTGTCGTGGGAAACTACAAAGAGAATTCTGTCCTCCCGCTGTTGCTGTTTTAAGAGCGCCGCGATGCGCAGCATGTTTTTACGATCCATGCCGCTGGTCGGCTCGTCAAAATAGAAAAAGTTCGCGTCCTTAAGGAGACAGGTCGCAAGCGCCAGTCTCTGCTTTTGTCCGCCGGAAAGACTCATGGGATGGCGCTCTTTGCATTCCGCGAGACCGAGCGCCTGCAGTAGAGTTTCGATTTCGCGCTGCGCAGCCTCTCCCGCTGCCTTTTCTCGCGTTTCTCCCGCCGTCTTTTCTCTCCGGCATCTCCCCTTCCATGTGAGCAGCAATTCTTCCTCGACCGAATCCGTGAACAGCTGACTGTTGACATCCTGCATGACCAGGGCAGAGCGTGATATGCGCTCACGCCCGGACAGCGGCTTTCCCCGAAGCGCGATGCGACTCTTCTTCGGCGCCTCCAGTCCCGTCATTGCGCGGAGCAGCGTGGATTTCCCGCAGCCGTTTTCACCGATGATGCCATAGATTTTTCCGAAGGAAAAGGAGACCTGACTGAGCTTTAGTTCTTCGCCCCGCCGGAAGGGGCAGCAGAGCGTTTCCACGGTCAGCTCTCCCTCGTTTTTCCACGCGGGAAGCCGAAGCACGGGCTTTTCCCTGCTCCGAAGTCCCATATCCGCAAGCTCGTCTTCGGAAAGGGAAAGAAATTCTTCCCGCGAGAACGCCCTGTCTATCTTCCCCGTCTCCAAGAAAATCAGGCGATCCATGAGTTCCGTCAGGTAGTGGAGCCTGTGCTCTGCGATGAGGAGGGCTATGCCCCTTTCCTTTAACATCGGCAGCATTTTCTTTAACACCCCAATCGAGGGCTCGTCCAGATTGGAAGAGGGTTCATCCATGACAATGAGCTTGCAGCCAGTGAGGTAACAGGAGGCGACCGATAATATCTGTTTTTCGCCGCCGGAGAGGGCAAAGATATTTCGCCCGAGGAGATGTTCTATGGGGAATATCTTCAGTAAATCCTCCATACGCCTGTCCATCTCCGCGCGGTCAAGCCCCATATTCTCCATGTAAAAGAGCAGTTCCAGCGTTGTATTCACATTGAAAAAGTGTGTCTTCGGATTCTGAAATACACTCGCGATTTGCAGCGCAATCCGATAAATCGGCAGGGTTTCGATACTCTCCCCTTCGAAGCGGATATGTCCCTTTCCTACGCCTTGATGATAGTGAAAGGCGAGGCCGTTGATCGCATGAATCAGAGAGGACTTACCGCTGTCGCTCTCCCCTGTGACCACCAGACACTCCCCGGCTTTCAAGGAGAGGCTGATGTCTTGTAAGACCGGCTCTCCCTCCCCGTAGGAAAGTGAAAAATTCTCTATCTCAAGCATGGCATCCCTCCTAGCGCAACACAATCCAGCCGAGCAGCATGAGCCCGCCCATGGAGAGCGCGTACACGGCATCCACCGGCTGTAAGCGCGCTGGCGTGTATCTTGTCTTCGGCACCGGATTTTCGATGCACTTACACTCCGCCGCCTTTGCGATATCCTCCGCGATGTTGGAAGAGATGATGAGCAGCGGAACGGTCACATACTCGAGATAGCGAAGCGGATTCCGCGTTCGGATTCCGCGTATCTTCATGGCCATCGCAATGTTACGCCGCTCTTCGGCAAAGGACGGGAAAAAGCGAAACATCACCGCGACCGGTATGGAGATGCTCTGCGGAATGTGAAGATAATCCATGGATGCCAGTATGCTCCCCACATCCGAAGTCTTCATGAGAAAACGTCCGCTTGCAACGGGAAAATAAACCAGCCGGAGCATATAGAACACGGACAGGAACATTTTTAAGACAATGGGCAGGGCATAGAGCTTCGGAAACCCCGGAAAAGCGCAGAGCAGCGCAAAGATGACTCCGTTTTGCACCGCGCTTTTCCGGTCGCCGTTTAAGAGATAAAAGAGCGAAAGCAAGAAAACAATGCCCCACTCCGCGAAGGGGTGGAGCGGATGTACTAAGCTAATGCCCAAAAATCCCATAACGAGCAATTTCGTTATGGGATTCGGATTGAAAGGACTTTGCAGACTTTCCCAGGGTTTTAATTGCCGCTCCATCAGACAATTCCCGCCTTTTCAAAGTGCTTTTTTAAGAGCTTTCGCCCGAGTAATGCGCCGACAATGCCGCCGAGCACGGCGCCGAGGTATACGAGCCCCATGTTCCGGACACTGATTAGTTTTTCAAGGGCTTCCGTGTACTCTCTTCCCATCTCCGCCTCGGTGAGTTGTAAATAGCGTGCCTTCATCACGAGCATTTGCAGGAGAGAACTGCAGAGAATGGTCGCCATCACCACATAGGCGAGCATGTTATAGCGCAGAGAGCGGTACTTTCCAATACGCCGTATGCCCTCCGCGACCAGCATCGTAACAAGCGCTACGCCGGGCACCAGAAGGGTATGTCCGAAGAGAAACATAATAATGGGTGTAATCATCCCGAAAATCACGAGTGCCCAGGGCTTTTGTACCTTTGCCATAAAGAGCAGAACAATGGGGCCTCCCACCACGCCGAAGGTCATCGGATAAAGCAGATAGAGGATCGGTACCACGCCCATCATGCCGACTGCAAACATACAGACAAAATAAATCACGCCGAACACACCTATGGTCACCAAATCCCTGACTTCCAGTCTCGCCTTACTCTGACTCATCTGTCCCCTCCTCTTGTTTCGCAGGCCCGCCGTGTCTAAGCTGTTTTGGTCGATTTTTCGATAACTTAAGTCGGCAACTCGCAATTGTTTGTGTCATTTAACTATATGTTAGTAGTATATAACTCGGCTTTTTCCGTGTCAACCGCGCCGCAATTTCTTTTTTCTCCCTTCTTTTTTCTCCCCTCTTTTTCTGTCCGGAAAAACAGACCGGATTCTTCCCTTGCCCCCTTGCTTCTGCTATATTGAAAACAGAAAAAGCCGCAGCTATGTGCGGCTCGAAGAGAAAGGAAAATCTATGGCAGGAAATGAGCGGCGCGGGGAACATCAGAAGCAAAAGCTCCTGTATCTCGCCAAACTCTTTACGGAGGAGACCGATGCGCAGCACGCGCTCAGCATGGCGGAAATCATTGAAAAGCTCGCAGCCTGCGGCGTCAACGCCGATCGAAAGACCCTGTATCTGGACTTCGGAGAATTACAGGACTTCGGCATGGACATCGAAACCGTAAAAGCCGGGCGAAACACGCTCTACCGCCTCGCTTCGCGGCGTTTTGAACTCCCGGAACTGAAATTGCTCGTAGACTCCGTGCAGTCGGCCAAATTTATCACCGACAAAAAATCCAAGGAGTTGATTGCGAAACTCGAGTCCCTTGGAACCTCAAAAAGGAGATGGAGCTCCGCCGAAACGGCGCCTGGTATCAGATCAGTCCCTGGGCCCTCGTCTGGGACAGCGAATACTACTATCTCGTCGCTTACGAGGCAGAGAGTGATAAAATCAAGCACTACCGCGTCGACAAAATGAAACGAATCTCTGTGGTGGAAGACAGGCGGCAGGGTCTCGAGCGTTTCCGGCAGTTTAACACCGCGCGCTATTCCAAGAGTCTCTTTGGCATGAACGGCGGCGAAGAGACCGTTGTGACACTCGAGGCGACCAATGAGAAGGTCGGAATCCTGATAGACCGCTTCGGAAAGGACATCACGATTTTGCCGATTGATGAGGGACACTTCCGCTGCCATGTCACCGTCGCGGTGAGTCTCCTCTTCCTCGGCTGGATTATGGGACTCGGCGGCGATGTAAAGATAGTCGCACCGCAGGCTGTCGTCGACCGGATGACGTCCGAAGTGCAGCGCCTCGCCGCGCAGTATCCGCAAAAGAAGCCCTGAGACTAAGTCTCAGGGCTTCTTACCGGTTTATTCTTCCTTGGGAACAAAACTGATATTCAGAACCAGCCCCATTCCTTCTGCTAACCTCTGCAACAGCTTAATACTCGGGTTTCTACTACCGTTCTCAAGCCTACTGATTTCCGTCTGCGCAATTCCCGTTCTCTCTGCCAGCTCCTTCTGGGTTAAATTTTGAGCAGCCCTGGCCTCTACGATTGCGCGAATCACCTTCAATTCCGGTTGAACTTCCTGATATGCCCGCACATAATTCGGGTCCTTAAATTTCTTCTCTTTGTATTCACTTAGCTTCATTGCAATTATCCTCTCGCACTCTATTTAATCCATCGTATCTTTTTTCCCATAACGCCTAAGCCAGTCCGCTCGTCTGGCTTGTGCAAGCTTTAGCTCTGACACCGGAGTTTTCTGCGTCTTCTTCACAAAACCGTTGGTAACTATGATACGTTTTCCCACAAAAAAGAAATACATGACTCTCGTAATATTACTACCTTGCTTACAACGCAATTCAAAGATGCCATCTTTCAACGCAGCGGAATAGGGCTCTCTCAATTCGGTTCCTTTTTCTTCCAATAATTCCATGAGTCCGATTAACTTTGCATTCATCTTGTACTCTAAAGAGTCAAGGAACTCCTCCACCGGGTGTCTTCCATCCTCGCTTTCGTAAAACTCAAGTTCAAACACTTCCTGTCCTTTCATGCGGTCTAACTTTCGCTAATTTGATTATATGAGTTATAGCTCATATAATCAAGCGTTATTCTGTTCCTTTACGATACAGAAAAAACCGGCTGCCAAATGGCAACCGGTTTGCTTCCGCCTTCAACGATAGAACTTCACTCTATCTTCAATCTTCTCTTTCGCCTTGGACTCCCGCTCTTCGACGATGCCGCCGAAGGGCATCTCAGCGAGCAGTTTCCGGCTCTCCGGGAGATTGAAAAGTTCCCGCAGATTGTAGCAAAAACAGCCCTGCGTTTTCACGCAGGGCTGTCCTTTTCCTATGGTCGAATCAGCCGCCGTAACGGTCGTAGTGCTTGCCGCCCCAGTAGACCTGCTGGGCGACTTCCGCCTTCTCGCTGAGTGTCACATCCTTGAAGATGTACTCCTTGAACTTCTCAAAGCCGGTGCGATCCACAATGTAGCCGATGTGCTCCTTGTGCTCAACCGCATCCGGATCAATGTACTCCTCGATGTAAGCGTAGGTATTTGCCGCGATGCGGAGAATGCTCTCCTCGTCACACCACTTGATGAAGTCCTCGGCGAGACGCGGGTTCCGCTTGCCGGTGCGGCCGAGCAGCACCAGACGGAAGTAATGCTCTTTGCTTCTCGTCCAGGCTCTGGTCGGGCAGTAGGTGATGCAGACACCGCAGCCGATGCATTTCTTCGTGTCGCGGACAATCTTGCCGTTCACGAGCGAGAGCGCATTGACCGAGCGCTTTTTGCAGTACTTGATGCACTGCTCGCAGGCGACGCAGCGGTTCGGGTCGTACTGCGGCTCGGTCATGCCGATGATGCCGAAGTCCGCCAGACGCACCTTTGCGCAGTCGTTCGAGCAGCCGGTGAAGGCCACCTTCACATGGCGGTCGTTCGGGAAAATCTCGTTTTCCATCTTCTGCGCAAACGCCGTTGTGTCGTAGCAGCCGAAGGGACAGAGTCTCGCGCCGGGGCAGGCAATCACGTTGCGCGTGCCGGATGCCGGATAGCCCTTGCCTTTTTCCGGCTGGTTGATGCGGAGCGAGTCAATGATGAGCTGCACTTCCTGATTGACCTTGTCCATATCCTGCAGGCGAATGCCCGGAATCTCGATACCCTGGCGGTTCGTGATGTCGATCTGACCGTTTCCGTACTTCTCCGCAATCTCAACGACACGCCCCAGAGACTTTGCGTCAATGACGCCGCCAGGAATACGGATTCTGGAAGCCGTCTCCCCGCGCACTTTTGAGTAACGGAATGCATTTTTCTTCAGTTTTCCTAAATTGATATCTAAAGCTCCCATTTCTTCTCTCCGTTCTGACTCAGTCAATCATCTCTTTGGCTTCCACATAGTTGAACACCGGTCCGTCGAGGCAGATGTAGGTGTCACTGACACGGCAGTGCCCGCACTTGCCGAGACCGCAGCACATCTTTCTCTCATAGGAGACCGTGATATTCTCCTCTCGGAAGCCCTTCTTCAGGAGTTCAATGATCGTAAATTTCATCATCGGCGGCGGGCCGACCACAACGGCCTTTGCCTTTGCCGGATCTGCGAGCGGCAAATCTGCGATGTACTTTGTGACGAGGCCGATGTTGCCCTCATACCCTTCCGGCGCGCCGTCCACGGTCAGAATCAGATTCAGCTTGTCCTTCCAGTCCGCGAGGTCATCGCGAAACAGCATGTCCGCGGGACTGCGGAAGCCCGCAATCACATATTTCTGCTTGGCATTCTCCATCCCGCTCAGCGCCTCAATCACGCCGCGCACCGGGGACACACCCGTGCCGCCTGCCACGACCACGGTCTCACCCTCGCGGTAGAGCTCGGTGTCAAAGCCGTTTCCGTAGGGGCCGCGGAGTAAAAGCGTATCGCCCTCATAGTTCTCAAAAACTTCGTTCGTCACACGGCCCACTTTGCGGATGGTGAGATCCACGAAGCCCTCGCCGATACCCGAGACCGAGATCGGCGCCTCGCCGTACTTCGGCATCGAAACCTCGAAAAACTGTCCGGGCTTTACTTCTTCCTCGCCCTTGTATTCCATACGGAATGTGAACTCTTTCTCCGTGTGCCGGATAACTTCCAAAATCTTGGAAGGATAGGGAATATACGGATTACGCATTCTTGCTGCCCTCCTTTTCCATCTCTTCGACCGCAGCTGCCACCTTGTTTATGATGTTGGAGAAGCTGATGTACTCGCCGCAGATATCGTCGCAGCGGCCGCAGCCCACGCACATGTCATAACCGAAGCGCTTCCGGAAGTCGCGAATCTTGTGAAGGGTCTTGAAGCGCATGCGCTCGCCCTGCGTCTTCCGGTACTGACCGCCGCCCGCCACATTTGTGTAGCCGTCCACCATGCAGGAGCTGCCGACCCGGCGGCGCTCACCGACCTTGCCGTTGTCCGTATAGTAGACGTCCTGCATCGTATAGCAGGAACAGGTAGGACAGGCGTAATTGCACCGTCCGCAGCCGATGCAGCGGGTGTTGTACTCATCCCAGAGCGGATGCTTCACGATTTCAATCGGGATATTCTCCGGCACGGTGACGCGGACTTCGTTCTCGGTCACATGGCGCGGCACCACTTCCTCCTGCCGCTCGCTGCTCGACGCAAATGCGCTGCGCACCGCCTCTTCGAGCACATGGATGCGGTAGCTGTCGTCAACCTTATCGACCGAGAAAGCATAGCCGTCCTTCGTGATATTTGCCCCCATATCGACGCAGAAGCAGTTCTCATAGCTGTGGCCGCAGCCGATCAGCACATAGTGAAGCTTCTCGCGGCGTCTCTGATAGAACCAGTCCTGCTCGCGCCCGTTGTGCAGGTACATGTCGTCGAGGCGCTTCATCGCCTGCAGATCGCAGCTCCGAAGGAAGAGGAGCACCGGTCTCGTGTCGATATCCGCCTCCTTGCACTGCTCTTCCGTGAAGAAGAACAGGGTCTCCGAGAGCGGCGTCAGCGCCTCTTTTGCGGAGTAATCGGACTTCGCCTCGAGTTCAATCGGGGTTCCCTCTTCCACCTCGTCGTAAATCACGGCGTCAATGTCCGTGAAGCGCCCCGCTCCCTTTTTGCGAACCGGTGCAAAAATGCGGTACTCTTTCCGAAGTTCTTTCAGAGCGTCCTGAAATCCTTCTTCTGTCAGTATGTAACCCATTGAAATTCCTCCTTGTGGAAAAATGTTAGTTCTGCAATTCATATGCGTAGAGGGCGTTCGCGGAGTTTGTCTTCCCGAGGCAAATGCCGAAACAGCGCCGCAGCGTATCCCGCTCCTCGAGCAGTTCCTCCGGTGTCCCCGAGAGTATCATGCGCCCCTCGTTCATGACCAGAATCCGGTCGCTCACCGTAAAGCTGAGCGCGAGGTCATGTGAGGTCATCAGCACGCCCTTGCCTGCCGCCGCGAGATAGCGCACCAGCTCGACCGTCGCCTTCTGGTGGGCAATATCCATATAGGATGTCACCTCGTCCAGCAGAAAAAAGGCCGGGTCCTGGGCAATCAGCATCGCGAGAAACGCGCGCTGCCTCTCTCCGCCGGACAGGGCGGGCACCTGCTTATCGCCGTACGCCGCGAGGTCCGCAATCCGGAGTGCCGCCGCAATCTGCTCTCTGTCGCTCTCCCCGAGCGACCGGAACATCTTTTTCCGGCGAAAACAGCCGTGTGCCACCAGCGTCCGCACATCCATGTGCGGCGCTGTGAGTGTCTGCGGAAGATAGCCGATACAGGCAGCGCGCTCCTTCGGCGAAAGTGTTCTGAGCTCCCGCTTGTCGCAGCGTATGCTGCCCCGATACGGCAGGAGTCCCACGAGTGTCTTTAAAAATGTGGACTTGCCGCAGCCGTTTTTACCGATCACAGTCGTTATTTTGCCGGCAGAAAAGGTCTCCGCCGCAATCGAAATGACAGGCGGCTCGCCCTTCTCTCCCGGCGCGGCATAGCCCGCCGTCAGCTCTCTGACTTCAATCATATGCCACGCTTTCTGTGCATCAGCATCCAGATAAAAAACGGTGCGCCGAGAAGGCTTAAGAGCAGCCCGACCGGCAGCTCATAGGGGTAAAAGAGACGCCGCGACAGAAAATCGGCCGCGACAAGCAGCGCGCTGCCGTAGAGCCCCGAGAGCGTGAACATCTGCCGCGCCGACATCCGCCCCGAAAAAAAACGCCTTAGCACATTCGGCACAATCAGGCCGAGAAATCCGATCAGTCCGCCGATACAGACCGCCGCTGCCGCGAGCACGGTCGCGGTCACCATCGTGAGCAGGCGATGTCTCGTCACGGATAGTCCGAGCCCCTGGGCGACCTCGTCGCCGAGCGCAAAGAGGTCTATGCCGCCGCCGAGCAGGGTGCCCGCGAGAAGCCCCGGCAGAATAAAAACCGCCGAAAAGAAAAGGCCGTCATACTGTAAACCCGCAAAGCCGCCGAGCGTAAAAGCCTGCCTGTCCGCAACCGCATGCGGGAAGAAAGTCACGAGACCGTTCACCGCCGCGCCCATGAGCGCCGAGACCGCAACGCCGGAGAGCACAATCACACTACGGCTGTAGCCCGCCCTCCTCGCAATCAGCAGTACCAGCGAAATCGAGAGCAAGGCCCCGAGAAAGGCCAGCACAAAGCGGGCCGCCGTCACCGCCGGAAACAAAAGGGCGGCGAGCAGCGCAAACAGTCCCGCGCCCGCGTTGACGCCCATGACACTCGGAGAGGCAAGCGTGTTGTGCAGCGCTTCCTGCATGAGATAGCCCGACGCCCCGAGTGCTGCCCCGGAGAGCAAGGCCCCGAGGGTGCGCGGCACCCGCACATAGCAGAGGATTCTCCGCACATCCCCCGCCGCGCCGTGCAGGCCGAAGAACACCGAAAACCAGGTGAAAAGCAGGGTCAGCGCAATCCCGAAGAGGAGCGCGGACACAAAGGATCCTTTTCTCACTGCTTTGCCGCCGCACCCCCGAGAAGCTCCGCGAGCTTTGCATAGGCTTCGCCCCAGCGCGCATTCGGCTTATACTGGAACAGGTCCTTCGGCAATACCGCCGTGTGGCCGTCCTTGACAGCCTTCAGCTGGTCGTAGGCAGGCTGTCCGCCGATCAGCTCCTGATAGACTGCCTCTGCCTCTTTCGGCTCTCCCTGAAAAATCACGAATAAATAGTCCGGGTTTGCCTCCGTGACGCCCTCCATACTGAGCTGATCCAAAAGACTCTCGGGCGCCGCATTCGTGAGGCCGAGATCCTCGAGCATCGCAACCACGAAGTGATCGGACTTTAACACCTTGGTCTTTGCCGCGGAAGCCCGGATGACGAGGAAGGTTTTTCCCTTGATTTCGCCAGGCAGCGCTGCCTTGACGCTGTCAATCTTCTGCTGCACCGCGGTGACATTCTTCTCGTAGAGATCCGCGCGACCGGTCTCAGCGGTAAAGCTCTGCATCACCGACGCATAATCGGCAAAGTTATTGATATCGACCGCCTGACAGCGGACACCGGCCGCCTCCAGCGTCTTCCGCACTTCGCGCTGCGCCGGAATGTCCGGTGCCGTCAGCACAAGTGCCGGGTGCAGCGCGAGAATCGCTTCCGCGCTCGGCGCCGAAAGTTTGCCGACCGAAGTGCACGCCTTCGAAAGCCCCTCGAGATCCATCGCATCGTCGGTCGCGCCGACCAGATTTCCGCCGGCAAGGAGCCACATCTCACCGACCGAGCGGGACAGTGCCACCACGCGCGAATCCGCCGAGAGCCCTTCCTCTGCCGCCGCAGTGCTCTCCGCAGCCTGAGAACCGCTCTCCGCTTTCGCGGCTGTCGTCGTCTCTGTCTGCTGTTTCCCGCCGCAGGCGACACAGAACAGAATGCCGAACAATAGACATAGTGCCAAATACAGCCAGTTTCTTTTCTTCTTCATCATCTTCCTTTCTCCGGAACACAAGCCGAGGGACGGCGAGATTGTTATTTCTATAACAATCTTCTCCGCCCTCTACCATCTTCTCACAATCCAGTTTATACTAAAGGAAAAAGCAGACTGTTTCCTATGCAACAGTTTTTTGTTGGTCTTGTATGAGGTATTACCATGGAATCCGCTGAATTCAGCTTAGAGGCCTTGACCCGTTTTCCGCTCTTTGAGGGACTCACCGCCGGTGAGCTCGAAGCACTGCTCCCCTGTCTGGACGGCTACATACGCTCCTATCCGCGAAACAGCTTCCTGATTCTCGATGAGGACACGGTCCCCTATGTCGGGATGCTGCTCTCCGGCATGATTTTCATGCTGAAGGAAGATGAGAACGGCCACCAGTCTTTCTTAAATTACATGCTGCCGGGTGACCTATTCGGCGAATCTTTTTCGCTCCGCAAGAAAAAGACGCCGGCCCATGTCTCCTTTCTCGCCGCGCGGAACACGACCGCTCTCTTTTTGCCGCTCGGAAAAATCATGCGAAGCTGTGAGCATCGCTGTCGCTTTCACCGCATCATGAACGAGAATATGTATGAGCTCCTCGCAAAGAAAAACGGGCAGCTCATGCAGACACTCGACATTCTCTCAAAAGATACGCTTCGGGAGAAAATCCTCTCCTACTTAGAACTCCGTCCGGAAGGATTTCAGGCACCACCCGGGCTGCCGCCGACAGCCGCTGTCGCGCAGACCGTAGATATCCCCCTCAACAAGTCGGAACTCGCGCACTACCTGAATGTGAACCGGAGTTCGCTCTGCCGCGAGCTTGCCGCGATGGAGAGGGACGGCCTGCTCTCGGTCTCCGGAAACCGCTACACGCTCTTCGCCCCCTGCGGAAAAACACCGTAAATCCGCAAGCACAGTACAGTATCTGATCTTCGTCTGCTTTTCGGAAGAAAAACCTCGGCGCGTTACGGTTACCGCTCCCGCCCACACGGCAAATTTGCCCCATATCGTTTGTCCGTTGTCGCTTCTCACACACAGGCGGATTGACCTGTAAGCCGCAAAAAAGCCCCGGGACTTTCGTCCCGGGGCTTTTTTCAGTCATCTTAATCCGTTCCGTCCCACAATGCCTTTTCTCGGTTCAAAAAGCTACCGCGGGTCGCAACGCATGCCCGCAGTCTCAGAGACCGGCCTTAAAGAACTTGCGGAATTCTGCGACTTCCGCCGTGGACTGGGTAACTGCGACGGAGTACTTCGCCGAAGCCTTGATGCCCGGATCATAGGTGACGGGCTCCAGCTGATAGTGAACACCTTCCTTGGACGCCGAGCAATAGCCTGTCCAGCTGGACGCGATTTTGCCGCCGTTCTCCTTATTGAAGACCTCGGCCTCGCCCCACTCAGTAAGTTGCGCGTTTACCGGCACAATCACAACTTCACCCGGCTTGTAGCCCACAATGTAATTGCTGTGCACATTGACCTCCACAACGACTGCGTTGTGCGAATCCTGCATGTGGCAGTAAATCAGCGTGTAGGCATCTCCGTCCGCAACCAGCGAGTTGAAAATCTCCCGCATTTTTGCCTTGTTCTTCCGGTTGTCCTCATCGGACGCCCCCGTCAGCGCCTTCTTTAACAGATCCTTTAAACCCATCTCTCTTTCCCCCTTCTTTTTCTCTGTCCGGCTCAATTTCTTGCAGAAACACTAACTTTTATTATACGACAAAAAAGTCTAAATACAAACAAAAGCTCGCACCTCTCTTTCCGCTCTGCGGGACACACTTCTCATACGCCCGAAATTCTTTGCTTTCGATTCAGAGCGGTATATCGTAACTGTCCTTATCCGCTACCTGATGCCGCGCAGCAGACAGCTTCCCTGGGGCATGCCGTGCCAGTGCATCTACCTGCATTCGCTCTTCGTATACGCGCGGAATGTTCCCGAGACATGCGATGCAGGCGGGGATACCCGCATTCGGGCGCCGCGCAGAAGGCAATGTTCTCGAGCCGTTCGGTGTAAGCGTCTACCAGTATCCCCTCCGTGCGGCAGACAGCATTCCGAGACCCGCCGTGCGGTGGGCTACTCACAGCCTCACGCCGTGCGGAGGGCAATGTTTCCAAGCTCCTCAGCGCAGGCGACCGACCGCATTTGCACACCACGCATCAGGCAGCGTTCTGTGACATGCTTCTCATACATCACAAATCCTTTGCTTCCGCCAAACAATTATCGCATGCGGGGGATACTTGTATACTCCTCCGCGAAGAGGAGACTGTCATCAGACAGCATTCCGAGACCTGCCGTGCGGGGGAGACTGTCCGCAGCCCACCGCTTCGCAGGGGCAAAGATTGAAACAGGAGAAGATTTCCCCTTTCATACTCTCCGCTGTTTTCGGTATAATAAAGTTCATCAGGGAGGTAAGCGTAAACCATGGAGAAATACACAAACCTCAAAGAAATGGTCTACAATGCGGTTCTTCAAGAGATTATCTCCGGCAAGTATCAGCCCGGCGATATTCTGAACGAAAAGAAACTCATTGAGAAATACGAAGTCAGCAAATCTCCCGTCCGGGATGCTCTGATTGCGCTCTGCGCGGACGGCGTTGTCCAGAGCATTCCGCGCTACGGCTATGAAGTCATACGCCTGACGCATATCGACATCTATGAAATGCTTCAGTACCGGGAATTTCTGGAGAGCGGCGCGCTGCGCGAGAACTACAAGCGCTTCGGCGAAACCGAAATCGAGCTGCTGAAACAGCTGAACCGGAATTGTCAGCGGGATGATGTGGATCCCATTCAGCACTGGCGCTTCAATATGGACTTCCACGAAAAACTGATGGAGTTTTGCGGCAATACCTTTATCACGATGAATGTAAAGCGCTGCATGTCACGCCTGCTCCGCGCCTATTCCCAGCTCTACTGGAACCGGCGTGCCGACCGCCTCCTCTCCTATGACACGAAACACCACGAATTGATCATCGCCGACCTCGCCAGGAAAGATCCGGAGGCACTCGTGCGGGACATCCGCGACGATCTCCGCGACTTCGGCGGGTATATGGGCCTCTGAGCCGAAGCGCTGTCTGTTCTGTTGACTACCCTCTTTCCTGTCCCTGCGGGAAAGAGGGTCTTTTTATGTTTCCGATATTTTTCTTGTAAATTTTGCAGGTTTTTTCGTCAAAATCACTTGATTCTGATAATATCAGTGGTATTATCATTGTGAGAGGAGGCCTGTTATGTTCGTTGAAAATCCGGAATCGTTCAGCAATTACACAGCAATCCTGCGGGAAGAGCTGGTGCCCGCAATGGGCTGCACCGAACCGATTGCAATCGCCTATGCCGCGGCAAAGGCAAAGGAACTGCTGGGGGAGGAGCCGCTCCACATCACGGTGGACTGCTCCGGCAACATCATCAAAAACGTAAAGGGCGTCACCGTGCCGAACTCGGGCGGGCAAAAGGGCATCAAGGTCGCCGCGACCCTCGGCATCACCGGCGGGCAGGCGGAGAAGAAGCTCGAAGTCATTTCCGCCGCGGATGACAGCGCACGCGCGCGCTGTCGGGAGCTCGTAAATGCCGGCTTTTGTGAGGTCAATTTTGCGGAAGATGTCCCAAATCTCTACATTGCCGCAAAAGTCCGCGGCAGCGCGCACACGGCGGAAGTCGTGATTGCGGAGCACCACACCAACATTGTCCGCATGGCGCGCGACGGCGTCACGGTCTTTGAGCAGGCAAATGCCGCCGCTTACCCGGAAAATGCCGCTCTTTCAAGCGCCGACCGAAGCAAAATGACCCTGCGGGGACTGCTCGACTACGCCGCCCGGGTGGATCTCTCGGAAGTGAGCGAACTTCTCGAGCGACAAATTCGCTATAACCGGGCCATTTCCCAGGAGGGACTCGACAACGGCTGGGGCGCCCGCATCGGCAAAACCATGCTCGAGAGCTGGGGCAGCGATGTGAAGACCCGGGCGATTGCGCGGGCGGCCGCCGGTTCCGACGCCCGCATGAGCGGCTGCGCCCTGCCGGTCGTCATCAATTCCGGCTCCGGCAACCAGGGCATCACCGTGACCCTTCCGGTTCTGGTCTATGCAGAGGAGTTTCAAGTCTCAAAACAGAAATTGTATCGCGCGCTGCTCGTCAGCAACCTGGTGTCTATCTACATCAAACACTTTATCGGCCCGCTCTCCGCTTTCTGCGGTGCCGTCAGTGCAGCCTGCGGCGCAGGCGCGGCAATTACTTACATGGCAGGAGGTGATGAAAAACGCATTGCCTGTACGATTACCAACACCCTCGGCAATGTCGGCGGCATTGTCTGCGACGGCGCAAAACCGAGCTGTGCGGCGAAGATTGCTTCTTCGGTGCACGCGGCGATTCTGGCCTACCAGATGAGTATGCGCGACCAGCAGTTCCAGCCCGGCGAGGGCATCGTAGAGGAAGATGTCGAAGAGACCATACGGAATATAGGCTACATCGGTAAAGTCGGCATGAAACCCACCGACCACGAGATTCTGAATGTCATGATTGACAAAGTTGATGTCAATGCTTGCGTCTGAGCTTCAAACATAAGGAGGGAGTTTTTATGGAAAAGAAGGGCTTTCTACACAGTTTGCCGTTCCGGCTGGTTCTTGCACTCGTCATAGGTCTTGTCGCCGGACTCGCCATGAACGGAATGGAGGATTCCGCGCTGCTCACCGGCATCCTCAATGTTGTTGTCACCGTCAAATACATTGCCGGTCAGTTCATCAGTTTCTGTGTCCCGCTGATTGTCATCGGTTTCATCGCACCTTCGATTACGCGCATGGGAAATAACGCGTCCCGCATGCTCGGTGTCGCGCTGTTGATTGCCTATGTCTCTTCGATCGGCGCGGCCTTCAGCTCAACGATTGCGGGCTTTTCGATTTTGCCGCATCTCTCGATTAACCCGAACGTGGACGGACTCCGCGAGCTCCCGGATGTCATCTTCCAGCTGCAGATTCCGCCTGTTATGACGGTTATGACCGCTCTCTTCTTCTCGGTCACGGTGGGTCTTGCGGCGGTCTGGAATCATGCGGAGTACACGACCAACCTGCTCGAAGAATTCCAGAAGATTGTGCTCTCGATTGTCACGAAGTTCCTGATTCCGGTGCTCCCGCTCTTAATCGGCACGACCTTCTGCACCCTCGCCTATGAGGGCAGCATCACAAAGCAGCTTCCGATTTTCCTGATTATCATTGTGATCGTGATGATCGGCCACTATCTCTGGCTGACCCTGCTCTACGGCATCGCGAGCGTCTACTCCGGTCGGAACGGCCTGAACATTCTGAAGCACTACGGCCCCGCCTATATGACCGCAGTCGGCACCATGTCTTCGGCCGCGACGCTCTCCGTCGCACTGCAGTGCGCGAGAAAGTCGGAGCCCACTCTCCGCGATGACCTCGTGAATTTCGGCATTCCGCTCTTTGCGAACATCCATCTCTGCGGCTCCGTGATGACAGAGACCTTCTTCGTGATGGCAGTCTCGAAGATGCTCTACGGCGAATTCCCGTCCGTCGGCAAGATGGTGCTCTTCTGTCTGCTGCTCGGTGTCTTCGCAATCGGCGCACCCGGCGTGCCCGGCGGCACCGTCATGGCGTCCCTCGGTCTGATTACCGGCGTGCTCGGCTTTGACGAGACCGGCACGGCGCTCATGCTGACCATCTTCGCACTGCAGGATTCCTTCGGCACCGCCTGCAATGTGACCGGCGACGGCGCTCTGACCCTGATTCTGACCGGCTACGCGGAAAAGCACGGCATCAAAGAGGCAAAACTCGGCGACGTGCTGTGAAAATACGCTTTCTGGGAAAAAAAGCTCCCGTCCTGAAAGGACGGGAGCTTTTTTCGTCTCCGACATTCCGGTCGGCGAAGCGCAAAACTTTGTCACTCTACCCCAACCGTAAAGGTCTGCTCAAATAAGACTTCGGTTGTGAAATAGTCCGCCGGTTCTACCTTCAGCGTAAACTCCGCTGTCTCGACCTTGGAGATCTGATTCTTCTCGAGATCGGACTTGCGCCACTTGATACTCGCAAACATTCTCTCGTGCGCGTTGATTCCTTCTATGCACCCGGCATCCGTCATATAGCCGTTGACAGAGGTCTTTTCCATCAGGAAGCGCACCGCGCTGTCACCGGGATTTTCAACATAAAAGTCCATCGAATAATTGCCGAGCTCATTGTACCCGGCGCCTATCATCGTCACCTTCAGCGTATCATTGTCCACAATCACCCGGTCATTTTCGCCGGGCGCTCTCTCAAAGCGAATCCCGCTGTTTTCGCCGTGGGGGTAAATGTGAACCACATCCGGTTGGTCTCTCCTTGCAACGCGATCCGCTATATCCTCGACCTCAAAGGTCAGCTTCAGATCGCCGAAATCCTGCATCGTATAGTTGCGGGTGTCTCTGAGATACAGCACTTCATTGGCTTTCTTGCCCGGCGTGACATCCGTAAACATAACGCCGTTCAGATCTAAATCATCGCCTTTTACCGACCTGATCATAAAATTCAGCGTCTTATCCGTCGTCTTATTCTCGTAAGCCACGCGGATTGCGCAGCGATGGTCCGCCTCAAAATCGATGCCGTTGACCGTAATCGAATACATCTCATTGTCCGCCGCGAGGACGGGCTCTATCGCCTCGCTTTTTGCCTTCGCGGTCGTCTGCTCGCCCGCCTGCTTCGGCTTTACCTTGCTCTTACTCTCTGTCTCCCTGTCCGCAGCCTTGTCGCGCTTACTCCCGCTTGTTTCGCTGCGATTTCCCCTCTCGACATCCAGACTCGCGTTCTTTTCGATGTCCCGGCTCTCATCCTCATCGTCCTCATCCGCCTGCTCGGTCGAGACCCGATTCGCCTTCTTCGCGCTTTTTTTCTGCTCGCAGGCGCTAAGAGAAACTGTCAGTGCCAAACCCAGTGCAAGTGCCAGTGCAATCCGCTTTCTCATCCGTTTGTCTCTCCTTTTGTATTGTCAAAACAGGTACCGGCCTTATGAGAAAATCATAGCATTATGTCACAAATATTTCAACAATATGTTTTACTATACTTCTCAATTTTGCTGTATTTTAATTTGTTTTGTCAATTACAAAAGAGTGGGAATTCTGCATATTGTTGCTGTATCTGCGAAAAACGAAGTGCTGCCCCTCCTTCTCCGCAAACAAAATCACCTCCCTCGCTGCCCTATGCCGCGATGGGAGGTGATGCTCTGTCTGTCTTAGGCCTTGACCGCCCTGGTCAAAATGAAGGTCGGAATGTTGTACTCGAAAAACGGCCCGGCTTCGTTTGTATCTTCCAAGATGTCTTTTAAAAGAAAACCCGCTTTTAGCTGTCCGCCGATCTGTTCTTCCAGCGTATGCGAAAAGACCAGCGCCATATCCTCTGCGAGCAGTTCCTGTCTGAGGGCCTCATCTTTTAACGGATTAAAGGGAAGGCGCCGCTTGAGGGTCATATCTTCCTCGCCCCAAAAGGCCCAGTAAATTCCGGTGTCGAGTCCCGCCAGAAAGACGCCGCCCGGTTTCAGCACGCGGTATATCTCGGCAAAAATCGGCAACACCTCTTCGACATAGTGGTTGGAAACCGGGTTCACCGCATAGTCAAAACTCTCATCCGCAAACGGAAGCCGCTCCGTCATATCGCCCTTGCAGAGCTGAATCGCATATCCTTCCCGCTCGCTCACAAGCCGGTCTGCGGTCAGTTGCTCTTCCGAAAAGTCCAACAGCGTGCAGGCTGCGCCGAGGGCCGACAAGACTGCCATCTGCTGGCCGCCGCCCGCCGCAAGACCGAGCACCTGTTTCCCCTTGCAGTCCTCATACCAGGAAAACGGCACCTTCCGGTTCGGCGTAAGTGTCAGCATGGCTTCTCCGCGCGCCGCCGCGCGGAACTCTGCCTCTGTGAGAGGCTTCATCCAGGGCAAATCGTACTTTTCCTTCCAGGCGTTGATGCTGGCCTCGTTTTGACCGGTATACTTCATAATCCCTCCCCCGCCGTCACGGTAAATGTCTTTTCAAAGGTCGGTTCGTCAAAGAAGTACCGCCCCTCTCCGGCCCGCAGCGTGAATTCGAGCTTCTTCACTTCCGTCAGCTGATACTTTTTGAGCTCCTCTTCCTCACAGCTCACAGTCAGGAAAGTCTTTTCCCCGACATCCAGATTTTCGTCAAAGCTCTCGTGCATCATGCAGTCGTCGGCGGAGACATTGTCAAACTCGAAGAAATAGGGTTTGTCACCGATATTTTCGAGGTAGAGGTTTGCGCAGTACGCGCCGTCCTCAAATCCTGTCTTCAGCAGGGTCACCCGGAAATTTTCATTTTCTTCGAGCACCCGCTCGTTTTCTCCGGCACGACGCACAAAGCTCGTGCCGCTCCCCTTGCCGTAGGGGTAGATGTGAAACACATCCGGTGTATCGCGGCGCGCGCCGATATCCGCCGCGTCCTCGACATCGAAGGTGAACTTTAAGTCCCGAAAATCCCACATGTCATAGTTCGGGTTCTCGCGGAACACCACCTGCTCTTTGACTGTCTTTCCGGCCTTCACCTTCGGGGTGCAGTAGGCTTCGAGGAGCAGGCCGTCGCCGCTCACTGCAGTCATCCGGAATAAGAGCTCCTTATCGTCTGTCTTATTTTCAAGGCTGAGATCCACAATATACTGATCGCGCTTTCCCTTCTCAATGCCCTCCACAGTAATCGCATACCACTCCTGATCGACTGCGAGAAAGGACTCGATTTGCGGCGCTGTCGCGTGCTTTCCGCTGTCCGCGCCGCTCTTTTTTGCCGTGCTCTGCTTTTGCGCGCAGGCGCCGAGCGTTACCGCGAGCGCCAGAACGAGTGCCGCTGCCAACCGCTTTTTTCCCATGCTGTACCTCCTGTCGAGTTCGCTACCTTGTTCAGGGCTTCAAACGAATCGTGTCGTCAAAGAGCAGCGCGCTCGAAATGTTTTTTCCGTCCGTCACCTTGAGCGAAAACTCTGCGTCATGCACCGCCGTAATCTGATTCTCTTCAATCTTCGATTTGCTAAAGCGCAGCGTGTCGAAGCGCCGCTCGCCGGGCTCCAGATACACGGTCATGACATTCGCAATCATTTTGCCGTTCAGGGACGGGTAGTCGATTGCGAAGCGCATCTCTTTCGCGCCGTTATTCTCGAGATAAAAGTGCATCAGATAGTTTTTTCTGTCGTTGAATTCGCCGCCAAGGAAGACCACCTTGAAGGTATCGTCTTCCGCAATCACCTTATCTTTCTTTTTCGTCTGGTGCTCAAAGCGGGCGCCGCTGTTCCCGCCGTGGGGGTAGATGTGCACTTCGTCCCGCTGATTGCGGCGTGCAAGCGGATCTGCCTCGTCCTCCACCTCAAAATCGAGCCGGATGTCGCGGAAGTCAGAGAACGCGTAATACGGCGATTTGCGAAACTCGATGTTCTCTTTGACGGTCTTGCCGGGCGCAAGCTCTGCGCCGAGATAGCTGTCCAGCACCAGCTTGTCGCCGCTTGCATGCTCGAGCGAAAACTTGAGAGTCTTATCCGCTGTCTTATTCTTTAAGGTCACGAGAACCGCATACACCCCGTCTTCTTCGGCCTGTATGCCATCCACGGCAATCGAGTACATCTCCCGATCCGCCGCGGTGAAGGGCTCTAAGGCTGTGGTTTCCGCTGTCCCCGCCCGCTTCTCTGCCTTCTGTCCGCAGGCGCTCACGGAGAGTGCCAGTGCGAGCAGGATTGCCGCGCTCCGGTGTCTTCTCATCTACCTTCCTCCTGTTGTCTCTGTCGTGTGCCGCTACCGCGGCACCGATTCCGGCTGTGCACGCAACTATTCTCAAAAAGCATACCACGCTCTCAACATTTCATACAAGTATTTATATACTTAATATTTATAATTTGATATTTCTCCCAACAAAAAAGCAGCCGTCCTCCGGCTGCTCTTTTGCTGTTTTCTTGTTTACGGCGTGACGGTATAGGTCTTATCGAGGAGCGGTCCTCCCGCAAGATTGTCGACATCCTGCGCC
>ERZ773203.329-NODE-329-length-25893-cov-33.644555_pt1 | contig 25893 bp, 25 predicted proteins | sample MGYA00580529_ERZ773203 | MGnify/ENA primary metagenome ERZ773203 (study PRJEB29015, sample SAMEA2738176) | human oral metagenome | biome: human oral; feature: human-associated habitat; material: saliva | place: China | collected 2177 ... | reverse complement strand
AGTGCGTTTGCGCGCTGTTTTGGCCATTTTGCGCATTTTTGCGCATTTTTGGCCTCATTTTTAGCGCCGATTTTCACTCCATTTTTGAGCCCAAAAACAGGTACTTTTTAGCCTCGAAAATGACCCCTAAAAATAGCCACTTTTTGAGCTCGCTTAGGAGTCCACCTCAGGGGTCTAAAAATGGCATGAAAAATCGCTCAACTCACCCCCCCTCAAAATGACCCTAAAAATGACCCTAAAAATGACCTATTTTTAGCACCGAGTTTCACTCCATTTTTGAGCTCCCCCCAAAACTTTTTTTGCCTCCCGGTAACATTTCCACGCTCTATCTTGAATATATAATTAGGAGCCCAGTACCAAGGCTCCGGTATCCGGCAATAAATAAAAACATAAAAAATTTATGGTACTCAAAACACATCCCACGGATCACCGGTACATATTTTTGGAAGGTGAGAAAGGGGAAATTAGCAAACTTCAAAAACATCTAAATAAGATCCCGACCTATCAGTTATTACCAAATTACCCCTATCCCCCCAGCCCGGAGGTGTTCTTAGACCAGCTCGCTGGTCGCCCTGTTTATTACTGCGCCGCAGGCCTCTGGAAAGAAGTGGTAGATTTTTCCCGATGCAACCGACCCAGTAACGAACTCATTTATACTAACTTCTCCCTAACCAAGGAACAGTTCAAAGAAAAGATCCAGTCGTGGAATCTGCAGATTGAGCCCCGAGACTATCAGATCGACGCAGCCTGGCTCATACTCAAGTACCGACTAAGTCTCTCCGAGCTCGCCACCCGAGCCGGTAAGACCCTCATATTCTACTTAGTGGCTCGTGCTGCGAAGGAATGTCTGGGGGTGAAGAAGATCCTGATGATTGTCCCTTCTATCCAACTCGTCAAGCAGGGGGTCAAGGATCTCCAAGAGTACGGGGAGTTCTTCCAGGGTGAGGAGCTCTGGGGTGGTTCCAAGGACAGTGTTAGTGTAGCCGACCTCACCATCGGTACTTTCCAGAGTATCGTTCTCCGTTGTGATCCTAAGAGTAAGAAGTACGACCCGACCTTCTTCGAACATGATATGGTCGTGGTGGACGAGTGTCACAAGCTCCCCTGTAAGTCGATCAAGAATATCCTTAGTCGGTATACCAGTCTGAAGCTAAAATTTGGGTTCACCGGTACTCTTCCCAAGGAAAATACTATCGAGTGGTTAGCTTGCCAAGCCTTGATGGGCCCAAAAATCCAGGAGATCCGTACGGACGAACTGGTCGATGAAGGCTTCCTCGCCAAACCCTATATCACGCAGGTTAGATTACCCGGCGAGGACCACTTCCGCGAGTGTGCTACCTACCTCCTATCTACCTACAAGACGGAGGGAGGAAAGAAGGTACTACGAGCTCCCGAGGACCGTAAGATGACTATGATACACGAGAAGGAACTGCCTTTGGGTCTTACCCCGACGACCCCGGAGCCGGTACTCGTCTCGATGCTCAAGAGTAAGATGCAACTCCTCCAGTGCGAGCAGCTTCAGGCTATGCTCTCCCAAAGGAAAATAGAGTACCTCAAGGAGCTGGTGTATGGGTTTGAGGGGAATACCATCGTCTTTGCTCATAATATCGAGTACATCAACTACCTCGCCGAGCAGCTTAATACCCCCTACAAGATCACCGGATCGACGAGTCTAAAGAAACGACAGGCTATCATCTCCGAGATGACCGATAGGGAGGATATGGTGGTCGTGGCCGGCTACGGCGTACTATCCACCGGGGTCACTATCAAGAATGTCAAGCAGGCGGTCTTCGCCCAGTCTTTCAAGTCGGAGATAGTGAATATCCAAGCCATCGGTCGTGGTCTCCTCAAGCAAGGGAAGGACATTTTCAAGGTATATGATATCATCGATGTCTACCCCACCGGAAAAATCCTATCCCAGGGAAAGGAGAAGATCAAGACCTACCGGGAGCATAATTATGAGTACGAGATAGTAAATCTTTAACTAAATGGCTATACTTTATTAAATAAGCTTAAAAATGGCCATGAGATATAGGGCAAGGTATGTGCCCAAAAATACTGAGGAGGCTGCCGGTGGTAACACCAGTGGTAACTCTGGGGGGGCTAATACTGGTAACCCCGGTAACCCCGGTAACCCCGGTAACCCTGACCCCACGACCCCAAACAAACCCAAGTACAAGGTCTACGGAGCGAGTAAGGAGAGTACTACTCCCCTTACCAAAGACGATGTCCGCCCATTGGGCGAGATGGAAGATCTTTCCCTCATCACTTTTGGAGAGGACCGGTTCGGATCCTTCGGTTATTGGGCCGTAGCCGTGCCAACCTCTCTTTTCACCGGTAAGAAGGTCTATTTGGATAATCACGAGCTGGTGGGGGGATATAAGACGGAGAATATCACTTTGGATGGGTCTCCCTATACCCTTATCATCGACCAGGACCGCGAGGAGCTGTCGGTCATCAATTTGTCAATACGATAACTAATATGAGTATAGCAGTAACAGATAGTTTTGAGCGAACCAACGATCGCCCGCTGGATTCCAGTCTCCTTGTGCAGACGGTATCCGATCTCAAGTCTGCCAAGAAACCCTATAATGGACAAATAGCCTGGGTAGAGAGCACGAAGAGACACTATTTCTACCACAGTAGTCACCCCGTCGATCCTACTACCGGTAAGTGGAAAGTCCTTATGGAAGACGCTGCTGTTGGCTCTATGCCAACGGAGATCGTCGGACCGGGAAGACCCGACCGAGATAATACCACCTCCGGGAAGATCACCGGTAGAGAGGCCAACGGGACGAGGTATATCTCTACCGACGGAGCCGGGGTAGGCGCCTGGGTATGGCTGAAGACCGGTAATAAATGGCGAGTGGTCACCGGAGACACTGGTTGGGTGACTGTCACCAGGGCTATCAACCTCCTCCCTGGATCGGTGATGAAGATGCGCCGACTCAACGACCGAGTCCTCGTATCTATTGGTAATCCCAGTAACTGGGGTCTCATGGGATACAAGGGGAAGAAGACCTCTGGGTTCTCCTATCGTAAGACGAATGCCATAGACATCATCCGACCTAATGGTATCCCTGATGGTTGGGTAGGGACTGGATCGACTCTCCCTCTCTACGAGGATGATGGATGGGCTGTTAACGCCATCTTCTACATCACCGGTCATAGCGATGCGAGGTACGCCGATATACGTATGATCGGTAAAGGAGCCAAAGTACCCGACAACGAGGTGAATAACCTCCGTTTTAGTCAGTTAAGCTACGTGGTCGATGACCGCGAGCCGTGGCCTTATGATCTCAACCTATAAGTACTATCATTTATAAAAGAGTATATAATTATGCCAATTAGATTTACCAACAACGTCCGATATCTCGGTAAGAAGGCGTTTGTAGAAAGAGAAGAGTATACTACTCTTGCTGACATGAAGTCGGCCAATGAAGCTGGTCTCAACGACGGTCTCATTGCCTATAACCACGAAACGAAGGTCCACTACGTCTACCGTGGAGAGCATACCGATGACCCTCTCACGGGTAAGTGGAAGCGACTCAGTGAGGACCTCGGTGGTTCGGTCGGTCTTACTAAGGCCTCCGACCCCGGCAATTTCGCTGCTAAGTACGAGCTCACGTTCAAGGGGGACGTAGTAGGTACTATCGACATCCCCAAGGATCAGTTCCTCTCTGCGGTCAACTACGACCACGACACGAAGAAACTCACTCTCACGGTCAAGGATGGCTCTAATGTCGAGGTCAGTCTCGCCGAGCTGGTCGATGTCTATTCCGCTGGCGATGGTATCCAGATCACGGGTAATACCATCTCTATCACCCCGGTCATCCGTGCGGCTATTGCCGACGCAACCCAGAAGATCGGGGAGCTGAAGACGAAGGTAGAGGATCTGGAGAGTGATTACAACGGCCACAAGGTCAACGTGGACCTCACCAAGGACGGCCACCTCTCTAAGGAACAGTATAAGGGACTGGTCGATGTCGTTGGTGGAGTAGAGTCCGGCAAGGGTCGAGTCTTTGTTATGACGCAGGCCGACTATACGGCCAAGGACGGTTCTAACAGCCTCCCTGAGAATGCCATTATTTTCATCCAAGGCTAATTTCCGACCAAAATAATCCTAAGGGAGGGGGTCTCGTTGAGCCCCCCCGACCCTTTGGGGAGGGGGTAAAATTACCTCCTCCCTTTATTATTTATAAAAGTGATATAATAACACCTATGAGAATGAAAAGTAACCTCCAGATTGTCAAGGAATACAGCGATTACCGACATGCGTTCCTCGGCAGTGTGGAGAAGCTAATAGAACAGTACGACGTGACGGATACCGTGGTGATGTACCGTGGGGGGCAGCTTCATGAGGCTACCTCCGGTTATTTCCTCCCTATTATGGAGACCGATATCCTCAGTGACCTCGAGCCGATGTACGGAGACGGCATTCGTATCCGTGGAGGACAGTTTATCTTAGGCAAGGTCTGTGAGGAGATCTCCTCTATCTGTGAAGTGGACCATTACCTCGATCTGGAAACCTATACCGAGTACTAATATGCCCAAGACGTTGATTGTTGCCAAAAGTGAACTTGCCCTCGACCTGAAGAAGGTCCTTCGCGAAGCGGCTTATGAGGCCCAGATCACCTGTAAGAGCGACGGAGCCGATAAGGAGATCCAGTCAGCCCTCCACCGAAGGATCGACGAGGCCGCGATGAAGTTTGCTGAGAGGTTCGCCGACGTGGCCCACAAGCCCCTGGCAGAGGCTATCTACAACTTCGTGAAGGAGATAGGTATAGTAGTCACTCCGATGGGTACTCTCATCTCTGCCACCCCCGGTTCTCCAGTGACCGGTACCGTTCCAATGAATAACGTAAAAATTATCTAATATGGCAAAACGATTAGAAGACTATGATGTAGTGGTAGGTCCTTCAGGCAAGAAAATCGATATGGCTAAGCTCCTCGACGACCAACACCGAGCTATGGCATCCCTTCGACATATCGCCCCACATTTCGGTGGTCTCATCACCTCCCTACAGTTCGTCTACACTTATAAGGTCGATACGCAGGCCACCGACGGTTTCCGGGTCTTTGTCAATCCGGAGTTCACCGACTCCCTCGACCACACGGGGAAGGTCTTTGTGATGGCCCATGAGCTCATGCACTGTCTCCTCAACCACCTCCGAAGGGGTAAGAAGATCGACGCGATGAACCAGAAAGGCAATATCGCTGCCGACTACGAGGTCAACCAAACGCTCGTGGACATGGGTCTGTTCAAGACCTCGACTATTGAGAAGCTCCAGGGATTTATTGACGCCAAGTGGAGTAAGGTGTCTTTTGAGACCATCTACAGTAAGATGCCCAATCCCCCTTCTATGCCTTCCCAGGGTGGTGGTGGAGATAAGAACCAACAGGGTCAGCAGAACCAAAACCAAAATCAGAGCGGTAATGGTCAGGGACAAAATCAGCAAAACCAGAGTGGTCAGGGAAATAGCCAGGGTCAACAGGGTAACCAAAGTGGTCAGGAAGGCCAAGGTTCTTCCGGCACCGATGCTAACCTCAACGGGACTATTGATACCGCAGGGTCAATGTTAGACGCCAAGGAAGGACAGAAGATAGCGAAGGAAGAGGGCTATGATGATGTCGGAGCTAACGAATCGGCTCTGGAGAAGGAATGGGAGAACAAAGCCCGTGAGGTAGCCAAGAAACTCAAGGGTACGGGTGCAGGCAATGACATCCTCGCAGACAAGCTCCTCGCCACCTCCGTCAAGGGTACGAACGAATGGAAAAAAATCCTCAAGGATATCGTTGGTCGTTCGGTGAGTCCCGAAGACAAGCGCCGAGGTTATGCTCATAATAACATCCTCGTCAGTCAGGACCGCGTGGCTCTCTCGGATAAGGAAAAGTACGACAATGTGGACTATATTATGGCCTGGGTCGATACCTCCGGGTCGATGAGTCAGGAAGACCTCAACAAGGCCTTGTCGATGATGTTGATGGTAGCCCAGGCGAAGAAGCCTACCAAGCTCGTCGTCTGTCAGTTCGATACGAGAGTAGCCGATATCAAGGAATTTGATAAGGTAGACCGGATCGAGAAGGACATGAGGAAGATGAAGATCAAGGGTGGTGGTGGCACCGATGTCAAATGCTGCTTCGACCTCCTCGCGGATAAGAAATCTAAGTATGCAAGACAAGTCCCTGAGCTGGTCGTTATCTTCACCGATGGATACCTCGACCAGTACCGTCGAGACAAGAGAAGGATGCAGAATCTGGTGTGGGTCGTGCAGGATCACCCTTCGTTTGAATTAGAGTACCCCGACAGCCATACTAAACTGATCCGTAAATAAGAGCGATTCTTATTAAAAGATCTTTTTTATGGCATTACCACATATTCAAAACTCCGTGGCGGGGAGGAATAAGTTCGACCCTGTCCACACCAGCCTCTTTGAGGTTATTTTCACCGTCCCTGAGGCACTGAAGAAACATTTCGCTAAGGATGAGGTCCTCCTCACCGAACACGTCACGAAGATCTCCGGTCTCGATGCCCTCGGCAAGGCTCCGGAGACGGGTGTGCAGAAGTTCATGGGTACGGATAGGTCTTATATCAAGCCTAATATCGACGGTACTCGTGCCGAGCTGTCTTGTGACTTCACCCTCAACCTCCGTAATGACACGGATAACTACATCTATAACCTCTTCCGTGCTTGGGCTGCCCTGGGACATGATATCACCACCGGTCGCCGTGCCCTCAAGAGGGACTACTGCGCCGAATGGCTCCGTATCCGTATTGCTAACCGCGTAGGGGATGTCTACCAAGATGTCATCTTCAAGGATGTGATGATGAACGGTCCTCTGGGAGGTCTCGGGGAATACAGCTACGACTCCGGGGACGCTGCGGAGCTCTCCGATGTGAAGTTCGTCTCTGACTGGTGGGAAGACCAGAGGGTCGGAGCCTGGTCGTGGGAAAACAAATAACCCTGCGGAGAGAACAAATAACTCAAAATAAAAAAGGGAGGACTGAAAAGTCCTCCCTTTTTTTTGTACAGGTAAATTCTACAAGGAAATTCTATTCGTTAATGGTTTCCACGTCAGTGGCCGTTCCGTCTACCTCTTCTGGCTGAGGATTAAGAGCCTGCATCACGGCATTATGCTTACCTGCGAGGTACTGGATATAGATAGTATCGCGGAGATAGGCCTGTTCTGCCGTAGTGAGGAAATGGTTGATGATGAGGATATCTCTGAGTTCGGTCTCTCCCTTAAACCTCATCGAACCGAGGATACGGATGGTGGAGTCGTACGTAGCATAGGAGATAGTCTTACCAATGTTCTTCCACAGGGTAATGGCTTCATACACCCCGAGGGACGTCTGCCAGTTACACTCGAGCTTGTTGAGGAAGTAGATGATTTTTGCAGCCAGATCCTTACGTGAGGTGGTGTAACCACGGTACTCCGAGGTATCGGGGAGCTCATACTCCGTCTCACCAATGACGATATCAAAATCCTCCTGGATCTTGATCAGGTTTTCCTCCTCCTTCTCCAGATCCTTCTTCTTGAGCTTCTTTAGCTCCTCACCGTACTCATTGAGGTTTTCTTCCAGAGCACGTTGGAGCTCCTTAAACTCCATACCGGTGAGTTCTTCACGAGAATAGTTCTTTGTCTTCATAATTTATGCTAAAATTCTATATATTATATACAAGATTATCCCTTCGAATGTTACCTCAACGAGAAACTTTTTTATTAGGGAGGGGATGACGACCCACGTGACCGGCTCCAGCATCACGAGGAAATTGTTACCTTTAAGGGCTTTTATCCGGTACGTCACCAGATCAAAGAGGTTGACCTCGCGGATATAGTCTCTCAGGAGATTGATCTGCGCCACCACAAACCTATCCACCCATTGTTTGGTATCCCCGTTATGGTCCTGGATACGACCGGGACGGAACTCCCCGTTCTCTATCTCGGGATTGATGACTCCGTAGATCCGTCCTATCCAGTCCTGGTACATCTGGGTACAGAGGATAGTGGAGAGTCCGAGGATGAGATTCTCTTCCCGGATAGCGGTATTAAAGATTTTCCGTACCTTCCTGTGGTGGAAAATGGCTATTATCAGTTGGATTAGGAAATACATATTATTCAGATGCTTATATTTTATATATAAAGAGAAATCGATTTTTATTTAGCATATGCAGAATTTTTCATCACTTATTTTTGAGGCCTCGGACAAATCCGCTACTGAGGTACTAAAGAAAGACATCACCAGCTATATCAACCGCGTGGGTAAGAAGCTCCCCCCTCTGGCCAAGACAGCTATTGACCTCCTCGTGAAATACAATATCGACACCAGGGCCAAGGTGGAGATTGTCAGGACGGCGGAGAAGGGTCAGCTGAAGCATGTGGCCGCGGTACTGGATATGGATATCAAGGACACGGTAACGCTCTGGAATGCCCTTACCAAACTGGGTAATAACATCCGTCTCCTCCCCCACTATCAGACCAAGGACGAACGCGAAGCGGTAGAGCTGGGTAATATCAGCGTCGATGACCTCACTATCGACCTCTCCTCCAATAGGGGTAGGAATAACGTCGCGAAGCAGTACACTCCTATCGTCCTCTCTATGGCTAATAAGTACGCCGGGGTGTCCAAGCTCAACTACGACGACCTCATCTCCGCCGGTATGGAAGGACTGGCCAAGGCTATTGATACCTTCAAGACGAAGAAACAGGTCGAGCTCGAGGGGTTGGACAAGAAGGTCGGTTCCTTCAGTACCTATGCCTACGGTATGATCCTCTATGCTATCAAGGATGAACTGGGTAAGAATGGTTTCGACCTCTCTGGTACTTACCTCCAGCTCGTGAAGAAACTCGACGCCAAGGACCTCAACGGTATCTCCATCGACTCGTTCTCCAAGAGTGACGACGACAAGGGTATGTACGACCGTATCCTCGCTCAGGTAGGCTCCGGTGGTCCGGGTAGGTCTGGCGAAGAGGGTCTCTGGAAGGATGTGTTCCTCGCCATCGACTCGAAATTCTCCGAAAGGGATGCCAATATCTTCTACCGTAAGCTCGGCGTGAATGGCTTTGACAAGGAGAAGGCCTCGGATATCGCCAAGAGCTACGGGATCAGTAATGCTGCCGTCACGGTCATCGAGAAGAAAATCATTAAGTTCCTCTCCGAGAACCCCCGTCTCAAAGGTATCCTAAGAGAGATCCTTACTATGTACAACGAGAGTATGGCTCTGGAAGCCCTCAATAACGGCTCTGATAGGCGTACTATCCTCGAGTGTTTGGTGAAGAGCAAGAGTGAGGACGAGACCTACCTCTACCTCGAAGAGCTCCTCCGTTGGGACGATCCGGAGAAATTCCGCAGTGCCTATGACTTTGCTATGGACCAGTTTGACGAGGACGGTCAGCTCCTCCTCCAGTCCCTTATCGTTGGTAGTTATGAGGATGTGGATGCCGAGTTGAAGAAACAGGGGGATATCATCCTCAATTTCCTCCGACATATGTACCCCACGACCAATTTCTCCGAACTTTCCGATGTGGATACGCTGGAGCTGTTCCGTAGGGTCCAGGACGCGTGGCGAGCCCAACCCGTCAAGGAGTCTAACGAAGATGGTTCTAACGAACCAGCCTCTAACGAGGAATCCATCACTTCGGAGGAAGAGTTCCGGGAGTACGCCAAGAAGAAGTTCGAAGCGGTCTTCGGGGATGACCTCGACGAGAAGCGCATGAAGTTCACCATTGATGGTCTCCTCGACGACAACAAGGAGGATGTCGAAGCTGGTAACTGGGGGGAACTTGTAGGTAAGTTGAACAAATCATTCGGTCATAACTAATGAGTATGACGTTTACCGACCTGATGAAGGATAGTCGCCGGTCCCCCCACGCGACGACCACGGTGCCGGAGACCCCGGCAGTGGATCCTATCATCCGGTTATACAATAACTACTGGGGAGCAGCTTCCAATACCCGGATGACCAGGGTAGACGATCACTATATCATCTCCGGGAGCTGGTTACATGATAAGAAGAAGGCTTTTACCCTGTTCAATAGGGGTGAGGTAAGTGGGGTAAATGTCACGAGGAGTGGGTTCCCCAATGCCTACGCGATGTTTTATTTCTACCGAGTGGAGTTCCGCGAGGAGAAGGTGAATGGGGAAGTATGCCTCGTCTCCTACCCGGTTACCGTAGAGAAGGTCGAGACTGGTATCCTCCAGAGGTTTGTACCTGACGTTCCTCGACCAGAGCAGGCCTATTTCGAGATCTTCGGGACGATGGAAGAGGTAGCCAGCGAACTTCAGGAGAAGCTGGGTGGTGTTTGGTCCTGTGGGGATATTATCCACGGTCAGGTAGGGGAGATTGTTTACAAATTCCTCCCTGGTAGGAAGACTGATATAGTCATCCCTTCGATGCCAGATATTACCATCTACGAGGTGAAGTTAACTTTCCACGAGGCTATCCTCAAAGCTACTTCGACCAATACTATCATCAACGCCAGGTTACGGGATGTGGATTTGGGGTTTGACAGTAACCTTGAAGAGGAGATCAAGCGATATATATAAGAACGGGGGGCTTGTTGCCCCCCTTTTTTTTGTGCTTATGAGTGTGATTTTATGGTATTTTTGGGAAACTGGGAGGTATACAATCTCGTAGACATAGCTTATTTCGCACATAATCGCGCCCTGACGCGCGATCTCCCCCTGACCTATACATTTATATAGGTGAGCACATTTGAGCGCAGTAGGGCGCGATTATGAAGCTCGGAAGATTTTTATATGATTAAAGTCCCTCCAAATCACTTAGGTCCACCTTATTACCCAGAGCCCAATAGAGGGTGACGTATGGCTTCTCCACATAGGTGTGAAATAGGTCTCCCCCCAGATCCAACTTACAATCGTTGAGGAGGTGCAGGGGAATTTTTTGGTGGATGTGGTGGATCTCCGTCTCGACCGTTTTGAATGCAACCTCAATATCCAGGGTACGATCCGTTAACTTACCTTCTACCCCAATATAAAAACTGCTAACCTTACCTTCCTCGTTCACGTAGAGCTCCGTGGTGGTCAGCTTCAGGGAATTGAGTGTGCCGTCAGAAACAGAAGTTTCTGCTACCCGAGCTCGGAGGATAGCATCCGTATAGGTCTTATTGAAATTTGCAGACTCTTCTAATTGTTTATATAAAGTTCTTAAAGTAGCCATAATATGATGTATATAAATATGGGTATAGGTAGGAAATTTTCGGGTCATTTTTACCCACTTTTTTAGACCCCGTAGTTGGGCTGTTTTTGAGGTCAATTTTTAGGGGGCAAGGTGGGCTGCTGACAGGGTCGATTTTTGGGTCAAAAATAGGGGTCGAAAAAGTACCTAAAAATGGCATGAAAAATGGCCTCAAAATGACCCCAAAATCAGCGCAAAAAATCAGGCCAAAAATGCGCAAAAATGCGCAAAATGGCCAAAACAGCGCGCAAACGTACTGGGACTAACGGTTTGAGCGATTTTTTCTGAACTGAAATTTCCTTATAAGAAAAATACTAAACGCTTTTGCGCTTTTTTGAGCTCCGAAAAACACCTCTTTTTTGCCTCTAATTTTAGGCTCCAAAAATGACCCTAAAAAATCCCTTAATTTGAGACCCAAATTCCGACCCATCCAAACTACATGAAAATGTCCTTTTTGGTCTCCGAGGTCAACCGCACACAAATGAACTTTTTGATGGACTGATTTTGAGATATATTTTAGGTCAATTTTAGGTGACTAAATTGTGATCCTTATGACTACCCCACTATCTGAGGTGAAAATATCACGTAAAAAGCCAAAAACCGTGGTTTTTATCTATTTTCCTAAAGTCAGATGATAGGCAATATCATAGACCCCTTGTATTTCGCATTTTAAGGCGCGTCTATGCGCCTCAAATATCTTTTCCGACCATTTGTATAGGCAAGCACATTTGAGCGCAGTAGGGCGCGATTATGAAGCTCGGAGGAAATCCCCTCAAAAATTTTCACCCCAGAGTAACATTCCGGAACAACTTCTTGAATATAATATATAGAGAGAAAACAAAAAACTATATCTTGATATATGAAAGAACAAAATTATGACGTACTGGAGGATCAGATTGATGAGTCCCCCAAATCCCTCGGAAAGGTCCGCAAGGAAGTGATCGGAGCCCCTGGGGAATTGGACCAGGCGGAAAAGAGCCGACTGTCTGAGTTTGCTTCTCGTAGTACAAAACTTATTGAATCTACCAAGCTACCCATCAGCGACGGGTGGATTCCTATCAACCGCGAAGAGATGGGAACACGAAGCCTCTTCTACCCCGAGGACTGGGTATTCTATGTCAAACCAGCCACGGTACAGACCATCAAGAACTGGACGGCCGTTGACGAAGAACGACCCGAGGTGGTGCTGCAGGTCCTGAATGAAATCGTCCGTAGCTCAGTGAAGATTGAAAGTAATCTGGGCTCGGTCTCGTGGAAGGAAATCAATACCTGGGATCAGTTCTGGTTCATTCTCAAGGTCCGCGAGGTTACCTTCTCCAAGGGGGAATCGAAGGTGGAGTTTGAAGATGAATGCTCCAACTGCGGGAATCTCATTACCTATACCCTCGGTCCTTCGACCCTGCTCTTTGACCTCCCCGATGAGGAGCTCATACAGAATTATTGGAGAGGCAATTGCTGGGAGATTGATCCCCGAGAGTATGACGTCGATCATGAGCCTATCCGTCTGTATAACCCCAAACTCGGCGCCAATGAAATCATTATCCAGTGGGCCCAGATCCAGGGTCGTCAGAACAAGAAGATCGACGAGCAGTTCCTTAACTACCTCCTGTGGTGTTTCCCTCGACCTCCGAAGGATGTCCAGATACTCGACCTTCAGGTGAAGAAGATTAAGAAGGAATACGACTCCTGGGATCTGGATATGTTCAACCTGATGAAGGATATTCTTGTCAACCTCCCGGTCAACCCCTCGGAGAACCTCCGAGAGACCTGTGAGCATTGTGGTGGGGAGGCCATCAGTCAGGTGCGATTTCCCTCGGGTCTCAAGGCTCTCTTCAATACCGGCGGAGGAAAGAAATTCGGATCACGAAGTTAGCAATTTTCATAGTACCCTCGACTACCTAACGATTAAATTATTCCAGATAGATATAGTTCAGTTTGTGCGATTGGGGGCTGTCCTGGCTAAGGAGTATCACCTCCCTCCAGGGTCTTTGGACAGCCTCCCCTTTTGGGAGTACGAGCTATGGCTGGATGAACTCAATCAGGTAGTGAAGGAAGCTAATGAAGATCAGAAAGCGGCAATGACCAAGAGTCAACAGGAACAGAAGATCCCGAAGATGACTATGCCAAAAATGCCGAATATAAATGTAAATATGCCGAAGATTTAATGGGAAAGAACTCTAAGAGCCCTCGCCCTCAGGGACAGATTAAAAAATTCATCGGTCCTTATCAGATCACGTGGACTTTTGTTGACGACCAGTTAGAGGAAAGCGACGCGTCGCACAGCCTCCTTGAGGAGGACGTAGCCATATATGGCTCAGAAAAAACCTACCTCAACTATTTCCTTATCCCTCCGGGGTCAGATGGTACTGATATCCTTCTGGAGCGTATTGCCTATTGGCAAAATAAACGATAAAAAAAAGGGGCTCGCGCCCCTTTTTTATTTTACCGTGATGGTAATCTTCCCTTTGTGTGATTGGAGGACTTCCATCAGTCTTTTCATAGTAGCCTGGGAATTGATCACCTTCCCTACTTCCTTGTTCTGACCCACGAGGATACAACCAGAGGTGTCTTTGGAGGTGTTCCCTGAGTGGATGAGGATCCCATCGAACCCTGGAACCTTGAGAAGTCGGGGTAAGACCTTCCCGAACCTCGGAGATACGTTGAGGATGACCTCATAAGTACCTGCGGGGATAGCCGTCTCATGCATTACCTTCGGTCCTTTCCTTACCACATCCTCGAGCGTATCACAGAAATACTTCCCGTCGATATATAGCTTCCCGATGGTGTAGGTGGGCTTGAAGGTGTGTCGGATAACTTCGAGGCGCATGTTACTTCTTTTTCTTCTTAGGCTTACCACCAGCTGCAGGCTCTCCTTCCGTGGAGTCCTCAGAGCTATCCTCTTCCTCGCCAGAGGCCACCTCCGTATCAGCTACTGGCTCCACGATAGTGGCTATTTCATCCGTGGAGCGTTCACCAGAGACTACCTCCCCAGAGGGGCTGTGAGCTTCAGCGCTTTCGTTACCAAGATTAGTATCACCACTTACGGGACCTTCGGTTACTGGAGTAACACCGGGCTGCTCTGTGGCTGGCTCGGATGGAGTGGGAGGCACTGGAGCAGCTGGTTCGTTGTGTGATGAGTCACCTTCAGATGGAGCAGGAACTACTGGAGTAGGCTCGACGGGAGCTGGGTCTGCTACAGGGGTATTTTCCTCCCCGGAGGGGCTGTGTGTTTCCGTGTTAACGGCGTTTTCAGCACTTTCCCCGGCAGGGGCGTTTTCCTCACCAGAGACCAACAGACCATTAAGGGTGACAAAGCCCCTTTCCTTGATGACCTGGTCGTAACCAGATTCAAGGTCAGCAAGACCATTTACCGTGATGCGGTATTTTTCAATTAACTTTTCTAATTCGCTATTCATAGGGTTTTATTTAATAATCTCTCCGAAGGAGCGAGAATAATCTCTCCGAAGGAGCTAATTTGCTAATAATCTAATAATCTTTGTGTTCCTTCCTTACTTTCTGCATCCACAGGTCGTAGGAGATAATTTCCACATTCGCACCGTCAAAGGCTTCGATATCAGTCTTGCCATCTTCTAACTGGTTTCCCTGTAGCAGGATAAGGCTATTCACAGTAGGTCGGTAGATGATATCCTCATTGTCCTTTCCTACATTGGAGTTTTGTGGACCCCATTCGACCAGCAGAGCCGTGTTCCCCTTGAACCCGATGAACTCATAAGCCGTCCTCTTGAGATCGGTATTACGAATCTTACCGGACTGGAAATTAGTTACCGGGATATTGAATGGTACTTGTCCCCCGAGGACGGAGGTCTTACCTGCGAACTCAGATGAAGGCTGGGAGTTCCAACCAATTCGTGGTTCGACCGTTTGAGTCACCCCCCACTCGGCTCCTACCGTATCGGAGAGGATCTTACCTGCGATAACGTGATCGGAGAGGATAGCCCGGTGGACCATCGAACATACCGACGCATTGTTCTTGTGGAAGTGCTCCCCGTCATATACACCAACCAACCTATCCTTGTTCTTACTCCAGAAGCTCTGTCGGTGGGGCTGGTCATAGACCGAGAAGGCATAGGGGCTGATATTAGTCAACTCATCCATCTCCACCGTATTGCTCACCGTGAGGAAATCATATCCGAAGTTATCACTGGTAGGGGTAGTATACTTCAGACCTATCATATCCTGCATCTGGAGTCGCTTGTCTACATCAATGAACCTCTTCATATAGTTGACAAAGGTCGTCTTATCCGATACCTTCATCAGGTTAGCTGGGAGGGTAAAGAGGAAGTACTGGTAAGACTCGTGGGTGGAGGTAGGGGTGACCTTCGTCTTGACGATATTTGGCAACAGGTCAATACCATCTACAGCTCCCCAGTACTTTACCTTATAATTCAGCGCCTGTCCGAGACCTAAGCTCTTCAGGACGACCGTAATAGTACCCACGGCGTCGTTGTAGTAACCGGTGATGATACCGTACTGGTCCTTGGCGACCTTACGGAACGAACCATTCTCATAGGTCCATTCCCCTTCTCCGAGACCGACTTTCCTCACGGCCTTGTAGTAGTCAGTCCCCCACTTGCGGTACTTCTGTAGCTCGAGGAAGTCATTGGATACGACCTCACTAATGTTGGATGATATTTTCTTCGTGGAGAGGACCTTGACCTTGGGGTTCTCCGTGTCGTTGAGGATGGAATGGCCATACCCCTGTTCGAGGTTTCCGGAGACGAAGAGCTTGTTCTGGAGGAGAGATACCGGTGCGATGACCTTCTCCACTCCCTGGGGGGTGATAGTGATCTCATTAGGATCAAAAGAGAGGGTGATTGCCTTACTCTGTTCTCCGGATTCCACTACCCCATTAAGAGTACCACCCCAAACGATGGAGGGTACGTCACGATCCACGGTATTGGTCCTGGCTGCGTCCTCTGTACTTACAGCGAAAGAGACTCGCTTTTCTGTCTCCGAGCCCATAGTAAAGGTCGTGAAGGTCTTGTCCCCGGCTTTGACTGCTATCGACTGATCCCCGAGAGGTACATTAGCCGTCTTACCACTCTTGTAGGTCTTCTTCGTATAGGCGGTGATGACGATATGAGACTGGTCTCCGTTGGACCAGTTAAGACCGGTGTTATGCTCCTGCTTCACGTTGAAGATAATGTCGGTACGGGTAACGGAGTCTTCCTCCCAGCTCACGCGGAAAGTCTGACCGGTCTGCCAGTCCCCTTCCCCGACCTTGTACTCGGCCTTATATTCATGCTCACCAGTGTCTGCGGGGATAGGTACGACGAACTGTTGATGTTCGGAGGGGTCCACGGACTGGTCCATCTCAAAAGCCTTGAAGATAACCGGTCCTTTGGATATCCTCATCTTCAGCCCAGGGAGGTGGGTCTTCCTCGTCTCCCCGTCGGACATAAGGGACTGACGGAAAGCCTCCACATCGACCGTCACATTGACTGGTTGACCAATAGGTTGTTCTAAATAATCTGCCATACTAATAAGTACTGTGTCTTGATGTTTATTAAATAATTTGGGAAAGATGGTGGCCAGTACCCTGGCCACCTTATCCCATAGTCTTTTAAATATTGCCATTTGATTTTTATCAAATTATCTCCATCCTCACGGTGTCTTCGTGACTTACCTCGGTAGCGTCTAACCAACGTACCTTGAACTTACCGGTCAGATCCCCACCGATTATTACCTCACGCTCAGAAGAGAGGGTTCTGGCAATATCCACCTCTATCGTACCTTCTTGTTCATCCAGGGTATAAGGTCGTAGCCATTTCTCCGACGAGAGGGTGATGGACTTCCCGGAGAGGTGCGTGACCGACTCAGATCCGTCGTTATAGGTGGTGATCTTCTTACATACATAGGGGATATTGATTCTCGTCTCCCCAGCACGTAAGACGTACTCGTTCTGGTGGTTGAGACTCAGCTCGTCGCGACTCGTGGTGACGGTCTTGTTCTTCCACGTAAGCACAAACTCCTTGGCGTAGTCTCCTGAGGTAACCGTAATTTTCTCACCCCGAGGGATGGAAAACACCTTCTCCCCGGTCTCGGAGACGGAGGTAAAGCTATCGGTCAGAGCCCCCGATATATTAAAGGTCATCGGTTCGAACCTTTCCTTCTCTTCCCCGTTGTCGTAGGTATCTACTGCTTTGGAGACATACTTCAAGCGGATAGTCGCGGGGTTCTCCGAGGCCTCGAACGTATCCCGGTCGATAGTGACAGATACCTTGGGTGTGATAGTGACTACCTTTGGAGCATCCCACTGGAGGTTTATTGGGTCTACTGCCATCGTACGGTCAAAGTATTCGAAGGTAGGCTGGATGGTGACCCCTGATTTATTATAGGGGATATTCACCGTAACCTTACCGTTTGTGATGGGGTACTTGACTCCGTTAATGACTACCTTACCGGTAAGTTCCTTCGGGGTAAGAGACTCATCGTCCCACTTGTCGAAGGCTGCTCCACTGACCTTGAAGGTAACGGGGTAGTCCTGACCGGCGGTGACGGTGGAAGGCTTTTCCACTTCTACTCGGAGGTTCTCCACGACAATCTCACCGGTCTCTGGTTTCATCCACTGGAGGGTGACCTCTCGTAAGGCCTGCCCCGAACGGTATATACCCACGACCTTGTCGGGTTGTTTCTGACCTCCGGAGGCGGTATAAGGTATCTCGATGGTTACCGGGGTGTTGATAGTCACGACTGACGTATCCAGGGTAGACGAACCGTCTTTGGTAGTATAGGTGATAGGATCCCCTTCCATAGGTTCGTGCTGGCTGCTGCCAGAGTCATAGGTGACCTCATCATAAGCAGTGACGAGGAAAGTGACTGTACCCTTCTCCCCAACGAGGAAAGGATTTACCGAGGGACTGTTAACGGAGATCACCGGCTTACGCTTAGTAGGAACGGCTTTCTTCCACGTGACCGATATGGCCTGGGTGAACTCCCCGAGGGTGAACGTCCCATCGAGGCTCTTACCAGCGAGCGCTGGCTTGAATGGTATCTCCAGCTCCAGTCGTTGCTGTCGGGAAGGGGTGAAGGTATATGCGGTATCACCGATACGGATAGTAGCCGTCTCTCCAATATCTTCCTTCTCTTTTCCTCCGGTATTGAGGGTCCATTCCTTGTAGGCCTCGATATCTAAGATGAGCTTAGCCGGTTTCCCTGAGGCCGTAGGCTTGCTGAGGTTCTTCACCGTGATGAAGGTCTCCGAGGTCGTTCTCTGGGCACGGAAGATCCCCGCGGATTTCCACTGCCCGTCACCGTAGCTATACTCCAGCTCCCCACGGTCGTTGATACGGAACTCCGGGGTCTTACCGTCCTTACCGGGATCACCCTTAGGACCACGGAAAGACTCCTTGTGTTCTTCTATATAACTCTCTACGAGGTTTTTCAGTCGGAGGTCATCCACTACGGGGCCGATGTCCTTACCATTGACGAACCACCTCCCGGCCACGATATAGGGTACGTTGATAGACTGTTCATTACGGAACTTGTCGAGGTAGGCTTTGAAGGAAGAGTAGTCGGTGACTCGTGAGGAGACAATCTGGTCCATCTTCTTCTGCAAGCGACCCATCTCCGTGAGTAGTCTTCCCAGGGTGTGGTAGTCTGCGTCGTTAGTGGGCAGTTTGGCATTCTTTGACGTGACCCTGGTGAGGACCTTAGTTGACCACGTGGTGACCCCACCGAGGTTATTTGTCGTTCTGAGTGCTTGCATCTCCGGGAGCTCCACGATAGCCATAGGGAAGTCCCTCTTGAGGATCATGTCCTGGAGAGTTTCACTCTCGGCCTTACGGTAGACGTTGTATAGGATGACTATGGTATTAAACTCCATCCACCCGTTACTGGTGGGCTGGGGTTGCTGACCCATCAGTCGGTTGATAATCGTTTCGTTATCGGGAATGGGCTTATTAGGAAGATAGAGGTACTGCTTGGGGAGGTTCTCCGGATCGACCTGGACGAACACTTCCGAGTATACCTGCCCCCCGGAGGTCTCCGTCTGGGCGAGGTTGATATCCCCTACCCCCACAAGATCTCCCAGATCGGTGTGTTGGACGAGATCGGCTACATCCACTGCACTAAAAGGACTGGTGATAGTCCCGTACAGACCATACCGGGGAGAGCTCTCCAGTCGAGAAAGCACTTCGGTGATATTTACACCGGGGCCACGGAAAGCCAACCATCGGCTCGGGTAGAGCTTGAGAGAACCGTCTAAGGTACTCGTCAGGTCAGCCTCGTAACCGGGTAAGAGGTGTAGTTTATGTGATTCCATTATTTACTGTATGTATAAATAATAAAAAAAGGCAGAGCTTGTGACCCTGCCTTAATTTTAATAGTTAAGAAGTTAAAGACCCTTCGAAAGTTCATCCAGAAGCTCGAGGTACTTAGGATGGTCCTTGAACTTCTCCGTAAGAGCCTGGATACGAGCTTGGAGGTTATCTGATTCCTTCACCTCAGGTTCTTTGGTTGGTTCCGCCAGGAGCATATCTTTATACTCAGCCCCAACCTCTACCTGGGTCATCTGTTGGATATATTCGACTACCTCCAGGGCATTACCGATGATCTCAAAGGCAAAACTCCTCAGGCCGAAGGCATAGAGCTGCTCACCGTAACGGATGACGGCAAAAGACACCCCGGTGGGAGTGGTGAAGATATTCACATGATCAAGGTAGACCACGCGGTCGTAGTGCTCAGCAAAAAGAGCCACGGCCTCAAAAATACGGTTCAGAGCTCCTTTTCGGTTCGCAGGAGACAGGATCAGTCGGGCTTGGGCCTGCTGACGGAACTGTTCCACACCCATCTCTTCGTCATTATATCGGACCTTACCAGCCTCGCAGACGGTAAAGATATTGTTATTGAATCGGATAGTGATGCAGTGGTCGGCAATCTGAGCTTCCCCACTCTCGATGAACTCATTAAGGAGGAAGAAAGAGGCGCTGATGCCCTGGTAGTTAGGGATGAGGTTATATTCGTCATCCTGGCAGATATTCCTACCACAGACGCGGATAGCTATCCCGTCGTAGACCTTTTCCACATAGGAGAGGGGATGGGTGATGGTGTACTCATCGGTCCTGACTACGGTCTGAATCTCTCCGAGGACGCGGTTAGCCAGAGAACGGAAAGCCTCACAGTGCATCACTTCCCTAAGAGCCCCGGCACGGATGGCACTTACCAGTTCCCCTTCTGCGAGTTCGAGGAGCCCGGAGGCTTTGGTTGCTGCAGGTCGAGCATGTCGGTCTCGGGTAACCCCGTCGAGGATAGACTCACACTGAGTAGCCAGGGTCCACTTAATAGGCTGTTCGCTGATGAAGCTAACTACTTTCTCCAGACTCTCGCGGATACCGGCGTCGTACTGGAGTCGGCTGGCCTCCTTTACAAAAGAGTTAACGAGGATATGACTCTCGCCGTTCCTTTGAAGGGCTCCGAGGTATCGCTCCATTAGCTCCACCCCGAGCTGGGTAGTGGCTGACCCCCCACCTACGATAGAGCTAAAATTGAGTTGGTTAAGCATTGATGATATCATAATGTAAAACGTTTTCCATATATAATAAAATATCACACAAATTGTCCTATATATTAGCGTTATGAGAAAGACCCCATCAAAATCCAGCACCAAAGCTCAGGAATGGATGTTCCGTCGAGGTATTCCCGTGGGAAAGATGACCACGTGGGAAGAGCTGTCGTCGAAAATTCCTGAGGAGTACTCCTTTTCTTTCTACACTGGAAAGACCGAGACCAAAATCACGATCTACAAGGAAACATCGGTGACTAAGCGTAAGGTCACCACCACCAATAAGGAGTCATTCGACCTCATCTTCCCCAATTCTCAGGTCTATGACGGGGTCGAATGGGATCTCCAGGGCCTGTACAAGGCCGTCGTGGAGTGGGTTATGAAGGATTATAAGGTGAAACGCAGCAGAGCCGCATCGCCCCTGCGGGGAAACCACAAAAAAAGCTAAAGCTTACCAATACTCTCCTCAGTAAGAATCTTAAACTTCAACCCCCTTTCCTTACACCACTCGAGAGCAGCAGACCATTTGGCGCTGTTTTTTCTCCACTGGTCGAGGGAATAGGGGGTTGGTTTTTTTGGTGCGGTGCACTGGGATCGTGGTTTGATCTCAATAACGCAGTCTTCCCCGTCAATAGTAGCAGTGAAATCGGGGTAGTAAGAGTGCTCCCTCCCGTCTACGTACCAATAAGGGATACGGATATTCTCCGAGCTCCACCGGGTCACCCTGGAAGAGGTCTCCAGCCACTGGATGAATTTCTTCTCCCAGCTGGATCGGTAGGTAATGACCCCTTCCCCCACGTATTTTCTACAGGCGGAAGGGTCCACATTACCTTGGTAGTACCGGGATTTAGGATTCGCTTTGAGTTGGTTGTGCATTTTTCTTACTTATTGCGGCCTCTAACCGCTGCTGACTCTTGGCCGATTCGTCTTTCTCCGAAGGGGTCATCTTGAAGTTACCCTCTTCCTGTTCGCGAGCAGCCATAATGATAGCGTCATTATCCACATCCCCGAAGTAGTTCTCGAGGAAGGTGTTATCTCCTTTCTTCATCAGGTCGAGTTCCTCCGGACTATAGGCCGACTCCAGGGAGGTCGGTGCAGTACTGGGAAGACCGGTACGGGCTCTGGTAAGGGCTTTAGCTGCGAGACTCTCCACGGAGGCCCGAGATAGACCGGTAGATGGCTGGGTAAGGACGTCTATCTTTGGGAGAGACAAGGTACTGCTCTTTCGGAAAATTTTTCCAATACCTCGGTCCTGGCCAGTAGCCTCCCTATGGATATCCTTGTAGTCGGGTGCAGGGGTACCGGTCTTGTAGACCTTAGCCTTCTGGTACATATCCAGCACGTACTTAGACATAGACTGGTAGATACGGTCGTTACCCCTCATGTACATCTGTTCAATACCCCACGCGTCCCTTGGCTTACCTCGGTCGAACTCACAGGTGACCTTGAGCTGAGTGGGGAAGTCATCCATACCCAGAGGTCCGCTATGTTCAATGGTGGTGTTCTTGAGGATCATATTCCCCAGGCTCAGGATAGGTCGGTGGGGATTGCCAATAGTCACGTGCCAGAGTCCTACCGGAGCCTCACTCAGGAGGGAGTTCATCTGGTACTTAGCCGGTCGGCCGAGTTGGTTGAGAAGACCACCGATGAGCATACCTCCCATGATATTGATTACTTTCTTCACCAGATCGAGGGGGTTAGTCCCTTCGAGCTTAGAGCTGATAGCATCATAGCCCTTACGTACGTCCTTGGAGAAAGCATCCATATAGTCGGTGAAATTGCTCTTCGACGGTTTGAAAATCTCCAGATTGCGGAAAGCACTACTCTGCCCTGCGGCGATAGGCCTATAACCTCCCTTCCAGAAAGCCCCGTTGGTATAGGTGGTGGCGACGATAGTGGCTAAGAGGTCTAACATAGCCTGCTTGGGATTGATACCGTTATAGGCCTTGAGCTCGTATTCAAAGACCAACGTGAACTTAAAGTCCATCGTCAGACCGGCCTCACTCCTTCGGTAGTTACTCTTCACTCGGTCGATAGGACCGTAGACCTTGTTCGAGTCGATGAAGGTAGAAGGGTCTTGGTATACCCCACCGGAGGTGGCGAACATCCCCCCGAGGTGCTTACCTATACCGGGGACGTGGGAGAGGACTCCACCGACCTTATCACCGATGATACCTGCTGCGTTAGTAGCAGCGGGGAGGTTATCATAACCATCATTGAACTTACTTCGGATGGTAGGGTTCATAGCTGCCTCGATACTGTTGAGGATACCATTGTCTCCACCGTACTTAGACACTTCCTCCCAACGCGCTTCCTTCTCTTCAAAAGGCATCGTATAGGAGTACTTGAGGATATTACTCATCTCGTTTCCCGATACCCCCATCCAGGTCACCATAGTACCTATGGGAGCGGCTGTATCTGCCTGACCACCACCATCGCGGTTCCTCTGTCGTCTCCTCTTACCTGTTCCCGTAGGCATCATCGCATCGTTGACGGGGATAGGATAACGACGGAGGGTGATGAGGTAGTTATTAGGAACACGACCCACATGCTTACAGTACATGAAATCGGCATAGGAGTAGGTACTACGACCGAAGACCCCGGCTCGGGAAGCCTTGACGAGGTCTTTGACCGTACAGGCAGCTTTCTCCTGTAGCTTGGCTCGTACCTCCGGAGTATCCATCAGAGGGGCATTAGTAGACAGTCGCCATTCACTACCTCCACGGATATTCCTATCCCAGGCGTCGGCCTGTCCCGGAGCGTCGTAAGTCGTGACGGGCTGGGCATTACCGATGAGGAGGGCAGCGGACTTATTGAAGAGTGATCGGACGCCCGGAGCACCAGCTCGGTAAGGACTCATAGAATCCCTGGTCCATTCCTCTTCGGTGAAGTCTTCGTGTTTGGCCTCGTCCCCTTCCCCGGTCCTCTTCCATACGGGAATAGTACCTTGGTTAGTGGGGAACACGCCGAAGTTCTTATAAGTATTCATCGACTCCATCGTCTCCGTATCCGCTATCTGAGGTCTCAGGGGATGGGTGATAGACGGGGTGGAATCGATCAACGGGGTCTTGTATATATTAGTCTTGTAAGCCATTACTTCACTGCATATTGGGTGGATAGGTGGATAGGACGGGCGAGGTCATTGAAGACACATGCCTCGTGGTCGGTAGTGTACCTCACTGCTTCTCGGAGGACCTCCTCTTTGGGTAGGGTCCTGTTGTAGTACTTGATGTTAGTGAGGAAACAGGGGAATCCGTGGAGGGAACAGGGTTGGGGGTCGCAGACCTCGTAGTCCTGGTTGTAATGCCCTACCTTCTCTATTACCGGATGGTCGAGGTCGAAATAGTAACTCTCCGGCTTGACGAGGTATACCGGCATATCCGTACGGTGGTGATGACGATATACTCCCAACTCCTTAGTATGGGTACTCTTGTCCCATCGGTATACGACCAGATAAGTAGAGAACGGTTGGAGGTTGGTGGAGAGGTCTTCCACACCGAACAGATAATTATCTGCCAGCTCAAAATGGATAGGACCTATCTGGAGGAGGGAAGTCTCCTTAGTCTCCCCTCCGGTCTCCAGAATAAAGGAAATAAATCCGGAATCTCCACAATACTTTCTGAGGTAGTTGACCGTACCTCCATCCTTAAACTTGTACATATGACGACTCGTCACGTTATGCCTATGACAAAGGGTCTTGTCTTGGATAATGACGAGGTCTCGGGTATAACTGTGTCTCAATTGATCTTCTTTATAAATGTTGTATAGGGAATCGACGTACTGGGTCTGAGTGATCTGATCGTAGGCCGACTGCCTTAGTTGTTCTTTTTGTTCCAGAGGAGCAATCTCCTCCTCGTACTTATGTTCGATGAAGTTGTCGATGATGTGGTCGAAATTCTTCGTATCCACGCTCTTGTTATCGGTGTACTTCACCAGGGTCAGTTTCCACGTGGTGGCCCTCCACATGAGCCCTCCAGATTTCTCGTCGTAGGCGGAGTTGACCTTCCACATACGCTTCATCATCGGTACGTAGATAAAATCTTGGTACTTGGGGACGGTCGTGTCCCCGAAGGCCGTGGCAAACTGGGTCTTGGATATCTCCACCGACCAGTCCTGTTCCCAATCAAAGTCCAGATCGGTCAGCTTGGGATTACTGGAGGGGAGGGAGCCATCTTCCAACATCAGCTTCAGCTCCTTCACCTGTTTGACCTGATGGAGGTGGTACTCCTTGAAGGTATAGTCGAGGGACTCTATATTGGGATCCACTTGGAAGTAGTAGATAGGAATCCCGAACATACACACCACCTGATCGGCGAGCTGCTGCTGGAGGAGGATCGCACATTCCATATTCGAGTACGGGGAGAATAGGTTGGGGTTGGAGCAGACGTCTCCGGTGAAATTCATCGGGGCTATGGAGAGGGTATAGTCCTCATAAGGCATGCCACAGTATAGCACTTCATTAACCATCCCACGGAATTTTAGTCGGAGGAAGTAGTCCCCTTCTATGGAGTTTACCCAACTCTTGTATTCGCTGAGGGTGACCCAACCGGTCCAACAAACTCCGTCCATAGACCAGCTATAAAGACTCTCTACCCCGGAAATGACCACTACCCCGGGCTGGATGGCTCCGGTAGTAAGTATCCTTTCAATGAAACAGAGGTTATTAGGTGTTATTGTATTCTCCACGCGAGTATTTCTCCATATATTTTAAGAATAGCTCGTAAATGGTCGAGACTTTATAAATGGCGATAATGGCTAGTCGAGTTGCTAAAATCTGTAGTTATATAAGTAGGGATAATGGCTAGTCGAGTTGCTAAAAACGATGGTTACTTATGAATGGCTATAATGGCTAGTCGAGTTGCTAAAAGTGCTAATTAGTGGTGGGGATAGTTTTGGAGTATTTTTGGGTACGTGGGGTGGAGCAGTATGCTGGGATACCTTAAAAATGATATTCATAAAATGTATCTATAGGTGATAAATAAAATGAATCTGATCAGTGCTCAAAAATGGCCTAAAAATCGCGGTTTCCGACCGCGCACAAACGCACTAAAACCGTTTTTTGAGCCCAAACAGCGCGCAAACGCACTGGGACTAACGGTTTGAGCGATTTTTTCTGAACGTGAATTTCCTTATAAGAAAAATACTAAACGCTTTTGCGCTTTTTTGAGC
>ERZ773203.324-NODE-324-length-25974-cov-5.533585_pt1 | contig 25974 bp, 21 predicted proteins | sample MGYA00580529_ERZ773203 | MGnify/ENA primary metagenome ERZ773203 (study PRJEB29015, sample SAMEA2738176) | human oral metagenome | biome: human oral; feature: human-associated habitat; material: saliva | place: China | collected 2177 ... | reverse complement strand
ATCTCCCTACCCCGAACTCTGGAGCTAGCACCAACTCTTTTTGTCCGCTTAGCCTGTAGTGAGAACCGCACTGGACAATCTGAATCACATCTCCGTTGATCCGATACACACGGCACTTATTGCATCAATACATCCGTTCCAGTATTCTAACAACTCTCCTCTAAAATCCCACCTCTTCTTAGTTCTGCCAGCTGTCATCTACTGTAAAAATCTCAGCATTACTCCCAGCTACACCGCTGTGGATCATACATACAACGAGGATATTTTCCGTAAAGGCCATCCCCATCGCCCATCGCCAAGGGTCGGCAGTCGTCGCAGGCATAGCGAAATTCGCAGTCCCGACATCCATCCACCTGATCTTTAGTGACTCTCCAATAACCTAGCAGCTTTTCTCGAATATCTTCCTTGGTATCCGTTCGGATATTTCCGCAGGACAAGTCACGCGCAAAAATGCAGGGAATCACATTTCCGGAAGCTGTAATAGAAAACTTGCCAAACCAGCAGCTGTTCCACTGATGATTGACAGCAAAGCTATCTGAAGAAGTTTTAAATTTAGGTTTACAGATAATGCGCTTTGCGTTAATATCCGGATCGGTGACCGCATGACTAGCCTGAGGACTGTGCTTCACTGTCCGCACCGTGTCGAAGCCGTTGAAGCGCAGTCCTTTGCTTTCGATATACGCACGAATTTGCGGCAGAAGATGCTGATTTTCCCGCATCATCACCACGGCAATATTCACAGGCACATTCCGCTCATGCAATAAATCAAGACTGTGATCAAGACAAGCAAAGCTTCCCTTATGCTGGGTGATATAATCGTGAGTTGCCGCATCATGACCATACAAAGACACACGAACGCTCGCATTGGCTTCAGCAATGAGGTCTGCCAATGGCTCTGTCAGCAAGTAGGCATTGGTAAAAATATCAATCCGCTTCATGCCGAGCTCGGCTGCGTAGCGCAGCAGCTCGCTGAAACCCGGATGCATGAGCGGTTCTCCACCAATAAACTGAAAAGCTTCACAACCCATAGATTTCAATTGCTCAAGTACTCTTTTCCATTCTTCTGTACTTAATTCCTCTGCCAGTTCAAGCTCACAAGGTAGACCAAAAGCACCATAGCAGTGCAGACAGCGACAGTTGCAGCGATTGGTCAATTCAAGCCAGGCATAACGAACGCTCGGGCGAACTCGGTGTTCTGCAATAGCGCAAGAATGATCATTGATTAGACCGTCCTTTTCCAGAGAATCCAAAAATGCTCTGTCCTCCGGCAAATCTTGACCAGTCAAGGCCAGCGAAAGAAGCAGAGTAGCATCCGCGTTCAGCGCATAGACCTGTCCATGCCACAAATCGTAGATTGCACTCGCCTTACTCCCCTTGACCCAACGACAATGGTCAGAGATACAGTAATATTTCATATCTCCCCCAAGTAACGAGATTTCAATTCCAGCACTATATCAGAATATAACTGTACGGCATCATTCTCGCGATTCTGTTTCACCAATACAACGCAAGGCACAACCATGCGCTCATAAATATCTCGATACAACTCAAGCCGATTTGGCAGTCGATCAATCGCAGCGACAATTTTCGGCGCAATCCGATAATATTCATTCACCAATGCGCTAAACTTCTGATCATATAGTTTTCGCTTGTCACGCAAAACACGCAGAGTCTGCAACTCATCACATTTATCCGGCAAGTTCAGCGTCTCAACACACGCCGAAGTGATAAAGCACCCTCCACCAGAGGAGTTCCCCCCATCTCTCCACTGATCCGGATAGCAAGGATTGCAAGGATTGCATTGTTCACTTTCTGTAATCTGATCTGGATAACAAGGATGACAGGGATTGCACTGACTACTACCTGTAATCTGATCCGGATAGCAGGGATGGCAGGGATTGCACTGTTCACCATCTTTAATCTGATCCGGATAGCAGGGATGACAAGGATTGCACTGGCTTCCATCTCTAACCTCATCAGGTGAGCAAGGATTGCATCCTGCCGAAAGGCTGGCACTAGATACATTTACATAATGCGCATTGAGATTATTATACTTATTAATCCCGTTTTGACTTCTCTCCATCATCTCTATTTTCCTCCATACTCTTCGCTGAACTTCACCATACATAACAAAAATGTTTTCTTGTCAAGTATAAGCTCTCAACGACTCCTTTCTACTTCTACCGCCTTTTCCAGCTAGATAAACTCTAGCTCCTACAAACTATTCCTCTATAAAAACTCCCAAACTTTTCCTCCGAAAAAAAATTTTTACAAGATTAATTTCCGCTTGCCACACGCTCGCTCATGTACATCTTGGCATCGGGGTGGCGCTGTAAAAGCGTAACCGGGAAGGAAGCGCTGACTTCGCCGTAAGCCGCGTGGCGAATCACCGAGTAGTGCCAGTCGCGGAACATTCCGAGGCGCACCTTCTTTGCCGAGAGAATCTGCTTCATACCAATAGTCACGCAGAGTGAGGGCATGTCCTCAAGCGCACCGCGGAGGTCGCCGATCGAGTTCACCGCGCGGGTCTCGGGCGCAATCGTGCGGACGCGGGTCGGAAGCGCCGCAAACTCCTCGGGGGAAAGCTCCGGCTGGGGCTCGTTGAATGCGAGGTGGCCGGTGATGCCGATGCCGCCGAAGCAGATATCCGCGCCGCCGAGCTTCTCCAGCAGTTCATCGCCCTTCTCCGGGTGATGCGGATCCGGGAAAATGCGCTGTTCCTCGGGGATGTTTAACTCCGGCGCAATCTTACTGTACACGGTTCTCTCCATGAAACCGCGGAAGGAAAGTCTGTCCTCCTTCGGAACCCACTCGCCCTCATCGGTCAGGTACTCGTCCATGTTAAAGAACCAGCAGTCCTTTAACGAAACCTTTCTCTCGTTCACCAGGCGCACAAAAATCGGGTAGTGTCCCACCGGTCCCACCGGGCAGATGAACACCGTGCGGCGTCCCGCCGCATTGTTCTTCTCAATCTCCTCTACCATCTCGAGCGCGAGCTCATAGAACGTCTCTCCCGGCTCCTTGCAGACAACAATCGGAATTTTTGCGTCCTTTCCGAGTTCCTCTCTGCCGATTTCATAATACGAATGATACGAATGTACTGCCATGATGCCTCCTCCTCTGCTCTCTGTTCTCAGTCAAAATTGCAAAACGCGCCGCGAAGCATGACGCGGTGAATCTCATCGTCTTTTAAAATCAAGAGGTCTGCCCGCTTGCCCGGGGTCAGACTTCCGATTCTCTTCTCCTCCCCGAGAAGGCGCGCCGCATTCTCCGAGAGCAAGGGAACCACTTCCGCGGTAGGCCGTCCCGTGAACTTCCTAAGATTCCGGAAGGCACGCGCCATGGTGAGCGTGCTTCCCGCACGGGCATCCCCGTGCTTTAAGCGCGCATCGCCGTCCTTCACCACGACCTCGTTGACGCCGAGCATATATTCGCCGTCCGGCAGTCCCGCCGCCATGATGGAGTCCGTGATGGCAATCGCGCGGTCAAGTCCCTTCGCCTGTAAGTAGAGGCAGATGCTGCCCGGGTGTAAGTGGAGGCCGTCCGAAATCATCTCGCAGTAGACCTCTTCCGAGGCGAGCACCGCACCGAAAATGGCCGGCTCGTGGCGGTCAAAGGCGCGCATCGCGTTACCGGTGTGCGTCGCCGCACGAGCTCCCGCAAAAATAGCCTGTTCCGTGGTCCGGTAATCCGCATCCGAATGGCCGAGGGCCGTGACGATGCCGAGGGCGCGGAGCTTCGGAATCAGCTCAACGGCACCCGGCAGCTCGGGCGCGAGCGTGATATAGCGGATGTGCCCCTCTGCCTTTTCCTGGTAGCGCGCAATCAGTTCATAGTCGGGCGTGCGGAGCAGACTCTCCGGCATCGCGCCTTTGTGCTTCGGAGACAAAAACGGCCCCTCTAAGTGAATGCCGAGTAAATCGGCGCCCGCGTGCGGTAGTTTCCTCCAGTCGAGAAAGGCCTGAATGGCGCGCTCCGTCTGCGCTTCCGTATCGGTGAGAATCGAGCAGAGAAAGCTGCCCGTCCCCTGACGCGCAAAAAAACGCGCCAGTTTTTCAAAATCCTCGGCGCTCGCCGCATTCACATCCACGCCGACCGCACCGTGCGTGTGAATGTCCAAGAAGGCCGGTATGACCGCCGCGCCTCCGAGCTCCAGCAGCTCTTCGTTTGCAAGCGGCATAAGTCCGCCCGCGCTCTGCGGGGAAAACGCCGTAATCGTATCGCCCGTCACGCGGAGATCACCCGGCACCAGGCGTTTTTCGTAATAAAAAGATCCGTTCTTTAAGAGCATATCTGCCTCCCTCCCGTCCGAATCGTACTGCTCCAGTGTAGTCCATTCCCGATACTTTCTCAAGCCGAGAACGGAAAAAGACGCCTGCGGGGGCGTCTTTTCGTTTGCTTCTCAATGCAAGTGTTTTTTCCGGTAATAAAACAAGTAGACCGCATTGATCAAAATGCCGAAGGCGGTTGCGAGCGGCGCCGCGTAGCCGATGTGCCGAAGGCTCGCATCGGGCTGTATGCTCATAAAGAAAGAGAAGGGCAGGCGAACCAAAAAGACCTGCAGCAGTCCCTGCACCATGGACCAGACCGTCGCCTCGTGTCCGTTGTAGTAGCCGATGAAGGCAAAGAGCACGGGGGTTAAAAGGACTTCCGGCGCAAAGCCCTTCAAATACGCAAAGCTCTTGGCAATGACGGCGCTGTCCGCCGTAAAGACCGCCGAGAGGAGGTCACCGTGCCGGAGTACCAGGAAGAAGACCGCGACTCCCACGATCTCGCAGATCCAAACACCGGTCACGGCAGCTTTCTCTGCGCGCTTTTCATCGCCCGCGCCGACATTCATCGAGACAAAGCTTGCGAGCGACTGCATGAGGGCGCTCGGCACCAGCATAATGAAACCGATCAGCTTACTCGCGACGCCGTAACCCGAGGAGGCCTCAAGGCCGAGGCGGTTTACTAAGGCGCAAATCGCGACAAAGGAGCTCTGGGTGAGCAGCTCCTGCAGAGCGAGCGGCAGGCCTATTTTTACGATGCGCGCGCTCTGCGCGTTCAAGCGGAAGTCACTTCTCCGAAAGCGGAAGGCGAGCTGCTTTTTCCGAAGCATCACAAGGGAAAACAGAACGCTCAGCGCCTGCGCCAGAACGGTCGCGAGCGCCGCGCCCGCCACGTTCATGCCGAGCACCGCGACAAAAAGGAGGTCACCTACCACATTGATCGCACAGGCCACGCCGACAAACAGGAGGGGCGAATTGCTGTCCCCGAGCCCGCGGTAAATTGCCGCAATCACATTGTAGGCGACAATAAAGAAAATACCCGCGCCGCAGATGCGGATATAGTCCGCCGTGAGCTGCTTTGCCTCCGCGGGGGCCTGCATGAGAGCGGCGAGCGGCTCTGCAAAGAAGACCATCAGCACAAAGAGCACCGCGGAAATCAAGCTAAAGATGACGGTCGCCGCGCCGATTAAGGGCCCGATTTCTTCGTGTTTTTGCTCGCCGAGATAACGGCTGATTAAGACCGTGATGCTCATGGCAGACCCGCTCACCATGAAGGTAATGAGGTTCAGAATCTGGGAGCCGGTCGACACGCCCGAGAGCCCCGCCGTACTTCCGTAGCGCCCCACGACCAGCAGATCGACCGCGCCGTACATGGCCTGTAAAACAAGGGCGCCGAGCACGGGCAGCATGAAGAGAATCAGCTTTTTCGGAATGGAGCCTCTGGTAAAGTCGCTGTTTTCCGAGAGCCTTCCGCTCCCTTCTTTCCCCGCAGTCTTCGCCGCTTCCGTCTCTTTTCCCGCCGCCTCCCGCAGCTCAGTTTTCCTATATTCTCTTCTGTCTTCTCTCATCTCTTCCCCTCTTCTTCACGCCCGTGGAGCAGCGCGTAGATCGTTTCAATGCAGGCAATCATGGTCTCCGCTTCGCTCGCGTCTATGCCGCCGAGTTTCGCCTTGAGCCCCGCAAAGTAGTCACGGTCATGCTCCTCGTAAAAGCGCTGCCCCGCTTCGCTGAGGCGCACGGCGACATAGCGCCTGTCCTTGCCGTCTGTTTCCTTTTCAAAATAACCGCGCTGGGTGATCACCTTGACCGCCCGCGTGACCCCCGGGCGGGGTAGTTTCAGCGCGGCCGCGATATCGCTCACATAGACCGCTTTCTGCGCAGCCGAGAGCTGTACCACCGCATCCAACACGTGCATCTCCGTACTGCTGATGCCCTCCGGCAGCTCCGGCTGCAGCTCCCAGATGCGCTTTGCGAGGTACATCGCATCCATCATACGCTTGATTTTCCGCTCGTTCAGTTCTTTCACAGCGCCCTCCGTCTTATTATCTTTGATAATTATCATTGGTTATTATATGTTTGCAGCCTGCTGCTGTCAAGCGAGCGGGATCGGACAAGCGATGCAAACAAAAAAGAGCCGCAGCGAAAGTTTCCTCTCGCCGCGGCTCTTTTCGATTTGCGTTCATACCTTCCAGCTGAGCGCCTTGCTTCTCGCCTCCACAAATCTTCGGTATATGCCGTCCTCCCCGAGAAGTTCCTCGTGGGTTCCGTGCTGCGCAATGCGCCCGCGCTCGACCACGAAAATTTGCTTCGCAGACCGCACGGTCTTCAGGCGGTGCGCAATCATTAAAACCGTCTTCTCCTTGGTGAGCGCCGCAAGCGCCTCCATGAGTTCCTTCTCGTTCTCCGGATCCACATTGGCGGTCGCCTCATCGAGGATAATGACGGGCGCATCCTTCATGATGGCTCTCGCAATCGAGATGCGCTGCCGCTCCCCGCCGGAGAGCGAGGCGCCGTTCTCACCGATTACGGTATCATAGCCCTCCGAAAGCGCCGTAATAAAGTCGTGGCAGCAGGCCTGTTTTGCCGCGGCAATGACCTCTTCCATAGACGCATCCGGTTTCCCGAAGCGTATGTTGTTTGCGACCGTATCGTGAAACAGGTAAACCGACTGGAACACGAAGCTGAAGTTCTCCATCAGTGCATCAATCGAGTAGTCCCGCACATCTTTTTGATCGAGGCGCACCGTTCCGCTCTGCACATCCCAGAAGCGGGCAATCAGCCGGCAGAGTGTCGTCTTGCCGCTGCCGGAGGGGCCCACAAAGGCCGCGCTCGTGCCGGACGGAATGCGAAGTGACACACCGTCGATCACCTTCCGGCTCTCATACGCAAAGTCAATCTCTTCGAGTGCAATGTCATGCGTTTTCGGCGTATAGGCCTCGCCGTCAATCTCCATCGACGGAAGCGAGAGTATCTCCTGTCCTCTTGTGACGCAGAGATCCACCATGCGGAGCAGCGCGGAATAAGCGCCCATGCTCGAAAGACCCGCGAAGGCATGAAAGGCCATGATCATCATGAGCACCGCCGTGACGAGGTCCATACTGCCATCCAAATAAAAGCGGAGCGAGGCAAGCAGAATGCCGAGTCCCGTGAGCTTCAACACCCCGTTTTGCAGCGGCATGTAGCGGTTTGACGCAAACTCCAGATCGGTCATCAAACGGGCGGATTCCGCAATGCTCTCCTTCAGCTTTTGCTCGGACTCTCCGCTCAGCCCGTAGGACTTCACCTCGGAAATCCCCTGAATGTACTCGAGCACGTTCTCAATAAGCCGGGTATCGTTCGCTATTTTTTGTACAGACAAGGCCTCATTGTTATGCTGCATGCGGGCGTTGATCATAGCAAAGAGCAGTATTCCGACAAGGGCAATCAGGCCTATTCTCCAATCGAAAATCACCAGCATCAGCACAATGAGGGCCGTATTGAGAAGCCCCTGTGTTGTCTGCATGACCACACGGGTCGCCACATCGCCGAGCAGCTCCATCGTGTTGGTGGTCACCGAGCTGATATCGCCGAGGCTTTTTCGGTTAAAAAAGCCCATGGGTAAAAAGCGCAGCTTTTCCGCGATTTCGATGCGCTTGTTTGCGCACTCCCCATAGCCCGCCCGGCACTGCAGCATGGCCTGCTTAGCGCGAAGTGCGGCCTCTGCGAGTATCCCGCCGAGCAAGAGCAGAAAGCAGATGCGCACGGTGCCGCCCGTCAGGCTATGTCCCAAAAAGCCGTGGAGCACGAGGCTCACAGCCGGATATTTGATCACCTCGCAGGCGGCAATCAGCACACCGAGCAACAGGGACTCATAAAACATGCGCCTATGTTTCGGAGAACAAAAGGCAAAGAATTTTTTGAGTGTCGCAATCATTCGGACAGCCCTCCTTCCTCCGAGCAATCTCTTGCGCTGCTGTGTGCCTCCCACATCTTCCGGTAGAGCGGGCTCTCTCGGAGCAACTCTGCGTGGGTTCCGCGCGCCGCAATTTCACCGCTCTTCACGACGACAATTTGGTCCGCATTTACAATGGTCGAAAGCCGGTGCGCAATCACCAGCAGGGTCTTACCGCAAGCAAGCCTTGCCACGGATTCCTGAATCAGGGCCTCATTCTCCGGGTCCGCATAGGAAGTCGCCTCGTCCAGAATGAGGAGCGGCGCGTCCTTCATCATCGCGCGGGCAATCGAAATGCGCTGGCGCTCACCGCCCGACAAATGCGCCCCGCTTCCGCCGACCACAGTGTCAAACCCGTGCTCCAACTCCATGATAAAGTCATAGCAGCCGCTGTCCCGCGCGACCGCTTCGACTTCGGCATCGCTCGCCCCCGGCCTTCCCATGCGTATGTTCTCCCGCACCGTCGTGTTAAAGAGAAAGCTGTCCTGAGAGACGTAAGCAACCTGCCGGTTATAGTCTTCCGACGAAAGTTCCCTTAAATCGACGCCGCCGAGGGTGATGCTGCCGTCTCCGACGTCCCAGAGAGAGGCAACCAGTTTCGCAATGGTCGACTTGCCGCTCCCCGAGGGTCCTACCAGGGCTGTCACCTTTCCCGCCGGAATGTCGAGATCAATCCCGTGCAGCACTTCCTTGTCCCCGTAGCCGAAACGCACATCGCGAAGTCTGACTTCACTGTCCGTCGGCAGGGCGCGACTCTTCTCCGGACGCGAGAGCTCCGGGAGCGTAAGCACGGCGTCGATCTCACCGAAGATAGCGCTCGCCTTCCCGATGTCGTCGCTGTAGCTGAGCGCCGTGATGAGCGGCGTAATCAATCCGCAGGAAAGTATCAGTATCATCACATAGTCATGAAATGCGAGCGTGCCCTGCATCACAAAAACCGCGCCGAGCGGCAACACCGCGAGCAGGGTTGCCGGTGCAATCGTCATGCCGAGGGAAAAGGGCACAATGCTTGCCCGCATCCAGTCCGTAAAGCTGCGCGCGTTCTCCTCGGCCGCGCGCGCAAAGCGGGCGTAGGAACTCTCCGCCTTCCCGAAGGCCTTGATGACTTCAATGCCGCCGATGTACTCGACCGCCGTATCGTTCAGCGCCTTGGTGGTCTCCTGTGTTCTGCGGAAGGGGCGCTCGTAATCGCGAAACATCGCCATCAGGCAGAGCAGCGTAAGCGGCAGGGTCGCGAGCGATAAGAGCGCCATACGCCAATCGATGCGGCAGAGATACAAAAACATGAGGAGCGGCGCAAGCAGGTTTGCCGTAAACTCCGGCACCACATGCGCAAGTGTCGTCTCGATTGCATCCGTTCGCTCAACCATGATATTTTTGAGCGCGCCGGACGGTGTCTCGCGCACCGTTCCGAGCGGCAGCCGCGCAAGCTTTTCGCAGAGTTCCGTCCGTATCCCCGCAATCAGCGCGAAGGTCGTTTTGTGTGACAAGTTGGTCGAGAGCGTGTGAAAGAGGATACCGAGCACGATAAAAACTGCCATGCCCCCTCCCTCTAGGAGAAATACGTTGTAATTACGCTCTCCCTTAAGGAGCTGCTTTACCATGGTGCCCATCACAAAATACGGGACCATGGAGCAGAGAACCCCGATGCAGGCCAGCACCACACTCTTCCGGTAGCTCGCTTTACTCACCGCGGCGAACTTTGTCACATAATAGAAAAAGCTCGCCATCCTCCCTTTTTCCGGCTCATTTTGTTTGCTTGCTTCCGCCATACATTTCTCCCCCTTCTTCGCCCGGACCGCGGTTCGTTCCCGTGGGCCGAATCCGTTGATTTCGGCTTGGTTATATTTCGCTAACTTACTCCAATGATAGCACTGCGCTTTTATAAATAAAAGTCGCAAAACCGCTTTTTACAAACTTTTGTTAAACCGTCACTTCTTTCCGCCGAACATCACTTGACACGACACGCCGCTGTATCGCTTTTCCAACCCTTACCGAAACAAAGTCCCCTTTTCCGACGCAGCAAGTCGTTTTCTTTCAAAAAAAATCTCCGGGCACGGCTTTCGCCGCCCCGGAGACCATAGTCATGTCCGCGCGTTTCAAATCAAGCTTCCGGCTCAGAGACTCTTAACGCCGGTCACCTCGTAATCCTTTTCTTCCACTGCCTGCTTGAGCGCCTCGTCGCTGACCTCTTTGCTGAGCTCCACGACCGCGTCGCCCTTTTCATGGCTCACCGCAGCGCTCTCAACGCCCGGCAGAGCCTCGAGCGCCTTCTTGACCGTTGCCTCGCAGTGTCCGCACATCATACCCTTGATTGTAAGTTCCTTCTTCATAAAATCTCCTTTCGCGCTCTTTTCGGCGCTTGCGACTTCCAAGAGCCGCCCTGTTTGGTTTACCGTAACATGATGCCGCAGCGGCTTGTCATGCCGCGCATCGTGCACGCGGAACAAATTAAGACGCAGCGCATTGCTCACGACGCAGACACTCGACAGGCTCATTGCCGCCGCACCGAGCATCGGGTTCATCGCGATACCGAAGAGGTGCAGGTAGGCGCCCGCCGCCGTCGGCACCAGGAGCACATTGTAGATAAGTGCCCAGAAGAGGTTCTCCAGAATGTTCCGATAGGTCGCACGGCTCAAACGTATCGCCGCCGTGACATCTGTGAGACGGCTCTTCATCAGCACCACATCCGCCGCGTCGATGGCCACATCCGCGCCCGCACCGATCGCAATGCCGATATCGGCGCGAGTCAATGCCGGCGCATCGTTGATGCCGTCGCCGACCATGGCTACCTTGCCCTTTTCCCGAAGCGCCCGAATCACGGCCTCCTTGCCGTCCGGCAACACACCCGCCACAACCTCGTTGACACCCGCCTGCTTGCCGATCGCCTCGGCCGTCTTTTGGTTGTCGCCGGTCAGCATGACCACATGGATGCCGAGCTTTTTCAGTTCCGCAATCGCCTCTGCGCTGTCTTCCTTCATCGTGTCCGCGACCGCAATCACGCCGAGCAGTTCTTGTCCCGCCGCAAAGTAGAGCGGGGTCTTACCCACTGCAGCGAGCGCATCCGCCGCTGTCTCAAGTTCCGCGGGAATCGCGACCTTGCCGCGCACAAAGCTCAGGTTTCCGGCAAAGAGCGTCGTTCCGTTTTGCACAGCGCTTAAGCCGTTCCCCGGCAGCGCCGCAAAGTCATCGACCTCTTCCAAAGGAAGGCCCTGTTCTTTCGCATAGGCGACGACCGCCTTAGCGAGCGGGTGCTCGCTCTTTGCCTCGAGCGCGTAGGCCGTGCGGAGCAGCTTATCCCGGTCGCCGTTTGCCAGCACATCCGTCACGACCGGCGTTCCGTTTGTGATGGTGCCGGTCTTATCGAGCGCCACGATCTGCACATTTCCGGTCTCCTGCAAAGCCTCGGCGTTCTTGAATAAAATGCCCTGTCTCGCGCCGACACCGTTTCCGACCATGATGGCGACCGGCGTCGCGAGGCCAAGCGCACAGGGGCAGCTCACCACGAGCACCGCAATGCCGCGCGCCAGCGAAAAGCCTATGCTTCCGCCTGCGAGGAGCCAGATTACGGTCGTCACAACCGCCACCAGAATGACCGCAGGCACAAAGACGCCGGAAATTTGATCCGCGAGTCTTGCGACCGGCGCCTTGGTTGCCGCCGCATCGCTGACCATTTTGATGATCTGCGCGAGCGTGGAATCCTCACCGACTCTGGTCGCGCGGCACTCAAGGAAGCCCGACTGATTCAGGGTCGCGGACTTCACCTCATCGCCGACCGCCTTGTCGACCGGCAGACTCTCACCGGTCAGCGCGGCTTCGTTGACCGCACTTGTGCCCGAAACTACAAGGCCGTCCACCGGAATATTCTCGCCCGGCTTCACGCGGAAGATGTCGCCGACCCGGACACTGTCGACCGGAACCGTGACTTCTTCGCCGTTTCTTACGACCCGCGCGGTCTTCGGCGCGAGCTTCATGAGCGACTTTAAAGCACTGGTCGTCTTGCCCTTCGAGTAGGCCTCGAGCATCTTGCCGACCGTAATCAGCGCGAGCACCATGGCGGCCGTCTCGAAATAAAACTCCATCATGTATTCCGTGACCTTCGCCTGATCGCCGTCCACCACGGCCCGCGTCATCAAAAAGAGAATCACGGTTGAGTAGAGGAAGGCCGCCGAAGAGCCGATGGCAATCAGCGCATCCATATTCGGCGCGCCGTGAAAGAGGCTCTTAAAACCGTTCACAAAGAACTTCTGATTGACGACCATGATCGCCGCCGCAAGGAGAAGCTGCAGCAGTCCCATTGCGACATGGTTCCCGTCAAAAAAGGCCGGGAGCGGCCAGCCCCACATCATATGTCCCATCGTGAGATAGAGGAGCGGCAGGAGAAACAAAATCGAGGCGATGAGCCGCCGCTTCATCTTCGGCGTCTCCCTGTCCTTTAAGGCATCCTCTTCGGCCGCAAGCTTCGCCTGATAGCTTCCGTGGCTCTGCTCTGCCGCGTCTTTCTCGGCCGCGCCGTAACCCGCCGCCTCGACGGCCCGTATGACCTCGCTCGATGTCACATCTCCCTCAACGCCCATGGAGTTTGTGAGCAGGCTCACCGAGCAACTCTTTACTCCCGGCAGCTTTGACACCGCCTTCTCGACCCGCGCCTGGCAGGCCGCACAGCTCATTCCGCTGACTGTGTATTGCTTCATCTTACCTTCTTTCTTATGCTTGTCCTATCCGGTACCGTCCGCCTCACTTCATCAGCTTTTGCAGAGTTCTGACCAGCTCGTCCAGCTTTTCCGTGTTGCCCTCGCGCACATCTTCCGCGACACAGGACTTTAGGTGTGCCGCGAGCAGCACCTTGGTAAAGCTGTTCAGCGCGCAGTTTGCCGCCGAAACCTGGTTCAGGATGTCGATGCAGTAGGCATCTTCCGCGAGCATCTTCTTCACCCCGCGTATCTGCCCCTCGATGCGGTTCAGCCGGTTTAAGAGCTGTCTCTGCTCTTCTCTGTCCCGCACCTTTTTCATCCCGCTGCAATGAGGACAGGCCGTCTCTTTGTTCTCTGCCACACCGCACCTCCTTCGTTTTCGGATACCCCGGTGGGGTACCTTTTATCTGCCGTTATCTTATACCCCCACCCTGTATCTGTCAAGTATCCGGTTCAAAAAAAAGCCGAGGCGGAATTCCGCCTTGGCTTTTTTATCTCAGCGCCCGAGCTCCAGGAGCCGCGCGAGTTCCGTAAAGTCTGTCTTTACGAGCACGCAGTTGCCGAGGGTATTCGGTTCAATCAGCGTGATATTCTCACCCCGGCGCTTTTTGTCGGCGCGCGCCGCCGCGAGAATGCGCTCGCTCGGCAGCTCCGTATTGTTCGGCAGCTGATACTTTTTGAGAAGCTTCTCCAGAATCTTCTCGCAGCTCTCGGGGCAACGGCCGTCCCGCACAAGCGCGCGGGTCATAAGTGCCATGCCGATCGCGACGCAGTCGCCATGGAAGAGCTTATAGTTCATCTCCCGCTCGATGGCGTGACCGAGTGTGTGTCCGAAGTTCAGAATCTGGCGCTCGCCGAAATCCTGCTCATCCTCCGCGACCACATCGCGCTTTAAGCGCACGCACTGGGCAATGATATGCTCCAGTTCCTCCGCCGCCTCATCGCGAAGCAGGAGTTCCAGGAGTTCACGGCTCCGTATCATACCGTACTTGATGACCTCCGCCATGCCCTCGGCAAAGACCTCGGGCGCCAGCGTGTCGAGTGCCTTGCTGTCACAGAGCACAAGATAGGGCTGCGTGAAGGTTCCGACCAGGTTCTTGCCCTCCGGCAGGTCGACTGCTGTCTTGCCGCCGACCGAGGAATCCACCATCGCAAGCAGCGAGGTCGGGACCTGAACACAGGGCACGCCGCGGAGATAGAGAGAAGCCGCGAGCCCCGCGAGGTCGCCGGTCACACCGCCGCCGAGCGCAATCACGACATCCTGTCTCGTGAGCTCTGCCTTGGCAAAAAAGGTCAGCACTTCCAGGAGCGTCCCCGGATTCTTCGAGGCCTCACCCGCCGGGAAGGTAAAGGTTTCGACCGAAAAGCCCTCCTGCCGAAGTGTCTCGGCCGCCTGCTCGCCGTAGAGCGGTCCCACATTGGAGTCCGTCACGATTACCGCTCTCCGCCCGCGAATCAGCGCCGCCGTCCGAAGTCCGAGCTCCGAGAGCACGCCTGCGCCGATGATTACCTCGTAAACTCTCGAGGCCCGCACCAGAACCTGTTCCATACCGTTCCTCCTCCTCGCTCAGGCATTTGCCTCAATCGTTGCCTTCCGGATCAGCGAAATCGCGCGGGACACATCCGCGAACTGCTCCGGGCGAAGCGACTGTGCGCCGTCCGAGAGTGCGTGCGGCGGGTCGTTGTGCACCTCAATGATGAGGCCGTCCGCGCCGGAAGCGACCGCCGCCATGGCCATCGGCTTCACATAGCGCGCCACGCCTGTCGCATGGCTCGGGTCCACGACCACCGGGAGGTGCGAGAGCTCGTGCAGCACCGGAACCGCCGAGAGATCCAGCGTATTTCTGGTCGCCGTCTCGTAGGTGCGAATGCCGCGCTCGCAGAGAATCACGTTCTCGTTGCCGGAGCTCATAATGTACTCGGCGCTCATTAAGAGCTCCTTAATCGTGTTTGCGAGACCGCGCTTTAAGAGAATCGGCTTATTCAGCTTGCCGAGTTCCTTTAAAAGTTCAAAGTTCTGCATGTTCCGCGCGCCGACCTGAATCACATCCACATCCTCAAAGAGCGGAATGTGCTCGGCACTCATAATCTCGGTCACAATCGGAAGACCCGTCGCCTTCTTTGCCTCGAGCAGAAGCTTCAGTCCCTCCGCCTTCAGGCCCTGGAAATCATAGGGGGAAGTGCGCGGCTTGAACGCGCCGCCGCGGAGCATGGTTGCGCCCGCCGCCTTGACGCTCTGCGCGACAAAAATAATCTGCTCCTCGCTCTCCACCGAGCAGGGGCCCGCAATCAGGCCGAAGTTGCCGTGCCCGATTTTAACCTCCGGCGTCACCTCAACCACCGTGTCGTGCGGGTGGAACTTGCGGTTTGCCTGCTTGAAGGGCTCGGAGACCCGCTTCACAGCCTCGACAATATCAAAGCTCTTCACCTGATCCTCGTCGATGCGGGAGGTGTCACCGATCACGCCGATAATATTCTGATAATCACCCTCCGTGATGTGGGTCTTCAGACCCTTTCTCTCAATCCAGTTTACCAGATCGTTTACTTTTTCCGGCTTGGTCTTGCTGTTGATGATGATAATCATACTCTCTCTCCTCTGTTTCAATGCCTGGTTCAGCGGGTAACTCGAACAAAAAAGGACGTCCGCGGTGAAGTGTTTTCACCGCGGACGTCCCGAAAACGCCCCATTCCGAATGCAAATTCGGAATTTAATTCGCAGCAAAAAGCACTCTTACTTTCAGACCGTAAAGCCGTAAAAGTAAAAGTACCAATAGCCGTTGACTGCGAACTTCTGACTCATAAAATAAAGACCTCTCTCGTATGGCGTTCCTTTTTGTTGAAGGGAATATAGCACCATGTGCGGGAGAGGTCAAGCTTTTTTTCGGGTGTGTGCGCTAATCCGTCGGCTTATGCCTTCTTTCGCGCGCGGTAGAAGTAGACAGCTGCCGGAAGCAAAATGTAGCCGATCAGCATGGCAACGATTGCGTAGTAGTTCGGCACGGTCTTGCCACCCACCTCAATCGAGAACTGCGCCGCCCACTTGAATTTCGCAAGCAGGAAGACCGTGAGGCCGAGAGACAACAGGGAGAACGGAACATCCAGCACAAAGTTTCTCTTCGGGTTCGAAATCACCTCGCCGCGGTTCTTGCCGTAGTAGAAGGTAATGACCGCGAGCGGCACGAGCACAAACTGCACGAAACGGCTGATTGAACTGATAATCATGATGCCGCGCATGTCATATTGGAATACCATCGGGATGATGATGGCAAGCGTCACCGTGAGCAGGAAGGCATAAATCGGAACGCCACTTTCCGTGCGCTTTGCAAAAATCTTCGGAACCAGCCCGTCCGCAGCCATAGCCTCGAGCACGCGCGGTGTCAGGAAGGATGCAGCGACATTGATGCCGAACATCGAAATCAGCGCGCCGCCGACAATGAGCCCCTTTAAGAGCGGGTTCGGGAAGACAGCCGCAAGCACCACGACATCCTTCGAAGTGACCAGGGACACCGGATCGATTCGCATGGCGACAAAGACAATGCCGCAGTAGATGAGGGCGATGATGCCGATTGCAAGCGGGAGCGCGCGCGGCAGGTTCTTCTCCGGATTCTCCATATCGCCGGAGCCGCTCGCGACACTCTCAAAGCCCGTGAAGGCATAGAAAGCCGAGATGACTGCCGTCACGAAACCGCTCGTGGTGAGCGCCGGGATCAGCTTCTCGCCCGCGTCGTTCGTGAGAAGCTCGACTTCCGCGAGGCGGTTCACACCGGTCGTGAGAATCAGGAAGAGACCCGCTACCACCGTGAGCACCAGGGCGCCGAGCTTACCGACGGTCGAGAGGTTCGAGACCATGCGGAACACCTGCATGCCGCAGATGTTGATGATGAGCAGAATGACCATGAGGCAGAGGAAGCCGAGGGTCACATTGGAAATCTTGCTCGTGTCGAGACGCAAAATCTGGAGCGCCGTCTTTACGACGCCCGTCGCCATGACGCCCCAGGCAATGCTGGCCGCGACAAAGCGCGTCGTGCCGACATAGAGACCGACGCTCTCGCCGAACGCCGCCTCCGTGTACGCATAAGCCGCACCGCTCTTTACGACATAGCGGGAAGCGGATGCAAAGGTCACGGCAAGACAAGCCGCAAAGAGCGCCGCGCAGAAGTAAATCTCCGGCGCAATGCTGCCGGCCTGCTTCGCCACACTACCGGGCGAGAGGAAAATACCGGTTCCGATCACGCCGTTGATGGTAAGTAATACGATGGACCAAAATCCTAACTTTTGACTCTTCTCTTTCACAAAATCCGCCTTTCTTGTCAAATCAGTTTTTCGCCGCCCGGTACCGCAGTCCCGCCGCAATGAATGCACTCCAAAGTTTCCGCATAACCGGGTCCACGCTCTGTAACATCTCCGGATGCCACTGAACCGCAATCAGAAAATCATCGCCCGGAAGCTCAATTGCCTCGGTCACACCGTCCGCCGCCGTCGCGACCTCGGTAAAGGGTTCGCCGACCTTCTTCACCGTCTGGTGGTGGAAGGAATTCACGCGGTGGGAGGTGACGCCGAGAATCTCTGCGAGCTTCGAGCCTGCCTTTACCGCCACGCTGTGGGTTGCAAGACGCGGGCTGTGGCCCTGCGAGTGCTTCAGGGTCTCCCCCTGACGCTCGCCGAGATCCTGGTAGAGACTGCCGCCCTCCGCAACATTGATGAGCTGGAAGCCGCGGCACACACCGAGTATCGGTAAGTGGCGCTCTCTCGCAAGCTCATAGAGCGTGAAGTCATAGCTGTCGCGCTCCGGCACAATCTTGCCGAGACCGCGGTGCGGCTCCTCGCCGTAGTAAATCGGGTCAATGTCGTCGCCGCCGGTGATTAACAGCGCGTCCAGCTTGTCGACCACCGCCGAAAGCGCCGCGCGGTCGCCGTTCATCGGAATCATGACCGGCACGCCGCCGGCCGCGAGAATCGCATTGATATAATCCTCATTCACATAAATGCGGCGGTAGCCCGGGAACATACCCCCGTCATCCGTAATGAGCCCCGTCGAAATACCGATTACCGCTCTCTTCTCCATGTTTGTCACTTCCTTTCTCAGATGCAATCGTCCACATTGACCTCGTCGGTCATGACGCGCAGAATTTCCTTGTCCGTGTCACGCATGCCGACTCTGCCGATATAGCCCATGTTCTTGATGGTCTCCTCGACATCGCCTTCGACAATGCCCTCGCCCGCCTGGAAACAGCGGTTACTCATGCTCATGTGATGCGCGAGAATCGCCGCGTGCAGGGAACTCGCAATCTTTGCCGCGCAGCTCGGCTTCGCGCCGTCGCAGACAATGCCGCCGACATTGCCGAGTGTGTTCGTAATCGTGCGGGAAATCTGCGCATAGTCGCCGCCGCAGAGGAAGCTGATGCCGGCACCCGCACCGCAGGACGCCGAGACCGCGCCGCAAAATGCGGACAGGGCGCCGATATAGTGTTTGATGTAAATCGAGACCAGATTGCTCACAATCAGCGCGCGGAGCATTCTGTCCTCCGAGACCTGCAACTCTCTCGCATACTCGACAACCGGCATACTGACCGTGATACCCTGGTTGCCGCTGCCCGAGTTGATGACGACCGGCATCGGACATCCGCTCATTCTCGCATCGCTGCCCGCCGCCGCGCGCGCGCAGGCGCGACACTTCACGTCGCTGCCGAAAGTCTCGAGTATCGTGCTGCCGATGTTGGCGCCCCAGTTCTTGTCGAGACCCTCCTGCGAAATCGCGAGATTGCACTCCACCTGACGCTGCAGCACCTCGCGGACTTCCGAGAGATCCGCTTCTTCCGCATACGCGAGGATCCCCTTCAGATTCATGTGGTCGCGCGGTGTCTTGTACACATTGCTCTCGACCGCACGCGCTGCCTCATCCTGTTCGAGCTCCTTTTCATCGCGGAAAATGTGGCTGATGTTGGTGTGCTTCTTTTCAATGATGACTTCCGCCGTGTGATTGTCGCCGAAGACCCTTGCCGCGATATAGAGGTTCGGCGCATGTTCCGCAAAGAGCACTTTGCAGAAGCCCGCCGCCGCGAGCTCGCGCGTCTTTTCGCGCGCGCTGTCCGTCACATCCGCAATGACCTCGAGCTGCTTCTCCGGATTGCCGCCGATAAGGCCCAGAATACCCGCGACCGCAATGCCCTTCTGACCGCCCGCGTTCGGCACAGCGACCGCCTTTACATTCTTGATGATGTTGCCGGAGCAGCTGAGCTCCATGCGGCGCGCCTCCTCGCCGAGCACTTTGCCCGCGACCGAAGCCGCGTACGCAATCGCAATCGGTTCGGTGCAGCCCATGGCCGGAATCAGTTCCTCCCGCAAAATGGCCGCGTAACGGTTCTTTTCTTCCTGCTTCAGTTCACTCATGCCTTCGTTTCCTTTTCCGACTCGATTTCTGCCTGCAGTTCCGTCAAAAATTCCCAGCGCTCCATGCGCTCGAGAAGTTTTTCCTCTACCTCTTCGCGCTCCGCATCGAGCGCCGTGAGTCGCTGAAAGTCACTCGCCGAGGCGGCATACTCTGCCTCAATTTCCGCGAGGCGCGCCTCAAGCGCCGCGATCTCATCCTCGATGTGCAAAAAGTCCTGCTTTTCCTGGTATGTCATGCGCCGCGCTCTCTGCCGCCTCGTCTCCTCGGCACGCTGCTTACTCGCCTCTTTTTCGGCGCTCACACCACTGTCCGCTCCCGCACCGCCGCTCGCCGCTTCCCGCCTCAGCTTCTCAACCTGATAGTCCGTATAACCGCCCTCGTACTGCGAAATTACGCCGTCTTCGAGTGCCAGAATGCGGTGCACGGTACGGTCCAAAAAGTAGCGGTCGTGGCTCACCGCAATCACGATGCCCGCGAAGCTGTCCAGATAATCCTCGAGCACCGTCATTGTGCGGATATCCAGGTCATTGGTCGGCTCGTCCAGAATCAGGAGATTCGGCGCGCCCATCAGGACTTTCAAGAGATACAGCCGCCGCTTCTCACCGCCCGATAACTTCTCGACCTTCATATAGTGCTGCGAGCTCGGGAAGAGGAAGCGCTCCAGCATCTTGGCCGCGCTGATCGGTCCCTCCGGGCTCGGCACAAATTCCGCAATCTCCTTGATGCTCTCAATCACCGTGAGCTCTCCGGAGAGCGCCTCGTTTTCCTGGCTGAAGTAGCCGATTTTTACCGTCTGCCCGATTTCGATCTCACCGCTGTCCGGCTTCTCAATCCCCGTAATCAGCTTTAAGAGCGTGCTCTTGCCCGCGCCGTTTCGGCCTATGATGCCAAGCCTGTCGTTCTTCTGAAACTGATAGCTGAAATCCCGGAACAGATATTTTCCGTCGTAGGCCTTGCTCACATCGTGAAACGCAAGCGTGGTCTTCCCGAGCCGCGAGTAGGCCGAGGCGAATTGCAATGCCGCCTCTTCCTCCGGCCCCGAGAGTGCCGAGAGCTTTTCGTAACGGGCGATTCGCTCCTTCGACTTGGTGCCGCGGGCGCGCGCGCCGCGCTGCATCCAGGCGAGCTCCTTTCTGAGAATGCTCTGTCTGGTTCTCTCGTTCGCCTGCTGAATGTCGAGGCGCTCTGCCTTCAGCGCGAGAAAGCCTTCGTAGTTTGTGTCATAGGAATAGAGTTTCCCGCGATCCAACTCTAAAATGCGCGTGCAGACCGAGTCGAGAAAGTAGCGGTCATGCGTGACCATGAGGAGCGCGCCGCGAAAGTTCTTTAAGTAATTCTCAAGCCACTCCGCGGTCTCGCCGTCTAAGTGGTTGGTCGGCTCGTCGAGAATCAGAAGGTCCGCCGGATGAAGGAGCACGCCCGCGAGTGCCACGCGCTTTTTCTCGCCGCCCGACATCGTGTCGCAGATCGCCTCCGCGTCGCCGACACCGAGCGCGGCGAGCAGTTTTTTGGCTGCCGCCGTCGTATCCTCCCCGCTCACCTCGCCGCCCGCCATGCGGAGGCAGGCTGCGAGCGCCGTCTCGTCCTCACAAAACTTCGGGTTCTGCGAGAGGAAGCGAATTTGCAGCCCCTTTCGCACAATCAGTTCGCCGCCGTCCGGACTCTCCTCCCCCGCCAAGATGCGGAGCAGGGTGGATTTTCCGGTTCCGTTCACACCAATCAGCGCCAGTTTTTCACCCTCGCCGATATAGCAGGCGGTGTCGTCGAAAAGCTTGCGCGCCGTATAAACTTTTTCTAAATGTTCTATAGAGACAATTGTATTCATAATTTTAGTATAACAGAGCTTTCCACGATAGAAAAGGCTGTAAAAAATGCAAGATGCATTTTTTACAGCCTCAATTTGTTTGGTGCAACTTATGCAAAGATGTGGTAGCCGAGGCGCTCCGAGAGATACTGTAAAATCTTCTCGCCGCCCACGCTGTTTCCCTTCTTGTTCAGCATCGGCCCGAAGGTACCGATGCCCATGCCGTTCTGCCCGACTGCGACAATGCCGCCTCCGACACCGCTCTTCGAGGGCAGGCCGACCTTGACCGCGTACTCACCCGACTCGTCGTACATGCCGCAGAGCATCATGAGCGTCGTCACAATGCGAACAATGTCGGCATCGAGGAGGCGCTCCCCGGTCTTCGGGTCAACGCCCTTGTTCGAGAGAATCATCGCATAGTGCGCGAGATCTTTTGCCGTGCACATGACCGAGCACATGCGGAAGTAGACATCCAGCACATCCTCCGGCTCACCGTCCAGCACATGATCGCTCTTTAAGAGATAGGCAATCGAGCGGTTTCTGGTGCCCGTCCGCTTCTCGGAGTGGTACACCTTCTCGTTCAACTGAATCTTCGGATTGCCGCAGAGCTTTCTGACCAGCGTGAGGAACTCCCCGAACGGGTCTGCCGCCGCAATGCAGTCCGCCGTCACAATCGCACCCGCATTGATCATCGGGTTAAAAGGCCGCCAGTCCTTTAACTCGAGCTGGAGTATGCTGTCAAAGCGGTCGCCGGTCGGCTCCATGCCCACCTTCGAGAAGGTGTGGTCATAGCCCGAAGTCTGCAGTGCGAGAATCAGCGAAAAGGTCTTCGCGATGCTCTGCATCGTAAACGGAATATTGTAGTCGCCCGCCTTGTACATGCTGCCGTCCGCATTCATAATGCAGCAGCCCAGGTTCGACGAATCCGCCTTTGCGAGCTCCGGAATGTAGCTTGCAACCTTGCCCTCAATCAGTACGTTCTGGCCCTCTGCGAGCGCCTCCTCAAGAATCTGTTGAACATCCTGTTCCATTGTTTTTCCCCTTATCTTGTCGTAACTCAATCCTTCCAGTAATCCAGCTCATCGGGGTTCAGACCGATATCCTTTGCATGGAACACCGGCTCTTTTCCTGCTTTGCGCTGTGCCACATAGTCGTGATAGGTGCCGATTGCGACGCGGCTTAACAGCACGCAGGCCACCAGGTTCAGTAAGCACATGCCGCCCATCATGATGTCCGCAATATCCCAGGCAGCCGCCATCGGAAGCAGCGCGCCGACGAAAATCACGATCACGCCGTAAATCCGGAAGCCCTTCAGGAAGCCCTGACTCGGCATGGTCTTATGGTTTAAGTATGCGAGCGCATTGTCGCAGTAGTAAAGATTTCCGATCAAAGTCGTGAACGAGAAGAGCAGCATCGCAACCGTGATGAAAAGCGGGCCGAAGTTGCCGAGCACCGCTTTGAGCGAAGTCTGCACCCACTGCGCACCCGCGAGTTCCGCAGTCGGCTCAACGCCGGAGACCAGGCACATGAGCGCCGTCGCATTGCAGAGGATAATCGTATCGATATAGACCGAGAGCATCTGCACAAGGCCCTGCTTGGCCGGATGCGAAACCACCGCAGCCGCTGCTGCGTTCGGCGCCGAACCGACACCGGCTTCGTTCGAGTAGAGACCTCTCTTGATGCCGAAGACCAGACAGGAACCCGCAATGCCGCCGAAGATTGCGCGGAAGTTGAACGCATCGGTGAAGATGCGGCCAAAGACCGCCGGAATCCTGCCGGCATGCATGACAAGGACCACCAGGGTGACCACCACGTAAGCGACGCCCATGAACGGGACAATGAAAGCCGCCGTCTTCTCAATCCGCTTGCCGCCGCCCATCACGCAGATGCCGACCAGAAGCGCGAGCACCGCTCCGATGATGCCCGCCGCGAGCTTCGGATTTGCCATATAGAAGCCGTAGGTCTGGAATGTCGACTGCGTATTGTAAGAGCAGAGCAGGTTAAAGCCACAGGAGTAGGTGAGCAGCAGGAAGACGACGAAAATCGTCGCGAACCCCTTGCTCTTTAAGGCGTCTTCAATATAATATAATACGCCGGGCCGCCGTAGCTCGTGCCGTCCGCCGCCTTCTTCTTGTAGACCTGTGCGAGTGTGCACTCGGTAAACGAAGACGCGCAACCGATCAGCGCCATGACTGTCATCCAGAATGCCGCACCCGCGCCGCCGAGGCAGATTGCTGTCGAGACACCGATGATATTTCCGGTTCCGACGCAGCTTGCGGTGCTGATCATCAGCGCCTGGAAAGGCGAAGTGCCGTTCCCCTCCGTCGGCTTTGCCTTCATTACCCGCAAGCCCTCCGGCAACATCCGAACCTGTACGAAACCCATGCGAATCGTGAAATAAAGCCCCGCTGCCGCCATGACAATCAGCAAGACCGGATAGTACAGAAAGCCGTCTATCGCATCCAAAACCTGCATAACCATGTTGCGAAACCCCCTATTCTGTTTTTTTGTCGCCACCCCAACTTGTGCATATTTACTAATACAGTCTAGCATGTAAGTATGTAAAGCGGAAATTTTCCGGACCGATAACAGCTATCCACGAAAGAAATATCAACTGTTGGGCATTCTGTTTTTCGGTCTTATGTTGTATAATGTTACCAAGAAAACCAATAGGAGGCAGGCTTGGACGCAAATAACATCAAATACATTGTCGCCATTGCAAAGTACGGCTCCATCAACCATGCCGCAAAGGCAATGTTCATCTCTCAGCCCCAGCTGAGTCATATTCTGAAGATTACCGAAGAGGAGTGCGGCCTCACGTTGTTCCAGCGCACGAGCCGCGGCACCAGGCTCACCCCCGAGGGCGAGGACTACCTACACCACTGTGAGATTATCCTCGCGGAGATGGCAAAACTGAACCACTATGTGACACAGACAGCCTCCGCCCAGTCGAGACTCAAGGTCAGCATGACACGCTTCTCCCATATCTCCGAGTGCTTCAACGAGGTCTGCCGCCGACATCAGGCCGACAGCTCCATCCACTACCATCTCTATGAGGCCTCCGCCTCCAATGTTCTGAACGATGTCGTAGAGGGCAAGTCGGATATCGGCATCCTCCACTTTTCGACCACCAATCAGGAGATGACCTTGCAGGGCTTTGCCGACAAGAAGCTGAGCTTCACGCCGCTCGCCACCTTCCGCCCCTATGTGTGCCTCGCCGAGAACCACCCGGTGTTGCAGGGCAAGGTGCCCGCGGCGATCGATATCCGCGAGCTCAAAGACTACGGCTTTGTGCGCTACGCGGGGCAGTACGAGGACTTCATCTATCACATCGCGAGTGACAGCGGTCTCATCGACCTGAACGAATCGCAAAAAATCATCTATGTCTGCGATCGCCAGGAGCAGATGCGCCTCATTCAGGCCACGACCTTCTATACCATAGGCATCGCCGCCTTCTCCGACCAGAGCAAACTCTACCAGGTGATTTCCGTCCCGATTCTGAAGAGTTCCGAGCACCTCGCCTTCGGCATTATCACCCGGAAGGACACCGTGCTCTCCCCGCTCGAACAGGAATTCAAAGAGGAGGTCATCCGGAAGTATCGCACACTTGCGAAGACCGGGGACTGAATTCCGACTATATTTTGCCGGGGCTCCGTTTATTTAGCGTAAACTCATAATGTTTTGCCTCGTTCACTGACAAGTTTCCTTGTTCTAACTGTTCTCGCGTGTTATACTCGCAAGAACAAAATTGTTTCAAAAAAGAAAAGAACAGACAACGCAGCGCAAATTTGCCGCGGGAAAGGACTTTTGTCATGCAGATTCATGAATCCGCCGAGGACTACCTCGAAAAAATTCTGATGCTCCGCGAGGAGAACGGACATGTGCGCTCCGTCGAAATCGCAAACGCCATGGGATACTCGAAACCGAGTATCAGCATCGCGATGAAGCATCTCCGCGAAAACGGGCTGGTGCGCATGGATGCCGAAAACTTCATCTATCTCACCGAAGAGGGCGAGGCGATTGCGAGCCGCATCTATGACCGCCACCAGACGCTGACACAGCTCTTTGTAAAACTCGGCGTTCCCTCCGACATTGCCGAGCGGGATGCCTGCAAGGTCGAACACGATCTGAGTCCCGAATCTTTTGCGGCCCTGAAGGAATGTAGCAGACGGCTTTAACCTATACCGACACGAGACGAGATTCGGCACTTTTCCGGATCTCGTCCTTTTATATTGCGCCGCAATAGCGACGCTTAAAAAGCCGATACCCTTGCGCCGAAAAGGGTTTGCTTTTTTTATGATTTCGTTTTAGCATACGCATTGAATGTCAAAAAACAGATTAAAAAGGGGTTTTGTGTATGAGTACTTCGATTCCACTGTGGCTGTGCCTCCCGTTCGCGGGCCTGTTGCTCAGCATTGCGATTGTGCCGCTTGTCGCCGGCGAGTGGTGGGAAAAGCACCGCGTCCACGCGGTCATCTTCTGGTCCCTCCTCTTCATTGTCCCGTTCACGGCAATGTACGGTCCGCTGAAGGCTTCCGAGACCGTGCTGGAAACCGTCTTTAACGACTACCTCTCCTTCATCGTGATGCTCTTCGGCCTCTTCTGCGTGGCCGGTAACATCACCTTTGAGGGCGATCTCGCCGGTTCTCCGCTCGTCAACACGCTGTTCCTGTTAATCGGAACCTTCCTGTCGAGCCTGATCGGCACCACGGGTTCCTCGATGCTCATGCTCCGTCCGATGATCAAGATTAACTCCTGGAGACGCCGGAAGCGCCACATTATGATCTTCTTCATCTTCCTGATTTCGAACATGGGCGGCTGCTTAACACCGCTCGGCGATCCGCCGCTCCTCATGGGCTTTATGCGCGGGGTGCCCTTCCTCT
>ERZ773203.320-NODE-320-length-26231-cov-4.644101_pt1 | contig 26231 bp, 40 predicted proteins | sample MGYA00580529_ERZ773203 | MGnify/ENA primary metagenome ERZ773203 (study PRJEB29015, sample SAMEA2738176) | human oral metagenome | biome: human oral; feature: human-associated habitat; material: saliva | place: China | collected 2177 ... | reverse complement strand
ATTTAAAAAACTCGCTTAAATAGCGGGTTTTTTAATGTTTTATTCAATTTTTACGGAAATTTTTACGGAAACTAAGATAATTTTCTATTGTCTATAGCTGTTTTTCTATCTTCATCACTACTTCTTGCATATCCAACAGATTGTTTATAAGAGGCATGTCCTAGGATGTCCTGGACTGTACGTGCTGAAGTATTAGATTGGATTAAATCAGTGGCCATTCTATGTCTGAGCATATACATATTAAATTTAATTCCAATTCGATTTGAGGTCCGTGAAATAAACTGACTTATAAAGGAAGTTTCAAATGGTAATCCGTCGTAATCGTAGAAAAGGTGTTCTTCCTTAATTTCATCAAACATTTTTAACAATAGTGGTTTTAAGTTATCACTAATAGGAACAGTTCTAATGCTCTGCGTTGTTTTGGTTGATATAACTTGTCTAGTCTTTGCTAACGTGCTTCCTATGGCCTTATTTATCGTGATTTCATCTGTTATGAGATTTATATCACTCCTGGTTAAAGCGAAGCATTCTGATGGCCTAATTCCTGTGAAAAACATAATCTTAAGCATATAGATGATTCGGATTCTTCTGAACCTTCCGATTGGATCGCGTACATACTTTGATGTTTCTTCTAAGTATTCAATAAATTGCTTGAAGTCTTCATCGCTGATCAGTACTTTCTTCTGCTGTTTAGCAGGTGATTTTGATTTGGGGATAGTGACTGCAACTGTCTTATCTGCAACGAGTATATCGTTCATTGCAGCTGCTTTATAAATTTGTCTCCAAAGTGATAGAACTCGCTGTGTAGCTTCTAATGAATAATTGTTGATACTCTCATTGATTGATTCTTGCACATCAATAGGTTTAATAGATGTTATTTCTCTATTTTCATATTTCTTTAAGCTATTCTTATACGTAGTTTCGTGTCTTTTCCACGTTTTAACGCTGATATTAAAGAGATTCTTAGTTTGATGATATAATTCTCCAACTGTTGGAACGTGCTTGATTAGAGTGCCTGTATTTATCTCACGCAATGCATTGTCGCGAACAATGATTGCAATTTGCATCGCATCCTTTGGAGAAACGTATTCTGCTACATTTATATTTCTACTGTAGATTTGCTTGTTCCCAGAAATATCTTTGAAGTTAATATATACTTGCAGATAGTGATTTTTCTTATTCTTTCGTTCAATAATATATTTTTCTTTTTTCACTATTTTCCTCCTTTCTGAAGTATTTTATGAAATAAAATCTCTTTTGAAATATTCTGGAAATGCAATGTGCAGCACTTCCATTAAGTGTTCTCTTTCCGTTGGCGACATTCTGTACAGCGCAGCTTCAATTTCCGCTAAATATGTTTCTATCTGTTCCATAAATTGCTCCTTTCGTGCTAAAATTGGGTATAGTAAAAGCACTTGGTTGTGTGTTTACTGCTATGCTCTGCCATTGCCGTGGTGGAGCTTTTTATTATAAGCGTGGAGGGTTTACAAAAGCATTGTCATAAATAATCAATTCGACTTCATCTCTTTTGTCTTCAAGAGAATATTTGATTGAATATTCTCTTACTAAACAATCTTTATAGCAATCTCTTATTAAATCATGATTGTCATATGTCATAATCCAGTGATTATTTAAATGATGTACGTGATTGGCCAAAGCAATATGGTCATCGTCTGAAAAGTTATTTTTATATAGAGTTGGGCCAGCTGAAACATATGGAGGGTCTAGATTAAATAAAATATTTGTTCTTCTGCCATCTAACTGTTTGAGAAATTCTATTGCATCTAAGTTTGTTACATGAATTTGATTTCTATGGTTATATATAGTCTCAATCAGCTTTAATAATGTTTCTTTATTAAATCTACAATCTATTTTGTAATTACCTGTTTGCTCAATTCCGCCAATTGGGTTAGCAGATAGGATACCTGATCTATTACATCTATTTAGGAAGAAGGTTGCGAACCCAACTTCTGCCATACTATATCTTTTTGGATGCTTATATACTTCTCGCTGTATTAAGTAGTTATTTATATCTACAGGGGTATCATTAACTAATCTTACAAACCGATAATAGCAATTTGGAGATGTAATTGATTTCCAAAATGAATATATACAAATATCAAAATCATTGATATACACTTCGTTAACTTTTTCTTGTAACAACAATGACATCCCTAACCCAAATCCGCCTGCAAAGGCTTCTGCATAAACTGGTGGATGTTCATAGTATTGATTTAGAAATGTACATATATAGTTATATAGTTTTGATTTTCCTCCAGGATAGCGTAATGGGGTATATGTTTTTTTCATTTTGAATCACCTCAATAAAAGAATATCACTTCATCTATTGTTTGGCCATACATAAAATATAATCAAAATATTAACTCTTTATATAAATTATTGGCTTGAGAAATAAATTCATCACACTTATTTCTATTTTTATCCATCCATAAATCCAGAATATTATTGTCGTCAAATAATTGCTGATGTTTTTTAAACCATTCTTTCCATTTTTCTCTATCTTTTTTATCGGATTTATCAGTATGTATAGGATGATTATTTTTTAAATAACTCAAATTAAAATTGTTATCTAAGTTTGACTCGGTAAACCATAATGGATCTGTATCCGGAATTGAAATCAACAAATTATATATTTCTGGTTCTACGGTAGTTTCGCCAGGTAGCTTTAAAATATTCTTTATTGGCTTTTGCTCTGAATCATATGCATTATTAATTTTATCATCATCAACATCACCATCTACAACAATTAAAACTTGTTTAAAATATGGTATCTTTAATTCCCGTAATTGGATTAATTCTGAACATCCAATTGAAATTGGTATGAGATTAAACTTGTTTTCATCAAGGAGTTTTTTTGCAATTTGCCTTGCTTCGTCATCTTCGCAAAAAACATCAACTTTTTTATTTATCTTTATTGCATTTTGGATTAAATTATTTTTAATTGCAGAAAAAGATGGATTCCTGCGTATTGTAATAACTTTATTTGATGTTCTGTGGAAATAACTTATTTCGATATTGTTATTAGTACCATCTATTCTATTATGCTCAGTTTTTTTACACAGTAAATCTAGTGCAAATAAACTATGAGTTGTAAAAATAATTTGTACTTTATTTTCTTTGGCTTCTTTTATCAAAATCTCAATTAGTTTTTGCTGAGCATGTGGGTGCAATGTTGCGTCAAATTCGTCAATTAGAAGAATGCCACCGTTATATGAGTGGTTATTCTCTTTTAATCTTTGGAAGGATAAAAGTGCTAATAGTATCTGCCCGACATTATCTTGGCCAGCTGAATTCGAAGAAGAATCATAGTCATCTGTAATTATGCCAACACCTTTATTGCTTCCTTTTTCTTTAAAATCAAGATTTTCAACATTATTAATTTTTACGTCTTGTAAATTTAAAATAGTTTTATAGTAATTATCAAATTTCTCTTTTTCGCTTTCACTGAGTTTTATTTTAGTGTGCTCAATTTCTTCATGGTTAGTTTCGCCAGAAGGGAAAAGTCGAGACAATCCTAAATATAAAATTGGATATTCAAGTTTTGATTCGGTTTTATCACCGTTATGTATTCTTCTTGGAATTAATCTAAATCTTTTTTTGCATAATTCATTTTCACTTTTACTATTCCTTTTTTGCCATGAACTTCTAAAGCAGATAGGATATTCTGATTGCCCTTCTACATCACTAAAATAAATAATATATCTTTCAGATTTAGAAATATCAAATTGCTCTGACCCTTCAAATAATTCCGAAAAATCCGCACGAAATTGTTTCTTTAAGATTGGTAGTGCATCCTTTTTCTTTAACTCACATGAATTACCAATTAATCCAAGAAGATTTGTTTTTCCTGTTCCGTTTAATCCGGAAATGGCAGTTATATAGTTTCCAAAGTATATTTCTTTGTCTTTTAATGCACGGAAGTCATTTATTTTTATTTTTAATAACATATAGCTCACCCTTTAATTATATTGTCCCAATTACTTTTCCAACTGTAATCATATTGTCATAGTCGGAACAATGAATATCTTGATATTGCTTATTATGCGATATTAATCGATCTTTTCCGAGTTCCTTTACAAAACTCTCGCCGTTGATGATGAATACACCGATATCACCAACACTTAATTCGGATTGCTTTTTCACTAATAATTTATCACCATCTTGATATGTCGGTTCCATTGAGTGACCTTTAACAGCGATAACTAAATCGGCATTGTTATTTAGTGGCGTATCTGGCAATGTAATTGCAGTGCAATCAAGATCATCGAATAGATACTCACCGTTACCGGCAGATGCCCCTACAGCGTAATAAGGCTTTGTGATATATGCTGGTACATCTTCTTCAAGAACTGTGTTACAACGCTCATATTCAACCTCTAATAGATTATTAACTGCCTTTTTACCGTAGCCATCTAAGCTACGGTATTTTTTTATTAAAGATTGTTCATTGGAATTAATGATGAAATCGCCTATATGTAAATCTTCCATCTCATCTTGGTATAAATAATTGGCGTCAATATTTAGGATTGCTAGGATTTTTGAAATAATGGAAATATTTGGCTCACGATATCCTTTTTCATATCCGTTAAGAGTTGATGTGGCGATTCCTAGTTTATTTGCTAATTGTTCCTGTGTCATGCCAACTGCATTACGTGCTTCTCTTATTCTATCTTGATATGACATTTTAATACCTCCTATTTAGATAGTACACATTTGTAGAGTATGTTGTAAATAAAATATTCGCAATATGCGAATATTTTTGTATTGTTGTATTGACAATTATGCGATATGAGAATAATCTATATATAGAAATTCGCGGTATGCGAAAATAGAAAGGAGTGAAAATATGCAAATCGAAAATTATAACGGAGTAGTTCCTGAAAGAATCTCTGAAATTATTACCCAAAAGGGATTAAAAATCAATGCTATTGCAAAAATGGCAAACATGAAACCTTCAGAATTATATTCTGCAATTGCGAACAGAAGAATTATAAAGCCGGATGAATTGCCACGTCTAGCAATTGCGCTTGGAGTTTCGGTTGATGATTTATTTCAAGAATCATAGTAATGAAAGGAGACAGTATGGAAAAAGAAAGTGGAGGAATCATGACATTCTTCTTAATAGGTGTATTAGTTGGATTAATCATTATTGCGCTGAAAAGAGTATTTTGATTGCAGCTTCAACAAGAAGTGTTGACGCAATGCCAAGGATAAACGAAATGATTCGATTTCTCCATAGTTCTACTCGTTCAATTAGATACAAGCGTGGTTTTTTGCCGCGATGAATGAACCATATTTTGTTATCGGCATATTTTATCTCAATGCAGTTTGCTTCTTGCAATGCAGATAATGTTTCTTTGTCTTTTGGAAGATTACAAACGGATAGCATAGTATTTCCACTTTGCTCAGCATCAAGCATCCTAGTAAGCAGTCTATACATTTTAAAACGTAATATCAAATTCTTCATAATCAATACCCATACTTATTTATTTAAATTATAGCAATAGAAAGGAGTAATTATAACAACAAAAGGAAATAAAATGGAAATTTTTTATACACAAGAAGAGCTTGCACATGTGCTTAGATGTGATTCAAGGCATATCGGTAGATTGAGACGTGCAGGGTTAATCAACTTTATTAAAGTTGGAAGAAACTATATATACAGAGAATCGGACGTTGATTCGTTCGTTGATCAATATGCTAATTGCGATTTATCAAACGAAAATAAAATCAAAGCATACATGCAAATAAAAAAAGCGCAGTCCCGACAAAGACAAAGCGCTTAAGTGATAGACCTTAACTATCACTCTCATTATATCAAATAGAAATGGAGAGTTAAACATGAAATTAAAAACAAAGTATAGAAAAAAATTAGAAACACTCGAAGAAATAGCATTGATTATGACCTTTATGTTGATTTATGCAAGAGTGTTTTTATTCTTGGTTGGAGTAGATTTATGAATGAATTAATTAGAGATAAGCTTCGTAGATTAAAAGGACTTCCTACTAAGAAAATAAGCACGGAAGGAATAACTATCCTTAATGACGATCAGGCCGAAATGGCGTTTAACTTCGAATTGGCCAAAATTGATGCATTTCAGAGCAAAGTTAAAGAAATGAGTGATCAGTATGATAAGACAAAGTTTCGATTGTAAACAATGCGTACGCTGGAATGCTGAAACGCAGAGTTGTCCACCGATTAAAGCAGGCTTCAGAGTAATTGAAACAAAGAATGATTGCTTGAACTGCAAGTTTTATCAGAAACAAGCATCATTTAATTTTGGAACAGGAGAAATAAATCATGCAAAAGAAAAAGAAACAACTGTCAATTGAACAAGAACAGTTGAGGACTGAGATGTGCATCCACGACGCAAAGATATGCGTAAATACGATGAAACGAAAACAATATTCATATGCTGAGTTATTAGTTAAACAGCGCGAAGAAAGACGTCTAACGAGGGGCATTGCGAAAATCTCATAAATATAGAAATGTGTTTGGTCGACGGCCTGCAATGCCTCGTTAGACCAATCTAGAAAGGATACAAATGGCATCAGGAATGAAAGCATTTCTGATTGAAACCAAAGAAGACAACAAAATACGTAGATTGAAGGCGCGCTTTCCCGTATTAGGTAAGTACGTATGGATCGAGTTGCTGTCAAATATTTATGGAATCGAGGGATACTACATGAAAGTAGACGAATCGATATACGAAGTTTTTGCCGACGAGATCCACGTAAAAATAGATAAATTGAAAAAAATAGTGCAGAGCTGTTTAGAACTTGAGCTTTTCGATAGATACCAATTCGAAAGAAACGAAGTTCTAACCTCTGCCTCCATACAGCGCCGTTTCATGGATTACAACCGACGGTCAAAAAAGGTTGTGATGCAGGATTGTTTTCTTTGCGACAATTTCGACAGAAATGTATACAAAAACTTAGAAATTGTATACAAAAATCAAAAAAATGTATGCGATTCCGAAACTATACAATCTAATCAGATTATATCTAATTATATTGATGATGATTATATAGAGTCGCCACTTCTGAACAAGCAATTTCTAAAAGAACAATTGGATTTTATTCGCGTGCGTGAAAATGAAGCTTTTAACAATAACGCATATGAATGTATGACACTAGAAATTTCAAAATCAATCATGCATGCAGTTGAATCTATTTCAAACGAAGCTGTGATTTTAAAGATAAATAAAATTTCAATTGGACCACTATATGAAATATGGAGAAGAGCGGCATCTATTTTAGGATTAGATGATTTTACAAAAACAGAAGTAATTAATAACAAGATTGGTTATTTAAAAACGACGATTGAAAATTATGTTCTAAAGGAGATGGAGAATGGGTGAAATAAAACAAAAAGCGCTAGCTAAGATGAATGAAGAAATGAGCCAGAAACATTCACCGGCTGTTGATGTTATACATAATTGGTTATGTGATCAGACTGATGATGGTTTATTTGAGAACATATGCCAGGATGGCAAAACAATTAAAGCTGCGTTTGAATATTGCGTTAATAATGCATCTAAGAACAAAGAAAATAATTGTGCAATGATTGCTGACTCTGTTGTATTTGGTTGGGTTGTCGATTACTTCAAATCAGACCTTCAAGAAATAAAATCAAGCGTTAAAGCGGAGGTGACTACAAGCAATGACAAGAAACCTGTAGCAAAGAAACAATCGCCTAAAATCGATGTTAAAACGAATCAGAAGAAGGCAGATTTTGAAAGGATTAATCTATTTGAATTATGAAATCTGCAGACTATTACGTTAATAAAAGGCTTCGTCCACCTAAAGCATTCTTCTCCTGGTGCTACAATCAAATTCCAACAATCGTTTTTTCAAATAAAAAGAATACAATTTCATCGAATCGAACAGGATGCAAGATTATCAATAAGAAATTGACAAGAAATACAAAGACAACATTTTATGATTGCTACAAATGTTTCATGATCATCCTTTGTACATCAAAACGTATAGAGATACAGTCATACGGATTCTATTCTAGATATGATAACGGCTTTCAAAATATTGAATATGAACTTGTTAATTTTGAATTGTTAGAAAACGATAAGCATATTGAGTGTAGCCAGAATTATTACTTGAAAGGACATTACCAATTTGGATTGTGTAGACAGTATTCGATAGCTGGGCCATATACAGGCATAATTGCATTTGAAAACAATATTGATGAACGATTAAAAACAATCTCTGAATTGAAGTATATCGATTGGATTGCTCCGATCAATATTTGGAATCTGCGCAAGTTTTATAAATATAGACGTGAAATAGAATTTCTGCAGAAAATTAATGCTCGCAAATTGACTCACGAATTAATGTATTCATCATATCTATGTGATATGCGAATTATGAATGAGAAATGGTTAAGGCAACACAAGCATTTGATAAAAAATTCAAACATAGGATTTGAAGAAATAATTTTGGAAGAAAAAATCAGAGGGAGAAATGGCAAAGTTATTCCAGGTATTGAGAGCAAAATATCTCATGTTAATTTCGATAAGATTCCTAGGTGTGTTGGAATTGTGCACTTTCAAAACTGGGTAATGAAAATAAATTTTGATTTTAAACTTTATATTGATTATTTAAAGCTCATGGAAGTATGCCACGTTCAGATTAATGAAAGTAACGCGTGTCCGAAGAACTTATTCAAAGCGCATCAAGATATGGTTGATTTGTTCAATGCACTTGAAAAAGAAAGAAACGAAGAAGAGAAAAGAAAGAGAGATGAAGAAACTAGAAAGAAGTTTGAAAAATTAACAAAAATTAGAAAGCGTATGGAAATGAAGATTAATGGATATGTATTTATTTTACCTAAGAAAGCTAGTGAGTTAGTTGAAGAAGGAATATCACTTCATCATTGCGTAGGTACTTATGTAGAAAAACATACAGAAGGTAAAACAACAATCATCTTCATTAGAAAAGCGGATGAAAAGGATAAACCGCTATATACGATGGAATTTGGTGGAAAAGATATAGTGCAAATTCGAGCGAAATATAATGAGAATCCACCAGAAAAGATATTTTCTATAGCTGAAATCTGGAAAGAAAAAGTAATGCATGGAAGGAGGGCATAACAATGAAGCATAATTTTGAGATACTGGTCAATCAATTACAAACTGCATTTGATTGTGTGTATAAGAGTTTATGCAATGAGTCTATCAAAGATGTTAATGAAGAAATCCACATAATCAAAAAAGGACGGAGAATAACAGCCGCTTACTTCATTGATGGAAAATGTGTGAGACATGGTAATGCTAAGTGTTCTAATGAAGATACATTTAAGTTTGAATATGGCTCAAAGTTAGCGTTTAAGAGAATGTGGGGTGATCCAGATGCCTAGAATCTATAAGCGATTTAAACCTCATGGAAGTACATATGTACGTAAAACAGCATATAAGCATGGACGTGAAGTTGTTAAACCGATTGATGTCGATGATTTTGAAGAGATGGTTCGTATTTGTTTGATTCACAGAGATGAATATAAGCCTACTTCTAAACAGTATTTCAAGTGGTATAGAAATTACATCATACTCATCATTGGGGTTAATACAGGATGCCGAATTAATACAATATTGGAATCTACACCGCGTGACTTCGCTGGTGGCAGAGTTACCGTCACTGAACATAAAACTGGTAAGCGACAGCAATATAAATTATCTGATGATATCTACAAAGTTCTTAAAAAGTACATCGATACATATAACTTCACCATGAATGAATTTATGTTTCCGAAGGATAGAGTGAACCGTGATGCGATTGATAGAAGTACTGCATGGAGATTTATTAAGAAGCTAGCAGATGAAGCAAAGATAGAATATCCAATTGCCTGTCACTCACTTAGAAAATCATACGGTAGATGGATATGGGATCAAACACATGATCTTCTCCTGGTGCAGCAATTACTACAACATTCATCTGCAGAAGAAACACAACGATATATATGCTTAGAACCACATGACGTAGAAAAGGTAAGAGGTGAAATCAACCACTTACCAAATTATGATTAGGAGGATATTTATGATAGGAACTGGATTAAAAGAACGTGGTCGATACAATACAGAAGATTGTAGAAGAGTAGATCACATTACTATTGAACAAGTAATCGTAGTACATGTTCTAAGGGGAAAAGGAACAGAAGACGATTTGGCTCGTCCAGTAAAGAAATACTTCAATTCAGAAGGAGAATTTCTTTTCGAATATGATCCTTGTTATGAAGGCGAGTCTATTACAATGCCTTTGCTTTCTTCTCATCAGAAATAGCATTAACTTCATTATATAGAATTTCTGCATCATGACGATTGATATACCATTCCTTAATTAGATGCTCAATTAGTTTAAGTAGCTTCTCGGCTTCTCCAGAATCAATATCGACAATGAAATTGATATCTGACTCCATATGAGCACCAATATTACCTATAGTACGTATTCCGTCAATTGCTTTCCAAAGTGATGGTGAAATTCGAGATTTCAATGAAGTTATTTCAGCATTCAGATTCTTTTCTCTAATGCCCCAAAAGTCATGTATCATTCCTTGCAAACATCTTCGTGATAGCGTTGCTGAGGCTTTAGGACTTAAAGAAACTATAGAATAAGCTTCTTCATAATCTTTACGAATCTGCTCTGGTATATATTTTGGGAAATGTTTGGCGATACTTGATGGATAAATTAATTTTTGGAACGGAACAAATGAAGAACCTACAGAAATAACATTTACTACATAGTTACCACAATCTGGACATTTTAAAAACTGAATTTTTACTAAAGAACGTTTATCTTCAGAATTTATTTGTCGAAATTCTGTTAAACCGATAAATGAAATTGAATGTTCTGAAAAACATGCATTGGATTTTGCAGGTATCGCAACACCACAATTAGGGCATTGAAATGATGATAATTTTAAGAAATCTGTCATAGTTAACCTCTTGAATGCAACTATCAAAATTATGTTGCGTTAATTAAATGATACGTCACAGATAAATATTAGTAAATATGCATAAATAAAGCATTATTTGATTTTTTAACAAAGAAATAAAAAACGCAACATAAGTATGATTCTGTTGCGTACTTAAAAAGAAAAAGGAGATAAAAAATGAATTCAATACAAGTTCAAAATCGTACTATAATTTACGTCAATCCTAATCTACAAAAAATCTACATTAGAGATAACGAAAGTAATAAAAAGTATGAAGTTAGGGCAATCATAGATAACAATGATTGCTTGTTCGGAACATATACAACAATGAAACAATCATTAGAAGTTCTTGAGTCAGTTGTCAGAGGCAGCGTAGATGTGTTTAGAATTAACTGCTTTGGTGAACATGAGTTCAACGAATTAATTTATAAAGTTCCAGAAGATGAAGGAGACTATAAATGATGATTGCAATTCTTGCATTTGGATGCGGCATGTTCTTCGGAGTTTTTATGATGGTGGCAGTTCGTATAGCAGGTGTTGATGATGACGATAGATAAAAAACAGATTGAACTAGCTTTGCTGTATAGGAAAAGAAATGATTTAGAAAAAGAAATCGCAAGAGTTAAGGATAAACACAAAAGAAATGAATATGCAGAAGTGAATACTTATCAACTATTTGTGTTAGAAGATCGCTTACGTTGGATAGAGAAGAAAATAAGTAGAAGGGTGAAGCATGATTAATAATGAAAAGATTAAGTACATTGACGGAAAGTTGAAGGGTATAAAGTTTTCTGCAAATAGAGTAGTAGATATTTGGGACAGACTCGAAGAAATTAATGCTGAACTCAATGGAGCGATAAAATCACCGACAATTAGGTCGGAGGATGAAGCAAAGTATCAAAGAGGGACACATATTTACAGATGTAATCTTATTGAATTGATGAATGAGGAAGAACAACTCTCTAAGCAATATCAGATGTACGAAACAGAATTAAATGACATACAATTTTTTCTTAGAAAATTATCCGATAAAGAAATAGAAATCTTGTATCAGCGATATGAATGTGGAAGGTCATTTGAAACGATAGGATATATTCTTGGATATGATCATTCGGTTGTTCAGAGAAAAATAAAAAATATATTACGCAAATACTAACTTTGCACAATTGTGCTTTAAAAAATGTGTTACTATGCGCGTAGGTGGAAAAGGGCACACATTATTGGGAATGTGTGCTTTTTGTATGGGAAGCCATTAGGTGAATATTTAACTTGACATGAAGTTTTCATTATCAATCCTCCTTTCTCTATATCAAATTAATGACTTCCCTTTCGCCTGCACCGAGGAAATGTATGGCGAAAGAATTTAGTAAAGCTTTTTATAAATCAAGAACATGGCAGAAAGTACGACAGTTTATTTGGAAAAGAGACAATGGCCTATGCCAAGACTGTTTGAAAAAAGGTTTGATAACACCAGGTAAAGAAGTGCATCACGTTGTAGAACTAACTGAAGACAACATTATGGATGCATCAATTTCACTTGGGGAAGATAACCTAATAACATTATGCAAGAATTGCCATGAAGCTAGGCACAATGCGTCTGTTAGATCTAGACGATACAGTGTCAAAGCTGACGGCTCTGTTGAAACACTCCCCCCTATGATGTGCAGAAATAGAGGGGTATGAAGACCGAGGAGATGACTCTAAAATTTGGCTCTCACATGTGTATAACCCCCTCCTAATTTAGATTAATTGGGAAAGAAAGGAGATAAAATGGCAAAGAAAAAAGAGATGACTGAGAAGTCAGAAATAAATCGATTAAATAAGATTTATAAATCTCTTCCAAAAAATCAATTCGCAGTTGTTCAGGGATTAATTGTTGAAGCTGCAAGATTGCGTATTCGACTTGAAGAGCTTTGGAAGGATATTCAAGAAAATGGCGAAACAGAGCCATTTTGTCAGGGGAAAGATGCAGTTCCGTATGAGCGAGAAAGGCCAGCTTCACGGACATATACGGCAACTAATAAAAGTTATCAAGCCATAATCAAACAGTTAAATGATTTGTGTCCTCCTGACCAAAATAAGAATGAATTAGACGAGTTTATCAAGGCTGCAAATGAATAACTTTATCTTAGAATATTGGCAGGGGATATGTGATGGAAGTATCCTCGTTGGGACTTGGATTCGACTGCTTTATAAACTGATTGTTGAAAGAATTGAAGATGGAACATACGTTTTTAGCCAGAAAAAAGCGAACAATGCGATACGTTTTATCGAAAAATTCTGTCGACATAACAAAGGCAAACTAGCCCCAGGATTTCTTAAATTAGATTTATGGCAGAAGGCATTTATTTCTGTTCTATATGGAATTTTAGATAAAGATGGATATCGACAGTTTCGTGAAATTATTTTAGTTATCGGAAGAAAGCAGGGTAAGACATTACTTGCGGCAGCAATCATTGCATATGAAGCATATGCTGATGGAGAGTTCGGAAGTGAAATCTATTGCGTTGCTCCAAAGTTAGATCAAAGCGATTTGGTTTATTCTGCTTTTAAATTTACGGTTGATAAAACTCCTGTTTTTAGCAATATGACTTATCCGAGAAAATCGGACCTATATATAGAACGCTCCAACACATCTATTAAAAAGATTGCATTTAATGAGAAAAAAGCAGATGGATATAATCCGATGCTAACGGTAATGGATGAAATGTCGTCTTGGCCAGCTAATAGAGGTTCTAAACAGTACGAAGTTATGGTATCTGGTACAGGTTCACGAAACGAACCGATTACGCTATCGATTTCAAGCTCTGGATATGTCAATGATGGACCATATGATGAGTTAATCAAACGTGGTACGAGTTTCCTTCTTGGAAATTCGCGTGAAAAGAGATTGCTTCCAGTTTTGTACATGATTGATGACATTGACAAGTGGAATGATATTAACGAACTTCGTAAGAGCCTTCCTGGTCTTGGTGTTTCTGTGTCTGTGCAATTTATCTTAGATCAAATTGATGTTGCCATGGAATCACTGACAAAGAAGGCAGAGTTTATAACTAAATACTGCAACATCAAACAAAACTCATCGCAGGCTTGGTTATCAACAGAAACGATTGATAAAACGATATGTGAAGAATTGAAACTAGAAGATTTTAGGGGATGTTATTGTGTTGGTGGAATCGACTTGTCACAGACCACTGACTTGACAGCATGTAATATTGTTATAGAGAAAAAAGGAAAACTTTATGTATTCTCTAAATTCTTCCTACCTTCAGAAAAGATTGATGAAGCAAGTGCAAGAGATGGATTGCCGTATAGGACATACATTCAGCGTGGATTACTTTCAGAATCTGGCCAAAACTTCATAGATTATGCCGATTGCTTTAATTGGTTTAAAAAATTAATTGAAGAGTATCAGATTTACCCGCTTAAAGTTGGATATGATAGATATTCGTCACAATATTTAGTTAACGAAATGAAGCAATATGGCTTCCATATGGATGATGTATTTCAGGGAGAGAATTTAACACCCGTCATTAGAGAAGTTGAGGGATTAATGAAGGATGGCACTATCAAGATAGGAAACAACGATTTATTAAAGATACATTTTCTTGATTCGGCAATTAAGGCTAATACTGAAACAAATAGAGTTAAATTAATTAAATTAGAGCAGCGTGCACATATTGATGGAATGGCTGCTTTTTTAGATGCAATGTGTGTGCGTCAGAAATGGAATGAGGAAATTGGCGTGCAGCTTAAAAATGAATAGGAGGACTAATGGGACTATTTGATATTTTATTTCCGAAGATAAAACAGAAGATTAGAGCTGACAATTATTTTCAAACTTTGTCAGCATATACTCCTACGTTTAGAACGTGGAATGGAGAACTCTATGAGTCTGAATTGGTTAGAACTGCCATTGATGCACGTTCAAGACATATTGCAAAATTAAAACCAATTTTCTATGGCTCTGCGCAAAGTAAATTGGTAACAAGACTAAAACAAAATCCAAATTCAATGCAGACGTGGTATCAATTTATCTATCGTCTAAATACAATTTTAGACATGCAAAACACGGCTTTTATTGTTCCGGAATATGATAAAAACATGCAAAGAATTGGTATGATTACATTCTTACCAGAGCGCTATGAACTTGTTGTTGCAAATAAAGTTCCGTGGATTCGTTTTATTTTTGCAAATGGACAAGCAGCTGCAGAAGAACTTTCAAATATTGGGATTTTGACAAAATTCCAATATAAGAACGATTATTTCGGAGAATCGAACACAGCACTTAATGCAACAATGAGCCTGATTAATATTCAAAATCAAGGTATTGAAGAGGCTGTTAAAAATGCCAGCACATATCGTTTTATGGCGAATGTTACTAACTTCACTAAAACAGAAGATTTAGCTAAAGAACGTAAGCGATTTACAGAAGAAAATCTATCTGGTGATGGTGGTGGGTTACTACTATTTCCTAACACGTATAGTAACGTTAAGCAGATTACGCCAAATGTATACAATTCAAGTTCTGCTGAACGAGAATTAATTCAGAAGAATGTAACGTTCTACTACGGAGTTAATGAAAAAATATTAAATAATTCAGCAACAGGCGATGAATTAGATGCTTTTTTTAATGGTGCTATTGAACCGATGGCAATCCAACTGTCAGAAGTAATAACTAAATGGATGTATACACCATTTGAACAATCGAATGGTTCTTATTTTGCGGCTGTAGCTAATCGACTTCAATACATGTCAATTGGTGCAAAAGTTTCGATGGCAAAAGAACTTGGTGATCGCGGTGCAATTATGATTGATGAAATAAGAGAACTATTTAATTGGGCGCCGTTGCCAGATGGCGCAGGACAACAAGCTCCGATTCGAGGTGAATATTATTTTTCGAATGAAGAAACCAAGAAAGGTGAAGGAAATGAGTAAAACAATTTTAGATAAGATTAGCGAAGGAAGACAAATCCGACGCAACGACATGAGTCCTGAATTTAGAACTGTTGATGGTGAAAATGAAAAACTAATTGTTGAAGGACATGCATGCACATTTAACGAACCATATATTTTATATAAGGACTCTGACTATGAAGTATGGGAACAAATTGATAGAAATGCATTTGCAGAATGTGATATGTCAGATGTAATTATGCAATTCGATCATGCTGGTAGAGTGTTTGCACGTACAAGAAACAATACGTTAGAAGTTGGTCCAGATAATATCGGACTTTTTATCAGGGCTGATTTAAATAAATCATCTGGTGGACCAGACTTGTACGCAGATGTAAAGAACGGCGTAATTGATAGAATGTCTATCGCATTTACTGTAATGGAAGATAAGCGAGAGGTTACAGAAGATCGCGAGAGTGGAATAACTAAGGTTCTACGTACTATCACAAAAATTGGGAAACTGTACGATGTTTCAGCAGTATCAATCCCAGCGAATGATGGTACTGATATTTCGGCACGAAATTTTGGCGACGGAGTGATTGCGGAAATTAAAGCGGAGAGACTTAAAGTGCAAGAAAAAGAACGAAGAAAAGCAAGATTAAAGTTGAAACTGAAAATGTCAGAAATGGAGGGCAAATAAATGGATATCAACGAAATGAATTTTGATGAAATTGAAAAGAGAATGTCAGAAATCAAAGCAGAACTAGAAAATGAAAACGCAGATATTGATGCTTTGGATTCAGAGGTTACTCAATTGGAAGAAAGAAAAAACGTATTAAAAAAATCAATTGAACAGCGTAAAGCATTAATTCAAAAAGTTGCAAATGGAGAGGGTGTAATCGTGGAAAATAGAACAACAGAAACAAACTTAAATGAAGTTGAAAAGCGTGCTAATGAATTTGCCGAAACAGGTCGTATGGAAAAGCGTGCTATTTTAAGCACTGGAAAGATTGCAAAGCCAGCAGCAGCTGGGGGAGTTAATGGATTAGCTGCAGTTGCATCTGATATTGTTGACGATGTTAATGCAATCGAATTAACAGGAAATGGAACATGGGAAGTAGGATATCAAAAGACAAATGCTGCAGCAGCAGATGTTGTGGATGGTTCAGATGTAGCCGGTACTGCTGCTACATTTGATACAGTTAAGATTGCACCAGCTGAATGGGCTGTATTTGATACTGTTTCTAAGCAAGTTAAGAAAATGACACCACTTAACTATATGGGCGCAGTTGAAACAGCTGCATTATCTGCATTACGTGCAAAGGGTTCTGATAAGATTGTTGCTGCAATTAAGGCATCTGCATTAACAGAGAAGCGTACTGCAGTAGCTTTAGATCAAGATTATCTACGTAATCTAGTTTTAGGATTCCGTGCAGTAAAAAATAAGGGTTCAGTTTGCTTATACATCGCACAGGAAGACTTAGCTACACTTGGTAAGGTCCGCGGAACAACAGACAAGAAGGCTGTATATGAAATTTCGTTTGACGCAGATACAACTACTTCTGGAACAATTAAAGAAGGTGGTACAATTACACGCTTCCGTATCCTTGATCAGTTAACTAAGGGAACACAATTGTTTGGCCAGCCAATGACAATTGATATGCCTATGTGGGATAACTATGAAATTAGCACTGATGAAGGTGGCGAATTCTTCAAGAAGAATGTCATTGGTGTACGTGGATTGCAGACTGCTAACGCTGACTTAGTTGTGTTCCATGGAATGCAATTAATTACACAAGCGTAATAAAATTGAGGAGCGGTTTTACCGCTCCTTTTCATTTGTAAAAGGAGCGAGAAATGAACTTAGATAAAATTAAACTGAGCCTTAGAATTACCACAGATGCATTTGATGAAGAATTGATAATGCTTGCCAATGCAGCTAAGTTGGATTTGAAAGTTGCGGGAATTAATCCTAGTGTTCTGGAATCAGAATCACTATCACCTCTTGTTGAACATGCAATCATTACGTATGTACGTCTTAATTTTGGTCAACCAAATGATTACGAACGATTAAAAAACTCATATGATGAGCAGAAAATGCAGTTAGGAATGTCATCTGAATTCACTTCGTTTGAGGTAAAACATGGATAAGTCAGAAGTTCTCTATTTAATTACATTGTCACATAAGAAAAATGCAAATGGTGTATTTATTTCGACTGAGACGAAAAGGAGAGTTTTCTGTTCTGCAGATTCAGTTTCGCAAACTGAGTTCTTTTCTGCTGGATTAAACGGCTTGAAAGCTCAACGAAAGTTTACGCTTTTTCGCTTTGACTACAACGACGAAGAAGTTATTGAGTTTAAGGGAAAACGATATACCGTATATAGAACATATGAGAAAGATGATGACATTGAACTCTATACAGAATTGAGAAAAGGCAATGAGTAAGAATATATTGCCTGGAGATTTTTCGTCGGAAATCAATTCAATTCTTGCTGAATATGGGGATCATGCTAGCAAGTGCTTAGTTGAAGTTATTCCGGATGTTGCAAAAAATGCTACAAAGCAATTGAAAGCTACAAATGTGTATAAGAGAAAGACGGGCAGGTATAACAAAGGATGGACTGCTTCTACTGATGTTAGCCGTACAGAAGTCAAGTCTGTAGTGCATAATAGAACGGATTATCAGTTATCACACTTGCTTGAATTCGGACATGCCAAAGCAAACGGAGGTAGGACAAAAGCATTTCCACATATTGCACAGGTAAATGATTGGGTTCAAGAGGAGTTAGTGAAGAGGATAAAAGAAAGGGTTAACGTATGACGTATGACGAGATTGCTAAAATATTAAATAGCATATATGGTGCTGAAAAATGTGCTTATTATCAATGGCCAGAAAAAGAAGCACCAGAGTTACCATACTTACTTTTCTACTATCCAACCACAAATGATGAGTATGCCGATAATAAAAATCACGTACGCATTTCAGAATTGAATGTAGAACTATATACAAGAACTAAGGATTTTGAAGCAGAATTAACTGTTGAAAAAGTTTTAGATGAACATAAAATTCCGTATAGAAAATCAGAACAGTTTATTAAACAAGAAAATATGTATGAAGTACTTTATGAAAGCGAGGTAGTAATCAATGGGTAAAATTAAATATGGCGTTAGTAATGTGCATATTGCTGTCGCAAATGATGATGGGAATGGCACTTTAACGTATGAAACACCAATTAGATTGCCTGGTGCTGTGTCTCTAAACATGGATGCAGAGGGCGACACAACTGAAGAGTATGCAGATAACGTAACATGGTATAACGAAGATACTAACAATGGATATTCAGGAACACTTGAATTAGAAACATTGCCAGAAGAGTTTGAAGAAAAAGTATTCGGTAGAAAAAAGGGAACTAAAGGTGGATTGCTCGAAACAGATAAGGATCAGATTAAAGAAGTAGCTCTACTTTGGCAATTTGAAATTGGTGGAGATAGCACTGTTAATGGAAAACGTGGAGTTCTATATCGTGTGAAATTCTCACGTAATAGTGACTCTGGTGCAACGAAAGAAAAAACAATCAAGACTGATCATGTACAGTTGAAATTTAAAGCAATGCCAAGAATTAGTGATGGACATGTTAAGTTTTCTGCAGTTTCCAAAGATGAAGTATACAAGAAGTGGTTTGAAAAGGTTCAAGAGCATAACGCTGCTGAATAGATCAATCATATTCAAATTAAAGCCAATCATTTATAAATGTTTGGCTTTTGTGTGTATATGATAAAAGGAGAATAAGAATGAAAAAAACACTAATTATTGATGGAAAAGAAGTTAGTTTTAAAGCGACTGCATCGACAACGATTAGATATCGAAAGAAGTTTGGTTGCGATTTAATTAAAGACCTAAATAAATTAAAAGATATTAATGCGAACGAGATTTCATCGGAAGTTTTAGAAACTTTTGCAAAATTTGCATATATTATGGCAAAACAAGCAGATGAAACAATCCCTGAAGACATGTGGGATTGGCTAGATGGGTTTGAAGTGTTCTCTTACGAAGAGGTTTATACAGAAATAATGGACCTATGGTCTAAGTCTTTAGGTACAATAGTTGAAATAAAAAAAGCATAAGCCATACCGATAGACCTATTAGTACGGCTGTTTTTATGCTTCGCTGTAAAGAACTTGGGCTTTCGCTCAATGAGCTAGATGATTTAGATGCAGGAATGGTATATGACATGCTTGCAGAGAAAATTAATGATGATTGCGAATGGAATGCTCTTGCGACTGAAAGCGATGTGGATAGATTCTAGGAGGTTGGTATGGCAGACAAAATTAGAGGGATAACAATTGAAATTGGTGGAAATACCACTAAATTATCAGAATCGCTGAAGCAAGCAAACTCTACAATTGCGGATACGCAGAAGCAATTGAAGGATGTAAATAGACTGCTTAAATTAGATCCTGGCAATGTTAATTTATTAAAGCAAAAACATGAGTTATTAGGAAAATCGATTGATGCGACAAATACTAAATTAGAAGAAACAAAAAAAGTGTATGCACAATTGAAAGCTGAAGGTGATACAAGTAAAAACAGAGAACAAATGCAGGCGCTAGAAAGAGAAATCTTTTCGACGACTGAAGAATTAAAAAAGTTGAACCAGCAATATGGAAATGCTTTAACACCTACGTTGCAGTCTGTTTCTGCTAATACAGGAAAACTTTCTGAGCAAACGCGAGGAATGTCTGCAGCTGCGGCTGCTGGTGCTGCTGGATTGATTGGTCTAGCTGTATCTGCTGGAATGACTGCAGATGATTTAAATACTATTGCGAAGCAGACAGGGTTTAGCACAGAAGAACTTCAAAAAATGAAGTATGCAAGTGAACTGATTGATGTCAGTATGGAAACCATGTCAGGTTCTGTTAAAAAACTTACATCAAACATGGCTAATGGAAATGATGCATTTGATAAGTTGGGTGTTTCCGTAAAAAACCAAGATGGAACACTAAGAAATGCAACAGATGTTTGGTTTGATGTCATAGATGCTTTATCCAAAATTGAAAATGGAACTGAACGTGATGCATTATCTATGCAACTCTTTGGGAAATCTGCAATGGATATGGCAGGAGTTATTGATGATGGTGGAGCTGCATTAAAGCAATTGGGAGATGAAGCACAGTCAGCGGGCTTAATTTTATCTCAGGATGCATTAGACTCTGCTAATAAATTCAATGATGGATTAGATACTTTAAAAGCAAAAGCACAATCCTCGTTTTTGAAAATTGGCGCAACACTAGCAGAGAAACTTCTTCCAAAATTAGAAAAATTAATAGACTTTGTTACTAATATTATTGAATGGTTTGCTAACCTTGACGGAGGGACGCAAACTTTTATTTTGACTATACTTGCGTTAATTGCTGCGATTTCTCCAGTTTTAGGTATTATAAGTACAATGACCGGACTTGCGGCAGCGTTGAATGTTGCAATGCTTCCGATGATTGCAACGATTGGTGGAATTGTTTTAGCAGTCGCAGCTGTTGTCGCAATAGGAATCGCACTTTATAAGAATTGGGATACGATTAAAGAGAAAGCTGGGGAAGTGTGGACCGCAATATGCGATTTTGCAGTCAATGCTTGGAATGGTCTAGTTGCTACTTGGAATGGCATTGGTGATTTTTTTGGTGGTATTTGGGATGGTGTAAAGAAAAAAGCATCAGATTTATGGGATGGTGTAACTTCTATTTTTACAGGGGCGATTGATTTTATTAAAGGATTATTCAACTTTGAGTTTAAATGGCCGCACATTCCATTGCCGCATTTTAATATCACTGGCTCAATTAATCCGCTGGATTGGTTGAAAGACGGAATGCCTAGTATTGGCGTTGAATGGTATGCAAAAGCGATGAATCGGCCATACACATTCACAGAACCAACAGTTATTGGTGTAGGTGAAGCTGGTTCAGAAACTGTTGTTGGTACGGATTGGCTGAAAAAACATACTGGTGGCAACATTACTGTAAATGTATATGCAGCTCCTGGTATGGACGAAGATGCACTCGTTAATAAAATGATGCGACAAATCAATCGTGAACTTGGGAGGGCAATCTAATTGTGACAATCAGAAGATTTAAAATTCATTTATCGTCGGCAATATATAACTTAACAGACGGTTTAAATCGTGCATTCTTTTTTGAATCGCCTTCTGGATTGGGATTATCAACAGAATATGCATATGAGCAATTGGGAAATGCATATGTACGTGTTGGGGATACAATTCCTCAAAGGACTGTTTCTGGAACACTAGTTGTAAGAGGTAAGAATAGGGAAGAGATTTATAGTAACTTTCGAAATTTTGTACATGCATTATCAAAAGATAACTACTCTTGCAAATTAGAGTATATATTGCCAAATGGAAGTAGATACATGATGGATGCGGATGTTGTGCAAATAGAAAAAACAGAAATAGAGCACAATGATAATGCATTGAAATGTGCTATGGCGCTAGTTTCAAAATCCAAATGGTATGATAATGAATATCAATACATTGATGGAAGAAACGATATTTCTAGTGGAAAAATATACGGATTTAATTATGATTATGCGTATACAGAAAGTTTAATTGGAACATTTAATGTGCATAATGATTCGGCCGATAATGTGCCAACAATTTTAACGATCTATGGGCCTTGTTTAAATCCGAGGTGGACAATTATTTGCAATGAAAAAGAAGTTTTGCATGGTCAATGCAATGTTAAACTATCAACAGACGACGAATTAATTGTTAATTCAATAGATGGACAGACTGAGATTGCACATCTTATAGGTCAAACATCAGAAAGGAAAAATGTATATCAAAGCTGTAATTTTGATATGCAGAATTTTGTAAAATTACCATTAGGTGAGTGCAGAATTTTAGTAACAAATGAATCTGGTGATATGGTAAAGAGCGCAATTGTTATTCGGAGGGAATTCAATGCCGTTTAATTTAATATATTTTTCCCCAACCATTGAATATATTGGTCGTTCTGAAGCGTTTAGTTGTGTTCCTGCTATCGATTATATTTCTATGGTAAAGGTTACAATTAAAGTCCCAAAGACTGATTTCATTGTTGAAAAAGGAATGCTAGTGCGTGTTAGTAATGAAACAGGCCTTATATATGAAGGCGTAATTTCTGATATATCCTCTAGTAAAGAAGCATTTATTGAGTTAGATTGCTTACCTTTAGATAGTCTATTAGACGTAAGTATATACACTTTAAAATTAAATGAAGGAAATCGATACTTATTTAATTGGATCAGAGAAGGATTAAGTATTATAAGCGTGGAAGGAAAGTCTCCACGCTTTTATTTCCCTGATAATAAAGGAATCGATGCATTTAATGAAATCCAAGCACATTTAGGTGAAGAACATATCACTAATATTAGAGATGTATTAGTTTCACTTCTACGAAATAAAGGGTACAGAATTGATTTATCAATAGATTGGGAAAATAAACGTATTAAATGTATAGGGGTTCAGAACGATAATTCAAAAGCATATCGCTTTGATTTATCGTTAAATGACTTGATAGACTATACGATTGATTCTGGATCTAGTGAGAAGAGTGCGAATGTCTGCGTATGCATAGATAAAATTAAAGCCGAGCAAAATCAATTTGTACATAAGAAATTCTACTTTATTCCAACATCTGATGGAATGTCCGGAACAATTGAAGAATCTTCAATTGGCATCTCGGAACCGATTGTTACATCTACGCAGATGATTGATTATAAGCAAGAGAACGGAGAAACATTTGACAATATTGCACTATCTGTTGCAACAGAAACCCTATACAAAAATTTATATGATGAAGAAACATCGATTAGATTTTATAAAAGGTCTAAAGTTCTTTTGCCATTTGAAATAGGCAAACTTTACGAAATATTTAATAATGGTAAGTCACATTTTTCTATCTGTACTGGATATGAAAATCAAAATGACAGTGTGCAAACAGTTAAATTTGGATATGCAAGAAAAACGCTAACAAGCATTATTAGAAATATCAGGAGGGAAAAGTAATGAGCAAAGTTATCCGAGCTACTGGAACGAATGTAACTGCATCTGATGATGCGTACATTATTAATAAGCTATTTGAGGATGGATTATTTTCAATCCCTAATTTAACCATTAGTGGAAACAAATTACATATAACATCATTTAGAGGTATTGTTGCTGGGCGCGACTTTCAAGTTGACGAGCAAGATGTTAATGCATCAATGGGTACAGGTAGAAATGCCGCACAATTCAAAATATTCGTAGATATCAATCTAGGGAACACAGAAAAAATTAAGATTATTACTTCGTCATCAACACCTTCTGGAGCAAATAATACTGATATTCTTGGAAGTACACATTTTGCTCTCGAGATAGGTTCATATTTTGCAACTAACATCTCTATTACAAATGCTAGAATTACGGCTAAAACAGCAAAGAATATCGTCACAAATGGTGACTTGGAAGTTCCAGGGAAAGTTATTGCAAAAGGAGGTCTAACTATTGGCGGTAACGATACATTTATTGTCCGCAGATTTACTGGACCAAGACAAACAGTGAATTATAACTTGTCGAATTTAACTGTTGTTAATATTAATGTTCCTGCTGGATATAGTATGGTAGCGCCAATTAGTGCAACAACAACTGGATGCCTGTGTTCTATTAATAGTTGGAATGAAAATTCAGTAACTATTTACACGTGCAATATGTGGAATGATGGGTACGTATTGCCTGCAGGTGAAATCAGAGTGGAAGTACTATTTGTTAGAAAGGGGTAAAGATGATTATCGACAACAAGAAATTCACGGAAGTCCAAAGTAATAATAAAAGCGTTGTTACTTTCAACAGAACAATTTTTGAAAATCTGAAACCTCTAATTGACTCATTCGAAGTTGGGGTTATTCACGATATTTCTTTTGATGGTGATAGCACTATTTATAAAATGTATACTAATCCATTAACGTTTTCCAAATCGGGTACAGGATATACTTTATCTTTTGTTCTGTCAGATGTGCCTGAGAAAGATATTGAGGCTAATCACTTCAAAGATGTGAAACCTTTTGTTAATGACGTGCTACAAACTGCTAGTGTGGAAATGGTCAAGAAGTACAAAGCGTTTTTGGATGATTGGAGTTCAAATACAAACTATAAGAAGAGCCGACGTATTGTTTTTAATGGTATTCCATATTCTATTGTTTCTGATCATACGTCAAAAGATGGTGATACTCCTGATAAAACTCCTTTACTGTATGAAGATATGACAAAGGAAAAAGAAGTTAAATCATGGGATGAAAAGGCCATTTATAACAAAGGTGATATGGTAATAACAAGAGGTATCGTGTTTGTTTCGAAAATCAATAAAAATGTAGGAAATGAACCAGGCTTTGGAACAGCTTGGGACTACTATAAAAATTAAATATTGCTTTAAAGGTGGCTAATTTAGCCGCCTTTTTAGATGGAAAGGGATAAAAGACTATGAAATTATTTATTATTTGCGGACATGGAGCAGGAGATCCCGGAGCGTGTGCATACGGTTATTCAGAAGCAGAACGGGTAAGAGCGTTGGGACTTAGAATTAAAGCGCTAGGTGGTGATAGCGTAATTCTTGGTGATATTAATCGAGATTTTTACGCAGATAATGGAATCAGTTATTTGGATCTGACACCAGATACAGAAATACTTGAATTGCACATGGATGGCGCATCCCCTACAGCGCGTGGTGGTCATGTAATTGTTCTTGATGGAATAGGAACAGATGCATATGATAATGCATTGGCTACATTTATTTCTAATGTTTTACCAGGAAGAGCATACCCGCTGCAATTTAGAACAGACTTAGCTAATCCGAATAGAGCGAGAGCTAGAGGATTTAGCTATAGATTAATGGAGTGTGGATTCATCACATCAGAAGAAGATTTATCAATATTTAATGCAAATATTGATACAATCGCACGTGGTGTATTAGCATGTTTCGGTATCGCGCCTACTCTATCCACTGTCGGCTGGAATGAAGATGCTAAAGGTTGGTGGTTCCAAAATGCCGACGGAACTTATCCAAAGAATGAATGGATGAGAGTTTATTGGGATTGGTATTACTTCGATGGTGATGGATATGCTGTGAAAGGTTGGCAAGAAATCGAATACAACGGAAAGAAAGAAAAGTTCTATTTTAATAATTCTTGTCAAATGGTTACTGGTTGGCAGTATTTAGAAAATCATTGGTACTACTTCAGCGGAAATGGTGTAATGCTAAAAGGGCTTCAAACTCTTAGCTGGGCAGGTGTGACAAGCACTTATTTATTTAATAAAAATGGCATATTGGTACAAAATGATTCTGTAA
>ERZ773203.312-NODE-312-length-26375-cov-17.716223_pt1 | contig 26375 bp, 20 predicted proteins | sample MGYA00580529_ERZ773203 | MGnify/ENA primary metagenome ERZ773203 (study PRJEB29015, sample SAMEA2738176) | human oral metagenome | biome: human oral; feature: human-associated habitat; material: saliva | place: China | collected 2177 ... | reverse complement strand
TAACCTCTGTTAAGTTAACACATAACCCTAATAGAGCAGCTAATGAATTTGTTTTAAACGATGACATACGCATTATCCTAATGCCCATGCTTAGTCCATGGGATGAGTATGATGCAGCAGTAAAATTAGTTGATTAGCGTATGGAGATTGTAAGCGAAACAACATTAACAGCACGAAAAGAGCACCGTTGCGAATTGTGCAATCGCATAATTCACAAAGGACAAAGATACCGTAAACAGTTCAATAAAGATTGTGGCGATGTCTGGTCTTTCAAAGGCCATGAGGAATGCTTCGAGCTGACGTCAATTATCGACTTCATCGACTACTACGAAGGAGTTGACTGCGATGCGTTCGAAGAAGCAATCACAAATTATGTTCAAGAATATCATAACGATGCAGAAGACGCTTTTAATATTGTTTTTCAGAATCGAAAGTATTACGACTTAGTGAAGATGATATTGGCTGAGCTGAAAGAGAAAGGGATTACACATATCAAGTTAGATGAATAAAACAAAGTAATTATGAAGGCAAAAGTAAAAGAAACTAACAATAAACTATATTATCAGCTTGACAAGCCGTCTAAAAATGAATAAAGAGATGAAGTATAACGGACTATCATGATTATTCTCTTATATATAACTATATGTATAGAATGTAATACGTATTCTTGTCTATTCGTAAATATGTATATACCATTTATCCAGGAAACTATACTTACTTTTTCTTTATCTATTTTTATTTTGTCTCTGTTTTCGACCTCACTTCTCATCTCCGTCTGTAGTCATCTATCGACTTTTAGATGCAAAGGTAGTACTGGCAGGAAACACGGCAAATACCAGTCCCTTATTGACAATAAATTTTTCAAGACCCTCCGAAATCAAATAGATTGCGGTTTCCTGAAAAATTTATCGATCAATTATTTGCCTTACTTTCCTTTTTGCCAGTACTCTTACCTTGCACATAAAAGGTTCGAGATGACGGTTACACCGGAATAAAAAAAAGTTCGGGTCGAAGATCCAAAAACCTAATAAGGTTGAGAATCAGGATGCCCGAAATTAATTATAAAACTTAAAAGCTGACCTATCGGCATGACGGGGAAAGAATATGAAACAATTTGATTTTATCGATTTAGCAGCACAGGGAGGCTTTGAATTAATCGAAACTACATCGGAACGGAGTGGTTATCCTCTTGACTTAAAAAAGGCTATTATCGGCTTTGACTCTATGGAAGAAGCACGTGAATATGCAGAGCAGCACGATTTAAGCATTGAGATATTCCATAAACGTGATGGCTGGAATGTTTGGTATAGGACAGGCAATCGAGCGTACGACCCATTTACTCGTACAGCAGAGGATTATGGAGACGACTATAATTTGTTTACAGCCGACGATGCTGCTGATTATTATGAGAACGAAGTAAAGGAAATCATATCAGATTTCGACAACTTCGAGGATGTTGAGAAATTCTTGAAAGAGCGTCGAGAGGTATATGATGCTATTTGCGCCCTCGATGATAACGAAGCCGTGGTGACATATCAAGGTCGCTTATATGAGGAAATTAAAAGGCATTCTATGGGCTACTACTTTGATACGCATTCTTATGCTATTGGGCTGATAGATAGAAATAATGAGGATTAAAGCAAAAATATTAGAAGATTATGACTAAGAAAATTATGTTTAATGACAAGTACTGCCTCACGCAGGCAGTGCTTGCTGGTCAGAAGACAATGACAAGGCGTGTTTTGAATTAGTAGACTAAAATATGAATTTATGAAAGAAAATAACATTTTCCATAGCTGCAAATGCACAGGGCAAAATTTCACTTTCGAAGAATGGGGCGAATATTTGAAGCAGGAGGACAGCCCAAAAATCGTGCATCAATACAAAGAATTTGGCTTCAACATCTTCGATGTATGCTTAACGCCGGATGTTAAGATAAAATGGACTAATAAAACAAATTACTTTGAAGTCTCAACAGCGCAATCAGACAACGGACGGTGGGATTTTGGACTCCGTTATACTTTTTGGACGCAAGGCGGTTGCAATGGTGCAGCCTATGTTGATACGCAAAAAGGCGGTTATAATACCGAAAAAGAAGCTATCAATGCAGCCTTGAATTCATTAGAAGAGAATTGCCAACGTGTTATAGATGAAATTCAATTCAGGGGCGGAGATATAGATGATGACGATAGTAACAAACCCGAAATTAGAGGCTCGTCTGTACTTCCAATGCTTAAAGAAGCAATGCGTAAGATTGCCCATTATAAAGAAGTCTTCAGCCCCCGACAATTAGAAATGTTTGATTTATGAAATAACTATATGACAAGAGAAGAACAAATAAAAGAAGCTGCAAGACGTATAAAAGAAATGATGTATCGCTTGATACACCATTTCTTTTTCTTTAGGAGGTTAGGACGATTTGTTTTTATTAGTTTTTATAGCAGCCTTCCGTGGAGCAACTTGTGAACCACCCTTCTTCTTTTTCTCTGTTTGAATGACTTTGATCATCGTTTTTACTTCGCTGTCTATTCGGTCAAAGTTAGAATATAGGATTCGTTCTTTAGAATCTTCAGAGTCAAAGTTATAGAACTTTGGTATTGGATAATTGAAATAATCTGCTTGTTCTGCTTTAATGTCCTCCATATCAAAGGAAGTCTTACAGTAAAACTTGGTAGTCTTAAACTCTTCGGCTGTCTGTATATCCATAGCATCTCTTCTACCTGTTTTGGTGACAACAAAGTCACGTGCTGTTTGACCACAAAGCCAACCTGCTCCCATATCGCTAATCTTCGAAGCTGGGAGAAGGCTATCCATATTCTCATTGAGGTTGATAGAAGTTCTATCTCTATCAATAGTAATACCTTTCTTTAACTGTACAACCTTACCAAAGATGTCCCCTGACAACCAGTCAAGCGTCTCCTTTGAACGAGCTGATCCTGACACAACATTACCTACGGTAGTGATAATCTTATCTTTTCCGACCTTGCCATAGTCAGCTTCCAATTGTGGTACTTCCTGAAAACCTAAAGTGACGGCTACCTTGTTACTTCGTGCTGTACCTATCAAACGGTCTATCTTATGGAAATAGAGCGTTGGAAGCTCATCAACGATGATACTCACAGGAACATTTTTACCCATACCACTATTTACACGTGTGACAAGTCGATTTAATATCAGAGCATTAAGTGCGCCAATGATACTTTCCATTTCAGGATCGTTGGCAATAAGCAGATAACTTGGATGTCGAGGATCTGATACCTTCAGGTCGAAGTCATCTCCACTGAATACCCAGTAAGACTCTTTTGTGGCCAAACGAGAAGTCTGTACACGAAGAGTTCCTATCATACCTTCCAGCTGCTCCATAGCTTGGTTATGGAAGGCCGTCATAAATGGTCCTAAGAGAGGAAATACTTCAGGGTCGGTCTCTAACACCTCAAATATCTCTTCATAAGAGTGGTTTAGGAATGAAAGAACGTGAGGCATATCCGAAAATTGACCTTTCCAGTAAGCAGGTTGTACCTGATAGTCTTTATTGCCAATCTGTTTCGCATCACTGAAAACCCTTCCTGTTAGTCTTTTATGATGAGTGCCTTTGTCTTCACTATATTCAGGATATAGCTCTTTTCCGTTCTCATCATAAGGTTTCTTGTTGTAGTTTACAAAAAAGAATATACATGCTGCAAGGAAGTTGGTTGCAGAGGTTTGAAAGAACTGATCTGAACCTCCGCCTGAACTCTTCTGTCCTTTTTGCAAAGACTCTATAAGGGTCTCTGCGGTTTCTTGTGCTGCTGCTAGGTTGGGGATGTACTTCTGCTGAATAGGATTGACACGTGCGCTGTATTCAACATTGACGAAGTTGATCATCTTGAAATCGCACCCTATAGGGATATTGCCTAGCTGCTGATTCTTCCTATAATGATAATAGAGTTTTGTGGCAAGTGTAGGGAACTTATAGTCATAGACAACCATAGAAAACCCTTTGGCTGAATGTTGTCTAATATAAGGCTCTATAACGGAGAATGTCTTACCTGAACCAGGAGTACCTACAACCCAGGTTCCTCTAAAAGGGTTCACTATGTTTATCCAGCCTTTGCGAAACTTTCCTTTATAGTAGTATCGCATAGGGATATTGACTGAATACTGATTTTCTACAAGTTCTGTGGTTTGCTCAAAACTCTCATTCTCAAAGTTGAAACGGTCTTTAAGCATGCCATCCTTGAAGTACTTTGACACATTGTCAAGTGCAATATGGACAAGTACAGTACCTACTACGGAGATAGCCATATACGGCCATATATTAGCCTTTAATAGCCATAGTCTTGCATGCCAATTACTGTTATAGATAAACACGGATACGACGACTAAGACAAGGCCAATAGATAGAGGGTAAAATACCATCTTTCGTGCATCAAACTCTATCTGTTTCTTGTTCTTTGTTCCTATGCAGGTGATGATGACAAGCATAAGTGTTACCATCTTTGAATAAGGGAGGAACTGGTACATAGAGAGAACACTAAGCCTTTGGTGGAAATTTGCCGTAATTCCACCTAAGCCACTCAATGCTGTTTGGTCTAATCCATACATAAAGAACTCCAAAAGGAGAGATATATATATGGTTGTCCTGAATATACTGTACGTTCCTTGTATTTCTTTACTTTCTTCCATTGCTTTTAATATTTTACACTTTTAGCTTTCCTAGACCATGCTTTTAAACAGTCGTTAGTAATTGTCCTCATTTTGCGTGGTTGGTATTCTTTACCAGTTCCTTTTAGATCATACCATGAATCCATGATGGTTGTATAATTGACAAGCCTGCTTAACGTTCGTAGCTTTACGTTTAAAGCACGTAGATTTAGGCGTATATTATCCATTATCTTGATCCTTTCATATTGCGTTAGCTTTGTCCTCTTATTAGGATCTTTGCTAAATGGGAATAGATGCTCTATATCTCCTGCTACTTTAGTACCATTTTCTATAAGATCATGATAAATATTGTTTTTAGACCTGGATAAGGCCACAGCTAATACATTAGCCGGCTGCCTGACAACGATACTCTTTACTACTTTTAAGTTCTTCAACGTCTCGTTGACTTCCATATAAATACCATAAACATCAGCAGCAGTGTTGATAACATCCTGCAAACTGTCAAGATACTCGTTGAATTGGAGTTGTAGGTTTGTTATTTCCTTAACCTCCTCCTTTAGGAACTTATGTCCTGTAAGATTGACTGCTAATAACGCATCTTGGGCTCGTATAGCCTTCTTGGCCTTCTTGGCATAAGTGATAAACAGTGCTGCACGACCACCATCGGGGCCGTTCTGTGCATGAATATTTGTAAACGAGGCAAGAAATAACATGAAAATCAGTAAGTTTATTCTTATAATGATTGTTTTCATTGGCCCCATGGTTTATGTGATTGTCTGTATCTATAGAACTTAGCAACATTGCTCATTGCTCTCCGCATTCGTTTCGAAGACTCTACTGCTAACATTTTATTGGATTTACCTATCTTTCCATTAATGGCTCTATTCCACACATCTTCAAAAGAGTGCATGGTGATGCTCACTGCCAGGAGTCGTAACTTTCTATTTAGGCGTGCTAGATTATCTGTTAGATTCCATAGTAGCTCCGTGCGTTCAGCACCGCTAAGCATATTACCTTCTCCACCTTTGGCTACAACCTTTTTCAAGGTTTTATAGGTTCGCATAAACTCGCTTGCAGTTTCCATATAGAGATTGTTCATGGAAACGGAGGCTGCAATACCTTGTGGATTGATTCTGCAGGCTGCATGTACATCCCATAATGCTGTGAGGGTCTGCATACCATCAGAATAGAGAGTAGTAGCTGCTTTAATGGCTGAAGCATAGCCTGAAACTGTCTTTAGATACTCGTTATACTTCTTCTCCCAGTTCTTCATCTTGGTATTGAGTTTAACCATTGCCATCTGTTCTGCTGCAATAGCGGTCATACCTCTTGATTGCTTTACAACCTGACTATCTATCCGTGTCTCTCCTGCTATGATAGCTGCATATTCAGCAGGGTTGGACGAAGACAGTCCTTGTGCTGATAAAGAGATAGTCCCTAAAAGGAGAGCTATAAGCAAAAGGATACGTCTATGATCTATTGGTAATTTCATAAATTCCCTTTCTTTTCTTGTTAAACTCTACTCGCTTGCGTATCTCACCAACAATATCTAATTTTGCTTTTATACCTATCATATTCAGCTTTGGATTGTTCCTGTCACCTGAATAGATGGTAATAGTCTTCAGTCCAAACAGCTGCTGTGGCAGAGATTGGTGTTGCTGATAGTCTATGACACGGTAAAGCTCGATGTAGTCTGTTGAGTGAGAAAGAACACCATGTAAGGTGATGAGTTGTTCTGCTGTTAGGACATACTCAATCCTTGCCATGTAGACAATCTGAAAAAACAGATAGATGGTAAGGAATAAGGACGGCCATATAAAAAACTCGTGAAAATCGAAGTCCGTAAAACGACTTACCCAGTATCCTGCAATACAAAGCAAGATACCAGGAAACTCATTAATACAGAACTGTCCCCAGTGAGGGCGGATTGTCACAGTCTGAAATGGTATAAATTCATTGTTAAGCATATCTAACATATTGAGAATTACTATATACCCATTCCTCTGCCTTCACCGTTACCTCTTCTTAGTGGTTCACTCTCCGCCTCATAGAGAGCTGCCGATACGGCTTCAGGAGAGACAACACCAGGCTTGGAATAGACATCTCGGCTAGCATAAAGTTCAGGGCGGTAACGTGGCTCGGCCATGACATTGCCAACAACATCTAACCCAACAGATACTGCTGCAAGAATAGCTGCTCCTAAGTTGAAACCATGACCTGGCTTTGTCTTCATCTCTACTTCAGGGAAAATCTTATCAAAGAGTTTCATACGCTGGGTATCATTGACGGCACGGAACTTGTCAAAATCCTTTTGGGTAATCTCATGAGAGAATACATTACCATCAATGACAGCGGTCATCTTGTATTTGCCTTCTATGACTTTACCTTCAGCATCACGTAACCGCTCGACAGCAATATCACCTACATCAGTAGCTCTGCCATGGCCACCACTTCTAACCCATTGCTTACTGGGTTTTAGGTTTTCTAAGGACTCACCATTCACGCCAGCTTCGCCCTGGAGGGCTATCTTGACATTCTGACGTAATTCCTCCAACGAAGGCCGTGCTTTACCTTCTTGTACCAGCTTACTCTCTGTCTGTCTGATAGCTTGAACATCTCCTTCTGAAAGAGCTTCTGCCTTGATGTGTTCAGAGTCCTTAAAGAGGGTTTTGTTAAGTGCCTCTGCCATCCTTTCGTTATAAGGTCGACTAACACCTTCTTTGGTAGTTTCCTTCATATCAGTATTCTCTGAATACGAAGTGATATTCTTTTCGACAGTGGAAATAGGAAGGGTGACAGCCTTCACGATAGATAGTGACTGTCCCTTCTCATCTTTGATTGGTATAAGCGTTGATAAGAGTTTTGCCTTGCCATCGTCGTCAGCCTGCTTGAAAGCAAGATAATCTTCTTCTGTAATCTTATATGACCACATTCCAATATCTTTGCTTTCTCGCATAGTAAGCATATAATTACCTGATATCTGATCTTTATATGCCATAGCACTTGTTATAGCAGCTGTAGCTGTATCGCTAACAAGATTATAATTGCCTTTTAGTACAGCAACGCCTGTAGTCTCGTCCAGCTTTCCGGAACGGATTCCGTCTTCCATAATACCATTAGATGCACTCTTAATCTTAACTTCATCGAAGACCTTATCGAAGAGCTTCAGACGATACTCGTCGTTATAGTTAATAAACTTGATGTAGTCTTCCTTGGAGATATCGTGCGACATGACTTGGTTATTGATGATAGCCGTCATACGATAGGTGGTTGCACTCTTACCATCGTTCACTGGTGATACTTGTATCTCACCAACTGATACGGCACGACCATCTTTGACTGGGAGAAAGAAACCTTTGCCAGGATCAAGTGACCGACCATCGACAACACCAATAGAGTTCCAACGGTCTAGGAAACCGCTTCTATAGTCTTCACGTGACGCTTTGAAGTCTATGATATCTACTTTTGAGTCCAGGTATTGCTTAGCAACTTCCTTATGGAGACCTAACTCTTGCTCGACTTCGGGCTTTAACTTGATGTCGATATAGTCTTTACTATTTAGTTTATCGGTGGTTATTTTGTCAATAAAATCCTTTCCTATAACGGCATTTAAGATAGCAAGTCTCTCGTTAACGGAGATGCCATCTTTGTTGTGTACACCTTTCTTGTCGTTATACTTGAACTTTTCGCTCATGAGTTTCTTAGTCTCTTCAGGCTTCAGCTGGTATTCAAGATTGCTGTTCACTTCTGATGACTTGATGGTCAGAAGATTCTTCTTCTCATCAATGACAATGCCATGTGATGAGAGCACTTCTTGGAACTTTGCTGATGACATATAAACTGGCGAGGTGATAGAGTTAAGAGGCACGGACTGACCTTTAGGACGTTCAATCTTGGGAGGTTGAACTTCCTTAATACTCATATCTTGAAGAACATCTGACTTCTGTCTTGTTCCTTTATCATAAAAGCCGTATGCTCCTGTTTTTAACTCTCCTGGCCGTAAACGCCCATCAGGACGGTCTATAACTACTGGTGCACTGCTTGCATAGAAAGGTCTACCATCAATACGCCTTACCCTGCCACCACTTGCAAGGCCTAAGATGCCATCTATGATACTATCAAAACGACCGAATCGTGGTCCTTCAAAAGGACGGAAAAAACGTGGCTCTCTATATCCGTATTCGCCATCTGCAAGTCTATGACCGTCTAAGCCCATATTAACAGGGCTATTGGCATTTCTTGCTGCAACATAGGATCCTGGTATATAATAGTCATCTTTGACAATGCTGACAAAGGTGTTGTAGGCTTTCTTATCCCATACGTTGGTGCCACCGTTCATCAAGTTTTCAACCTGCTGCTGGTTAAGGGCGTAACGACGAGGTTCGGAAGAGTTATGAGATAAGGTAACTAATTCATAGTCTCCTGTATCGGTCATGGTAATATGCGCCTGCATGCCATTGGCATTGAGGGTATCTTGCAGACGAGGTGATATATCGGTCATCCGATAATCCGTATTTTTTCTTAATGTTGCCATAGTCTATTGGTTTGGATGGTTTTGTTATTACTTCTTTTTATATAGCATGACGCAGGTATGACGATTGGCGGTGTACGGCTTGTAGTAGCTGTTCCCTCCTTTGATAGATGCTGTCATTTTATCTCTAGGCACACCTGCTTTTAGTAACAGTTTGGCTATATATCGACAGCGTTTGATGGAAAGGGTGCGATTATGCTTACTTGTTCCTGTCTTGCTGTCGGCTGAACCTACAATACGAACATCTAAATCGTATTCCTTTACAGCTGCAGCTATCTCTCTTATATTGATAAATTGTTGCTTATCGATGAGTTCTGTAGAATTGCGCTTAAAAAAGAAGAGGATAGGTGCGTCAAACTTTGCGATATTGTCATCATCAATACTGTTGGTGCCATCTTTTCCTTCACCGTTAGCAATTCTTTCCTGAAGAGAGCGGAGTCCGTTATAGCTGTTACGAGGATAGGAAGGAATATTGATAGCTGTAGGATGAGTTATAATCTCCTCGTTAGCTATTGTTGAATGTATTTGTTCCTTTCTATGCCATCCTAAATGTCCGATACCAACTGTTATACCGATAGAACCTGACAATAGATTGTCTGCAAAATATTTTTTATTGCCATAACCATCAAAATTGCCATGAGTTGTTGTTCCTCCGAGAGTGGCAGATAAAGCAATACGTTCATTAAGGTTATAACTACCTGTTATACCATAAGAAAAAGCAAAGGATGAACGTTTGAGATTATTATGCCTTATAAGACCGACACCGAGGTATGGACTTATATTCCATTTTGCAGGAGTGTCAAAAGAGGGGCGGAATAAAGAGGATACATTGAAAAGTGCATCGATATGGTAACTCCCAAAAGATTGGGGCGTTTTCTGTGAATCAATAAACTTAAAACCTTGATAGACAAGACGAGTTCCAAAATAAGGAGAGTGCCATTTGCCTAGAGAAAAGTCAAAACCTAATTTGGTTCTGCCACTGAAGTCGGTATGGGTGACTGGAGATCCTAAGAAGGAGAGAAAACCTGTCTGTGCGGAAACAAACCAATTGTCTGTAAGACCTGATAGTTGGTAGCGTGGTTCTTCTATTGTTGGCACTACAGGCTCTTCGGGATTATCAATGTGACTGATGGGATTATCATACATTGATTTTACATACATGTTTTCTTCTGTGCCATATACGACCTGGGCATAGAGGGAATGGCTTATGGCAGCGAAAGCTGATAATAATAAGATCTTTTTCTTCATTTGATTTTATACTTTATTTTCAATTATTCTATGTCATAATTTTTGGGCTGCAGCATCATAGAGGTAGAGCTTATACTTAAAAATGATGCTTTCACACTTCTGAACATAGTCTCGTGCAGTAGCATATCCTGCTGATTTAATAGAGACAAGCCAGTTGTGAAAATCGGTGGAGCTGTAACGCCAGCATTGCTTGTAACGATCGCTCATCAGCAGCATGGAATGGTACTCCATACTGGCTTCAGGGGAGGCAAAGTTGCAGAACTTCTCACCTTTGAGGTCATCATCATGGACGCTATAAGGAAGGCCGCTATTAAGCCAACTCCTGTTAGCTTTAATACCGAAATAGTTAAAGCCTGCTTGGGCTAGCGTACTGCTTCCCCAGTGACTTTCTAATGCCATTTGAGAGAGGATAACGGAGGCTGGGATACCATACTTCTTCTGCTGGCGCATGGCTGCATGGGCATACTTCTTGAAGAAATCATTAGGGGAAAGGAGAGTGTTCTCGTTGACATGAAGTGCATTGATACATTGTAGCTTTACATCTCTTATATAGGTAAGGAGGTTGTAAGGGTCTTCGAGTCTTCCTCGTAATCTGCTGGTGATATGGAGGTGTGCTCCTGTGGAACGACCTGTATTGCCACTAACGCCAACTGGATCACCAGCAAATATCTTATCGCCTTTTCTTACCCATATCTGTGATAAATGGCAATAGCTGATAGTGTAATCCCCATGCTGCATGATGATATAGTTGCCTGATGTAGGATCACTGCCGGTGTTAAGGACGCTGCCGTCAAACATAGCAAGGCATTTCTCATAGTGTGCCTTTAAGTCAAGACCACAGTGGTCTTTTGTCTTACCTGTGATAGGGTCTCTACGTCGTCCGAAGGATGAGTTGACTTTGATGTTACGAAGCGGAAAACTTACACTAAGATATTTGTCTATCCAATAATCTTGTAAGTTATCATTATCCGACTTATTTTGCGCATAACATAGAAGGGTGCTTGAACTTAAAATAAGCAGAGAGATGTATCTCAAAATTGTTATCATATTCTTCTTTGTTTATACTGCAAAAATAGAATAAACCTATTTAATAAGGCGTGTGAAAAAAAAGGAAGTCTTATATTAACATTTCCAAAACGTCAACCCCCCTAAATCCGTGGAAAAAGATTTTGAAAATGTTAATATAAAAGGTTTATAATTTTTAGGGGGATTCTTTCAAAGGAAGAAACTATCTTTGCAAAAACAAAAAACAGAAAAGATGAAGACGATTTTTGCAGAAAATGAGATACCCTATAAGAAGTTTGAAAGTATAGGGTTTTCACAGGAGATGGTGGATGACCTTCCTGAAGTGGTTATGAATAAACTGTTGAGTGGTAACTGGACTCCAATCTTACCTATTCGGGTTGATTTAGGAGATGGGGTTAAAAGAACGATCCAGGCTCGCTTAAAATTAGAAAGAAGAGCAGAAGGGGTGGATATACTTATTGCTCCAAGAAGCGAAATGGCGGACCTGGAGGATTTCACGCCTGACGAACAGAATACATTGCGTAGTGGTAAAGTTATCATTACAAAGATGCCTGGAAAGGAACAGTGCTTTGTGCAGCTCGATGATAAGACGAACAGGGTTTTGTATATTCCTGTTTCGCTGATGGAGGATAACCTAGCCACTCTGCAGAGCGAACTCGAACTCTCTAATGAACAGGTAGCACAGATGTGTACCGGCAATGTACTATCGGTAGATAAGCAGGAGGGAACATTCACTTTCGGACTGGATTTTCTATCTGATGGTGGAATCAAGGTGGTAAGCGGAGATAGAGAACAATACGATAATGCTGCTTCACAGGAATTACCAACGTTTAATTTCGGTATATATGGATGCTGGGTAAAAGATGATGATAATTCTTTCAAAGACTACATTTCTGAAGATGATTACACCGAGGAAATGCAGCGTGAGTTCTACCACCTTGGCGATGAGAATGTGCAGAAGGAAGAACAGAAACGAAGAGGTATGCATAGATAATAACCCTAAATACTAAAATGATATGGCTGAATTAAAGAAAGATTTGCTCGATCAGCTCGACCGGCAAGAAATTACCAACTTCGAGTGCATTATTAGCCACGGAAAGGAAATGATAAATACCTACAAAGAATGGTGCGATGTACTCGGATATATGGAGGGCAATGAAGAAGGGGCAGAGCAGTTCATCAATGAATGGAGGTATGGTGATGATTCTGATGAAATGCCACAAGAGGTGTGGGATCTTCTACAAAAGGAAGGACAGAAGCAACAAAAGGAGCAGGAGAAAGAATTTCTGTCCCAAAGTAGTAATGGTAATCAAGATAAAGATGCCTATATTTCTGCAATGGAGGTATATGACGAGTGGAAAAAAGATCAGAATAGACTGAAGGCTTTAGGAAGCTCTGAAAATGCCATAAAAGTAACACTGTGGCGATATCAAAATCCTAAGGGATCAAAGACAGCATGTAAGGATGAACTCGGTATTACTAGAAATAACGCCAAGAGATGGTGGAATGTACGTCTCTTTATTGATGGTGCTATTGCTGGAGGCGGACATGTACATTTCCCTTTAGGACTTAATTATGATGTGGTTAAAGAAACTATTCTTGAAGCAATACAAAAAGCGCAAGAAGATAAATAATCGTGACACAAATGATGGCAGTTTAGTGTTTTTTACAACATGTAGTTGTATTTATAGAAGGCGGTCTGCGTGATGCTGGCCGCCTTCTCTCTGTTGTATGGGGCTTCTCGCCCCCTATACCCCTCGGTGTATTCCTGGTATAGATTATTAAGGTTTTGGGGGATATATCCCCTTATGATAAGGAAAGTTGTAAGATTTGACTGGAGGAGGTCTCTGATTGCTCTAATATACGTTTGGTATAGTTGGGGTTGTTTTCTAACCTTTCTTGCCATATCTTGGAATATTCGGGATTGGTAGCATCAAAACGGCAACTCTGACTGATGATACCACTGCCCAAATGGGAAACGAGGTTCTCAAAGAGATAGGAGTCAAAGCAGAGTGTATCGAAGTCTATATCTCTGGTACTCTCTATCATGGCAACTGCTAAATCCCTATAATAATCGTCCCCATTCTCATACTTGTCTTTGGAGGCTATGTGAATGACTTTACTTGTGTGGTCATAAAGTGATAGTCCTGGCGTGCCATCATGCTTTAATTCAATCTTGCTAAAGTCGTTTGCATCAAGGAACTGATAACCACTGGTTTTCTTTCTTTCCAAAGCTACCATGTTTAACTTCAATGATTCGTAAGCTCGACGCTGGTTAATAGGGAAGGTGGTTTGCGAAATATTATAAACTCTTTCTGTACCTGCCTCTTTGAGAATATATAGACTTTCTGCTTCTTCAGAAATACCATAGCCTTTATCTAATAACTCGCCTTCTGTAATGAAGAAAGGTAACTCGAAGCCTTTCTCCTCCATCCATAGAGCTAACATAATGGCATTGGTGCCTGTATAGACTTTTCCTTCTGTATCTCTTGGGAGCATCATCAGCTTGGATACCCATGGGTTATCACCGTTATCAAGCTGCCTTTTGAGTTTCTTACTTAATAACATACCATAGACTCGATAGGCTTCTCTTCTTTGCATCTCTTCAGTATGCCATCTACCTGTAGGGGTTGGTTGGACCTGTATATAACCTTGGGGAATGGATATACTCTCTTCTTTGCTGGAAGTCTCTGCTTCGTCGCTTGAAGACATACTGCTATTTGATGAGTCTGTATTGCTTTTCTCTTGCTCGGTGGTAAGTGGAGAGTTTGCTTCAAGGGGTGCAGCGGTCGGTCGTTCTACTTTTACTGCTGGCTTGTCTGTAGACTCTTTAAGACTTTCTTTATGCACAGAAGATGCTTCTGTCTGTACAACGTTTGCAGATAGAACAGCCGCTTCTGAAGAGGGAGAAGGGGCTATTCCAAATCGTGTGAGAACACTCTGCCACAGTGTATCTAATGGTTGCTTTTCTGTTGTCTTGCAATAGACTGACAATCCTTCGTAGATAGTGTTAAGTTTAGCTTGTAATAGCTCCTTTACTATCTTATCTGTACTTTTACTTTGGACCCTCTTATACTCATTGATTAAAGAGTCACAATATTCTACGATGCTCCTTAGCAACGTATCCTTATCAGAGGATGTTAAAGTGGTAGCTATGTTACTTTCAGTGTTAGATGCAATGACTTCGTTTGAAGCATTTACAGCAACTCTGTTGATTTCCATACCGTCGAAGCTGCATAGACTTTTTTCTATAGATAAGAGCACGTACGCTCCATTTTCATTGATAGCATTACCGAAGATCCTTACCATAGATGCAAGGTCGTTGGTTACTGTACGCTCGTTTAAAGTCTTCTCTATATAATTCAAAGCATCGACAAAAAGATAGGATTCATCATTTTCAATGATATACGCCTGGACCTCTTGTGTATCCAAATTGAAATCTATACGTATCTTGTTATCATAGAGTGACCATGCTTTGGGATAATAGGTCTTACCACCAAGATTTACATAGATGGAGTTATTGACAGGGAACATACCTTGTAAATGGTTGGCACGCTTTATCATACCTATCAATGATAGATACTTCTTTTCAACATCATCTCGTACTGTGGCTTCTTCATTCCATTTGTGGAGAGCTTCGTTACTAAGAACAGTGAAATTCTTTGTATCAATTAGTGTCTTTAGTTTCTTGTATGTGATATAATCTTCAGATGATGGGTGATGACTGATTTTATCATAGAAAGAGACACATAAAGACAAAGGCTCTCCGTCTTTGTCTATAACATCCTTAACTCTCATATAACGATTTTGATTATGAGATGTTTCATTGTTCTTTCTGTAGTCTATAAAAAGACTACCTACAAGGGTTCGGCAGGACCTGGCATCTATCATTCTTATATAGGTTTCAGATAATTCGTATCCTGCTAATTGTAGCTGATAAAGGCGATCGGCTTGTTGATCTAAATCTTCAGCATAGGGCTTAGAATTTATCCAGGTACTTAGCAAGCCGTCTTGCCATTGAACGGCTGGGAAGAACTTGGAGTTGTGCTTGTCAGTATCATTACAACGTCCTTTCGCCCATAAACTCATCTCTAATGCCCATCGCTCTAATAGAGTATGCTGCTTTTGATTTATTGACAGGAAGGATAATTCTTCAACAGAGAAAAAATGGTTTTGAGGGAAAGGTTTCTTCTTTGTGTTGTCTACTTCTGTCTTTTCTGATGATTGCTCTACATTCTTTCCAAATATCTTACTCCATCCACTTAATAGGTGGTTGTGAAAGAGATTTTTTTTATTATCACTTTGGCTCATACTTGTTATAGTTAAAAGAATTTATAAACACCAGCCTGCAAAGGTGTATCTTTGTATGGATAGTGCTTTGCAAAACTGGTGGTTCAAATACTTAAAAAATATGACACATCATTTTTGTGTTGTGCTTAGTTCCCATGGAACAATGCTGCTGGTACGGCACTCGATATTAACATTGCCTTGATAGATGTGGAAATGAAGCTCGCCTTTGACTTCTACGTAGGCATCGGGCTTGAAGAAGTCTTGCTTAACTGGGGTAGGTGCAAGAAAGCGAACCCATAGCCAGCCGACTTTCTCGCCATCTTTGTCTTGGGATATGCCAGAAAAGGTTTGGAACTGATGACCGTTTTTATTGGTGCGTTCAACTATTTCACCTTTGATCTTTCCTTTGAACTCCATAGAGCCTGTAAGAGCATCAGCTTCGGTGGACTTCACAATCTCTATCTCACCATCACTACGGAGGTTGTAATAAGTACGCTCGTCTATTTTCTTAATGTAGAGTGTACCGTTAACTTTCACTCTGCGACCAGTGGAATACTGTCCCATCGTATCTTTGTTGCCTGGGGCGGAAACAAAGACTTGTAGCTCGGCTCCTGAACCGTCGCTGCCTGCTATGGGAATGGTTATACTGAAGGAAATAAAGGGTGTTCCTTCTTTGCTTTGTTTCTCTACTGCGGAATTACTGATAGTACCGCATGCTGTGACATTACATTTAATCATATTTCCTATTTCTTTGTAGTTTTATACTCTACGTATCGTATTCTCTTGCTGCTTTTCAGGTAGCTCTGAATCGTAATTTAACGAGGCGGTTTGAGTAAGTCGGCCGACATCAACACTTTCTCTATCTCTTCTTAACGAAGCTGCCTCCTTGGTTTCTTCCTGTCCGTTCTTTTCTGTAAGAGCAAGGTCGTTACTCTCGTCTTGCTTTAACTCCTGGGCGAGGGTTAAGATGCTCATGAAGAGCGAGGATAGAAGGCCTGATATACCATTGTTTGCTTGGGCTGCTTCCTCGCCATTCCTATTCATAAGGTATTGTAACCATCGGTTAGGATCATCGGAATTAGTGAGGTTAGATAGGAGTTGGGGATTGTCGATGGGCTGTCCTCCCATGCCTGGTTGCCCATTGTTATAAGCCATAAGGGAGGCATAACGAGCTACCATGTTCTGACCGCCTTTGTCTAAAGGAACTGGGAGGTTGCCTCTGAAAGAGAGTTCGGCAAGGTATTCGGCAGGGTCATAACGCTGAAGCTCACCTTTGCTATTATAGAATTTGGTCTCAAAATGCAAATGTGCTCCAGTGGAACGACCTGTATTGCCTGACATACCTAAAGGGGTTCCTGCATTGACAACGTCGCCAACATTGACTCCTATTTTGCTTAGGTGCATATAGGTACACTGTAAACGGCTGCCATCGGCACGGTTGTATTCAACGGTTATCATATTGCCTGCTGCACCATTATTAGGCTTAACGGCAATGACCTTTCCATTATCTTCTGTACCATAGATGGGGAGATATTTGCCTCCTGTGCTAATATCTACCCCTCCATGATGATGCCCCGGACGACTTTCGCCAAACTCTCCTGATACTCGTAACCCTTCTAAGTTGATAGGCATACACCATCTGCCTTGAAGAGGATTAAGGAGGATGGCTGGGGTAGCAGGACGTGCTGTGCCTGCTGGGCTGATACCTTGGCCTCGCATATAGCCTATGGGAATACCTTTCTGATTGGCCGTCTGTATGGCTAGGCGATCAAATCTGTCTAATCCATATTTACTGATGACACCTTCGATGCTGTCTACATAGTTGGGGGCGGTAGCATAACCGCCTGCCTTGATTCCTCGTATCCAACCTAAGTGATCAGTACTATCATTGACAGGACAACGACGAAGGTATCTTGATTGGAGGAGGGTGGCAGAATGGTCGTTAAGACTTTCCTCTACACTGTTATATGAACGGAAAGCTTCATTGGGACGGTCATCGTCATGAAAACTAACTCTGCCTGTCCATGAGGAACCTCGCTTGATGCCGAAGAAATTGTTATCGTTTCTGGCGAGGTCGGAACTGCCCCAGGTACTCTCTACGGCCATCTGTGCAAGGATAACCGAAGAGGGTATACCATACTTGACTTGTTGCTCCATAGCATAAGGGGCGTATCGATTGATAAACTCTGATGGTGAAATTGCCATATTGTTTGTCTATTTTTTGTTTTCCTTATCCTATTCCCATACCACGAGGTTTAACAGTTCTTGGAGTAGTTTCTTCTTGCTGAACGTCTTCTTCATTTGTGTCTTCAGATTGAGATAGCGTCTGCTCTTGGTTTGAAGAAACATTCTCCTGCTTTTCTTGTTTTATGGGATTCTCATTCTTTTCTTCTACTTTGAGAAAGGGTGCAAAGGTCACTGCTGCAACAGCTTTCTTATACTCTGCCATATCATCGGCCAGCCACATCTTATTCCATTGATCTTTGCTTATCGGCTCTTTCATGAGCTTACCGTCAATAGTGGCCATAACATATTTCTTGTTAGGATCATCTCTGTCTTTGGTGATGGTAGGACGTTCTATCTTACTCATATCGACAGCAGGGACCTTTGGCATGATAAGGTCCACTTTAGTTTCAGGGTGCTTCTGTGCAACAGAATAGTATTTCTGTGCAAGAGCTTCGTGTATCTCTTTCTTTTGATCTGTGTTCCTTGCATCAAAGTAGGCTCTCTTATGAGCTTCGTTAGGATAGACTGCAAAAGAGGGTTCGTTATCTACTTTGAAGAAGAAGGCATATTGTCCCTTATCATCCTTGATAGGTGTAAAGAGTTTTATATTGGCAACTTTAGCTGCCTCTATCTGTGGCTTTACATCAATTTCCCTGTGTTGGCTAAACTCATATTGCTTTAGCTTATCCACAGAGACTTCTTTGCCTTTGTAATAGTCGTTGGTTTCATTTAAACCTAGACCACCACCTGCATTGTAGAACTTGACATCACTGATGCCTTCCTTGCCCAAAGCTATTTTAATGCGGTCTTTGCGGATTCCTGATATTTCTACATCATCGTCTAATGATGCTCCTTCAGGAAGAATAACATCGGCTGCACCTTTTGCCTTGTCTCTTACAATAACGATTTGCTTGGACTCTATATCGGGAATCTTGGCTAAATCGCTAGAAATCTTGTATTGCTTTGGACTGACAATAAGATCCTTTGGAGTGAGTTCCTTGCGGATATCTTCGTACTTGACAATCTCTTGCTTTAGATGCTTGTCAATAGACTCTATTGCATTATTGACATCTTTCTCGATTAAACCGAGCATCTTAGGGTTCTCTCTAATCTCTCGCTGCAAATAGTTAACATTTTGCATGCTTTCTTTTGATAGAGTAGCTGGAAGGCCCTGACGTGCCATGAGAACTCCTGCAGCTAGGTCTTGAACGAAGCGTTCGTATTTAGCATCATCGCCAGGGAGGAGGTTGTTACGCCCCATCCTGTCAAGACGATGCTCGCTACCTGTGGCTGCAACAACGGCACGATAGATGTCATTGGCTTTCTGAAGGGCGGCTTGACGGCTATTGCCAGCGTCCTTATCGCTCATCCCACTGACAATAATCTTATCTGCTTGCTTGTCGTAAGCGGCATCTTGAAGCACCATGACACGCTCATAGCCTATACCTGCAGATTTGGCTACTCTCTGTGCTGTCTGATTGGCATTTGAGATGACCTCCTTCTCGTTAGGAAGCTGTCTTATAAGTTCGGCACTATCAAGATTCTCGGCTACTACAACCCACTGCTTGGCTTCGACTAATTTGGGAAGATAGTCATTAATCCTGTCAAGTGGAAAACTTACTGACTTGACTTTTTGACCGTTTTCTTCGGTCTGACTGACTGGCAAGTTTAAGAGCTTTCCTGCTCTTGACGCATCTTTTCCATAAATCTGATATTTACTGTCAGTACGAGCAATGACCATAGAGGTAGGATGGTTGGATTTTAACTTCTCGGCAAACTTCATCATACTGCTTACGCCACGCTCGGTGAGTTGATCTATCTTGGCTCCTTTGTCTTTCAAAAGAGCTGTATAGTCTGCTTGCTTGCCTGCAGGCATAGTGGTTTGATCAATATTGAAGATACCGTACTCTTCCTTCGACTTGTGCTTGGTATAGAACTCCTTCTCTTCTGCAGGAAGTTTATCATAGTCTTCTCTACTGATGAGTTCTTTTGTGCCTACATGCTGATAGTCCCATTTAACCCAATTGAAAGCAAGAGATTCTTCGTTCTGCTTTACAGCCGTGCCAGCATCTTTAGCACTGTCATAGGTAGTATATACGTTTGAACGATAGCCCTGCCTATCTGATTGCAGATTCATCATGATGTTGTTATAAGCCATGATGGGACGCTTCGCTCCAATAAACTCGGCATTGCTCTTGCCTGCCTTGTTCATCCAAATACCCTTGTTGCCTTTGGCAAGCTCTAAGGCACCAAGAAGAAGGGCAGCATGGAGGAGAAGTTTAGAACTCGGACCGCTATCTTTCTCTTGCTGTTTGTTCTCTTCTTCTCGACGCTTTTCTTCTTCGACCTCCCTACGACGTTCGTCTTCTGCCTTCTTCAGGGCGGCTTGCTTAGCTTGCTCGGCTTTCTGTTTCTTCTCTTCTATAGCGGCCTGTTGGGCATCTGCTATGACGGTTGCCTGCTTCTCGGCAACTTCCTTTGGTACATTTCCTTTTTCCATGATGTTTTTTGCTATGCTTGCTACATTGGTTTCGGGATTGCTGTCCTCGGAGAGAGAGACATCCTCATCGGTTTCTTTGCTTTCCTGGATGGATTCGTTTGCCTCGATAATCTCTTTCACTTGTTCAGGGTGCAGCTCTTCCTCAATCTTGGGTGACGCTTCTACTGTGACTTGTTGACCTTTCACGCTATAATCTGCAGAAACTTTACCGGATTGCAATAGTTCTATGCCTCCCTTTGACCCATTGAGGGTGGGTTCCCCATAGTATTCTGTCGTATCAATATGGTTCTTAAGAACAGCCACAGCATTCTTGGAAAGATCATGCTTGGAAATACCCATAGAGGATTCTAAAGCCCAAGCTGCAGCAAACGCTTCATCGGAGATAGAATGGTCTAAATTGCCTTGCATGACTTCGTTATAGTTGTCCCACTGCTTTCCGTCTATGGTAAATGACAGGTCTACTTCCTGATTCTCTTTTTGTAAAAGAATTGTTGAAAATACGTATGCTGCTACTATGTCGACATTTTTGCCTGTGGAGCTACCTTGCATATTGGAGTGTGATTCTTCCTTAGGAGAGACTTCCAACCATGCTTTTAAAGGTTCGGGGATGATATAAGTATCGAATATTCGGGGGTCATTCTCGATCTTTGCAGATAGTACATCAGACCCCCATTGGTTAATAGTGAGAGTTCCCTTTATGCGAGGTAGAATATTTTCCACTCCTTTTAAGAGTATGTTACCATACTCCTCTGCCGTGTCCTGATAGGTGAAATCACCTGTCTGACTTTTCTCTTTCTCATAGGCTTCCCATACTGGGACCTGGAGAGATTCAGGGACAGAGACATTCTTCTCTTGGTTGACTTCTTGGTCTTGAACAACAGAAAGAGGCTTTAGCTGGCCTGAATAGATGGATTGAGGTATCATAACTTTATTTGCTGCTTCAGAAAACATAAAATCTTGACCATATACAGCTTCTATATTATTGCTGTACTCGGAAATAATTTGGCTTGCTTGGTTAATACGCATTGCTAACTGACGAGTTCTTTCATCATTCACAGCAGCTGGATACTGGGCGTTAATATTGCTGTATTGTGCTTGAAGATCTGAAAGAGTCTTGCGATTCTTATTGTCTTCGGACAAATCCTTGTCAAGTCTATCACGAGTAGACTCGTCCGTAGGGAAAAGATCGCTAATATGTTGCTCAAAATAATAAATTTTTGCCTTATCAACAGTAGTTGCAGGACCAAGCTCTGTATTATGATTCCCTTCAATTGAACTCTCTGTAATTTCAATTGATAACTTAGAAGGAAAATCTTTTTCGAAATCTTTTACAGTCTTTAGCTGCTCTGCTGTTAATCCGTATTCATTGCCGTCTTTGAGATAGGGAATTGACCATTCAGGCAAATTAAACTCACCATAGAAAACTTTCTCTATTAGAGGCTTATTGTCTAAGATATTACTAATGTCATCATCTTGTCTCTCTGATGAAGTTACAGTTGCTCCTGAAACTTCTTCTTGCGGAACTTCTGTATTGCTTATTTTAGAAGATTGTTGTGTCTCTTCTCCAAGGTCTTCGGTAAGACCTTCTAAGTTACCTTCTTTTAATGGGGTTTGTCCTAAGGCAACTCGCTGCTCGTCAATCTTCTCAATAATCATGTCTGATGCTTTGCCTACATCGGACATGATAGTGGTAATGCTTTCAGGATTACGTTTGAGATTTTCTAACCAGCCTTTCAGGTAATTGGCATTGTTCTCTAATATCTTCTTATCAAAACCCATCGTACTTCCTACTAGAGCTGCTGTCATTTCGGCAATTAATTCTTCATGGGCATAACCTTCGGTACGCTTTGCTCCAAATTGCCTGTTAAGACGAGACTCATGGCCTGTTGAGTGGGCCATCTCATGCAAGGCGGTGGAGTAATACTCCATACCGTCACGATAGACTTCTTCAGCAGTCTTACCAATGTTGAACTGCTCTTTCATAGGCAGTACAATAAAATCCTGTGATGGTACGTAAAAAGCTCTGCTGGATGGTTTGTTATAACGAATATCACAATGCCAAGCTTTCTCCTTGAACATTCTATCAAGAGCATCATTGATATACATGCCTTTGCTGTCCTTTACTTCTTCATCAGGGGCCTTAAAGCGAGCAACAATGGCATCGTATTTCTTTTTATTGACCTCTGATAAGTTCGTCTGGTCAATATTGAAAACATGGTAAACTTTTGGATAGGGGCGAACGGAAAACTTGTCACGCTCTTCTTTTGACATGGCATTATAGTCTTCCTCGGATACTGTCTTGCCTTTTTCATCCTTAATGGATAACCCCCATTTGAAAATAGGGACAGACTTCTCACCTGCATTAACATGAAGGTTACGATCTTTGGCTTGCTTAAAGGTCATATAGACAGGAGTATTGTATCCTTTTTCTGATGTGTCTGCCATCAAGAAAAAGGAATTTCCTCCTGAATAGGTTCTACCACTGATATTTTGTGGCAAACCTAATATGGTTCCTTTAACTCCTAACCAACCTTGCTTCCAATTCTTAGATTTGGCTTTGGTGATGATATTTCTCATCATTTCTGCAAACTTCTGAAGATTGTCTGCAGATTTGTTACTTCTTTCGTAAGAAGATGGACGATTTTTGTTCTTTTTACCAGGCATAATAATGGATTTTGATTGTTACAAAATAAGTAACTTAAATCCAAAAAAACATACTCAAAAAAATAAAACTCTTATATTAACGTTTTCAAAACCTTTTCAATGGGTTACAGAGGGTTTTATGTTAAAAATGTAGCTTTATTATTTTGTGAAAGAATAGATAAGATACTAAAAAAATCTTTCGCAACTGTTACAATCCTTGTTAGGGAAAAGCTATTCTATACAAGACTTATATTCTATATGTATATACATATAGGTGTATTGTTGTATATAGTGATATATTATATATCTCTATAAAGGAATACACCTATATACTTTGATTAAAACTTATCTATATTGTACCGGTGGTACTTTTTACTTTGACTTAGTCTATTTTCATTTTGTCTCTATTCTCGGCCACTCACTTCTCTTCTCCGCCAGTAGTCATCTATCGACTTTTAGATGCAAAGGTAGTACTGGCAGGAAACACGGCAAATACCAGTCCCTTATTGACAATAAATTTTTCAAGACCCTCCGAAATCAAATAGATTGCGGTTTCCTGAAAAATTTATCGATCAATTATTTGCCTTACTTTCCTTTTTGCCAGTACTCTTACCTTGCACATAAAAGGTTCGAGATGACGGTTACACCGGAATAAAAAAAAGTTCGGGTCGAAGATCCAAAAACCTAATAAGGTTGAGAATCAGGATGCCCGAAATTAATTATAAACCCTTTAGCACTCGATGTTATGAACAAAAGATATATTTTCGCTGTTTATGTTAACGGCAAGGTCTGCAAAGTCTATGATTGGTTTTGTGAGACGGATAGAGAAATGAAATTGCAAGCGTGTGCATTATGCGCTGGGGTACGTGCTTTCAAAAAGAGTGCTGGAATATTAGTATATAAACTGCAAGAGGAGAGGACTTTCATTGTGTGTCATAGCGTAAATTTTAATAATAGCTGGTATATACATCAATATGCTTTCCCTCTTTCCGCAGTAGAGAATTTTCAGCTTTTACCTGATATACTGAACGGTAAGGTTAATGAGAACAAAGAAATAATCAACAAATAAACAACAAGGAAGAATGGAAAAGAAACTTGTTTTTTTGGTTTATCAGACAGATGCTTGGCACACTGTCAAGACAAGGGAACTTGTTTACATTGGTGAGAATATGGAGGAGACTATTCGTATAATGGTAGATTTTCTTTCATTAACCGAAGAGGATGCTAAGCAGCTTAGACAGTGGAGACAAACCTCATGCAACAATAGGGACTTTGAAGTTGTAATTGAACGCCAATTCGTGAATGACTTTACCGTTTAATTCAAAACAACAAAAGATTATGAAACAAGCAAATCCTAAGAAGCGAACGTATCGCTATTGTGTGAAATGCGGTCATGCAGTACAATATGAGAGGATTTTGGATTATCCTTTCTACTGCCCACATTGTGATGAAAATATGTATAACTTTGAAACATACAGAAGAAGATGAGCTACAAGGCAAAAGCAAGAGTAAAGGTTGTTACCGAAGCGGGCAAATGGTATTTGGCCGAGATTAAGGGACTCAAAGAGGGAACTATTGTTGAGGGTATATACAACCCTCTGAACAGGGCGTTCGACTTCTACTGGAACGGTGAGGGGGCAATGCTTTGGATTGGCGAGAATGGAGAATTGATAGACGAATAATCAGATAATTAAAAATAAGACACTATGAATATTTTTACAAATAATGTAGATTTCTACCCTACACCTGTAGAGGTAATAAATACAATGATGATGGGTGAGAACTTTATAGGTAAGACGATCCTTGAACCATCTGCAGGCAAGGGAAACATTGTAGACTGGCTTAAAGCAAATGGAGCTGGTAGCGTGATTGCATGTGAAAAGGACGAAAACCTAAAGAAACTGCTGACAGGCAAATGTGATATTATTGCAGATGACTTTCTTTCTGTTTCTTCTGAACAGATAAGTCATATAGATTATATCGTAATGAATCCGCCTTTTTCTGAAGGAGCTAAGCACATCTTACATGCTTTTGAAATTGCACCTGCAGGATGTACAATTATTGCGTTGTGCAATAGTAGTAGTCTTAATAAAGGCTGGGAACATGATGCTACTAAAGAAAAGCTCATAGAAACAGTTAAGCTGTATGGATGTGAGGAATTTCTTGGCGACGTGTTTAGCTGTGCGGAAAGACAGACAAAGGTTAATGTTAGCATGGTAAAGCTCTACAAGGAGGGCGAGGGAGTTAATGAGTTCGACGCTTATATGTTCTCTAATGAGGCTGATATACTTGATGCAAACGAGACAGAAGGGTTAGTACCGTATAACGTTGTACGTGATATGGTAAATCGCTATATCTCTGCTGTTCGCCTTTTTGATGAAACAATGGCTGCTGCCGAGAAGATAAATTCTATTGCTTGTTTTAATGGCGAAGGAAACCGATTCCTGCCTGTTAAATTTGCAGTTGTAGATGGTTCAAATGCGGTGGTACATGTAAGTCATCAACAATATAAGAAAGCTTTGCAAAAGTATTATTGGAGGTTGATCTTTGATAAGCTCAACATGGAAAAATATGCTACACAGAAACTACGTGAGCAGATAAATAAATTCGTGGAACAGCAAACAAATGTGCCTTTCACCATGCACAATATCTACCAGGTGCTGAACATGGTTATGCAAACCACAAAGCAGCGAATGGATACAGCTCTATTAGAAGCGTTTGATATCATTTGCTCTTTCTCTTCTGAAAACTCTACTGCTGGAGAGACGTGGAAGACAAATGCTAACTATATGGTGAATAAGAAATTTATTGTGCCTGGTATGACTTCATACGATGCACAGTGGCCGACGGCCTTTGTAAAGCGTAGCTATTCGAGTCATGATACGATGATGCAAGACGTGATTAAGGCTCTTTGCTATATTACTGGAGAGAATTATGATGCTATACCTGATATAAGACAGTTCTTGTATGATAATGAAGTCCAATGGGGGACTTGGTTTAATTGGGCTTTCTTTAGAGTGAAGGGCTTTAAGAAAGGTACAATGCACTTTGAGTTCCTGGACGAGAAAGTATGGATGATGTTTAATCAAGCCGTAGCAGAACAAAGAGGGTGGGTGCTGCCAAAGAAGAGAAAGAAATAATTGCGTGTACAGGGAGGCTGTAAGAGCTTTGCATCCTCCCTAAAATAAAAACTTTGACGTATTTAATAAGATAAATATTTTGTAAATTGAAAATAAATTAATAACTTTGTAAGTAGATATTACTGAA
>ERZ773203.304-NODE-304-length-26699-cov-12.065155_pt1 | contig 26699 bp, 40 predicted proteins | sample MGYA00580529_ERZ773203 | MGnify/ENA primary metagenome ERZ773203 (study PRJEB29015, sample SAMEA2738176) | human oral metagenome | biome: human oral; feature: human-associated habitat; material: saliva | place: China | collected 2177 ... | reverse complement strand
AGCGGCTCAACCATGGGGACAACACGCAAGCCTCTGTGCTCGAAGTGCGCCTCCACGACATCGACCAAATCCCACAAACCCTCCCTGCCCTGCGCCGACTCTGCGAGCAGATGAACACTGCCCCCGATACCAAGTCGCGTCAGCCCCTCAGCATCAAGGAACACTATGCCCAAGTCTTCGCCTGGCTCAACCTGCTCGATGTCAACATGGTTGTCATCCTCTGCCTCATGGTGGCCGTGTCCGGCTTCACGATGGTGAGCGGCCTGTTCATCCTCATCCTCGAGCGCACACAGACCATCGGTGTGCTCAAAGCCCTGGGTGCCGGCAACACGCGCATTCGCGCCATCTTCCTCCACTTTGCCGCCCTCATCACCTTGCGCGGCCTGCTCATCGGCGATGTCCTCGCCCTGGCTTTGCTCATGGCCGAAAAGCACTGGGGCTTCATCCACCTCAATGCCTCCACCTACTATGTCGACACCGTCCCCATCCTCCTAGACCCGATTGCCATCGTTGCTGTCAATGTCGGCACGCTCGTCATCACCATCCTCGCCCTCGTGGCTCCGAGCTACATGATTTCGCGCATCCAGCCTGCCAAAGCCATCCGTTTCGAGTAGGAAAAGCCGGAGAAAAGCACGGAAGAGCTTGGCTATCTCGAAAGAAAAGCGTAATTTTGCCATCGATTTCGAAAAGACCTCACGGGGCGTAGCGCAGTTGGTAGCGCACCTGGTTTGGGACCAGGGGGTCGCAGGTTCGAATCCTGTCTTCCCGATTTGGCCATAGATTTTCAATATCAATGGTGAAGTCAAAGCAAAGACTTTAAAACTCGCATATTGACAATATGAATGATTGCTTTAGTATCAAAACAAACGTTTAAAGATACTTTTAAAACGACAAATATAACGTTTGCGTCACACCTTGAGCAAGTGTGTGGATTGAAATCCCTATAGCATCCTGTTTTAGCCTATTATCAGCTAGAAGGGGCCCTGCTAAAACGGTTGGTAGGTCAACCGCAAACGTTCTACCCACTTTGTAGAGCCGTAACCTACATTGTCGAACGCATGTGTGAGTGCCTAAAAACCACGCTTGGACTTAATCAACCCAAGACATCTGAACACATGAACCACCGACTACGCGCCCTGAACAAGCGTCCCCAAAACGTTTGTTCATGAAAAAAGAAAACGTCTAGCTATGCCTTCCACAAAGCAGATGTTCAACTAATCAAAGCGGTTTTGGAAGTTTTTGCGCTTTTGTCGGGGAGGGCCAGCCCCGATAAGCCGATTTAGCTCAGTTGGTAGAGCAGCGCATTCGTAACGCGCAGGTCACAGGTTCAAGCCCTGCAATCGGCATTACGACAAGTAACTAGTTATAACCAACTGACATTTCGGCTCACAGTTAACTGAAGATGTCAGTTGATTTGTCGTAGGTTATACATTGTAAACGTAAGCACATAAGCCGAAAGACTGATGTTGGATGGACTAGAAGTAGCGCCTAAATCGCTATACGGAAGGCCAGTATACCGTGTCCTAACAACTTAATGTTGTTAAACAGGGGTTCAATTCCCCTTGTGCTTATTTGTGTAATTTTTGTCGAAAACCAAGTAAAAACTACACAAAAGGATTAATAGTTCTCATTTCAAACGAGGATACCTCATGGCATATAGGTAGGGATACCGATATTGGAACAACAACATGTTGTTAAATCTGGGTTCGATTCCCAGTGTGCCTGTTAGTGCTAGAATCTCTACGGGGACTAGTGCAACTTAGTGCCAAAATCTCTACGGGGACTGGTGCTCTATTGTCAAAGAAAAAGACATTAAAACTCATCGTACATTTTAGGTACGTGGATTGAAATTCCTGTGACAAACTGTCAGACGTGTCGAGGACAATTACCTTGTCATTTAGAGAATGACATAAAAGAACTCTCGTTATCTCATTGATGCGCAAAATGAGATAGAGGATTGATCCACCTCGGACAACGGATCTATTTTATGGAAGGTTACCCAAGCCTGGCTTAAGGGGACGGTTTTGAAAACCGTTAGGTCGTTCGCGGCGCGTGGGTTCGAACCCCACACCTTCCTTTTAGCCAATAGATATTAATCTATTGTTATAGAATAATTATTCTATTTGTCCCACGCGGATGCTAATAAAAATCATGTGTTTTGAACACATGCGGATTGAAATGCTAACAATGCAATTGATAGTATCAGTAAGAGAACTTACGCCCTCTGAAGTCATGTTCTATCCCTTGTTAGTGAAAATTTATTGGTAAACGTAAACGCCAAACCGTCCACAGCCATTTGGGCCAGCTACGCACTGACGTGGACCTTTTTCAACCAAAACGATTGACTAAAGCGCTTAACGGCAATCGCCAGCGACCGAACGTTAATCATTCAACGTGGGTTTTTAACAAACATTGAGACGTCAGTGTTTTAACTTTTTCACGTTTTCCTGTCGAGGCTCAGCGACAGGTGACGCAATAACGCTCAAGTGGTAGAGCTATGGACTTTTAATCCATGTGTTACAGGTTCGAGTCCTGTTTGCGTCATTCGTTATGATAAGGACTACCACGGTAACAGTTATTAGGTCAAACTGTTATCATGGTCACAGATAGGCATTAATGAAACAACGCATTAACGAGCCGAAGCCTTATAAACCTATATTCGTAGCTACGACAATAGTAAAATGGTAGGTTATGACCAAAACTATCGTTTTAAGTTTAACTCCTATTGTTAGGTCGAAGTTTTGCTAAGGTTATATGGAGCCCAATATCCTGGCTACTAATGGTTTACTTATCATAACATCCTGGAAGATTACCCAAGCTCGGCTGAAGGGGACGGTTTCGAAAACCGTTAGGTCGTTTTACGGCGCGTGGGTTCGAATCCCACATCTTCCTTAGACGCGATAGCTCAGTTGGTAGAGCAACGGACTTTTAATCCGTGGGTCGCAGGTTCGAATCCTGCTCGCGTCATAGGGTATAGCCAAGTGGTAAGGCAAGGGACTTTGACTCCCTGACGCGCTGGTTCGAATCCAGCTACCCTAGTTTGCTTAAAATCGCAAGTATATTCCTGGCGACAGGATAAAATAGCCTATAAAAGTCGATGAAGGGCTATCAGCGTAAGTGACCAAAAGGTCAACCACTTTTTCAACACGAGTTGTAAATAAGACATCGCCAAAACGTCTTATTGATAGTTTGTAAGCGTTGCCTTGTTACCGTTGGCACATCAAACCACAAGGACACGCGCAGATTTTCACCCTGTAAATGAGGGTTCAACGCCCTCCGACTTGTTTGCCCTAAATGGGCAAATGCTTTTATTCATAAGCATCACTCCAATTATCTATTGTTCGCTCAAACGCTGTCGGGCGGGCAACCAGGAGAGTTACTCAAGAGGCTGAAGAGGACGGTTTGCTAAATCGTTAGGCGGTCAAACGCGCGAGGGTTCGAACCCCTCACTCTCCATTAACAATAATTTATCCATTGTTATAACGGCTTTCTGAAGCCAATACGAATCATAATCTGCGACCTCTTGGTCGCGTCTCCTTGCGGGGATGGCGAAATTGGCAAACGCATACGGTTTAAGCCCGTACGAACAGTATCGTTCTTGAGGGTTCAAGTCCCTCTCTCCGCATTATAAACACATTTCAAGCAACTAACATGACCCTGGAATGACATTAAAAAGCATCTTGCCTTGGGACTGGCGTAAAACGCACCCTGAGTCTTGTACGAGAAGACTAACGCAACTCTTCTCGTCGTACCCTCATTTGGTACATCGCGTAGTAAGCTAACGTTGTGCGCTTACGGTAACTTCGGTTACTTCTTTAACATTGTCTACCCAATGTCTGATAAAAATCGTGCTCTCGGACGTTTCGTAAACAATTACAACGACGGTAGGTTGCCGCACGTCTCCGCTACCGTTGTCGATAAAAGGCTCAATACCTTTTATTGACTTATTGTCTAACTAGAAAGGACAAATTTCACTATGTGGTACTATGTTTTCGACCCTTACGATAACCGCAATCCTTACGTTATGGGCCCATTTCGCGAGTACGAAGACGCCGCCTCAGGCTGTCGCTCACACGAAAAGGTTGTTGAACACAATCAACCTTATCGCCTCGCAGAACTGAATGCTCAATATCATTAAACAAAATTTTTTGTTTAATGTTTCACCCGTTTGGCTAACGCCAAACGGGCTTTTTTGCGGGCTGGCCAGCTGACGCTGACCCCCGAGCCCATGCTTTGTGTTTTGGAAGCCTAGCTAGCGTTAGGCGAAAACAAAAAGCAATCATTTATCTATTTAACAACTCAGAAAGGAAATACCTATGGACAAATATTTCGACGCTAACAGACCCTGCCAAGCAGTCTCTAAACAATTCATTAAGCACTATAAGCCTGAAAAGCCAACACTTCTTATCGCTATTAACGATTTCAACGACCAATTCAAACCCTTTAAAGAACGTGTCAACTACCTCACCTATTCAAACTATGTTGACGTTTGCTGGCTCTATTTTGATGATATTGGTTATGTACCTTTCGGTAGCAAATCACTTAACATGTTTACCAAAACACAAGCCAAAGAACTCATTCAGTTTCTTGACAAACACTTTGAAAGAAAAGACTTTGACCGTGTTTTAGTTCATTGTTATGCAGGTGTTAGCCGTAGTCAAGCGATTGCTCTTTTTATTGCTAAATACTACCTTAAAGACCAAGACCTTTTTAAAAGCATCTGGCATCAAGAAGGTAAGGTCACAGGTGGCAATCACTTCGTTTATAACCTACTTGAAGAAACCTATGAAGAAAGGACATACGATGCCGACAGTCTATAAAACAACCACAGGTTATCGTCTCACAGCTGACAATGAGTCTATCGAAGTAACGATATCAAACAGCCTCTATGATTTCATTCAAGCTCAAAATCAAGACCAGGTAACCTTTGAAACCATCACTCAAACCTATAAACCAACGATTCCGGATATCCCTATGATTGATAACTTGCGCGTACAAGCAAAAGCACGTAATGCATACAATCAAAATATTAGTTGTCATCATAACAAAGAACTTTTGACCATTCAAGACGAATTATTCAAACCTTATACAGCTATTACACAAGCTACTGAAAAACGTCTAGTCCTTGACGAAGATACAAAAACAACCTTCAAAGGCTGTTATTGGACAAGCCTCAATCCTGAAAACCTTATTGATCACGCAACCGCCTATGAAACTTATAAACATTGGCCTGCGTCATCCTTAGCTTACGGTGTTTCAGACAATGCTACACAAGTCTTTGAGCATCTTCAACAAACTCTTGAAACCTATCTCACTAAAGATAGCAGTCACCCCTTCTTCATTCGAGGTAAACGCCTTTACAAGTTCCTCACAACCAACCATAATGCCGTCTATATGCTCGGATGTCATCCCGTTTTTAATCATCATGATAACACCTCAAGTGGTTGGCGTTGGCACAAATGGGGACCCTATCTCGGCAAACACACGCCACAATGCGAATACCTCAACGAAGAAAAAAATATTGACTACGTACTTATCTGGCACCTCTATCCCCTTAAAAAGAAAGGAAACTAATGGAAAATCACATTATTCAAAAACGAAAGAACCCACGCCTTAACACGATTACCGTCACTCAACCAAAAGCTAAAATCCTCGTCGATAAAACCATTGACCTTGCCATGATTGAACTCACAAACGAGCAAAAAGAAAGCCTTGTTAACCAACTCGCAAAGCTTCCGTTTAATGTTTCTGCTAAAAGCCAAGACGAAAAATTAGAAGAAATTGCAGCCCTTATTGAAACCATTGAAGACTATGTCGAAAAAGAAGGTATCACTATTGACAATGCTGAACGTATGGAAGCGGTTATGTATGAAGGCATTCCTGCAGAAGAAACCAGCGCTTTTTATGGCAGTCGCTACTATGCCATTGAAGATATGATGCTTCAAGAACTCTACTAAAAACCCCTTTGGAAAGGAAACATAATTATGATAAACACCATTCTCTCAAAATTTGACGACGAAATGTCAAAACCTCACACCGATACCGAAGACCGTATCCACAATTGGCTCGTTGACAACCAAGACGACCAAGAACTCATGGAAGGCCTTAAAAAAGACCTTGAACCTAAACGTACCATCAAAGGCGCTATGGACTATGCCATCTACAAAGCCAGTCAACAACTTGTAGGACCACGCACTAGGGCTATGGGAAGCATGGTTGACGATTCCGTCGCTTACACTTGGTTTAAAGAATATTTCACCACAGAAAACCTTGTCATGGGCCCTATCGACGGACTCGCACACGCACAAATGAGTCACGCGCAAGTAAAAACAACTCCTAAACCAACACCTAAACCTAAGAAAAAGAAATCTGCTGTTGATGATAATCAATTGGATCTCTTTAGCGACTTTTAGGAGGGTCTTATGTCTGACATTCAAACCATTGTCGATAACCGACTTAAAACTCCACAAGCCTTTTTCACATGGACAAAAACTTTTTTCCCACGCTACGAATGGGCCAATAAACAAGACGAAACCCTCTCAACTAACCGTACTAAACATGCAGGCATTATCCGTAAACGCTTGACGAAAAACAGTCGATTGACTTTTGCCCCTAATACCGATTACTTTGTCTGGATGGGTATTACTAAAAAACGCATCGAAATGCAAATGTATCAAGTGACCCAAATTCTCACAGACGGTAAAGAAAGCTTTGATATCAAACTCTTTAACTTTTACCAATTGAGTAATAATAAACAATTCAAAGCTCATTATGATTGGTATAATTCTCATCAAAAACAAAAAGATTGCTACCAACCAGGCTATCAAAATCAAAGCAACAGTCTCTTTGAACCAGGAGCCTTTGGACGCTATTATATGTATCAAGACAATGAGACCCTTTGTAAACAACTTCAAACCCAATCAGAACTACGTTACCTCACCTTTAATGATTACATTAAAGACCGCCTAGACATTCAAAACATGCTCCCTCATCTTTACAAATACCGAGACCGTATTGAATACGCTCAAAAAATCAAAGCACACAATCTCGCCTCAGAAATGATTGGCGATTTACGCACCTACTCTTACTACGGGTCAAATTTTTACCACGAACATGCCAATATGAGTCGTTTGACCATGCGTTTTCTTAAAGAAAACAAGCCCTATCTTAAAAACAGCACCCTTTCTTCTGAAGAAGCTCTCTTTAATCATGATTGTCGCAAGGCCTTCAACAAAACCTTCCCAGACCTTTATGATAAACTTAAAGACACACAACTATCTTACAAAAAACCCCTCTTTAAACAAGTTATAAGCCTTATTCCAAAAACCGTCAAACCTATTCGCTTCATCCATTGGTTCCTTAAACAAGACATCCGTATGAGTGATTATAAAGATTATCTGAATATGCTTGATGACCTTGGGCTAGACCAATCAAAAGACTACCTTACGATTCCAAAAAATTGGGAAGACATGCACACCAACATCGTTCTTAACCACACAGCCTACTTAGAAAGTCAAAAAGAAAAAGCCCTCTCTAAAGAAGACAAAGCCTTAGCCAAAAAGACAGCCAAACGTCTCAAACGCTTTAAAAAAGCCCAAACCAGTTTTGACCACTACACCTTCAAGCTCCCTGAATCCCCTTCAGAACTCACTGCAGAAGGCAAACTTCTTGGCCATTGTGTCGGTACTTACACACGCAAACACTTTGTCACAGGCGAAACCACTATCGTTTTTGTCCGTGATAATCAAAAGCCAAACCAGCCGCTTTATACCATGGAAATTAAAGACCGTCATATCATCCAACTCCGTGGGGAAAACAATCATGACGCCAGCTCTGAAGCCTGGGCAGAAGCCAAGCAATTCATCGCTCGTTGTGATGAACTTCAATTAACTTACTAAGGAGGTCAATTTATGTTCACTGAATTTTGCACATCGTGTGGATCCTTTGACAATACGACCTTCACACCCTCAGAAAAAGAAACTATCCAAAACTTTTCAGATGTTGTTACGACCATCTATACCAAGGCCAAAGAAAAAACAGATAGCTATAATAACTGTAAAGCCAACGTCCTGGCTGATTTTGTCTGCGACCTTGTCGCTATTAATGACGACTGGTATCCTAAAGCCGATTTTCTAGACAACATCAAACATCCTGAAACCTTTGAAAAGAGTCTTGATACCTATATGAAGACCCTAGACGAAACGACGCTTGAGCGTTATTCAGGAGATAATCCTGATGATACCAGAAACATCTCAACAGAACTTTACAACTATCTCTAAAGGACAATTTCATGAAAGAAAAACTACTTAAAAACCTTAAAGCTAAAGGGTTAAAAACAGATGTGTTTCAACATGACCTATTCGTTACTTATGACCTAACAGAAAACCTTATATGGACAGATCACTTCCTTATTGACGAAACTATTGAAAACACCATTGACAAAACCTTATGGATTCTTAACAATCTTCCTAAAAGTCTACTTACTAAACTAACATCCATTGATACACCAAGCTATCATAAGCTTCTTCTTACAAACACATCTAACCTTTTCACAGTGGTTATCAATTATGCTAAAATGGATAATATTATCATTGACATGGCTGACACCTATACACAATGTGTCATCAATGATTTCGTCATCTACCGTTGCAATGACCAAGGTAAAGAAGGTATGATTGTCAAAAAATCAATTGTCTCAACCAAGGAAACCTTCAAAGAAGACCTTGAAAACCTTCTAGAAGAATTTAACCAACTCTAGAAAGGAGTCATCATGGATTGCAGCGAAATCAATCTCAAACTCACTAAAGACAATTTCGACCCACACGCCTTAGCTGACTACATCACGAAGCATAAAAACACTATTTTAGCCAACTATAGCAACAAACACTCAGAGTGTTTAGACATCAAACTCAACATCACTAATCAAGCCATTACACTTGAACAACTCTTCAAAGAACTTAAAGTCTATTTTAAAAATCACCTTGAAGAAAGATTCTGCGCCTACCAAAAAAGCATAGACTTATCTTTTGGAACAACCATCAATCTCAACAAATTCGAGCCACTCATCCCTATCAAAGACTTCATATCACTGCTAACCTTAGACAATTATGTCGGTGTCATCCCCTATAATTCCGCAACCGACGATGACGACCATTGGGATAACAATTACAAACTAAAAGGCATCTATACTAACTTAGAAAAAGCCGTAGATATTTTCGAAAACCTTAAAAAAAACCATCCCTATGACCTTGTCTTAACGCTTTATCAAACTGATAAAGACATCGACTCACCTATTTATTGTTATACTTAAGCAGAAAGGAAACAAACTTATGTTTACAAAACGAGATATTTGCACAGAAAAAGTTACTATTGATTACAGCAGTTATCATTTTGATGACGAAACTGACCGTTTATACAAACAATATACAGACAAAGGCTATTATATTGTTGATATCACACCCCTTGGTGAATCGCCGTATCTAAATTACGACAGATATTTCTTAGTCCGCTATGTCAAACCAAAATACCAGGTCCATCAAAAGACCTATTACAACTCAACGATTAATTACACAGCCCCTGGACAATCGCTTGGCACCTTTACAACTAAAGAAGACGCTGAACAATGTCGTAAAGAACATGCATTAGAAAACGGCATTCCACTGAGCTACATTACAGTCACAGAAGAATCACCTCTCAATTTACCTTTGTAAACAACTATAATCATTAAACATACTTAATCAGAAAGGAAACACATGAACTCAACAGAAATTAAAAAACAATACGTCATTGACGGTAAAACCTTCGACAATCTCCAAGATGCTGAAAACTATCGTGACGAACTCAATGTTAAAAGCCTTAATGACTATCCTGCATCTTCATTTGACGAAATTGTCTATTACGAAATTTTCACAAGACATGGCGACCGATTCAACAAACGCACCAAATGTAATGGCACTTTTTCTAACACAGCCGACGCTTATAACGAAATGCAAAATCATGCAAACGATAAACATCCCAAGGGTACAGGCTGGATGAACCAAGTTACCATCACAAAAGAAGCCAACGGAAAAATCACCACGCGAAGTAAAACCATTTACAAGAATATCTAATCCCATTAAAGAAAGGAAACACCCTCATGGAACCAACAAAAATTGAAGAATCTTACACGGTTAACGGCAAAACTTTTAACAACCGTCACGATGCCGAAAAATACCGCGACGAACTCGACGCTAAAAACTTTGACAACTATCCTGTATCGTCTTTTGACGAAATTGTCTATTATGAAATCTACACTCATCATGGCGAACGTTTTGGCGAATACGATCGCTGTAACGGTAGCTTCACTAACGCAAAAGCTGCCTTCAAAGAAATACAAAATCACGCTAACGAATGGCGTTCTAACGGCACAGGTTGGATGGATCAAGTCACCATCAAAAAAGAAAATGACAAAACCGTAACCATTAACCGAAAGAGAATTTATGAGAACAACTAACTATAACAAACCCCATTCAAAAACTTATTAAAGATATTCTAACCGAAACAAAAAGCAATCCCAATCTTGAAAAAGAATTGCTTAACGATTTAACTAAAGAAACCAAGGAATATTACAAGATTCTTAACCAACGTGCCAAAGACAATCAACACATCGCCAAACTTGAGTTAAAAATGCTAAAAGAAAAAATCTATAAAGACATTAATGCTCATCGCGTTGTTATCGAAGGAATCTTTACAACTAGTGACTGTTTAAAACCACTAGACATTGTCTACGGCTTTGATATCGAAAAACGTAAACAACTCATTAAACACTATGCAAACTTACCAAACATTGTCTATATCGCAGCCAGACAGGTAACCAAAAATGACAACTTCTTTTAACCGCAAAGAAATCAAACAAATGCTTGACGATTTAGGTATCGACTATTCATTAAACAGTAACACCCCTGGCATCGTCTACAAAAATGGCACCTATCAAACCTTTGACCAAGTTCTTAAAAGCTTCAGACAACAATTTATCTATCCAGAAAGGAACAACTCATGATCCTCTACGAAATCTGGTATCACGACGAATGGAGATCCACTGACACCTACCAACGTCAAGCCATCCTATCATCAATCGATGAGACAACCAATTGGCTCCTAACCCATAAAGAACATTGGTATGACAACGAAACGCCAATTAATTTCATCGTCGACCAAGCCATTGACCAAAAATTTAAATACATGACCGTGACACGAATCACCATTAACGATAATGGTCACGTAACCTTCGAACAATAACACCTGAAACAATCGATGTTATTGTTATAATCACTATCAGAAAAGGAAAAAAACCATGAAAACTTATCAACTACCACCCACTTCAGTAGGTGGTAGTTAATCAAGAAGCCCGTGACCTAGCCATCGGCATGCTTGACGACTTCATAGTAAACATCTAAAATCTCACAAAACAACACGAAAGGAAACACTCATGAACCCAACTCTTAAAAATAACCAACGCGTCACTTATTTGCGTGACCTACCATCAGCCGTAGCTCTCCATGACTACATTCAAAAACTTGACGCTAAATACAATGTCAACTCCAAAGACCACGACAATAGTTTCGGAGATATTACTCTCGACAATTCTATCATTAAAAACGGCGTCGACAACACCTTATTTTTCGCTAAAATCAGCACCCATGGTTTCTTTTCTGAAAGTGACCTGTTGCCTAAACACGAACAAGTTCCACCTGCAAATTATGCCATTGGTATTGATAAAAACGGAAACGTTGCCATGCTTGAAAGCGCTGCGCACGTCACAGCCAAACACAAACCTATTACTATTGATGAAGCTGATTTAGTCACCCTTCGAAACTTACGTAAAGCATTCCAAAAAGAAGTTGAAGCAAATAATCATAACACCCCACGTTTCATCAAAGACGACACCCTTATTGACCCCACTGAGTTCTTTGACATTGCTATTGACCATCCAAAAGCTTTCGGAAACTTTTCAAGAAAAGCTCAACAACACATCTGCGAAAAAATTTACACTGAGCAAGGATTCGCCAATAACCCTAATTATAACCTCAAACACACCATTCCAGTTACCTATAACGGAGATGGTAGTCCAAAAGACATCTTTGAAGTCAGATACTACCGTCTAAATTCAAATCTAACCTTCGACTTTTCAACCACCTATAAGGGTTGGCAAAATCAAGAAGATATGCCACATGACCATCCATGCTATCTCTTTTGGAAAAAATGGGACATTTTTCATCTAACAACCTTAACCATCGACGAATGGCAAGAAATGCGTGACGACCTTCAGGACATTAAAAAAGAAGTAGCTAAAAAGGCTATCCACAGATAGCCTTTTTAACCACGGTCAAAAAGATGCGGTTGTACACCTTCATAAGACGAGCCTTGAAGCCATAAAACAATCGTCGCAATCGTTGGAAAGAAAACCGCAAAAACGCCAAAACCTTTCGTTCGACCAAAGGCACGCGCCCATGCGTACGTCATGTAAGAAACATAAATCACATTAACATAAGGCACAAGACAAAAGAACCAAAGCCACTTGTTCGATTCCCCAAAGGTTAATTGGTGTTGCACAAAAGACCCATAAAAAGGAATCAGCGATTTCCAGGCATCAACACCCGCACGCTCAAACAAAGCCATTCGTACAAGCATTTGAAAAAAGCTAATAAGCCCAACAATCGCAAAAAGCACGCCATAAACAAAAAGTACTACATAAGCTTCAGTCATATTATCCATAAGATCACCACATTTCATGTACTATATGATTAGTATAACAAAACAAAACACTTTTGTAAAGAAAAATCTACAACATCCAGCAAATCCAAGACAAGAAATAAATCCCATGTTCAAATCAAAAACAACAAAAGAAAAATATAACACCTTTTTAAATATCATCGTTACCCAACTAATCAGCGGTCTGGTCGGACTAACACTCCTTACAACACCGTTAACCGACGGACTCGGTTCTGCACAAATCTACGCACTCTTCGCAAGTCTCAGTCTCATCATCTTGTCCTATCTTGAATTTTTCACACTTGAAAATTGGCGCGAAAAGAAAGACAAAGAAGAAAAAAAATAATACTGCAAAAACTCACACTAGAAAGGAAGTAATCATGACATTCTATCTCTACTTATCAGACATCCATGGTAATTTTGAAGCCCTTAAACACCTCAAAGACTTACCTGAATGGTCTGACCCTGCCTGTCACATCCGCTTTGGCGGCGACTACATTGACGGCTTTGACCTCCAACCAAAAGCAATTATCAAGACCTTACGTTTCATCAAAGACCTCTGCGATAACAGTAAAGCTAAAGCTATCATTGGCAACCACGACGACTTCATCTTAAAAGCAGCCTTTAAACCATTTGAAGATAATTGGTGGTATTTAAATGGTCAAAAAGAAACCCTTGAAAATCTAGGGATCGCATACAGTTCACCCGAAGACTTAAGCGAACAACTGTTACACTTCTATTACGATGAACTCAACTGGTTGAAAAACCTACCACTTTATCTAAAAGACAGAAAAAACATCCTCGTTCACGCTGGTTTTGACCTCGACGTAGCCCTTTCTGATCAAGATCGCGAAACCATGCTTTGGACACGTGAACCTTATATCAATCCGACCGTTGATATTCATGAGGACTTTAACGGTAGAACTATCATCACGGGTCACACGCCAACAGGTCTCATCAAGAAACAAAACAACCCCAATCAAAACCATCCTATTCTGTCAGGCAACGTCACAGACGTCAAAGGTAACCACATCACCCGTTATTTCATTGACGGAGGTTCTAAATCAGGCAGCCAAAAAGGCACGATTAACCTTCTTAAACTTAATGACAAAGGACAAGAGCTTTGGCGTGGCTATTTAGACGCTAATAGCGTTCATGAGGTGGACTAATATGGCCATTATTCCAAAAATCCTACAAAAAATAGATTCCTCTTATCAAAACTATCAACCACTCATTGAACATAACATTCCTGTTGTATTCACTATCGATAAAGGCACTGACACCTTTATCGGCTTTGTCAATGTCTATAGACCAACAAAAGGACAAGTAGCCGTCACCTTATCAAAAACAAGCAAAAAAACTATCCAAAACATCATCCAAACAAATGGAAAACTTAATCCACTATTTCTAAACGGCGTTCATTACAGCTACGACAAAGGCATTATAACAGAAACACCGCTTGATGACACCACGCGCGACAACTACGTCCCTCATAAAGACGTTCGCTTTAACGACTTTCCAAACAGAATCACATAGAAAAGGAAAAACATCCAATGGAAATCCCACTTTCAACACAAATCAAAAACATTTTTGAAAAAGCCCTTGCTGAAAACGAAACAACCATCATCTTTGAGCCCTTGAGTTCTTGTTATAACGTCACCTTTGAAACAGGCTTTGCTTTTGAAAACCTTGGCGCTGATGGAAAATCCCTCAAAAATGCCCTCAACACCAATCGCAAAGCCTACAGCTTTAATCAAAAATCGTCAAGCATCGTCGTAGGTGCGTCAAAAGAAGATCCCTATATTGTTATCAGAAACCTCAAACGAAAGGATTGACCTATGACTCAAACAAATACCATGCAAAAACCACTCTATACAATGCCTGAGATCATTGACTGGCTCAACGAGCTCGACAATCCTAAACAAACCATTGAAGATCAAGGCTACACCTTATACCCATTCTTTGAAAGAAACATTCGTCTAAGCAATGACGTCATGGAAATCCTCATTGAGCCAACCAATCGACGTCACAATGACTACCTCGCACGCGCAATCATCAGCACCCGAGGCTATCTCGACCTTCCTCATAGCGAAAAAATCGCTATGCGAATTCCACTCAAACTCCCCCTTGACCTAGCTCCTGAAAACCTTATCCCCTTTGTTGAAAAAACAATTGCCAACTGTTCAAACAAGCCTATTTATTTTGACAATTAGAAAGAAACACCTCATGAAAACGCCACTTTCAACACAAATTAAAAACATTTTTGAAAAAGCACTCGCTGAACATAAAACGACCATTCATTTTGAATACTACAATTCCCGTTATAACATCACCTTTAACGACAGTGTCAATTTTAATGACATTGACAACGCTCTCGAACAACCAATCTATCTTGAAGTTGAAACAAAACAACGACTCAAAAATGCCATCAATGCCAATCGAAAAACATATAAATTTAATATGAAATCCTCACACAACGCTCTGCTTGCAACAAAAGACTATCCACACATCATCATCATGAACTTAAAACGAAAGGATTAACCCATGCCATACATTGGTCAAATTCAAAAAGGACTAACCCATGACTAAACATATTATTGAAACACCTTATGGCACCGTTGAAACACATTATAACGAAGACGAAGACGTCTGCACATCTTTCGAGTTTTACCGTTCAAGTACAGAACCGTTAACACTTGCTGAGATCGGTGAAATCATCGAAACCATTTACACCTATTACGATTATTCTTACAACAACCCATGGGTCGTTCCTAAAAACTTCCACTTAGAAATCCTACTACTCCAGGCCAAACTCATGCAACAAAAATACAATCGAAAGGAATAATTATGTCTCATTACGACTACCGCGACCACAAAACCCCCTACGGTATTGTAGAAGAAGAATACGACGGATATTTTATTTACAATTTCATACTCTACCGTCCTAAAGACCAAACCGAACCTTTGACAATGCTACAAATTGGCGAGATTATAGACGCACTCATTGACAACTATTACGAAATCAGCTGTATCTATGACACCGACACCTATAAAGAAAAAATTCCTATCAATCTGCCGCTTGAAATCGCCAAATTTCAAGCTCAACTTATGCAACAAAAATACAAATTTCTTGACGACTAACCAAGGCTCACTCCCTTCGTTAGTCATTTTTTAACCTACGGAAAGGAAATATAACCGTACAAAAAAAACCAAAACCCCATATTTTGGTAATCCTGACATAAAACCAGCAAAAAAAACACTGAAAACGGCTTAATGGTGGCCGTCGCATCCCACAAAAAATGCGTTGATTGAAACAGCGACACCTTCTTTAAACAAACCAATCGCATCACATCTCATAGAGGTGCGTTGATTAAAACTCTCAAGGATACGTTAATTGAAATAATAGAAAAAAAATCTTTTTTTTTCTATCACGTTTTTAGCTCACGCTAAAAACGTTCTTTTTTGCGGGCTAGGTCGCTCACGCGCCCTCCCGAAACCCATGGCTTTGGTTTTGGAAAGGCGCTATCCGCTAGCGCTCAGATAATAGAAAGGTAACTTTACTATGACAATTAAATTTTACAGCGGTCTTAAAAACGACTATCAAGACTTTTCAAACTTCGCCAAAACTCCTTTTACCATTCGCCTTAAAGGACAAGCCACAACCTTTCCAACGGTTGAACATTATTTCCATTATCAAAAAGCTGACCTTTTTAACGATAAAAGCGCTAAAATCGCTATCTTGAATACACCCAATCCCCTACAAGCCAAACGCATCGGACGAGAGGTCATCAATTTCGACCCTAAAGCATGGGACACTGTCGCTGAAAAACATATCGCTAATGGCATGTACCTTAAATTTAGCCAACACCCAAACCTTAAAGAAAAACTCTTAGCCACAGGTAACGAAGACCTTCTTGAAGCGAATCCTTATGACAGTAAATACGGCATTGGACGTGACGGTACGGGACAAAACCTTACAGGAAAATGTCTCATGCGCGTGCGTAATCTCTTTCAAGAACAAACCATCGATCCCTCTCAATTCAATATGCCAAAACAAACTAAAAAGGAAAATTCCCTATGATTAAACACATCAAAATTCAACCAAACGATACTCGTCTCCTTTTAACATTCATTGACACCGCAGAAGAAGAGCATTTCTTAAAAGCTATTTCTGACCACGAAAAAGAATGTGTTCTAGAAGAAGACTGGCTTGATGATACACCTGAAAATAAAGACCAATACAACTACTATAAATCCCTTAAAACAAACCATGACCGTCACATCTACGCCACCGCTATCGGACACAGTTACGCCAAAAATCTCCTTCATTCTCCTGTTTTTATAGCAGTAGATGCCTATGGATTAGATTATTTCAACACGTTCTTTCAAAACTACCAATTTTCTTATTAGAAAGGAGGCTATTATGTTTAATAATCCCATTAACAATCTTAATATTAGACAAAAAATTCGTAATAACGCTTACAACCAATTAAACGAAATTTACGCTGACACAAAAACAGCCCTTCAATTCATCGACGACAACCACACTCGAAACTACAATCGCATTCTACTCACCCTATCTTCAAACCTAAATTTCTCAAAAACAGACGTTCAAAAGTTTCTTAACGACATCCGAGCAGAATACACGATCGACTGTCAAATGGCCAACTTTCTCAAACATAATCTTCGAAAAAGTTATGAAGATTGTCGAAGATTTATCGTAACCGTAAAAAGTGTTGAAGAACTACTTATAACAGACTCCCAAGCCCAACAACAACTCAATCAACTCCTTACAGCCCTAACCAATACCTTAAACGCCAAATAGACCTACAAAAACAAACCTCAACTAAAAACTCTAGAAAGAAGAAAAAAACAATGAGTTATGACCACACTGACGCGTCTCGAATTTCAAACGAAATCGCAGCTCAAGGTGAATATACCCGTAGACAAAACGAAAACATTACCTATGAAGAACGCATCTTTCAACTGGACATGGCCATGGCCAAAGAAAAAGACCCAAACATTCTTAATGAACTAAACAACCTCCGTACCCAAGTCATTGACGAATACGAAGACGTTCTCAAAGAACGTAAACGCCAAAAAATCATTAATATTATCCTTGGTATTCTATTTCTTATCGGTCTATCCATCGTCCCAATACTAACAATCACAAACTACACCAAAAACGAACATAAAACATCAACCAACCCACCATCAACACTAACAACGTCAAATAACACACCATCAAGCACCACACAACCCACACCACAAGCTGACCCTGAGGTCATCCCTGAAGCCTTTCAAGGCACTTATCGAGGTCTTGATGCTAACGGTATGATGGTTGAAGAGACGTTTTATCCTGACGGAAATTATGTTATAACATATGACGATAACCCAACACTTAATCGTAATGGCAACCTAACATCTCTCATTCAAGTCTCACCAACAGTTTATCAACTGAAAGCCCTTACCATGGACGACCTTGCAAAAGTTCTTCCTGGCGGTCAATACGGTGGTACCGGAATTGACCAAGCTCGTCTTTGTTGGCTCCTTAAAGACAATCAAAACGGAACCATTACTATCGAATACCATCAAACAGGTAAGACCAACGGTCACGTTGATTTAACGGATACCCCTAATATGCAAGCAACCTTAACTAAAGTTAATTAAAAAGGAAAGTAACACTTATGAAAAACCTAGACACACAACTCAAAAACCACAGCCTAGCCAAATATATTCGTTTCGACAAAGAAAAAGAACAATTTAAGCTCTATCTCAAACAACCCTATCAAGGCCTTGTTGTTTGGAAAGACAACCCTAACGAGTCCTCTTTAGTAACCATTTCCATTCACAGCAGTCCAAAACATGTGGAAAAACAACTAGCTCACCTCAAACACATGATTGACCAAGAACTCCTTAAACGTTTTGACCGTTTAAACATGCCAAAAAATGTTCAACACATTCGTCACCAAAAAGAAACCATCACACGCTTCTTAGAAGGCCTTGATGAACTAACAACTACTGAAAATGTTTGGAAAATTATCTATGTCCAAACGTATCTCATCAACCTTAGTAAAACCATGAAAGATTATTTGACAGACACCGAAAGCTACTTTCTCACACGCATTTCAAAATTAGATTTTCTTGAAAGTACCCAATTCTTTAAAGACCCCTTCTTTAAAGAACATCCTTATCGCTTAAATAAACTAACACTTGATTTTAAAAAGATCAATCGTTGCCAAGACTATCTTAAAGACATCTACAATGACCTCTGTAAAATCGTACCTGATTAGAGAAAGGAAACACGTTCATGAAAACCGAACTAACAAAAAAAATTGAATATCTCATTTTCAAAAACACGACTAAACTAGGAGTCGGTGGTTGTCGTGAAGTTAAAATTGGAACGCACAAAACAAAATCTCTTCTCACAGGCGAACAAGAATTTGTAGATTACATGACAATTACATCAGATGGCGAAATTAGTTGCTATGAAATTAAGTCTTCAATGAACGATCTAAAATCTACCGCACGACTTAGCTTTTTAGGACATAAAAACTTTTTAGTTCTCCCGCACACCTTGTACCTACAAGTAGCGAACAAACGATGGTTTTTAGAAAAGTTAGAAAATCACTCTATCGGAATCATTGTTCTTGACGAAAACAACAAACTTCGATTGCTTAAAAAATGCAAGAAAAAGAAACTCTCTATCGGCACTCAGACACTACTACTTGAATCTTTTGCTCGTTCTGCCGCAAGAGACGCTAAAAAATTGTATGACCTAGAAATTAAAAAACTCCCAAAAAAAAAGGAAACATCCCATAAAAACAGCTAATCTCACAGTCTTATTTCAAACTAGCAATCCTGAGCAACTCATAGAAAACCTCAAATCAACAACCACAATGATTAGTCACACGAATACTATCCCATCAAAAGAAAGCTCAGACTATATCATCTTTGTCCTGTACCATCCAACAGATATTGAAGAAACATTAACTGAAATTACATCCTGCCCAGACACCTTCATCAATCGTGCCATGTACCTTGATAAAGCACAATCCCTTGAAGACAATGAAACTGTCAGAACGACTATCGCCACAACAATTATCAATCAATTTGATAATTGTCATAAAACAATTTATTATCAAAATGAACCTATCTCAAGCACTTCTGACTATCTCAAAAATAAAGATTCCAAAAACAATATCAATGTCGTTCAATTTAACAATACGCTCCACTGTACACTTTATAGCCAAACTGATGAAGAAACCTATGTTTTTAAAAGTCAAGATTAAAGAAAAGGAAATACTCTCATGAAAATTGCTAATCTTAAAGTTATTTTCCACACAAATGACCCTGATCAACTCCTAAACTTTCTTCAACCTAAACAGCTCCTAAACTTTCTCAAAACAAGCTCAACACAAGTCATTCACGCCTACGCTGACCAAGTTGATGGCACCACCTTTGTAACAGCTCTTTTTCATACCACCGACATTGAAGAAACAATGACGGAACTTGCTGACTACCCAAAAGCCTTTATCAAACGTGCTTTTTATGTCGACGACACCGCATCCCAAGAAGACATCGAAACCGCAAAAGCCTGGATTGCCACAACCATTATCGATCAATTTGATACCCGTTGTAATGATATTGTCTGTCACAACGACTATCAACCCGCTTCAAATGTATCAAACTATCTCGAAAGCAAAGACTTCAAAAATGGCATGTTTGTTACCCAATATGAAGACAAACTCCTTTGCTGGCTTTATGGCCAAACAAAAAAAGAAAGCTACCTTTTTGAAGGCAACCCTCATAGAAAGGACTAATATGTTTCAAGAAATTATTCAACAACTAACTGATAACCACAACTAAAGCATCAGCAAATTTCAAGAAAAAATTGATTCTGATAAATTCTACTACAGTCTTACCGCTAATCACTTTAGCACCTATTTTAAGGAAAATTAATTATGTTTAATATTTTTAAAAAAATCCAATTTGATAAAGTCTTCACGCAATGTGAAAACGACTACAAAACGCTTAAAAAAGACATTCAAGAATTTTGTAAAAATAACCATCACTACAAGTCATCGATTAAAAAGGCTATCGACATCCAAAAAGAAAAACAAGAACTTTTATCTAAAGCCATCAAAACCTTACAAAATCAATTTGATGACCTTCCAAAACCTGTTACCTTTAAGCAAGAAATCGCCTATTACAATCTTAACGCAAATCTATTAAGCATTTATCTACAACTTTCGCAAGAACTTTACTACTTAAACGAACTTGAGAAAGCCTACAAAGAAGGTTACAATGACGCTAAAAAGCAAAACTAATCAGTATACCAAGAAAAAATTAGAAAATCACATCAATTAACGAAAGGAAACATCTTATGCGCTTTTCAGATATCAAACAAAACCCTTGGAACTACGACAGAACAACTGTCCTCAATGCTCTCAAACGCTATTTTACTATTGACATGCCAACAGACAGCCCATTCCCAATCACAAAAGATAGTTACACTATCTATCTTACCAACGAAACCACAGAACCAATTCCTGTAACCCTTAACACACGTCTTGAAACAAGAGATAACTTCAACTCACAACTTGGCTACGTCAATTCAAAGACACTTGAAACCATCTATGACAATCACTTTGAAAACGAGCCAAGTTTTACAGATGACTTCATTCAAAAGATTGTTTGTCAAACCGCTGATCAAGAGTCATTCCTTGCAGCCATTAAAAAAACTATCGCTGTCGACTATCTTGAAAAAACAGCCAAAGCCTCACCAGCCGTTCTAGAAACCTATTTTGGCCCTCACTTTGAAGACCTTTTAAAAGAAAGCAATCTTCCTTTTGAACTTCATTTCAAATATGTCATTAAAAACATTCACCTCATTGACATCTATGGTGACTCAAGAAACATCCTAAACCAACTTATTCAAGATCCTAAAACCAAACAATGGTCCCTAAACAAACCTTTTTCAGACGAAAACGAAATCAAATTCAGAAAAGATTGCTATAAAATCTTCTTTAAATTACGTGAACAACCTAAAGTTCTAACACACACACTCAAACTCCAAAATCCTCTTTCTGACATTCTTGAATCTCAACTTGCAACCTTCAAAACACTTCCTACAACGGTATATGCAACTGATAACGGTCTTCGTTGGATTTATGATAACGGTGAATTTGACTATGATAACGATTACAATGACTACAATGACCGTAACCGTTACGATATCAATGTTCCTGTAAGCATCAAACTTACAGCTGACAACAGCTTAGAACTCACCTTCCCTATTAAAAGAGGACAAAGCTTGATTCCTGCACAACAACTTATTGATAGTAGCGACCAATATCTTTCACGTCTCATTAAAAAACAACTCAAAGCAACCCTTATCAATAACACGCTTGAACAAACCATTGAACCACGTAAACAAGCCATCACAAACTTCTTAGACCAATTGCCAAAACACGACACACTTGAATTTAAAGAAAATGGCAACATCTACAAACTTATAAAATGGTCTACCGAAGACGTTAGCTACAGTTATAACAATAGTTACCTTATCACTTTCGAAAAAGAAGACGATAACTATCATTATGAAGCAAACTTATCTCTTTATGACATCAACGAAACCCTTCTCAAAGACCTCATTACAGATCTCATCGAAAAATTTTAGAAAGGAACTCACATGATTTCATACGCCAAAATCAAATTCCTAAATCTCATTATCCCTTCTGGGCACAATCTCGAAAATCTTGTCCCTGGACAAACCTATACCATTTATGCTGACGAAGACCCATCAAACTGGCAATTCTATCTCACCCCTGACTCACCTAGCGTCATCCCACTCTTTACCTTTATCTATCAAGACACCGAAAACTTTTGGGAAACCCTTTATGACCATTTCTATGAGACCCTAACTTACGAAGAAAAATGCCATTACCTCATTTATCAAATCGCCTTCACAGACCCTCGTCTTAGCATCTTTGAAAGCATTTGTACCATCATTGATGACAGTAGCCCTGACACACTTAAACACATCAACAAAAAAGCCAACGAACTCTATTCAACCTTATTCGATGATTTCTTTGAGACTATTGAACCTGCTGTCAAAGAAGCCCAAAAAATTATCCCTGAACTAGACGTTGAAGATTCTGTTGAGCCTGAAGACATTTTCATTTCTATTGACGGCAGTGAAGCAACCGAAGAATCCATCGCCGATTGGGCGGAAACCCTTTCAGACAGCGAACGTTTTAACAAACTTCTTCTCTTTGAAAAAGCCTATAATGCACTCTTTGACGCTGTTGAAGAAGCAAGTGGCGTAATTTACAAACCTTACCAAAAAGACATTGACGTTTGGGAAAAAGAAATTGAGGACTATTATGAAGCATACTACGGAAAATTCAGAAATGCCTAATTCAGAAACCTTCAAAGAACGTTTTTTAGCAACCGCTAAAAACAAGAAAGAAATTCTTAAAGCACTAAATCGAAAGGACAACAAATGATTTTCATTAGTTCCATCTTTATTTTTTGTGGAATTGCTCTCGCCATTAACCAAAAAAACAAATTCTATGCCGACAAAGCTGCTATCGTTTTTGCAAGTTTCTTACTTTTTGCCGTTGTCTTCGCCTTTACAGTGGCATACTTCAGTCCATCTATCAAAACCTCGACTGTTCACACTATCTATAAAAACAAACAAAACGCAAACACTACTATCACCTTAAATGACAACACCATCACACTTGATACACAAAAAACCAATCAAACCAAAAAAAACATAGACAGAATCATCGCAAACAGACGCAGTAACAGCCAAAAAGGCCACCTCACTTTATCAAAAAACAAGGTCAATAGCACACGTGACTTTAACATACTCATCCTTAAAGGTGACCCTAATGGTACCAAAATTTCACGCATTGATTATGGCAATGTCACAGAAACCATCACAGCTTTTGGATACATTCCTGATCCACTAATTAAAACTAATAACAATGTCGTCATTGTTACACTTGTTAACGACAAACATCAAGCAAACGACACCAAAACTAAAAAAGCCTTAGACGCCATCTTAGACAACCCTTAGAAAGACTTTTTATGCAAGCAACCCTTAACAAAAAGGCAGAGCAAGAACTAACAGACTTTTTAAACAGTCTTCCTGACCTTCCTGAACTCATCTACCTTTTCTACAAGCAAACAGCCACAGACATCCTTTTAAACAAACAAAAAGCTATCACAACCTTTGTCCAAAAAGGCGATCAAACGCATTTTCAAGAAAACTTAGCAACGATTCAAAACCGTTATGATAACCAACTAAAAGACCTCTTGACTAAAGCCTGGAAAAGATAGACCATCGCTCAATCAGCCGTTACCATGTAACGGCTGATTGAGCTTTTCTTTTTCCGACCTTGCCTACGCAAGGTCGGTTTTTTTGGGGATTGGTTTTCCCTTGCAATCTACCGCCAAGTTGCTATAATGAAAACAGAATTTAAAAAGAAAAAGAGGACTTTTTCATGACCTATCCAAAAAACAAAATCGTTTCACTTGACCGTATTTTCAAATTCGCAGACATCGAAGCCACTATCGATAAAGCCTGCAAAGACATCACAGACCAAGGCTATACCGTTATCTCAACATCAATCAATGACCACGGCAAAGACGCTATTTGTCTCATTACTTATCTCTAGGAGGGCACGCGCATGCGACACTTAAAACTTTTCTTCGTCGCTTGTCTCACAATCTTTAGTCTAGGCTTTATCACACAAGCTCACGCTGACGATATTCCTACAACAGCGCCACCAACGGGCATTTACGACCCGCATCATTACCTTAATGAGAGTGTCACCCAAAAACTTGTTGGTCTCAATAGCATCTATCAACAAACTAAATTAAAACCCCAACTTGGCATTGTCATTGTGCCAAACATCCACGGCTATAGTGGCGATAGCTTGGAAGCTACAGCAACTAAAATTGCGAATGACTGGAAAATCGGATATAATGATACTAAAGTTGGTTTTCTCGTTTTGATTAGTGTGGATACGCATGATATCTACACCTTGCCATCCTCAAATGCCAAATTAGCCTTTGGTGAACAAGGGATTGCGGATCTCAATCGCACCATTATCTCTGATTTTCGAAATCAAAACTACAGTCAGGGCTTACTCAACTATCTAAGTAACTACCAAAATCTTATCCAAAAAAACAGTAACAAGACGCTTGACCAAATCAAAAAAGAAAAGAAAGAAGCTGAAGCCAAACGTGACAAAGAACGTAAAGAAACGGCTGAAGGAACAGCTATTATTCTTGTTAGTCTTGGGTTACTGAGCGGTGGTTTCATAGTCTTTAAAAACATCGCTTCACGCGCAGAACGTAAAGTCTACAGCCAATATGGCTACAAGGGACTTGAACGTCTCCTTCCAGACGACAAAGGTTTTGTCCCAAACGACACCTGGACAGAAGAACGTCTGCATGACTATCGTAAAGAACAAGATGCAAAACTTGCTCGTAGTGATTACAATTACAACAAATGGGATAAGCTCTATCCTAAAGACAAAGATTTTGTCGATAATCCTACTTGGACAGTGACTCGTCGTAATGACTACTACCGTAAAGATCGTCTCAAACGTAGCCAATACAACTATAAAGGCGCAGATAAGCTTATGCCAAACGACAGCGACTTTATTAATAATGCGACCTGGACAGCCCTTCTTCTTAGCGACTATCATGCCAATCATCCATCGCATAGTTCTTCAAGTAGTCACGACACCTCAAGTTATCATGATACATCAAGCTATCATGATACATCAAGTAGTAGCTCATGGAGCAGTGACTCTTGGAGTGGTGGTGGCTTTGATGGCGGTGGCTTTGGTGGCAGTTGGTAAACAAAAAAGACTTGCACAACTGTGCGAGCCTTTTTTAATAGTCTTCTTTTTTCTTCTTAAACAAGGCAAGACCTAAACCAAGAACAGGAACAGCAGCTAACTTAGCCATAACAGTATCTCCCGCATTTGGTAACTCTGCTTGAGTCGTTGATTGATCTTGACGAATAGCCTTCGTTTGACGATTGTTATCAGCTTGTTTATCAGCTTGTTTATCAGCTTGTTTATCGACTAGCTTATCGACTGGCTTATCGACTAGCTTATCGACGGGCTTATCAATTGGCTCATCAACAGGCTCATTAACAGGCTTATCGACTAACTTATCGACTAACTTATCGACTGGCTTATCGACTGGCTCATCAACTGGCTTATCGACGGGCTTATCGACTGTCTTATCGACGGGCTTATCGACTGTCTTATCAACGGACTTATCGACGGGCTTATCGACTGGATTATCGACTGGCATATCAATCGACTTATAGGCTGGCTTAGCCGCTTCCACTTGATCATTAACACTAGATGTATTAAACTGACGAGACTGCAAATCTGCCAATAACACATCTAACTGCATATTAACACGATTTAAACCATCTTGTAACTGCTCACGTGTCGCTTGTTTTTCATCCTCTAAACGTGCATTGTTCTCTTTTTCAGCCATCCATTCTTTTTCAATCCGATCATGTTCAACAACCGCATTTTGACGAACACTATCCGCATAGGACACTTGTTCAGCATTAAAGCGTTCGCTTTCTTGAAGCAATCCTGACGCAATAGCTAATTGACGAGTTTCTTGTACCAAATGATCTACATGCAGTTGACGTTCTTTCTCAAAAGCAACGGCATCATTCTCAGGTTTCACTTCAATCTCTGACTTAGGCTCTGGCTTAGGCTCTAGCTTAGGTTCTGGCTTAGTTTCTGGCTTAATTTCTAGTTTAGTCTCTGGCTTAGGCTCTGGCTTAGACTCTGGCTTAGTCTCTGGCTTAGTTTCTGGCTTAGTTTCTAGCTTAGTCTCTGGCTTAGTCTCAGGCTTAGTCTCAGGCTTAGTCTCAGGCTTAGTCTCAGGCTTAG
>ERZ773203.300-NODE-300-length-26835-cov-4.619044_pt1 | contig 26835 bp, 34 predicted proteins | sample MGYA00580529_ERZ773203 | MGnify/ENA primary metagenome ERZ773203 (study PRJEB29015, sample SAMEA2738176) | human oral metagenome | biome: human oral; feature: human-associated habitat; material: saliva | place: China | collected 2177 ... | reverse complement strand
CCGAGAACAAAGAAGCACATGGCGAGAGCGAAGGCAAGGCGGAAGAGGCAAGCGGCTTCTTTACCCCGAACGAGAAGATTGATTTCAGCGGGGTTAAGATTGAGCCCCTGTTCGAGGATCAGGTGGATTTCGAGACCTTCTCGAAGAGCGATTTCCGCGCGGTCAAGGTAAAGGACTGCAAGGCAGTTCCGAAGTCGAAGAAGCTCCTGCAGTTCACCTTAGACGACGGAACCGGTACGGATCGCACGATTTTAAGCGGCATTCACGCTTACTACGAGCCGGAAGAGCTGATCGGAAAGACTTTGATTGCGATCACGAATCTGCCGCCGCGCCCCATGATGGGCATTGAGTCCTGCGGCATGCTGCTCTCTGCGGTCAATGAGCGCAACGGGGAGGAAGAACTTCATCTTCTCATGGTGGACAACCACATCTCGGCGGGGGCGAAGTTGTACTAAACATTTGAGAATGGAAATGGAGAGAGGTATGTCGACTCAGAGTAGCTGAGGAGGCATGCCTCTTTTTTTATGGGAAATGTAGGAGATGAGGCAAAGGACTCCGAATTTATTATCTTAATTGTATTGATGCGTGTTGCATTTCTGATTTGGTTTAATATACGAATTCCATTCGAGTTAATATTGGTTTTAAATTACCGGTAAAGTCAATATTTATGTGTGAACCGGTTTGTGCTACCATATATATGGGACTCTCTTCCCCGAAAGGAATCTGATTATGACCACAGTTGTTTTTTCTAAAATACAAGTTGATATGGGGCAGTTCTACGGTCGAGTCAGCGCACGAATTTTATTGAATGTGCCGCAAAGAGAACTATCCTATCAGGCCTTTGGTGAAAAGCAGGAACTGAAGAACAGCATCGGACTTGTTTTAGATGAGACAGAAATGCAGTCCTTACTCCCGTTTCTTAGAACCGAATTGTTTGAGCCGTATCGGGATCGCGAAGATATGCATGACGAGGTTGGCTATCTGGACGAGTCGTGGAGGATGTTTACCGGTATATCAGACTCTCATATACCGATGATTCGCTTACGCATGAATGTTATTCATGACCTTGCACATCGGTGGCCCACGGAATTGCTATATGAGCAAATTGTTCGGGTCATAAGAGCAAGGAATGACAGACGATTCCGGAAAATAGTTTTGTAGTCTGCCTTTTGAGTAGATCGGTGAAAAGACAGGAGAGCGGATTATTTTAACGAGTGACTTTACATAGAGCACGTCGGAAATAAACATGACTATCAGTACCGACAGTGTCTGCATGTGCAATGTGAGTCCGGAAATATGCTGACTATTGGCGGAAACCTTGTTGTTGAAATCTCAAGGTCGCCGAAGCCGGAAATTGATTTGTGAGGAGCGCAATTCAGGTCCAAAACAGAACGAGAGCTATGCCGGGCAGTGTTCGCTGCAACGGCATAGCTCTCGGTTTTTAGTACTCCATACTGATACCCTTTTTTCTGCCGTGTCTCATCACGAAGTGAAATGCCGATAGACCGGCGAAAAGATAGGCGAGGGAATTAAGTACGAGTAGCCCGACATCAAAAACGGAAACCATGTTCCCTTCGAGGATGCTGCGTGAAATATGAATGCCTTGTGAAAGCGGCAGAACATAGTAGGCAAAGCCTTGAATGTTGCTTCCATCCACCACTCCCGAAAAGAACAAGAGTAAATAGCTTGCGATGGATATGAACGAAGCGGTTTTGGTAAAAATCAGTGTCAAGGCCGAAAGGAAATAGGATATCCCTATGAGCCCCAGCATAGTAATCGCAAATATGGGGAGAACCATCCATGAGAAAGCCATGGGGATAGAAAACAATACATGAATTGCTGACATGACCAAAATGATTTCGACGGACTGAAACAGCAACCAGCAGACTGCTCTGCAAAATAAAATGCCGGAGAGAGCGGTGGGCTTTATCAGCAACTGTTCAAACGTTCCGCTCTGCTTTTCCGAAGAAATCGCCATGGAAGATTCGCCGATGATGCCGTTGGCGTAAAACCAATATACGAAGCCTATGTAATACGCAGAGTTGGGGCGTTCGGCAGAGTTTGAGAACAGTTTGAAGAAACCGACGAACATGATAAACAGCACGAATAAGTTGACGATGTGATCCGGATAATAGCATTTCGCTTCCAAATAGTACTTTCGCAACTCAGCGGTAAAGCAACGCCTTATCTTAGCCATGATGATTCCTCCAAAAAGAAATGAGAACTTCTTCCAAGGTCGGCGTTTCCGGTGTGACAGCTATGATTCTTATCTGCTTCTCCGCACACATTTGTACAAGAGAGTACGCAAAAGCTTCCTCGGACTCGGAAAGGCTCAAATGAATTTGTTTTTTTTCTTCATGGATTCGGATTGCTTCCGAGGGCATAAGAGATGCGAGCGCCTCAACGGTTTCTTTCGTATAGGGCAAGGTGTATTCCGTACGTTGTTGTCCCTTGTGCGCGTTTACGAGAGCGTCGATGCTACCCTGATAGGTGGCAACGCCGTTTTCTAAGATGATGAGTTTATTTGTAAGGCGCTCCAATACATCTATCTGGTGTGTCGTCAGAAAAACAGTCGTGCCCTGTTCTGACATCTTTTGGATTTCAGAAATAACACTCAACTTTGTTGTCAAATCCAAGCCTAAGGTGGGCTCATCCAGGAACAGAATTTTAGGGGAATGAATGAGTGCTGTCATCAAGGCGACTTTTTGCTGCATTCCTCTGGAGCAATAGCCCACTTTTTTGTTCTCGTGCCCCTGTAAATCCATAACAGAGAGCAATTCCTCTGTCCGGTTTCGAATGACATTGTCGGCCAGCCCCATTAAGCGCCCGTAATAACACAAATTCTCCTTGGCAGACATATACCAATACAAATTTCGATTTCCTTCAAGTACGGCACCGATATTCCTAAAATAATCATTTCCGGCGTGTTCGATGTTTTTGCCGTTATAGTATATGTTCCCGGAGCTTGGCGTTAATATCTTTAACATCAGTTTGATAAAAGTGCTTTTTCCGGCGCCGTTCGGCCCCAGAATCCCGTAAATTCCGGGTTCGCTTATCTCAACACACAGATTCCTGAGTGCGGTATGCTTCCCAAATGACTTCGTAAGTTGATCAACACAGTAAATCATTCGCGTCCTCCGCTGTCTTGCCAAGACTTGTAGCCGATTCGATTACATATGAGATATATTAATAAAACACCACCATGAATGTAACACAAACAGGCACTTCTATCTACGGTTCACATGTGATAACTTTTTAAGCAAACAATTTTGAGACGAAATTATCATAATGCGCATTGCGACTTTCAGAAGCTAACGATAAAGTTTTATGATGAGCAGGACAAATGGAGAGCCGTTTGGCGGACAATGAATGAAAGCGTCATGTTTTACCCGGCACTACGATACGGCTCCTGTGTGGAGCGGCGGAGCCGGAAAGTCGCGACGGAGACACAAACATATGTGTTTGAGCATCTAATGCCTGTCAAAGTTGAGGACAGCAACAATAAGCACTGGTATTGGATGAAATATATAGCGGAAGAGATTGATTTTTGGACTTGTAACGATGCCTACAAAGAGCTGTATGGCAGACAGGCTTTTCAAGAAACAATCGATAGAGTGTTGGCTGAAATTGCGGATACGCTTGGGGTATTGATGAAAGCATAAACGGTACAGGCTTACTGAAAAGAAATTGCAAAAAAATGCCGGTGCCCTTTCGGCACTGGCATTTCATATCGATTCAAGGTAAGATTGACGCATACAGTCGTAAAGCAAAAAAGAAAGGAAGGTCCGACTATATGAAGTCACACAAGTTTTTCGCATGGGCAACGGTATTCTGCTTTGTCATGACGATGATCACCGGCTATAAGAGACAGTAAGCTGGGCTTACGTCGAAGAAGCAATGACGCCCGCTTGCTGTAAGGCCTCCTCTACGGCGATTGCCAGCTGATCGGCGCAGGAGGTTCCGCGGCCGTCGCAATCGTTTCCTCGGAGAAGGGAGGCTGCCTCGGCCGCATCCCTGCCCTCAAGCAGTCTGCTGATGGCAGAGGTATTGCCGGGACATCCGCCGTGAAATACGACGTTGTGCAGCAGCTTGTCTTCGAGTTCGAAGCTGATTTGTTTTGCGCAGACGCCGCGTGTTTGATACGTATAGCGTTTCATTTCCGAAAACCTCCTCATGTTTTGATACCCTTATTGTACATGGTAGAAAAAACATATCAAGTACAGAGCGGATGGAAGACGGACGTTCGATTGCTTATTTTGCTGAGCTGGGGTACAATGCAGGCAAGCCTGAGTCCCGTAGAAATAAGAGCGTGAGGTGTTCGATGTTTGTCGGGTGGTATCGGCTGCTCTGCAATGGACTTCTCTTTGGCAAAAGGGAGCGGCAGAGGGGACAGTATCTTCTCTTATGAGAAGAACAGGTGTTTCGGTTTCAAGGCGGAATCGAAGCTAACACGAAAGGAGGAATTCCTATGTCTCTTGAAGATAAGATCGATCAGCTGAAGGGTGCTGTCAAAGAAGGCGTCGGTAAGATTTCCGGCGATGTAAAGGCAGAGAAGGAAGGCGCTGCGGAGCAGGCGACCGCGAAGGCAAAGGAAGTTGCGGAAGATGCCAAGAAGGCAGCGGAAGAAGCAGCGGAGAAGGCATCCGCCAAGGCAAAGGAAGTTGCCGGAAATGTGAAGGATGCGCTGGAAGGAACGCTTGACGGCGTCAAGAACATCCTGAATAAGGACAAAGAATAAGTTTGATAGGGAAAAAGCCCCCTTTACCGAGCGCGGTAAAGGGGGCTTTTTCCTTTTTGAGCCAAGAAGTGGAAGGAGCCGCAGGAGATGGAGCGCTGACGAAAGGTATCAAGCGAAATCAAAGTATGCTATAACCGTATTAAGTCAGTGAAAACAGAAGCCGATTTCCGGGAGGGTCTTTCCTTGCGATACATACTTTTACTGCGCGGTGTCAATGTAGGCGGCAAGAACAAAGTGGAGATGCGTGAATTAAGCGCTTTGCTCACGGACGCCGGGTTTGAAGAAGTGGGCTCTTACATCAACAGCGGAAATCTCTTTTTCGGCAGTGAGGGAGCGAAAGAGAGTTGTATCTCGAAAATCAGAGCGCTGTTGGAAGCGAAGTATGACTTTCCAATCCCCTTTGCCCTGCTCACGAAAGAGGAATACTTGGAAGAGCGGGACGCCCTGCCGGACTGGTGGCACGGAGAGATGGCGAGAAGAGATGTTTTGTTCTACGCCTGCGGGATGGATGCGGATAAGATACGGGACTTCATCGAAAAAGCTACTCTTTACAACGAAGTTGTGCACCTCGGGCGGCACGCGGTATTCTGGGGCAAATACGATGAGGCGGAGTACCTGAAAACCATCTATCATAAAAAGTTGATGAAGCAGGCGTTCTATAGGGAAGTCACCATACGAAACGGGAATACGTATGAAAAAATTGCGGCAATCCTCGAAAACGAAACATAAGCGACTGCTCCGATGAACTGTTGCTTGTCACTGTACTGTCAGGGGCGCTGCAAGCGAAACGCAACCCCCGTTTGACAAATTGACAAGCCGCTTTGGTAGCCTGCAAACGCGCAAAATGGCATGCTTAAGCTATCAAAAACGGAAGGAGAACAGACATGATTTTGGCGGATAAGATTATCGACGAGAGGAAGAAGAACGGGTGGTCTCAGGAGGACTTGGCCGAGCAGCTCGGTGTATCGAGGCAGTCGGTCTCCAAATGGGAGAGTGCGGGCTCGGTGCCGGATCTCAAAAAAGTCATTCAGATGGCAGAGCTCTTCGGTGTGAGCACGGATTACCTTCTGAAAGATGAGATGGAGAAGGAAAACCGAGGCATCGCCGAAACCTCCGGGAGAGATGCGGACAGTCTCCTGCGGCGGGTGAGCATGGAGGAGGCCAACGCGTTTTTGGACGCAAAGCGGGAGACAGCGCCCCGACTCGCGAATTCGGTCAGCTTGTTCCTCCTGAGTCCGGTTGCCTTGCTTCTGCTTGCCGGAATCGCCGAAAGTCCGAACTACAACTTGGCGGAAGGTCCGGCGATGGCAGTCGGTTTGGCGGTTCTGCTCCTCCTCACGGCGGTAGGCGTATTCATTCAGATCACAGACCGGAATAAATTGAGCCGCTTTGAATACTTGGAGCGGGAGCCGTTTGAAACCGAATACGGTGTGAGCGGCATGGTAAAGGAGAAGAAGCGGGACTACGAGAGCCGCTATTCGCTGGGACTTGCCGGCGGCACCGTAATCTGCATTGTGGCGGTGATTCCGTTCCTCGTTGCGGGCGCCATGGATGCAAGCGACTTGATTTTATTTCTGGGTGCGGGCCTCTTGCTCGTGCTGGTTGCGCTGGGGGTAAACCTGATGGTGCGTGTCAGCACAATCAAAGAGAGTTACGATACCGTACTTCAGGAGGGGAATTACGCCAAGAACAAAAAGCGCGTACAGGCAAAGATAGGTGCCCTTTCCGCAGCGTACTGGTGCCTCACAACCGCAATCTATCTCGGCTGGAGCACTTGGAGGCAGGACTGGGAGGAGTCCCGGATCATTTGGATGGTGGCGGGCGTCCTCTATGGAGGCGTTTACGGAATTGTGCGTATGATACTGAAGGTGGACGGAGACTAAGGCTATGAAGATCCGAGAAGAACTCTTTGCGCTTCGAGATGAGGGATATGCGGCATTTCAACAAAAGTTAATACCGGGTGTTTCGGAGGAGCGCATCATCGGCGTCCGGGTGCCGGAACTCAGGAAACTCGCGAAACGGTATTATAAGGACCCGGAGCACCGGCAGTTTTTGCGGGCTTTGCCGCACGACTATTACGATGAAGACCTGCTTCACGCCCTCCTCATCGCGGAGGAGAAGGACTTTGCGTGCTGCCTGGAAGAGACCGAAGCTTTTCTGCCCTTCATCGATAACTGGGCGGTCTGTGACATCTTTTCGCCCAAGGTCTTTTCAAAGCACAAAGAGGAGCTGTCAGAGCGCATCCGTGTCTGGGCAAAATCGGAAAAGACCTATACCTGCCGCTTCGGAATCGGGATGCTGATGCAGCACTTTCTGGATGCGGATTTTGAGGCCGCATATTTGGAGATTCCGGCGGCGGTGCAATCCGAGGAATATTATGTCAACATGATGCTCGCCTGGTTCTTTGCGACGGCACTCGCAAAGCAGTGGGAGGCAACCATCCCCTATCTGGAAAACAAGAGGCTTGCGCGGTGGACACACAATAAGGCGATACAGAAGGCGCGGGAGAGCTACCGCATTAGCGCAGAGCAGAAAGAGTACCTGAAAAGCTTGAAGTGCTGACTTGCTTCTCCGATCAAAAGGAGTTTCACGGCGCTCTGTTTCGGGGGAGGCTCTGAAGTTACAGCCCGAAGAGCCGGAGGCTGTGCTCCGGCAGGATTATGAGGCGGTCGCGGAAGCCGCAGGGTAGCGGAATCCCGCTTACTGTGTGCCGCGCGGCGGGCTTCTGCCGGTCGGGAAGTATCCGGGATTTTCGTCAAACCGGGATTGCAAGTAAAACCGGACAGTTCACGCCGACGGCAAAGTTGGCACTGGTGCTTTGCCTGGCTTTGGATAAGAAATTCGAGGAGATTTTTTATTTCCAGAGATGCAAAGAGCTCCCTCCCGGATACCCGGGGCGGGGGCTTTGTTGTTGGCAGTCGATTACGCGGCGAACTTTTGCCGGTCGGAAAGTATCCGAAATATGGTAAACTGATTTCTGTGGAAAGTTGAAATTTTTACCTTGTGTATCACAGAAATGAGAGAGAGGAGTCCCTATGTTGGCAAACGGAACCAAAGCCCCCGATTTTACACTGCCGGATCAGAACGGGCAGCCGAGAAAACTCTCCGAGTACCTCGGGCAGCGTGTGATTCTCTATTTTTATCCGCGGGATATGACGGCCGGCTGCACGAAGCAGGCCTGCGCGTTTGCGGAGTTGTATCCGCAGTTTCGTGAGAAGGGCACAGCAGTGCTCGGCATCAGCAAGGACAGCGTTGCCTCGCACAAGAAGTTTGAGGAAAAGTACGGCCTGCCGTTTGTGCTGCTCTCGGACCCCGAGAAGACGGTGATTCAGGCCTATGATGTCTGGAAAGAAAAGAAGATGTACGGCAAGGTCTCGATGGGCGTGGTGCGGACTACCTATCTGATTGACGAGCAGGGCATCATCGTGAAGGGCTTTGAAAAGGTAAAGCCCGCCGAAAATCCGGCGGATATGCTCGGAGAACTCGCATGAAGATACTCATCTCCCCGGCGAAAAAGATGCGCGTGCAGCGAGACAGCATAGCGCCCCGACATCTGCCGCAATATCTTTCGGAGACCGAGGAATTGCTTTCCTGGCTCAGGGCATGCTCGTATCCGGAGCTGAAGGCGCTCTGGGGCTGCAATGACAAGCTGACCGCAGAAAATGTGGCCCGTCTCGCGGAGATGGCACTTCGAGAGGCGGACACGCCCGCGCTGCTCGCCTATGAGGGCATTCAGTACCAATACATGGCGCCGGAAGTGCTCGAAGACGCGGCGCTCGCCTACCTGGAGGAGAGACTCTGCATTCTGTCCGGCTTTTACGGCGTGTTGCGGCCAATGGATGCCGTGCTGCCCTATCGCCTCGAAATGCAGGCCAAGGCGGCCGTCGCGAGACACAAGAACCTCTATGCCTTCTGGGGTGACAAACTGTACCGCGCCGTGCGGGATGAGAGCGGCGTCATCATCAACCTCGCCTCGAAGGAGTATTCGAAGGCGGTAGAAGCGTATTTACAGCCGGAGGACCGCTTCATCACCTGTGTGTTCGGAGAGCTTTTGGACGGTAAGGTTTTGCAGAAGGGCGTCTATGCGAAAATGGCGCGCGGGGAGATGGTGCGCTATCTCGCGGAGAGCGGCGCGGAGAGTCCGGAGGAAGTAAAAGGTTTTTCACAGAGCGGATATGTCTACCGGGAAGAACTCTCCACCGAGACAAGTTTTGTCTTTGCACGGGAGCCCGGAACCTACGAGGAAGATTGATTCAGGGTAGCGTACGCAAGGCGTTGAACAAGGGTGAGAAAAGCGCTCGCGATATAGATAGCGGCAAGTCGGTAAGTTAGGAGAGAGATTAGGGGACAGGAGGGGAGTGGCATGCACTTGAACACGGAACAGAGCGTATTCCTGCTCTGGATAGCGGCGCTGAGTTGTATCGGTTGTTTGCTCTTTGGCCTGGACAAGCGGAGAGCAGTGCGCCATGCCTGGCGTATTCCGGAGCGGACACTCTTACTCAGCGCCTTTCTCGGCGGCGCGCCGGGCGCACTCTTCGGCATGCATTTCTTTCGGCATAAGACGCAAAAGTGGAAGTTTCGCATTTTGGTGCCGCTTGCCTTCTTGCTCTGGGGCTGGCTTGCGTATCGAGTATTTACATAAAGAAGAGGACAGCACACGGACTGTCCTCTTTTTTGTTGTTTACATTAGAGTCAGAGAGTAATTTAATCCTGAATTGTTAATCTGCGTTAGCAAGGGAGTTTAAGGCTTAATCGTGTAGTTCCACTGCAATGTCGAATGGCATAATAAATCTGCTTACAGAACTGCCCGTGCAGAGGATAGAGTTATATATTATGAGGATAAAGTTGTGGTTGGTTACATCGAACTTGCATAAGATTGGTCAATAATAGGACTGTACATTGACTACAAATTGTGTAAAATGAATAGTAAGATTCTGAATACGAAAGTGGGGGTTAGAATGAGTAAAAAATTATTTGCACTCTGTTCTATCATGGCAACAGTACTGTTGTCGTCGTGTAGTAGCACGAATAGCGAACTACCGAAAAAAGAAACAGCAAATGCAGAAGAATCAACAGTCCAAGAGAGTGGTATAAATGCGGAGGGGAGGGTTATCTATGATGACGAAATCCTCAAGGCAAGCTATTTAGGCATTTCTGATAGTTTCGGGTATACTACGCTGGTCATTGAACTTGAAAACAAAACTGACTCTGAAATTACGGTATTACCCATGAATTCGTCTGTTGATGATACGATGGTCACCTTTACGAGCGGGATGCCTGCTACAATACAAGGCGGAAAAAGAATGAAACAGGGATGGCTTATCGGTAGTCAACCTCAAAGCAACGTGGAATTCTCATTGTCCATTTGTGATGAGCATATGCACGAAATCAAAAAAACGGATGTCTTGAGAATCGACATGAATGAGTGAGGTTTGTGAAATGTGGCAAGTTCACCGCATCTGTGCCATCAACATGAACGGGCTCTTTTAGTAAAGTAGGGAAATGAAGGACGCGCATTCGAGCAATTTCATGCTCAAATGCGCGTCTTTTGCCGTACATGCCGGTTTGCATCCGTTGCTGTTCAGTTATCGTAATGCCGCGACAGGAGAGGATCTCTAGGATTTCATTGCGAATGCGATATACAAGGCGGTGAGTACCGTCAATACGACGACTCCAAAATCCGCTTAATTCTCCTTTGAGAGGCTCCGGCTTTCCGAGGCCGTCAAAACGACTGCGCTCAATCTCTTTCAACAAGAGATTGATTCGTCGAAGTTTTTTTTTGTCTTGCATTTGCCAGTACAGATAATCTTCCCAGGCTTCGTCAAACCAGATTTTTTTCATTCGGCATCTTCTCCGAGTATCTCGTGCTCACTGCCCTTTCCTGCGTTCAGGGCAGCGATACCGCGGCGCAGATGTGCCATATTACTCTCGGAGTAGAAGGGATCGGCAGATACCTCGAAAGGTATACGACGTTCACTGCCGACCTTTTTTGCAAAAATGGTAAATGCCGCACTCATACTGAGCCCCATATCGGAACAAGCTCTCTCCATACTCTTTTTAACATCGGCATCCAGTTTAAAATTGACGTTTACGGTTTGAGACATAAGCACCTCTCTTTCTAAAGACATCTGCTAAACATATGTTAATACAAAAGGAAGAAGATTGCAAGAAAAACACTTGTTAACTTCTTTATGATTGCAATATTTAGCAAGGGATTTCTCTTCTATTACTCATATTCAGCAAAAGATAAAAAGAGCGCACATCCCACCGTTTCCGGCGTAGATGGTGAGACGCGATTACGCCCCTCCTATTTGTTCCATGTTGACAAGCGGAGTTTTGTTGCATCATTAATTTGTATTGCAAAATGTATTACTTTTTGCCATAATATAGAAAAATGGAGGAAATCCATGCTTTTTGAATGGGATGAAAGCAAAGAAAAGAGAAACATTGTGAAGCATGGGCTTGATTTCAGTACCGCCGCGCTCATCTTTCATGATGTCAACCGCTTGGAGTGGTTTGACGAACGGCATTCAGAACAGGAAGATCGCTATATCACGATAGGAGAAATAGGTGGAACTGCCGTGGTTGTTATGGTTGTATACACAGAACGGCTTGAAGTCATCCGGATTATATCAGCACGCAAAGCGACTAATGCAGAAAGGAGAGCCTACTATGATTCAAAGAGAGATTGACATAAAGAAGCCGCTGACCGAAAAGCAGAAGGATATGCTGAAAGCACTTGAAAAGCGCCCGGTGACGCCGGATGAAACATGTCGGGAGCTGACTGCGGAAGAGCTGTCGTATTTTCGGCGTGTAGCGGAACGGAAGCGGAAAGAGCGGTGCAAACAGACCGTCACCCTTAGACTTTCTCCGGAAGCACTGAAAAAGGCAAAGATGCTTGGCAAAGGCTACACATCTGTCTTAAGCCGCATCTTGGAAGAAGCGCTGGATAGCCCTGAGACGATTCGCCACAATCTGTAAAGAATTGTGCTTAAAAAAGTCCCCTTTTTACCGGATGCCGTTGGTAAGAAGGGGACTTTTCACACGCCCGGGGCGCGGTCTGATTGTATTCCCAGCAAAGCTGTTTTGCCTTGTCCTGTAAATGAGCGGGGGTGCCTTCGTAGCTGTTGTGATAGGGTTGCATAGCTTGCATGCGTTCTAACGGCGTCATAGAGCGTTCCTTTCAGGGCTTGTTTCGTGCAGTATGGTATAGCCTTGCTCGTCCACGAGGACGGCTTCGTGATTGTTGAGCGGAATCAGTTTCAACGAATTCCGGTAGCGCTCCAGGGTCTCGCGGGAACTCGTTTCGAAGGGATATTCCCCGACATGCGGGAGAACGGAGTGGTCAAATACATTGAGGGCCGTGTAATCCGTGAGATCGGGCGCAAGGGTTTTGTCGTCCATGATTTGGTTGTATTCAATATCGGGGGCGGCGATGATTGCGCCTGCGGATTCGCCGATATAGAACATGCCCTCCCGGATGCGGCGCGCGAGAAGCTCTGTGAGATGCTTCTTTTTTAATTCCTGCAAGAGATAAAAGGTATTGCCGCCGGAGATGCAGACACAGGCTGCGCGCTCCAGCTCCTGTACCAGCACGGTTTCATCGAATTTGGAAATATCGAGCATATGCAGCTGATAGCCTAAGTCCTTCAGCATCGCGATGCCCTCGTCAATAAAACCGGTATACGGCTCCACATTTCCGGCTGTGGGAATAAACGTAATTGTCTTGGAAGATAGTTTGGAAAGATAGTTCGCCGTGATTGTTTTTGTGCCGGCAAGATAGGATACAAGCAATAGCTCCATTCCAAAACCTCCTGACCGCAGAGCGGTCTTCATTCGAAAACAGCGGTGTTGTCTTCTTCCGTGAGCATTTCGTGCTCTTTACCTTCTCCTGCGTTTAGGGCAGCGATACCGCGACGCAGGTGGGCCATGTTACTCTCGCTGTAGAAAGAAGCGGTACAGTGATTGCGGATATCCTTTTTGCATCCGAGTCAAAATCAGGAGATAGATTTACTTTCTCAGGCATAAAGTTCTCCTTTCTCGAGTCTGTTATAAAAGAAACGCACATCCGCACCGTTTCCGGCGTAGATGCGCGCTCTTTGCTGTGAACACGAACCCGAAACAGTGCTTCACGAAAAACACCGAGTTCGGATGTGAATGGTTGAGTGGAGATGACGGGAGTCGAACCCGTGTCCAAAAACCGATTCCCCGTTCTTCTACTATCATAGTCAGCTCTTTGACATTCCCTCTGCCGCGCGGGAGCGGACGCCCTCACGGTTTTGGTAGCTTCATATTACGCCCTTGCGCGCAAAGCTTAACGCAAGTCGTTTCTCACAATGTCGACGCCCGGGTCCCGGAGTGTGAGTGCTTCAGGTCGGACGGCAAGCCCTTAGGCTGCGTATGCTAAATTTTCGTTAGCGTTTGTATTTAAGTTTGCCGTTTAACGCACCGCATGCGGATAGCTTCACCGGCTGCACGGTCCCTGTCGAAACCGGTACATCCCCGAATAGATATAAATTGTACCATATTCGGGTTCATATCACAAGCTTAGAATGCGGAGACCAGGAGTTTTCCGTTGCGGTATTCGACGAGGAAGATGCGGCTCAGATCGCGGTAGCCCATATCGGCGAGGGTCTCCGTGAGCCAGGCATCGTCCTTGCCGATGATTTCCAGAATATCCGTCTGAATCTGCCCGTCGGTGACCAGCGGATACTTCGGATTTTCTTCGCCGTAAGGGATGATTAAGAGCTGGCCGTTCTGCTCGACGACAACGCGCTGCAAATCCTCCCAGTAGTAGTAGCCCGCTGCGCGGAGCTTGAAGGAGAGGTCGTGCGCGGAGAGACCGGCGCGGCGGCAATTTGCGATGTTCAGTTTGCCGTGGTTCACAAGCACCAGGGGCTGGCTGTCGAGCAGCTGTCCCATGAAGCGGTTGTTGGTTTTGATCCACTTGAGGCCCAGGATCACAATGCACCAGAGGAGCAGAATCAGAATGTACTGCAGCACGGTGATGGCGCTGTTATAGATGGTGCCGCCGATGATGCCACCGAGTACATAGTTCTGAATCTGGTCGGAGGCATTCGAAGGCGCAAGGTTTCCCTTTCCGCTGATGTTGATGACGAAGGAGAGGGATAGAAGGCCGATCAAGAGCTTGATTGCGACGAGAAAATAAAAGTTATTGAAAAAAGAAAACATAATCAAAATCCTCGCAGGCGATGCGTGAGAGCGGGCACTTTATTCGCGGATGAATTCCGGTTCCGTGCCGAGCAGTTCTATGGGTTCCAGATTGCAGCTTGTGTCATTGATGAAGAGCACGCGGTAGTACTTGCCTTCCGCAAAAATGATGGGATTCCCGGAAAATTCTGTGGCGTTTAGGAAGACCTCTTCCACGGGGACATCCAGCTCTTTGGCGATGCGTTCCACCGAGTGGATTGCGAGTTCCGCCCGCTGGCCGCTCGCCTGCATTTCCCGGTAGCGGTTAATCTGCAGGAGTCCCATGGTAATCAAGAGGAGCAGGGCTATCAGCGCGAGTTCCCGGTAGCGAGAAATCTGCTTGTCCTTAAAGTAGCGTATGCCGTTGAAGAGCAGCACCAGAAACAAAACGGCTGCAATGACCAGCTGAACGCGGTTCATGCCGACATTGCGACGGAGCAGGAACTCATAGGAATAAAATTTCATAGAACACTCCGAAAGGGCGCTGTGCGCCCTGAGACAGTTACAGTGAGTGACAAGCCGATTCTACCACAGAATAGGGCAAAAAGAGCAAGCCCATTTTGACAGAATTCGGCAGATGTTAATTTATTATAGGAGCATCGGCTAAAATTAAGGGAAGCTTAATAAAGACGTTGCAGTCCTGCGCGGAGCGGACGGAATCGCATTGCGGGGAGGGCGCTTATTCTTGAAAAGACTTGTTATTTTGTGTATGATTTCCCCATACGGGTTTGTGTCGTTACCCGGCATTGCTCAGACAGGAGGATAACATGAACTACGCAGAGGAATCACTGAAAAAGCATTACGAGTGGAAGGGCAAGATCAAAGTTATCACTGATATTCCGGTCAAGACCTCGGAAGATTTATCGCTCGCTTATACGCCGGGTGTAGCACAGCCCTGCCTGGAGATTCAGAAGGACGTGAACAAGTCCTATGAACTCACGAGACGCTGGAATCTGTGCGCGGTCGTGACGGACGGCACCGCAGTTCTCGGACTCGGCGACATCGGTCCGGAAGCAGGCATGCCGGTCATGGAGGGCAAGTGCGTGCTCTTCAAGGCATTCGGCGATGTGGATGCGTTCCCGCTCTGCATCAAGTCCAAGGACGTGGACGAGATTGTCAATACGATTTATCTGCTCTCCGGTTCCTTCGGCGGTGTGAACCTCGAGGACATCGCGGCACCGCGCTGCTTTGAAATCGAGCGGAAGCTGAAGGAGAAGTGCGATATTCCGATTTTCCACGACGACCAGCACGGCACGGCGATCGTGGTGCTTTCGGGTCTCATCAATGCGCTGAAGGTGGTCGGCAAGGACAAGGAGAAGGTCAAGGTCGTCGTGAACGGACCGGGCAGCGCGGGCATTGCGGTCTCGAAGCTCCTGCTCTCCTATGGCTTTAAGAATCTGACACTCTGCAACCGCGAGGGCATCATGACCGAGAACTCGAAGGACCTCAACTGGGCGCAGAAGGAAATGCTCGAGGTCACGAACCTGGATCATAAGACCGGAACTCTGAAGGACGCGCTGGTCGGCGCCGACATCTTCCTCGGTTTCTCCGGCCCGAACATGGTCACCGAAGAGATGGTGCGGAGCATGAACAAGGATGCCATCATCTTTGCCTGCGCGAACCCGACGCCGGAAATTTTCCCGGATGAGGCGAAGAAGGGCGGCGCAAAGGTCATCTCGACCGGCAGATCGGACTTCCCGAACCAGATTAACAACGTGCTCGTGTTCCCGGGTCTGTTCCGCGGTGCGTTCGATGTCCGCGCGAAGGACATCAACGAGGAGATGAAGATGGCGGCGGCTGTCGCAATCGCAAATCTGATTTCGGACGATGAAGTCAACGAGAACAATATTATCCCGAAGGCCTTCGATCCGCGCGTCAAGGAAGTGGTCGCAAAGGCTGTTGCGGATGCGGCGAGACGCACGGGCGTCGCGAGAATCTGAGGCGGATTGCAACATTTTTCGCGGCAAAGGCAGGCAAACAGGGCAAGATAGAAAGAAGGATGTAACATGGCAAAACACACCATTCTGTACGGTTGCGGTCACATTGCGGCGGCAGAGGTTGAGGGGAATGAATACGAACAGCAGGAGAAGCTCGACTACTTGAAGATTTGCGGACGCTGCCCCGCCTGCGAAAAAGCATACCGGAGCGCACACCCGTCGCTTCAGAAAGCGTAAGGTGACGCATGCAGCTCTGGATTTCCGGCACGGGTTCCGCCCTGCCGAAAAAGGTAGTGACGAATGATGATCTTGCAAAGGTCATTGAGACGAGCGACGAATGGATTTATTCCCGCACCGGCATACGGCAGCGGCATGTCGCCGATGAGACGGAGAGTGTCGAGAGCCTCGGCAAGGCGGCAGCGGAACGGGCCCTCGAAATGGCAGGCGTCTCCGCCGAGGAAATCGGCCTCATCATCGTCGGCACCTGCACGGACGGCAATGTGACGCCGAGCGCAGCCTGCCAGATTCAGGCGGCAATCGGCGCGGTGAATGCGGTCGCTTTCGACATCAATGCGGCTTGCTCGGGCTTTCTCTACTCCCTCCGGACGGCGGAGGGGCTCATGCGCACCGGCCTTGCGACGAAGGCACTGGTGATCGGCGGTGACCTCGTGACCCGCTATATCGACTGGCAGGACAGAACCACCTGCGTGCTTTTCGGCGACGCGGTCGGCGCTGTGGTGCTCGAGGCGACCGAGGATAGCGCGAAGGGAGATATCCTCGGCTCCGCGCTCGGCGCGGACGGCGTGAAGGGGCATAACCTGACCGGTCGCACGGACCCGGACAACCATTTCCTGCACATGAACGGGCAGGAAGTGTTCCGCTTTGCGGTTCGCACCGTGCCGCTCTGCATTGAGGAGGCGCTGCAAAACGCGGGTGTCGACAAAAAGGATGTGAGCGCCTATGTGCTGCACCAGGCGAACTCCCGCATCATTGAGGCGGTCGCGAAGCACCTCGGCGAGCCGCTCGAAAAATTCCCGATGAACCTCTCGGACACGGCCAACACCTCGGCGGGCAGCATCCCGACCCTGTTTGACCGTCTGAACCGCGAGGGTAAGTTAAAACGGGGCGATATTCTGGTGCTCTCCGGCTTCGGCGGCGGTCTCACCTGGGGTGCGACCGTGATACGGTATTGACGGATACGCTATTGACGTAGGGCAGAGAATCGGTTAAAAAAGTAGTGAACAATATTGACAAAGCAATGACAAGTGTCAATTAACTTGTCCCAACAAAGGAGAATGACATGTTTGAAAAGGTAAAGCAGATGATCGCAGAGCAGCTCAGCGCAGACGAGAACAGCATCACCGAGGAGACTTCCTTCAAGGACGATCTCGGCGCGGATTCCCTGGATCTGTTCCAGCTCGTCATGGCAATGGAGGATGAGTTCAAGGTTGAGATTCCGAGCGAGGATCTTGAGAAGCTCAACACGGTCGGCGATGTCATGAAGTACCTGAAGGACAAGGGCGTCGAGGAATGAACACAAGAGTGACGGAGCTCCTCGGCATACGCTATCCCATCATTCAGGGTGGGATGGCGTGGGTCGCCGAGCAGCATCTCGCGGCGGCGGTGAGTGAGGCCGGCGGCCTCGGTCTCATCGGCGGTGCGAGCGCGCCCGGAGAAGTGATTCGCGATATGCTCCGAGACGCAAAGCGCCTCACGGACGCACCGGTCGGCGTCAATGTCATGTTGATGTCCCCCCACGCGGACGATGTCGCGCGCGTTGTGATTGAAGAGGGCGTCAAGGTTGTGACGACCGGCGCGGGTATGCCGAGCAAGTACATGGAAGACTGGAAAAAGGCCGGTATCAAGGTGATTCCGGTGGTCGCTTCGGTCGCACAGGCGCGGATCATGGAGCGCCTCGGCGCGGATGCCGTGGTCGCGGAGGGCACGGAGTCCGGCGGTCACATCGGTGAGGCCACCACGATGACTCTGCTCCCGCAGGTCGTAGACGCCGTGAAGATTCCGGTCATCGGCGCGGGCGGCATTGCCGACGGCAGAGGAATGATGGCGGCTTTCATGCTCGGCGCATCGGGCGTGCAGATCGGCACGCGCTTTGTCGCGAGCACCGAGGCGGTCGTGAGCGAGGCCTATAAGAACCGCATTGTGAAGGCGAAGGATATCGACAGCACGGTGACGGGCAGAACCTACGGTCATCCGGTGCGCAGTCTCCGGAACGACATGACGCGTGAGTACACGCGCCTCGAGGCAGAGGGCAAGAGCTTTGAAGAGCTCGAGTACCTGACCTTGGGATCGCTTCGGAAGGCCGTGCAGGAAGGCGATGTGATTCGCGGCACGGTTATGGCAGGTCAGATTGCGGGTCTCATTCAGGACATTAAGCCCTGTCGGGAGATCATTGAGGACATGATGCGCGAGTGTCATGAGCTCGCGAGAAAGGCGGCGGACTTTGTCTAAGAAGGCATTTTTGTTTCCGGGACAGGGCGCACAGAAAATCGGCATGGGGCAGAGCTTTTACGAGGCCGATGCCGATGCGCGCGCGGTCTTCGAGGAGGCCTCGGAGATTCTCGGTTACGATATGAAGGCACTCTGTTTTGAAGAAAACGAGAAGCTGAATTTGACGCAGTACACCCAGCCCGCGATGGTCACGACCGGCATTGCGATTCTGAAAGTGGTTGAAAAGCACGGTCTCACGCCGGACACGGCGGCAGGCTTAAGTCTCGGCGAGTACGAGGCACTCTACGCGGCGGGCGCGCTCTCAGAGCGAGATGCCATCCGCGTGGTTGCGCGGCGCGGCGAACTCATGGAAGCGGCGGTTCCGGCCGGTATCGGCGCCATGGCGGCGGTGCTCGGCGCGGAGGCGGCGCTGATTGAGGAGACGCTGTCGGACATTCCGGAAGTCTGGATTGCCAATTACAACTGCCCGGGACAGATTGTCATTTCGGGCAAGAAAGAGGCGGTCGAGGCAGCGGCGGAGGCCCTCAAGGCGAGAGGCGTGAAGCGCGTGCTCATGCTGAACGTGAGCGGTCCCTTCCACTCCGGCCTTTTGAGAGACGCCGGCGAGGAGCTCGGCAAGGTGCTCGCGGCGACAGAGATTCATCCGCTTCGCATTCCGTACTACGCGAATGTGACCGGCGACAAGGTCGAGGATGCGGCGAAGGTCAGAGAGTTGTTGACCGAGCAGGTCTATAGCTCAGTGCGCTTTGAGCAGAGCATCCGCAATATGCTATCGGCGGGCGTGGATACCTTCTATGAGCTGGGCCCGGGCAAGACACTCGCGGGCTTTGTGAAGAAGATTGACAGAGCGGCAACCGTCGTGAACATTGAGACCATGGAGGATCTGGCGAAGTTATGAGCAATTTGAGCGGTAAGGTAGCGCTGGTTACCGGCGCATCGCGCGGCATCGGCAGAGCCATTGCCGTGCGCCTCGCCTCTCTCGGCGCTGTGGTGGCGTTAAACTACAACGGCTCCGAGGCAAAGGCCGAGGAAGTGCGCGCAGAGATCGAGGCTGCGGGCGGCAAGGCATTTTTGATTCAGGCGAATGTGAGCGAGGAGGCGGATGTACTCCGCATGTTCGAGGAAGTGCTATCGAAAGAAAACCGGATTGACATTCTTGTGAACAATGCCGGCATCACCCGCGACGGTCTCCTGATCGGCATGAAGGAGGCGCAGTTTGACGAGGTCTTAAAGACCAATCTCTACGGCGCTTATTTCTGCATGCAGCAGGCGGCAAAGAAGATGCTGCGCCAGAAGAGCGGTCGCATCGTCAACATTTCTTCCTACTCGGGGCTTCACGGCAACGCAGGACAGATGAACTACGCGGCGGCAAAGGCAGGCCTTGTCGGCATGACCAAGACCGCGGCGCGCGAGCTCGGCAGCAGAGGCATCACCGTCAATGCGGTGGCGCCGGGCTTTATTGACACCGACATGACGGCGGTGCTCAGTGACAAGTCAAAAGAGGCAATTCTCTCGGGCGTTCCGCTGGGACGCATGGGCAGCGCGGACGATGTGGCAGCAGCCGTCGCTTTCCTTGCGGGAGACGAAGCTTCCTATATTACCGGACAGGTTCTGTCCGTTGACGGCGGACTCTCTATTTAAGAGTTTCCGCCGTTCTTTGAAACCAGGCAACGCGGCTTTGCAGGAGAACGCAATACATGGAAAAGAGAAGAGTGGTTGTGACCGGACTCGGCGCTGTGACGGCAATCGGCATCGGCGCGGAGGCGTTTTGGAACTCGCTGAAAGCGGGGCAGGTCGGAATTGACCGCATCACCCAGTTCGACACGGAGAAGTTCAAAGTGAAACTTGCCGCCGAAGTCAAGGACTTCAAGGCGGCAGATTTTATGGACGTGAAATCGGCGCGCCGCATGGAGCGTTTTTCGCAGTTTGCCGTTGCGGCGGCAAAGGAGGCGCTTGCGGACAGCGGCCTGGATCTCACGAAGGAAGATCCCTATATGGCCGGCTGTGCGATCGGGTCGGGCATCGGCTCTCTGCAGTCGGTGGAGCGCGAGTATAACCGCATGATCACCAAGGGGCCGAACATGGTAAATCCGCTGTTTGTCCCGATGATGATCAGCAACATGGCGGCGGGCAATGTCGCAATCCAGTGCGGGCTGAAGGGCAAGAACATCAACATTGTGACGGCCTGTGCTTCCGGCACGCACAATGTGGGCGAGGCGTTCCGCACGATTGCGCACGGCGATGCGGATATCATGCTTGCGGGCGGCGCGGAGGCTTGCATCACACCGATCGGTGTGGCGGGTTTCATGCAACTCACGGCGCTCAGCACTTCGGAGGACCCGAAGCGCGCTTCGATTCCGTTTGACAAGGAGCGGAACGGTTTTGTGATTGGCGAGGGCGCGGGCATTCTGGTGCTCGAGGAGCTTGAGCACGCTCTGAAGCGCGGTGCGAAGATTTATGCCGAGATGGCGGGCTACGGCGCGACCTGTGACGCAAACCACATCACCTCGCCGCTCGAGGACGGCTCGGGCGCTGCCGAGGCAATGCGCTTTGCGCTCCGCGATGCGGGCCTCAAGCCGGAGGACATCGACTATATCAACGCGCACGGCACCTCCACGCACTTAAACGATCTCTCGGAGACGATTGCAATCCGGAGCGCCTTCGGCGCGGCGGCCGATAAGCTCGCGGTCAGCTCCACGAAGTCGATGATCGGTCACCTGCTCGGCGCGGCGGGCGGCGTCGAGGCCGTGGTGCTCGCAAAGAGCGTACAGGAGGACTTTGTCCACGAGACTGCGGGTCTCGCGGTCGATGATCCGGAGTGCGACCTCGACTATGTGAAGGGCAAGGGGCGCTCCATGCAGGTGTGCGCGGCGCTCAGCAACTCGCTCGGCTTCGGCGGTCACAATGCGTCTATCATCATGAGAAAGTACGAGGCGTGACATGCAGGTAAAGCTTGGCATCAAAGAGATCGAGAAGATACTGCCGCACCGGCATCCGTTTTTGCTGGTCGACTGCATCACGGAACTGGAGCCCGGCGTGCGCGCCGAGGGCTATAAGGCAGTGAGTTTTGACGAATCTTACTTCCGGGGACACTTTCCGGGAGAACCGGTCATGCCGGGCGTCCTGATTATCGAGGCGCTCGCACAGACCGGTGCGGTTGCGATTCTCTCGCAGGAAGAAAATGCGGGGAAGACAGCCTACTTCGGCGCGGTGGATCACGCGCGCTTTCGGAGGAAAGTCGTGCCGGGCGACCGGCTGAGACTCGTCTGTGAAATTGAGAAGGTGAAGGGGCCTGTCGGCAAAGGTAAGGCGACAGCATACGTAGAGGATGAGAAGGCGGTGGAAGCAGAACTCACCTTTATCCTCGGAAAGTGACAGAGGGAAAATGCGCATCGATTTTTTCAAGCGAAATACGACGGAAGCAGAACCGGAAGTAAAGCAGTGGAAATGCAAAAAGTGCGGTGCGGTGCACAGCGTGCAGGAAGTGCGGGCAAATGACTTTGCCTGCCCGAGCTGCGGCACCCTGGTCCGCATTCATGCGAAGCGCAGAATCAAGCTGCTCGCGGATCCCGGCAGTTTCGAGGAGTGGAATCAGGAACTCCCGGTCGTGAACCCGCTCGATTTCCCGGACTACGAGCAGAAGCTCTGGGAAGTCAAGGAGACCACAGGGCTCAATGAGGCAGTCGTGACCGGAAAAATCACAATCGACGGCATTCCGGTCGCCATCGGTGTCTGCGACGCGCGCTTTTTGATGAGCTCGATGGGCCACAACCTGGGCGAAAAAATTGCGCGCATGGCAGAGCGCGCCGCGGAGGAAAAGCTCCCGGTGATTCTCTACGCCTGCTCCGGCGGCGCGAGAATGCAGGAGGGCATCATCTCCCTCATGCAGATGGTCAAGACCTCGGAGGCGCTCGGCAGGCTGCAGGAGAGCGGTCAGCTCTTCATTTCGGTGCTGACCGACCCGACCATGGGCGGCGTGACCGCAAGTTACGCGATGCTCGGCGACATTATTCTCGCGGAGCCGGGCGCGCTGATCGGCTTTACGGGGGCCCGCGTGATTCAGCAGACCATAGGCGGCAAGCTCCCGGAGGGCTTCCAGCGTTCGGAGTTCCTCTTAAAGCACGGCTTCACGGATGCGATTGTGCCGCGGCGCGACCAGAGAGCCGTGCTCGCACACATTCTGCGTCTCCATGTGCGCGGCGCTGCCGAGCTCTCGGCGGAAGAGGCGGTAGAGGCTGTCGAATTTGAAGCGACCGAGCATGTCAACGAGGGAACGGCGGCGGAAGTGAAGCCGCAGAAGGCGCCGGGATTTTTGCGGGCGGCGGCCTCGGCCATCCAGAACCTGCAGCGCATGGCGCTCGGACAGAGAGAGGATGAGAGCGACGAAGCAGCGCGCACGGACCTGCCCGAGGGCACGGTGCGGAGCGCTTGGGAGACAGTCAAACTGTCCCGCGCAAAGGACAGAGCGCACGCGATGGATTACATCGACGCCCTGTTCCCGGACTTTATGGAACTCCACGGCGACCGTTGTTTCGGGGACGATGAGGCCGTAATCGGCGGTATCGCCTCGTTCCACGGCATTCCGGTCACGGTGATCGGCATCCAGAAGGGCAGAGACTTCCTCGAAAACAAGAGAAGAAACTTCGCAATGCCGAATCCCGAGGGCTATCGGAAGGCACTCCGCCTCATGAAGCAGGCCGAGCGCTTCAAGCGTCCCGTGATTTGCTTTGTGGATACGCCGGGTGCCTACTGCGGCATCGGCGCGGAGGAGAGAGGCCAGGGCCAGGCAATCGCCGAGAATCTCCAGAAGATGGCGGCGCTGAAGACCCCGATTCTCTCGATTATCATCGGCGAGGGTTCGAGCGGCGGCGCACTCGGCGTCGCGACGGCGAACGAAGTCTGGATGATGGAGAACGCGGTCTACTCGATTTTGTCGCCGGAGGGCTTTGCCGCGATTCTGTACCGCGACGGCAAGCAGGCGGAGCGCGCCGCGGAAAATATGCGCCTGACTTCCAAGGATCTTCTGGAGCTCGGCGTCATCGAAAAGATTATTCCGGAGAAAGAACCGGCGACCTTTGAAAACATCCGCGACATCGCGCGGGAACTGGAGCCCGAGCTTCTCGACTTTATCGGCCGCTACGGCGCGATGAGCCGCGACGAACTCGCAAACCAGCGCTACGAGCGCTTCCGGAAGTTCTGAGGAGGTTCTGCATGCGACGGGAAAAAGGAATGGCGCTCCTTCTTCTCTCCGTTTCTCTGCTGCTCTTTGCGGGTTGCGGACAGAAAAAGAGCAAAGAGGCGACAAACAGCGCGGTGCCCGGCACGGCGTCTGTGAGCGAAGAGAGCGCGGCGACCGGTACAGCGGCGGAAGCGGAAGAGACGCTCAGTGGTGTGGTGCTCGAGGCGTCGATGAACGGCTTCACGCTGCAAAATAAGGACCGGGGGCTTGTCTATATCGCGACCGGCGAGGACGCCGCCGAGAAACCGGATTTCACGAGACTGGCAAACGGCATCGTGCCGGGCGAGGGCGTGCGTCTGCTCGGCAAGACCGAGGACGGAACGTTTCAGCTCAGTGCCGCGGCCGATGAGGCGACGGCGCTCGGCGACAAGGACGCGCTCTACACGGTCGGTCAGGCGCTGCTTGCGGTGCGGGACAAGAACCCGGACGCGCTCGCTGTCATGGCGACCTACCCGCTGTATCTCGGACTCGCCTCCGGCAATGAGGTCGACAACAAGGATGAGTTGTTACAGAAGTACACGGCAGAGCAGATTTTCACCGATGCGTTCTGTGAATCTGTTCTGCACGCCGATCTCTTAACCTTAACGGCGGCCGACGGAAATCTGGTCGTCTCGGCCGACGGCGGCAGACCGAATATGATTTTCACCAAGACCGACGCGGGCTATCAGCTCAGCGCCGTGAATGTCACAAAATAAGAGAGGAGACGCCCCATGAGCGAGGACAAGAAAGCAATGGAAGCGGCAACAGAGGAAGCAGCGGGCGGCGAGCGCCGCGAGAAGAACTTCATCGAGAATGAAATTGACAAGGATCTGGCATCGGGAAGATATTCGCATGTTCAGACGCGCTTCCCACCGGAGCCGAACGGCTACCTGCACATCGGGCACGCAAAGTCGATTCTCTTGAATTCCGGTCTTGCGGAGGAGTATCACGGTCTCTTTAATCTCCGCTATGACGACACGAATCCGACCAAGGAGAAGTGGGAGTTTGTCGAGTCCATCCGCGCGGATGTCGAGTGGCTCGGCGCAAAGTTTGACGACCGCATCTTCTTTGCCTCCAACTACTTTGAGACCATGTACGAGTGCGCGGTCAAGCTGATTAAGAAGGGCAAGGCCTTTGTCTGCGACCTGACCGCGGATCAGATCCGCGAGTACCGCGGCGACTTTAATACGCCCGGCAAGGAGAGCCCGTACCGGAACCGCTCGGTTGAGGAGAACTTAAAGCTCTTTGAGGAGATGCGCGAGGGCAAGTACGCGGACGGCGAGAAAGTGCTCCGTGCGAAGATTGACATGGCGTCTCCGAACATCAACATGCGGGACCCGGTCATCTACCGCATTGCGCACCTCTCCCACCAGAACACCGGCGACAAGTGGTGCATCTACCCGATGTACGACTTCGCGCATCCGATTGAAGACGCGGTCGAGAAGATTACCCACTCGATCTGCACGCTGGAGTTCGAGGATCACCGCCCGCTCTACGACTGGGTCGTGAACGAGTGCGAGTTCCCGGAGCCGCCGCGCCAGATTGAGTTTGCAAAGCTCTACCTCACGAATGTCGTGACCGGCAAGCGCTACATCAAAAAGCTCGTCGAGGACGGCATTGTGGACGGCTGGGACGACCCGCGCCTGGTCTCGATTGCGGCGCTGCGCCGCCGCGGCTATACGCCGGAGTCGATTAAGCGCTTTGTGGAGCTGGTCGGTGTATCGAAGGCAAATTCTTCGGTGGATTCCGCGATGCTCGAGTACTGCATCCGCGAGGACTTAAAGCTCTCGCGCGCGCGGATGATGGCGGTGTTAAAGCCGCTCAAGCTGATCATCGACAACTATCCGGAGGGACAGACCGAGGACCTCGTGATGCCGAATAACCTCGAGAATCCGGAACTCGGCAGCCGCGTGATTCCGTTCGGCAGAGAGCTCTGGATTGAGGAGGATGACTTCCGCGAGGAGCCGCCGAAGAAGTACTTCCGCCTGTTCCCGGGCAACGAAGTGCGTCTCATGGGCGCTTACTTTGTGAAGTGCGTCGGCGTCGACAAAGATGAAACCGGCAAGGTGGTCGCCGTGCACTGCACCTACGATCCGGAGACCAAGAGCGGCTCGGGCTTTGAGGGCAGAAAGGTGAAGGGAACCATTCACTGGGTCAATGCTTCGACCGCTGTCAATGCCGAGTGCCGCCTCTACGAGAACCTGGTCGATGAGGAGAAGGGCAAGCTCGACGCAAACGGCAACCTGAACTTAAATCCGAACTCCCGCATCATCTTAAAGGACTGCAAACTGGAGCCGAACTTTGACGGCGCCAAGGCCTATGACAGCTACCAGTTCGTGCGGAACGGCTTCTTCTGCGTGGATTCGAAGGATTCCCGCCCGGACAGCCTTGTCTTTAACCGCATTGTCTCGCTGAAGAGCAGCTTTAAGCTCTGAGACGGAAGGAGACAAGCATAAAAGCAAAGCGCCGGGCAGCCTTAAGCGCTTGCTGCGCCGAAACTTTGGCGCATCCTGCTGTTTCTGAGAAGGAAAGAAGAGTGATATATGATAGATTTGGACTTGCGCTCCTGTGAGCTCTGTCCGAGACTCTGTCGCGTCAATCGGGAAGAGAAGCCGGGTGCCTGCGGATGCAGCGCCCGGCTTCTTGCCGCAAGGGCGGCGCTCCACTTCGGAGAGGAGCCCTGTATCAGCGGCACCGAGGGGTCCGGCACTGTCTTTTTTTCGGGCTGTAATCTGCACTGCGTCTTCTGTCAGAACCATAAAATAAGCCGGGAGCACTACGGCAAAGCGCTCACAGCAGCGCGGCTCGCGGATATTTTCCGGGAACTCGAGGAGAAGGGTGCAAACAATATAAATCTCGTGACGCCGACGCCCTGGGTCACGGAGATTATAAAGGCTCTGGAGCTCTACCGTCCGACCGTGCCGGTGCTCTACAATACCTCGGGCTACGAGCGGGTCGAAGTGCTTCGGGAGCTCGAAGGCCTGGTCGATGTCTGGCTGCCGGACTATAAGTATGCGGACAGCGCACTCGCTGCACGCTTTTCGGGCGCGGCGGATTATCCGGCGGTTGCGCGGGCGGCTCTCCGGGAAATGTACCGGCAGAGCGGCAACCTCACATTAAATAAAGAAGGAAAGGCAGTCCGCGGGGTGATGATACGGCATCTCGTGCTGCCGCTGCACTTAAAAAACAGCTTTGCGGTGTTGGATGACTGATATGTACCCAGAATTCTGGACACATTGACTATCGTTAGGCACTGCAACTGG
>ERZ773203.298-NODE-298-length-26903-cov-5.160571_pt1 | contig 26903 bp, 37 predicted proteins | sample MGYA00580529_ERZ773203 | MGnify/ENA primary metagenome ERZ773203 (study PRJEB29015, sample SAMEA2738176) | human oral metagenome | biome: human oral; feature: human-associated habitat; material: saliva | place: China | collected 2177 ... | reverse complement strand
AGCCAATTTTTAGGGCTTATAACAATTATTACTTGCTTATTCATCGTATTGTTATTGATTGCGAATAGCGAGCAGAAAGCACGACGACAGAAAGAAGAACAAGAAAGACTAGATCAAGCAATTATTGAAGTTTACCAACAAGGCAGAAATCAATTCAATAATATCGCACGCATGAACATTCGCAACTGTGACCGTAAGTTCACTTACGATACAGAAAAACCAGAAGGTCTACGTGAAGAGCTACTAGCTCTACCATATACAAAGGGGTGATTGAATGTATATATGGGATTGTGGATGTAGAGATTGTGGAAACACATTTGAATACATTGATAGTTACCCAATCATCGAATGTCCGAAGTGTGGGAGCGATGATTTAAAGAATGAATTTAAAGGGAGAGCCTATGATTAGTAGAGAAATGAACTCAATTGAAATTGAAGTTTTAAACTTGATTATTAATAAAGCCAGTTTTGAGAAACCTATCACGGCAAATGATTTACGAGGCGAGACAGGATTGTTAAAACGTCAGCTTGAACAGGTAATTGAAAGCCTGAGAGTAAACTTCAAGCATCCGATCGTTGCAAAGAAAACGCAACCGAGCGGGTATTACTTACCACGCAATGAAGAAGAACGACAAGCCGGACTTGCACCATACAAAAGACAAATTTTAACTGAACAGAAAAATCTTGCGACTGTTATGGCAGTTGATTTAAACGAATATTGGAGCGCATAGAAAGATAAAAGGTAAAAGAAAATGACAAATCAAGTAGCAGTAAAAACAACGGGAGATTTCTTAACAAATCCGCAATTATTAAGCGCAAAAATCGTCCGACAATATTTAGATGCTTCCGGAAAAGCAAGTGACGAAGAATTAGCGTATTTTATCGCAACGTGTAAAGAACGAAATTTGAACCCGTTCACAAAAGAAGTATATTTCATTAAGTACGGAACAAATCCTGCACAAGTAGTTGTTTCAAAAGATGCGTTCATGAAACGAGCAGAACAAAATCCAAACTTTGACGGGTTTGAAGCTGGTATCGTAGTAGAAACACAAGACGGAGAAATCAAGCATATTTCCGGAACAATCCATAGTAAAAACGATACGCTTTTAGGCGGTTGGGCTAAAGTTTACCGAAAAGATAGAGGATTCCCAGTTGAAGTTGATGCAGATTTTAAAGCATATAATACCGGCAAATCTATGTGGTCGAAGATGCCAGCGTTGATGATTCGTAAAGTTGCGCTAGTGTCTGCAATGCGTGAAGCATTCAGCGAAAATGTGGGTGGACTTTATACCGCAGACGAAATGGAACAATCACAGCCTATTGATGTAACACCACAAGAAAGCCGTGAGGAAGTCATGAAACGCAAACAAGCACAAATTGAACAGATGAAGCAAGAACAACCAAGAAAAGAAATTGAAGCAGAGAACCAAGCAGAAGAAATTCCATTTTTTGTAGAAGAACCGATTGAAGAAATTGAATTGCCGTTTACATAGAAAGATTTTGAAACATGAAAGAAGCAGAAAAAATCAACCAACTAGAAACTATCAAAATAAATTTTGAACCCGCCAAGGTCGCATTTAGCGACTTTGGAGCGTTTGAAAGTGGTATTGAACAAGCTATCGCAAAGTATGGAAATTTTGACCTAGAAGTTAACTCGATTGAGGAAGTCAAACAAGCAAGAACTGACTTAAACAAATTAAGTCAAAGTCTAGAAGAACGTAGAAAAGAAATCAAAGGCAAAATCAATGAACCGTATGCAGAATTTGAAAAAGCATATAAAGCACCTTATAGCAAATTAAAGGGCTTAATTGATACCTTGAAACAACAGATTGACGGATATGAAGAAAACCAAAAAATCTTGCGCAAAGATACAGCCCGAAATTGGTTTAAAGAAAAAGCTATTGAAGGCAATCTCAATCCGGATATTTTTGAACAATACCTTGATTCATACACAAAAGCCGGTCAGTTTAAAAAAGATAGCTTCCAACTTTTGAAGAAGACAGAAACAGAATTAGAAGAAATCGTCATTGCTGAATTGCAAAAGCAAAATCAGAAAGACCAAGACATTTCAATTATTAGTAGTCAATGCGCAACTCATGAACTTGGCCCAGCTACTTATATTAGAGCGTACGAAAGCGGGCAAACCCTTGCAGAAGTTCTTGAAAGCATCACAAAAGACGTTGAAAGCGCAAGACTATTCAAAGAACAGCAAGAAGCAAGTATCAAAGCGTATGATGCTGAAACTGGCGAAGTCATTGAAAATGAACCAAAATTTGAACAAAAGAACAAAGGTAAATATGTAACAACAATCAGATTTTGGTTTGACTTGGAACAAGCGAAAGACTTCAAAGAATGGCTAGATGCCCATGATATTGATTTTGAAACAGTGGAAGGAATGAAAAAATGCTAAACAATGTATCACTCGTTGGCCGTCTTACGAAAGACGTAGATTTACGTTACACCCCGTCTAATGTGGCAGTCGCTACATTTACCCTTGCAGTTAATCGCACGTTTAAAAATGAAAATGGAGAGCGTGAAGCTGATTTTATTAACTGCGTTATGTGGAGACAACAGGCTGAAAATCTTGCAAGCTGGGCTAAAAAAGGCGCATTGATTGGAATTACTGGACGTATTCAGACACGAAGCTACGATAATCAGCAAGGGCAGCGGGTATATGTAACTGAAGTAGTCGCAGAAACATTCCAACTATTAGAAAGCAAAGGTCAGCAAGGCAACCAAGGGCAACAACGACAACCGCAACAACAAGCGCCTGACTTTTCACGACAAGGCGCACCAATGGATATTTCAGATGATATGCTACCGTTCTAAAAAGGTTAGATTATGGAAAAACTAATTTTAAAATTTGAACTTGATAGAAAACAGATGATTTCAGCGAATGACAGACTGCATTTTCAACAAAAAGCTAAAATCACAAGGTTTTTACGACAACTTGCGCATTATGAAGGGCGGAATACTCTACTAGATTACTTTGGCTTACCCTTTAACGAGGAAAAGCCTTGTAAAGTGATTGTTTGGGTATTCGCCCCGACCAATCGCATATATGATCCGCCGAACTGGTCGCCAACTAGCAAAGCGCTTTTAGACGGCTTGACCGATGCGAAATTTTGGACGGATGACAATTATCACGTTATCAAGTCAACGGATTTTAGACATGGTGGAAAGTCAGGAAACAAGAAATATAGAATTGAACTTGAAATCGTAGGAATGAACGAAAATGAACATAGAACAACAAATGATTGAATTGCTAGAACACTCAATCGAGCGAGCAGAAATCAAAATCGAAGAACTGAATAAACCAAGCCAGAAATCATCGGTACAAATGAGGTCAGTGGAACGTGAATTTTGGCGGAAGAAAATAAAAAGATACAAGGAACAGTTAAAGGAGTTAGAAGGATGAAAATAGAAGAATTGATTGAAAAATACGAGTATTTGAACCACGACTGCTTCAGAAGGGTTGATACGTCTGAAGTTTTGAGAGATTTAAAACAACTAGACGAACCCGAAAAAGTCAAAGTTCCGCAGTCCGTGGCGGATTGGTATGAAGAGCATAAAGATGATTTTGAATTTAATGTTTGGGATTGGATTGCTTTCAGGGATGAGCTTGAAAAATTAGAAAATAAAGAGTTTACTAGCTGGATTAATGATTGCGAAGGCAACCCTATTCAAATCCTCGTCAGCATGCACCAATTCGGCTACGAGGTCGAGAAAGAACCGAAGTATCGTATCTCTATGCCAAAAGCAAGAAACCACAAAAACCATGCTCAGTTTTTATGCGAGAAGGACGGTAAAATATTTTGGTGTGGTGAGTGGTATCCGTTTAGAACTAAATTTACCCGCAAAGAACTAGAAGAAGCAGGTTTTGGCTGGGTGTTTGATTGTCCAGATATTGAGATTGAGGAGGTTGAATGAATGAATAAACAAGAATTGATTGAGAAAAATGCAAATTCAGATAGAGTGTATGGTGAAAAAAATTATGTTGCTTTGGAAGATGTTTTGGTTTTAGTGAAACAACTAGACGAACCGCAGAAAGTGAAAGTATCTGAAGAAGAAGCGAAATTCCTTGAAACGTTTGATTTTAATTGTGAAAGTGATGTTACAAAGGCTTTATATTATATTTCAAGAGTCGGTTTTGGTTATTATTTAAAAAATAACGATGGCATAGAATTAAAAGGCTTGAGTGAGGGATTTCGGGATTTAGAAAACAGAAAAAGATTGATAAGAGCTATACTTTTCGGCTACGAGGTCGAGAAAGAAAAGCGGTATCTTGTGAAGATGAAGGATGTGGATTCAAGAACCAACTATTTATACTATGGGTTGGGGTCAAAGTCATGGTTATTTAAGACAAAACTTATTGATGGGCTTTTTAGAAAAAGTCACACCCGCAAAGAGTTAGAAGATGCGGGCTTCGCTTGGGTTCTTGATTGTCCAGGTATTGAGATTGAGGAGGTCACAGATTGAAAGATGAAAAAGATTTTATTCTAGCTATCGAAAATTTAGAAATCGATATTTTGAAAATAGCCGATGAACTAGACGGTTATGAGTTGAGCAATATCAAAAGACATGCAAGGGGGTTATATGAAACTCTTGTATGGTTGCAGTATGCGAAGGAAGAGGTGGAAGGATGAAACGACCAAACAGATACCCTTACACACGAAGTCAATGGGATAAAGAAACTGTTACTTATTACACAAATACAGACGAAATTTATTTTACAAGTCGTATTTCAAAAAATAGACTCACTGGAGAAATTAAGAGCAAGGAGGTGGAAGAATGAGTGAAAAGGAATTTACCAAAGAAGACCTTAAAAATCTTTCGCATGATGACCTTATTAGACTTGGTGCATCATTGACAATAAAGCATTTGGCGGATAGTCTTGAAAAAGATGAGAAGGAGAAGGAGCAAGAAGAATGAAAAACACACTAATTCGCATCCTTCTAGCTTGGTCGCTTGTCGCTACTTACTTACTATTCATGCAGCGTGAAGTACAGAAACCCTTGCTAGTTTATCACACTGATAGTAAATACGCTATCACTGGCAAGGTGGAAGAAAAACGAAAAATTGGAAAGCTATTTACTATCACAGTAAACGGGAATGTTTTCGTGGTGAGTGAAGAAAAATATAAAAACATTGAAATAGGAGATGATATTGAATTATGAACACACTAGAAAATGTAAAGCAATGGTTTATTGATCGTGACCTTGAGAATGGTGGACGATTAGACAAGCAGTCACTCAAACTCAGTGAAGAATTCGGAGAGCTATGCGCTGGCTATCTCAAGAAGAATGAGAAAGTCATGAAAGACAGTATTGGAGATTGTGCAGTTGTTATTGTCGGTCTGGCCTTGCTCATCGAGGAAGACGTGAATCAGATTTTCAAAGAATCTGATAACATCAGAAAGAAAGATGTGATGGAATGTTTTACATCAATCAATGCAAACATTAGTGAGTTTCAACTCTCACAAGGGTTTGCTAGTAAGGAACTATGCAGACACAATCTAATACGCTGTATTGGATATCTGAAGAATCTTGGATACGATTTTGATGAATGTTTTGAACTAGCTTACCAAGAAATTAAAGACCGCAAAGGTCGCTGGATTGATGGTTCATTCGTGAAATGGGAGGACTTGCCAGATGAACTACGAGCAAAGATTAAATGATAATCAGCGTAAACGATTTGCTTTTATGTTGAAGCAATTAAGAGAAGATAGAGGTTTGACAATTACAGAATTAGGTGATAAGTTAGGCTACTCAATCGCAAGTATATCTTTTTGGGAGAATAAGAAAACAAATCCTAATCTATATAAAGTTAAGGATGTGGCTGATTTCTTCGGAGTTCCACTAAATATTTTAATAGGGGAGGGATAGATTGACGGATATTGAAAAACGATTAAAGCAATTACCTTATACGAATATTAAAATCAAGTCATTACATAATGAAATCATTGGTCTTAGGTCTTCAAGTGTTAAGGGACAGTCGTTTGATAATATGCCTAAGTCGCCATCGAATAATAATCAGACTGAAGATATGAATATCCGTGTGATTGATAGGTCAGATGAACTCTACGAGGAAATTGCAGGGTTGTATCAAAAACAACAAGAAACAATCAAATGGATCGAGAATTTAGAAGACCCTATCGAGAATATCGTCATGCGCTTACTTTATATCGATGGTCTATCTTGGAATGAGGTGCAGATACAGTTAAGATGCAGTCGAACGACTATTAAACGGGTGAGAAGAAACGCTATTAAAAAAATGGCACTAATGGCACTAAATGGCACTAATTAAATGGTATTATGATAGTGTCAGCAAAAGGCTGAAAGACTCCTATATATTTTTTACTAGAGGGCATCACGCCCTTTATGGCGATGAAAGGTTCTATAATCTCTTTAATTTTAAAATGGTAAGCTCTCCAAGTTTTTTGTATCTCGGTTCGATTCCGAGCATCGCCTTATGACTGCAAAAAAATAAATTTAAAAAGACAATATACTATTGGTTCTCCGCAGGGCTTTGCAGTCGCCTTGCATTTTTTAGGGCTTAGCCTAGATAATCTGTGGTAACTCAGGAAAAGGATGTTTTTTAATCTATCAAACTTCCTGCCAGCAATGGTCATTCTAAGCAATTCAATCTTAACTATTTCAGTTTTGGAATAGGTAGGCGAAGTTAAAGCAGAAAAATTCCAACGACAAGGTGTTGAGGAAATGCAAACGTGGCAGTTTGGCTGTGAGACGAGTCTATAAGAGGAATGAGGTATTTTGTTCGAGGTGCAACAAGAGCTTAATACCATATCTTACAAAAATCGGGTGCCTCCCAAAAGTATGTAAGGTAAGTCGATTGTCCGCAAAACGATCGATAACAAGCAGGCGCTGTGCATTTTGTTCTTCAAAAGAGAATGAAACACATGGCGATGCGTGTCTGTGATAGATGAAAGATGATTTTTATATTGTAATGCTATTTAAAATAGAAAAAATTCAAAAAAGCAAAAGTCATCGCCCGTCGTAAATGAAAGTGTACTTCGGCAATTAGATTGCCTACTCAAGTCTCGCAAGGATGAGAGTAAAGTCAAAGAGTAAAGCAGCTTAGACTTTTAGCGGGGTCTTCGTTAATTGAAAAATGGCTTAGTAGTTTGCGATGTAAGGAGTGATTGGTCTAACCAATCGTGCATGAGTGATACAAGTAGGAATATTTGTGGACAAGATAATAAACTATAAGTTATCAAAAGTCACTCGTTTAAAGCAGTAGTCTCATGCTGGTTAATGGATATATGGTAGACGGATGATGTCACAGGTTCGAGTCCTGTCGTTCCAATTGTATCTCTGTGAGTAGCTATCACAATAGGGGTACAGGGCGGTAATTAGATTTAGGCTGATTAACCCGTAGGACAGAGATAAAGTAGCGCTATATAAGGCTCTGGTGGGGGAGGCACCCACTTACCGCATACAGTCACTCTTTGAGTGGCTTTTTTGATTTTTCGAATGGAGGTGGTGGAAAATTGAACGAAAGACAAAGACGGTTTGCAGATGAGTACATCATCACAGGAAACGTTTATCAATCAGCTATAAATGCTGGTTATAGTGAAAATTACGCTAGAGCAAGGTCACACGAACTGTTGGAAAATGTTGGCGTTTCTGAATATGTCAAAAAAAGAATGGAAGAACTCCAAGATGAAAAAATCTTGACGCAGAAACAAATTCTTATAATGCTATCAGAAATTGCTTCGGGGCAAGCTATGGAAACAACCGTTGTAACAACTAAAGTTGCTGAATTGAAGTTTGACCCGATTTCAAAAAAAAGCGTAAAGGTTTATAACGAAATCCCTCAACTTGTCGAGTACCCGACAAAGAATAGCGATAGAAATAAAGCTTTGGAATTGTTAGGCAAGCGATATAGTATGTGGACAGATAAGCAAGAAATCACTCAAAAAACAATCGACATAAAGGTTGGTGATTGGGATGATAACGAAGAATAAACCTAAAATCAATATCATTATTGATTATCCAAGCCGTGTCTTTAATAAGCATATCTTTGATAAGCTATACGACTATTCTACCTTTACCGAGGTTCATTATGGCGGTGCATCAAGCGGTAAAAGTCATGGAGTGATACAAAAGGTTGTTTTTAAATCTTGCCAAGACTGGAAGCATCCACGCAAGGTTCTTTTCTTGCGAAAGGTAGGCGCAACAGTTTACGACTCAATCTTTGAAGACGTGAAGCAATGCTTGGAAAAATGGCAGTTGCTTGATAAGTGCAAGGTTAATAATTCAGCATACCGCATAGAATTGCCAAACGGCGCACAGTTTATATTTAAAGGTTTAGACAATCCTGAAAAAATCAAGTCAATCAAAGGCATATCAGACGTAGTCATGGAAGAAGCGTCAGAGTTTACGCTTGATGATTATACACAGTTAACTTTGCGTTTAAGGGATAAGAAACACTTAAATAAACAAATATTCTTAATGTTTAACCCCGTTTCTAAAGTGAACTGGACTTATAACGCCTTTTTTGTGAATAAACCTAAAAATACAGTAGTTTATCATACTTCATACAAAGATAATCGCTTTTTAGATCAAGTCACTATCGAGAATATCGAGGAATTAGCAAACAGAAACGAGGCATACTACAAAATCTACGCTTTGGGAGAGTTTGCGACACTTGACAAGCTGATTTTCCCTAAGTATGAGAAAAGGCTACTTAACAAGGAAGAATTGGCGCATTTGCCCGCTTATTTTGGCCTTGACTATGGTTTTATCAATGATCCGTCAGCTTTGCTTCATGTAAGGATAGACGACGAAAACAAGCGTTTATACGTCGTAGAGGAATTTGTTAGAAAAGGCTTGACGAATGACAAGATAGCTGAAGCGATAAAGGCGCTAGGATATGCTAAAGAGCAAATCAGAGCAGATAGCGCTGAAAAGAAATCGAATCAAGAATTACGAAATCTTGGTATTCCACGAGTAATAGACGTTCAAAAAGGTGCTGGCTCGGTTATGCAAGGTATTCAATACTTGCTTCAGTACGATTGGATAGTTGATGAAAGGTGCGTTAAGTTGATTGAAGAACTAGAAAACTACACTTGGAAGAAAGATAAAAAGACAAACGAGTATATCAACGAGCCAGTAGATAGCTATAACCACTGCATAGATGCTATACGCTACGCTTTGCAAGATAGGATTTTCCAAACAAGAAAAGATGTGGACGTTGACAAAGCAATCAGTAAAATCAATAAGATGTTTAGGAGGTAGGAATTGGACAAAGTAAATGAATTTGAACATGGTATAGATACGACCACAAAGACAAGGTTTGACAGTCTATACTTTGTAACAATCGCAAACGAGCAATTCAGATATGTTTCAAGTGATGAATTGTTAGGGACTGCAAACGGTAAGAAAGCCTTTAGAGATATGATTGATACTTTCTTTAGCAGTCAGCAAAAGCGCTTGAAAGTATTATCATCATACGCAAAAGGTGACAATTACAGTATTTTGAACGGGCATAGACGACTTGACAACGAGAAAGCAGATTATCGAGTACGTCATAAGTGGGGCGGATATATCTCTAGTTTTGCAACAAGCTATGTTATCGGTAACCCTGTTTCAGTCGGTATTTTAGAGGGCGCAGACGAGAAACAACTTAAAACTATTCAAGAAATTGAGTGGAACAATGACATAAACGCATTGAATGGAGATTTAGCACTTGATGCTTCAATCTATGGGCGTGCTTTTGAGTATCACTTCCGAGATAAAGACGGAGCAGATAGAGTAGTTTCTATCAGTCCACTTGAAATGTTTGTGATCCGTGATTTAACAGTCGAACAAAATATCATTTGCGCCGTTCATCTTCCAGTCTTTGCGGATAAAGTGAACATGACGGTATATACTAAAGACCAAGTTATCACTTTTAAGCCATTTTCTAGTGGTTCGATAAAATTGGCAGTCGATACAATCACGAAACACGAATATAAAGACGTTCCAGTCGTTGAATGGTGGAACAATCGCTATCGCATGGGCGACTTTGAAAGCGAAATCCCGTTGATTGATGCTTACGATGCAGGGCAATCTGACACTGCAAACTATATGTCAGACTTGAACGATGCGATGCTTGTTATCAAGGGAGATCTGGAAGCTATCAACATAAGTGATGAAAAATTCGCTAAAATGAAAGACGCTAACATGATGCTACTTCAAACAGGAATTAGTGCAAACGGACAACAAACAAGCGCAGATGCCGGCTATATCTATAAACAGTACGATGTAAACGGCACGGAAGCGTATAAGAACCGTTTAGCAAACGACATTCATCGTTTTAGCCGTATTCCTAATCTTGAAGATGACCGCTTCAATGCTACTTCATCTGGAATTGCTTTGCTTTACAAGATGATTGGACTTGAACAAGTCAGAAAGGACAAAGAAACGTTCTTTACTAAGGCGCTACGTCGTCGTTATGAATTGATTAGTAACATTCACAAGGCTATCAATAAGCCTTTAATCGAAGCTAATAAACTAACATTCACGTTTCACCCTAACATTCCTCAAGACGTATGGAATGAAATCAAGGCTTACATTGAAGCTGGCGGAGTAGTATCACAAGAAACGCTCATGAACAATGCTAGTTTCACAGACTACAAGACAGAGCAGTCACGCATTTTAAAAGAAAGTGGCGCAAGTGACCATGAAATCATGCAGTTAGTAGGTGGCATGAATGAGCAAGAAAGCTGATAACAGACTATACAATGCAGAACGTAAGGCACAAGCTGAACTAATCAAGCGTGATTTAGACCGTGATAGGATAATCACAGAGTTATACCAAGAAAGCTATGACCGACTTCAAGCACAGATAGATAAGTTTTATCTTGGATATGCTGGACGTGAGGGTTTGACAAAGCAAGAAGCTATGAAGCGTGCTTCAGAATTTGATGTTACGAAGTTTGCGGAACGAGCAAGAAAAGCCGTTAAAGAGAAAGATTTCAGTCATAAGACTAATTCTTGGTTACGAGTTTACAATCTGAAGATGAAAGTCAGTCGTTTGGAACTTTTGAAAGCTGAGTTAGGGCTTGAAATTAACAGTTTGACAAGTAACCTTGATGAAGTGTTTGACAAGGCACGTAGAAGCGAATATTTAGCCGAATACAAGCGTCAAGCGGGTATCTTGGGTATTTCTTCAAGTGGAGCGAAAAAACGCATAGAAGCGATTTTAGACGCTGATTTTTACGGGCAGTCTTTTTCTAGTCGTGTTTGGGGTAAAAATGGACTTCAACCACAACTCCAAAGAGATGTTTTCGCTTCATTAAACCGTATCTATACAGATATGAACGGTTATCAGAAAGAAATGAAGATGCTTGCTAATAAGTACGGCACAAGTGAATATAATGCTAAACGGTTGATTAAAACCGAGATAGCAAGAATAAATTCAGATACAGACCACGCTGTCTTACAAGATAACGGCTTTACACACATGATTTTCGTAGCTGAAAGTGGCGCTTGTGACATTTGCAAGCCGTTAGATAATACGGCAGTACCGATTGACAAGGTAGAAAAGGGCGTAAATATGTTTCCTATGCACCCTAATTGCAGATGCTCAGCTTATGGACATATTGAAATGAAGTATAAAGACGGAAGAAGTACGCTAGACGAGTTTGAGAAATGGAGCGAAAGCGAAGACAATATAATTCTTGAACAAACGGGAGAAAACAACAAGAAATCGTCATCAACAAGATCAATAACTGGAGAAAAACAAAAATTATTGTCGTTTGAAGATGATGAAATATTTGAAGCGCAAGACACGGACGATATTGATGCTTTCTTTAACGAACAACCGAAGTATAAAAAGTGGTATAATGGACTTACAGAGGAAGAAAAACACGCTATCTATTCTTACACTACAAGCGATTATCACGACTTCAATAATATTAAACGCTTTGGACTTGATAAGGCGCTTGAAATTAAGAAAGAATTTTGGCTAGATGAACATGGCGAAGCTGATTTAGAATATGCGTTGGAAGAAGTTAGGAAAACAAAAAACAAAATTCCTATACTTGAAAAAGCCTTGTCAGATTTTGCGCCTGAAAAAACTTTTAAAGCGTATAGGGGAACGGGTTCTGTTTCAGCATTAGGGGAAGATTTAGGTTATTTAGATCTAGAGGTTGGACAAAAACTTTCTTTGGACAAGTCGTTTACTTCATTTAGTTTAGACAAGAACTATGCTAGAGAGTTTGCTCGCGACGGAGACGGCGCAAATATTCTGTTTGAGGTTACTGTTAAGAAAGGTCAAAAAACTGGCGCTTACATTGCCGAATTAGCAGATTTCAACCCCGAAAAAGAATATCTTATGAAACCTAACTTGAAATATAATGTTATTTCTAAAACAGAAACTGAAGACGGATTGCTTGTTTATGGTTTGGAGGTGTTGGAAAATGGGATTTGACAAAGATTTTATAGATAAGGTTTTTTCTACCGGAAAAGATAGAGTAAATAGGTCTATTTTTGTAAAACCGGAAGAACTTATTGAAATATCTGACGAAGATTTAAGCTATTTTGGTGATGGCGTCTTTTATTGTTTGCCTCGTAACCAATATATATTGGACAATAAAGATAAAATAAGAAAAATCTACAACCTATCTAAAGAAATGCCAAAAATAAACGGCATTCCTTTACCAACTTTTTTAAAAATGAGGGCATGGGATAGAATTAGAAAGACCAAGCCAACCTTAAAAGAAATTATTGACATGACAAAAAAAGAAAGCATTTAGAAATTCTAAGTGCTTTTTATTATGTTCAAAATATTTAACCGTATGGAATCCCGTACGGTTTTCTTTTTGTCCAAACCGTGCTAAAGACATTAAAAGTTGCATGAGTTCGGGGGGGTTGCCCGTAAAAGCGTAGAAAGGAGCCAATATGGCAGAAGAACAAACACAGACGGTTGAACCACAAACACCGGAAACAGTAGAGGAACACGCTAGCACTCCGAAACAAGAACCGGAACCAATGGTAACAATCGCAGAGATGCAACGCAGACTTGAGAAAGCTGAAAAGAAACACGCTCAATCGACACAAGAAGCGATTGCCAAAGCTTTGGAGAAATACAAGGCGGAAACTGAACTTTCAGGCAAAGAACTTGAAGAATACCGCAGAAAAGAAGCCGAGGCAGAAAAGCAATCACTACTTGAAAAAATCGCTGGGTTAGAGAAAGAACAAACCAAGCGAGAATTGACTGAAGAAGCTGTTAAGACCTTATCAAGTCGTAAGTTGCCCGTTAATGATCGTGCCCTTGCTTTTGTCGTAAAAGACACGGCAGACGGTACACTACAAGCTATTGCAGACTTTGAAAGCATTATTAGTGAAATCAAGTCTGAATACACACAATCAGAACCGCCAGCAGTAAGTACGGCGTTTGGTGGTTCAAAAACACAATCGAGCGGAGATATTTTCCGCAACTCAAGAATTATTTAAAAGGGGAAATATAAATGACAATTCAAACATTCACACCGGATAAAGTTTTGGTATCAGAAAAGAAAGACGGAACTTTATACAAAGAATTTACAGATATCATCATGAAAGAAGTTGCTAACAACTCACTTGTAATGCAACTTGGTAAATATCATGAAATGGACGGAAAACAAGAAAAAACTGTTTACGTTCAAACAGACGGCGTTTCAGCTTACTGGGTTAATGAAACAGAAAAAATCAAGACTGACAAACCTGAAATTGTACCAGTTACACTTCGTGCTAAAAAACTTGGTATTATCCTTGTTGCTTCTCGTGAAGTACTCAACTATACATGGGAAAAATTCTTTGAAGAAATGAAACCACAAATTGTTGAAGCGTTCTACACTAAAATTGACGAAGCCGGCTTACTTGGTTTTGAATCACCATTTGCTAACTCAGTAGCTAAGGCTGCCAAAACCGCTGAAAACGTTATTACTGGTCCGGTAAACTATGAAAATATCTTGAAACTTGAAGATAAGTTGCTAGACAAAGATGTAGATTTCAACGCTTTTGTATCTCGCTTGTCAAACCGTTCAGCGCTTCGTGATGCTCGCGACGGTGACAAGAAAACAATTTACGACAAAGACACAAACAAACTTGACGGAACTGTCGTTGTCGATATGAAATCCAAACAATTCAAGAAAGGCGATTTGTTCGCTGGTAACTTTGACAACCTTATTTATGGTGTTCCTTACAACATTAACTACAAGATTTCAGAAGATGCTCAAATCTCAACAATCAAAGGCGCAAACAACGAACCAATCAACCTATACGAACAAGAAATGGTTGCAATCCGTTGCACAATGGACATTGCGGTTGCAGTAACAAAAGACAATGCGTTTGCTCGCTTGACTGCTACGGCTGAAAACGTCTAATTAAAAAATTAGAAAGGGGAGTCAATGGCTTATATAGTAACTAGAAATATTATTGACACCAAAGACAACAACCGATTTTATGAAGCGGGCGAGGTTTATCCTCGTCATGACTTAAATGTGACAGATGCTCGCATTAGAGCGCTTTTGAAAAAAGGCGTTATCGAATCAAACGGGGAACAAGGCGATATTGTCTTGCCTAAAGATGAACCCGTTGAAGAAATCGAAGAAGAAGCAGGGGAATAATCATGGATGATACCCAACTTGCAAAAATCAAGCGTCGGTTGGGTATTGACCTTGCCGACACTAAAGAAAATGACTTGTTAAATGATTTAGTTGAAGATGCTGAAAGCTACTTCAAATCACTTACTGGTTCGGTTTATATCGAAAGTAAGTATAATTTCATGATTGAAAATGTTGTTTATAAACTCTATGGGCGCAAAGGTTCGGAAAGTGTATCGAGTGAAACAGTTGACGGCTATTCAGTAACCTATCAAGACTTTGACAACTTATTCAAGCCTTACATGGCTATTTTGAATAAAGATTTTGGTCTTGACGGTTCACAACGTCAACGTGGAAAGGCAATCTTTCTATGAAAACTCCGCACAGAATAACGCTCGTAAGAGGTAAAGGCGTTGCTAAGTACAATCCGGAAACGGACACTTACGACAATCAAGCTGAACAATCCGAAGTCGTTCCATGCTTCGTGAATTTCATTCAAAAAGCAAAGGTTTTTGAGTTATACGGCAGTCGTTCAGACGTCGTTATGATATGCAGATTTCAGCAAGAACAGAAACCGTTCTTGTATGCAATTTATGACGGCTTCAAGTATGAACCGATTGACAGCGTAGAAGCCTCTAAAAGCGCCGTACGGCTCAAAAGGACGGTCAAGGTATAAATGGGCGCAAGTATCGAATGGCACGGCTTAGAGAAGCTAACAAGCACGATATATAACGCTCACCCTAAAGCAGTCGAACAATCTATTCAAGTTTTGAAAAACAAAGCTGAAAAAGGAAAAAAGGTTGCTAGAGATTTAGCACCGACAGATACCGGATTTCTTAAACGAAATATCAATGTTTCATATCACGGTATGGAAGCGTGGATAACGGGTAGTGCATCTTATACGGGTTATCAAGAATACGGCACACGCTACATGGCCGGCAAACCACACTTCAGACCAATGCTTGAACAGATTACGCCGGAATTTCAACAAGATATGACAAACGTCATGAAAGGAGTTTTTAAATGACACCAAACCATGATTTATTCAGAAAGATATTTGCTCTTTCTTACTTAAGAGTAGATACTTATGATTATCTACCAGATGCAGATGCACAATATCCGTTTGTATATGTCGGAGAATACAACGGCTCTGATACGCCTAATAATGACTTGTACGGAACAGTAAGGCAGACAGTCCATATTTACGGTACACGGAAGAATAGAAGCAAAATAGACAACGTTTCAGCCTATTTAGAAAATACAGTTAAGTATTTCAAAGAAGGGCATGAGTATAATTTCAATCATTTAACAACAGACAAACAAGTTATTGCAGATAATACAGATGTCCAGCCTTTACTACATATCGTGCTGGACATTACTTTTAGTTATACAAAAAAGGAGAAATAATAAATGGCAGATTTAATTTTGGGGAAAGACGTAATCGCCTTTTTCCGTCGCTACGCAGACCGCACTAAACAAGATGCGGGTAAAGTACGTTTTCAATCTGAACTTTCAATCAAACAAGAAAAGAACGTAGAAAGCACGAAAACTAAAGACGGTGTCGTTAACTCTATTTCAGACGGAGAAACAAGCGGGGAATTTAAGTCACTCGCTTACCGTGAAGACGGTGAAACCGTGAATATGTGGAAAGAAATGCGCAAATGGTTTAAAGCAAATGATAAAATCGAATGCTGGATCGTTGACCTTGGAAGCAAGAAACAAGAGGGTGGTGTTGATAAGTACGACGTTGAATACTATCAAGGCTACTTTAAGAACTTTGAATTGTCAGCACCTTCAGATGATAAGGTTGAGTTATCTTATGAAGTCGCTATCGACGGAAACGGTATCTTGCATACTGACAAATTGACTGAAACACAAAAACAAGCAGTCGCAAGCGCACAATACAACTACCACACACTCGAAAAAGAAACAGACGGGGCAGGCGTTCCGGTTTAATAGTGGTATTTACAAGGGCAATTTATTTGCCCTTTATTTTTTTACTTAAAAGGAGAAACAAAACATGATTTTAAAAATTGGAGAACGTGATTATACTTTACGCTTTGGTCTTGGATTTTTGCGAGAAATGAATAAACTTCATTCTGCTGAATTAGAAGGTATTAAAACTGGCTACGGTGCAATGACATTACTCAATGCTGGACAAGCGCTTAATGATCCAATGGCCTTTGTCGATATTATCAAAGCTGGGACAATAACTGAAAACCAAAAACCAAGCAATGAAGCAATTGAGAAATATCTTGAAGATTTGATTTTGAATGACGAGTACGACAAGACTATTAACGAAATTGTGGCAGAGTTAAAAGCATCTCCCCTACTCAAAAAAGCCATGAACCTAGTCGAGTAAGGGAGAATCAAGGTTCAAATTTTGGCTATGACGAAGCAATAGCACTACTCATAGCTAGACACAATATGACCTTTTTAGAAGCTTCACGGACTACGTTAGAAGAATTTGAAATCTATAACATGGCTTATCTTATTCAACAAGAAGATTTGCGATATCATTCAGCAATCCAAGCGTGGTTCAATCAAACCGTCCAAGCTACCAAAGGCAAAGGCAAAAGCGCAAGGTCAGCTTATAAGACGTTTGACGATTTTTACAATCATAAAGACGAGTTTGACAAGATTTTCAACAAAGAAGAAGTCAAGCAAGTCAATAATAAACGATTGAGCCTTGCTGACAGAAACAGAAGGCTTAATCAATCATTAAAAGAAAGGGGGTAACTCATGGGAGCAAATTTTGACGTTACCGCCGTTTTAAAAGCCAATGTTTCAGATTTTTCTAGTGGCTTGAAAGAAGCGCAAACGTCTATTCAGAATTTGAAATCGCAGACATCTGCAAGTCTTGACAAGATAAGCGACAGTCTTTCATCTTTTGGCGCTTCTGCTATGAAGCTAGGAACTGGATTGACTGCCGGATTGACTGCCCCAGCGGTTGCAGGGGTTACAAAGATTATCAAATCTTATGCTGATCTAGAGCAAAGTTTAGGCGGGGTTGAAACGTTATTCAAAGATAACGGAACAAGTGCTATTGGACTTGCTAAAAAGTACAATATTACGGCACAAGAAGCGCAAAATATGTACGACACTATGGAATCAAAGGGCGCAAATGTTATTGCTAACGCAAACAAGGCTTTTAAAACCGCCGGTGTAAGTGCAAACGACTATATGCAACAAGTAACTTCGTTTTCTGCTACATTGCTACAAGGTTTAGGTGGAGATACTGAAAAGGCTGCGCAATATGCGGATAAGGCACTTGTACAAATGGCAGATAACGCCAACAAAATGGGCACAAATATGTCCGACATTCAAAACGCTTATCAAGGCTTTGCAAAAGATAACTATACTATGTTGGATAACTTGAAACTTGGTTATGGTGGTACTGCTGGCGAAATGGCTCGGCTTGTCAATGAGTCGGGCGTTTTAAACGGAGAGTTTGAAGCGACGGCGCAAAACGTGAAAGATATTCCATTCCATACCTTGATTGAAGCTATCGGCATTACTCAAGATAGGCTTGGAATTACGGGAACGACTGCAAAAGAAGCAAGCGAAACCGTTTCAGGCTCATTCTATGCAATGAAGGCGGCGGCTGAAAACTTTGTCGCTGGACTTGGACACGATGAAGCGGATATTGCCGGTCTAATGGAAGACTTGAAAGACACGATTTTGACTTTCAAGGACAATGTAGTACGGGTTCTTTTAACAATCTGGGATAACCTACCACTTGAGCCGTGGCAAAAATGGACTGGCTTGATTGGTACGCTTGCCGGACCAGCGCTAATTGCTATCGGTGCGGTTGCTTCGGGCGTTGCTAAAATGATTAGCGCATTTCAAGTTATAAGTGGGGCTGTTTCTTACTTATCAGGTCTATTTTCATTCGCAGAGGGTGGAAGTGGTATTTTTAGCGCACTGGCCGGTGCAATCGGGGCAGTAGGTAGTACCGTTCTAATTGTTATCGCAGTTGTAACAGCTTTGATTGCCGTCTTAGTCGGTGTATATAACACTAGCGAGGAATTTAGAAACAGAGTAAATTCAGCGTGGGAAGCAGTCAAGAATACAGTCACAGGCGCAGTTCAAGAAGTTGTTTCATTCGTGAGCGACATCTGGGGCAGAATGACGGCTTGGTGGGAAGAAAACCACGAACTAATCGAACGTGTAGCGACTAAAGTTTGGAACGCTATTAAAACAGTAGTCGAAACAGTGACAAGTTTCTTTGCACCAATAACTGAAAAAGTTTGGGGTGCTATTTTAACGTTTATTTCGGTTGTTTGGGGACTGATTAAATCTACAATAGGTGCTGGACTTGATTTTATCTTAGGTATCATCAAGGCAGTTATGCAAATCATCGATGGCGATTGGTCGGGTGCTTGGGAAACAATCAAAGAAACAGCAAGTAACCTTTGGGAAAATATCAAGAATATCATTCAACAAGCTTTGGACGGTATCGTTCAAATCTTTAGCGGTATCTTTGAGTTCTTAAAAACCGTTTGGGAAACGGGTTGGAACGCTCTTATTACATTCTTAGCGCCAATTTGGGAAGGTATTAAATTAGCAATTCAGACAGGAATTGAAGCAGTGACTACTTTCTTCCAAAACGCACTGACAAACATTCAGACAGCTTGGGAAACAGGTTGGAATGCTGTTTTAAGTTTTATAAGTCCTATTTGGGAAACAATCTCAACCACGATTACAACAGTTTTGACATCAATCTGGACGTTTATCCAGTCAGCTATGAACGTTATCAGCACAGTCTTCTCATCAGTTTGGGAGATTATCAAAGCTACGTTTGCAGCAGTCTTACTTACTATTTACGGTCTTGTCACTGGTAACTTTGATCTTGTAAAAGAAACTATCTCTAACGCTTGGACAATTATTCAAGCACGGACTAGCGAAGCGTGGAATGCTATTACTACATTCTTGTCTGGAATCTGGGAAAGCATTAAATCCGCAGTCATGAGTGCTTGGGAATACGTTAAAACTACTATTCAAAACGCTATTGAATTAACAAAACAGACAATTACGAACGTTTGGAATAATATTGTCTCATATTTGAAAGGTGTTTTGGATAATATCAAATCAAGCATCATGAGTGCTTGGGAAAACGTGAAATCTACTGTTACAAACGCAGTTGAAAATATTAAAAGCGCAGTAGTCAACGGTTGGAATAACCTAGTAAGCACAATCACGGGTGCTGGCCCTCAAATTGTATCATCTGTTTCAAGCAGTTTTAGTAATGCAATTTCAAGTGCTAGCAGTTTTGCAAGTAGTGCTGTAAGCGTTGGTCGCAATCTGATTATGGGATTTGTGAACGGTGTTAGGAATGCCGCTGGCGCTCTTATTGATGCCGTTGGTGGCGCTGTTAGAGGCGCTATAAATTGGGCTAAACGTTTACTTGGCGTTCGTTCGCCATCAAGGGTATTTCGTCAGATTGGTGAATACACGGGCGAAGGTTTCACTATCGGTGTTGACGGTCAAGCTGGAGCAGTTATGAAATCAGTCGGTAACATGGCACAAGGGGCGATTGATGCCTTTACTGGTAAAGACCTAGCCGGAACATTGCAAGGCGAATTAAACGCAGTTGACGGACAGTTAGGGCGTTTGACTGGCTATGATACGTCGGTTGACTTCAACGGTGGTACAATCACAGTCGGGCAACAATCTGCGGACATCGTTCTTAAAATGGGCAATACAACATATAGAGCGTTTACTGAAGATATTACAAGCGCTCAAGAAATGGAATTAACATTGGCAAGCTATTAGAAAGGAGAAAGCTATGTATGGATATTCAAGATTAGAAAAACATAACGAAAACGTGGCTTTCGAGCCAAGCGATAACATGTTAGTAAGAGGTAATACACTAGATAAAATAGTGGACGGATACAGACAATTAACAGTAACGGGTAGAGGTCTGATAGGGCAGTCAGTCAAAACGACCTCTATCGCCGGCCGTCATGGTGTTTGGGTTGAAGATATTTCAGAACCAGAACGGATTTTAGAAATTAAATATCAGCTAACCGCTGACTCAAGCGCTGAATTAAGAAAAAAATTCAATCTATTAAATAAAACTTTACGCTCTGTTTCAGATGAACACGGAATGTTAGAAGTTGCATTCAAAGATGAACCCGATTATATTTACTACGCTATTTTTAACGGAGCAGATGCTATCGAAGAAAACGCACTAACGATTGTTAGCCGTTTTTCTTTGCTAGTTCCTGACGGGTTAAAAAAATCAGATTATAAAAAATCTACTGACGTTGTAACCTTGGAAAACTCTGTTGAAGTCGTACCAAAAAAAATCACCGTGACTACAACAAAGGCAACAGATACTATCAAAATTACGAATGAACGACAAACAATTTCATTCACTGGGTCTTATGATGCAAATCAAGATATTACAATCTTATTTGACACAAACGAGGTAAAAGCCTTGTATAAAAACCGTAGCATTTTAAGTGAACTTGATTTATTTAGTGATTTAGAAAATTTCAAAGTTAAAAATTATGATCTAATCAAGGCTAAGAATGCGACAGTTAAAGAAGTAGTTTGGAGAGATGAAATCTTATGATATATTTATTTGATAAAGACGAAAAACTAATAAAAATCGTCAAAAAAGAAGCTATCAAGACTGCTCTTCAAAAATTCGCTTTAACTACTGAAAAATACGTATCTGACAGGCTCACGGTTGAGATGAAAGAACTGAGCAAGAAAGAATTTGATGCAGTAGAGTACATGGCTATTCAGTCAATCGAAGATGCGCATACTTTTCATTATTTCTATATTGCTCAAAAGTCTTCTGAAAACCTTACTACTCTAATCGGTGTTCAGTCTGGTATTGAAGAATTAAGAAAATCCGTTGTTTTAGATAAAAGACCACATAATACATTTGCTAGACCTATTATTAATGAACTGCTTGCTGGTACTAACTGGCAAGCACGTTTTGTTAGTGAAACAAGTCAACGATCAACAAACTTTTACTATATTTCAACCTTTGAAGCCTTGAAAAAGGTTTGCCAAGTTTGGAATTTAGAAATGCAGTTTTTCGTTGAGATGAACGGCAATAAAATTGGCGCACGCTATATTGATTTCAAGCAACGTATCGGCGAAGCTACTGGGAAGCGTGTCGTTTATGGACACAATGCGCTTCAAATCTTGCAAGAAGTAGAGCGCACCAATTTATTTACTGCTCTTATCGGGCGTGGTAAGGGGGAAGAAGTCAGCGCACCAACGGACGAAGGCGGACACGCTGGTTATGGGCGCAGAGTGACCTTTGAGGATGTCGTTTGGGAGAAAGCAAAAGGCGCACCAGTTGACAAACCAAAAGGGCAGAAATATGTTGAACTGCCCGAAATGACGAAAAAATACGGTATCAAGAACGCAGACGGAACAATGCGAGCTAAAGTTGGCTTTGCAGTCTTTGAACAAGAAGAAGATGCTAACGTTCTAATTCGTCGAACCTACGAGCAGTTAGTAAATGCTGCACGTCCACAGTTGACTTTGAAAACATCAACCGTCTATCTAAAAGGCGTGAATATCGGCGACACTATCCGAGTTGTACGACACGATAAGAAGCTAGATTATGACACCCGTATTTTTGAAATCACGTTTAACCGTTTGAATAACGAATCAAGTGATATCAAGTTAGGCGATAGGATTTCAGAAAGTAACGAAGCTAAAATCCAAAATATCGCTAGTCAAAAAGCGGATGAGCTGATCTCAAATAACTTCAATAGTTTACTTAAAAATCTACCGGACTTTTTACCAACTCCAAACGGTCTGAATCGCAATTGGTACGGTGCGAATGATCCAACAAAAACACACGCTGGAAAAGTCGGTATCAATGATATATGGTTCAAACCAAACCCCGAACACGAAGGTCAAACAATCATGTTAAGGTGGACGGGCGAAGTTTGGGAAGAAATCATCCGAAGCAATAGCGACCAAGAAATTATTGATGAAATCAGCAAGCGTTTTGAAAATCTCAATCTTTCGGGCGTTGACGAAGCCAAAGCCAAAGCAGAAGAAGCCTTGAAAAAAGCTGGCACAAGCGCTGATTTAGCAAAAGAAGCAAATCTAATTGCTAACGATAGCGCAAGAAAATTGAATAAAGTCGAAGAAACGACAACCGATAATATCGTTCGCTTACTTGAATACAAAGAAGAAGTCAATGGACGATTTACAAATTTGTTGGAAAGTGTAGCTGGCAAGGTAAATGAAGCAGACTTCCAAAGAGTCAAGGAAACAAGCCAACTCTATGAGCGTGTTTTAGGTAGTTCAGAGAGTGATATTTCTAGAAATGCTTCACGGCTTGTCATGAGTAGCGAGATATTCCAAACAGAAGTCGGTAAGTACGTTACAGACGATAATAACTTGATTGTGAACTCTATGACGATGGATAAGCACACGCTTGTCGGGAATAACAATCCAAATGTAGAAATATCTGTTAGTGATGGCGTGTTTACGATAAAGGCGCAAGGTCTTACTGGTTATAATTGGTCAGGATTTAGTCTTCCTATTTACGTTAAAAAAATATATAAAGATGAAACCTATACGCTCGGATTTAAGTATCGTATTAGAGAATATCCAGACAGTTCTTTTGCTTTTAATGTCAAGAACCATGGTCTAAATAAAACTCTTACATGGGCGAATATTGGCGAGAATAGACCACCTTTGAACGAGTGGCAAGAGTTCCAAAAAACATTCACAGTTCAAGAAGATTTTGCTTTTGGTGAAGATAAAAACTATCCATTTTATATTTACCTTGCTAAAAATGGTTGGATTGAGTTCAAAGAGCCTATTTTAGTTAGAGGTAGTAGAACAGGGACTTACAAGCCTAGCCAGTTTGATGACGCCTACAAACAGACAAAAGAGGCTAAAGAACTAGCAGAAAATGCTCAAATACAGGCAATTAAAGTGGCTGAAAAGGCTGAGGAGGCAAAAAAAACCTCAGAGGCTACACGGGCACAAATGACACTGTTATCTAACTCATGGTCTGTTAAAACTCTGAATAGCGCTAGTGATGTGATAGGCGCTATCAACCTAAACCCTGACGGCTCAGTTAAAATCAATGAGGGTCTAATCTCAGTCGGAGAAAAAACCTATATAAAAGATGGTGTTATCAAGAGCTCCATGATTGGTAACGCTCAGATTGGTACGGCTCATATTGGCGAGATAGACGCAAGCAAGGCGAATATTATCAATATTTCAGCTAAAAACATTGTCGCAGAGGGATTGACCGCTAACATTATCCGAGGTGGAAAGCTATCGTCTCTCAATGGCGTTACAGATTTTGATTTGCAAACTGGATGGATTGAGATGAACAAGGAAGGTGTAGGTATTGTAAACCATTTCGTAGGCAGACCTATTCAATACCTTGTTTTTGGTGCTGGTGCAATTTCCGATAAACCTGGTTCTTATACCGCTCTAATGTCTAATTCAAATGGTAGGATAAACATGGATGATGGCTCTGCTGGTATTCAAATCTGGAATACAAACGACAATACAACAGCCGTCAATTTATACGGTGATGAAATAGCTATGATGTATAATGCTAATGACCCGAAAGGTATCATTTTTGACAATATCAATAATGAGATTAGAAATGTTGAGACATTGAAGATAAATAATACAATTTGGATAAAAGGAACAAATCTAGTGCAACTATTTGATTTAATAGACAAGAATTTTGCAGGGATTGAAGCTCATTTTAAACGCAATAAACTCGGATCACCGGGACGTTATGGCATCAGAATTTAGAAAGGTAGAACATGAACACAGCAGATAAAGTTATCAATGACTTAGCAATTCAACTTGCTAACAAGACGATTGAATGCGCAAATTATAAAGCACTCTATGAAGAAGCACAAACGCAACTTCAACAATTACAAGCACAAGCAGAAAAAACAGAAGAAAAAGAGGAACAATAATATATGACATTTAAATTGGTAGATCTTGGTCAAACTGGTAAGACTTACCAACCACAAGAGATTTTCGCTCTTGAAAATCCTAACCACGTTGAAAAATTCCAAGAAGGAAAACGTGTCATGATTCAAGTCAACGAACCATTCACTTATCAAGGTCAGACATTGGAACAGTTGCAAGAATTATACCAAAACGGCAAGTTAGGCATTTGGAAATGGACTGAACCAAAACAAGAAAAACCTTCTAGCGAGTTAGATACTCAACCTGTTCAATAGTCATCCATTTTAGAAAGAGGGTGGTTAGATTGGACTTTCTAACGTTAATAGATAAAATTACGCCCATTTTAGTGGTCATTATCCCAAGCTACTTTTCATTAAAAAGCACTCAGAACACTAAAGAAACTGAAAAGAAAATTGGCACTCTTTCTGATAAAATTGAAGACCTTGAGAAATCAACTTCAGAAATTGCTAAAATTGGAAAAGAAAATAATGAGAATTTGACACTAATAGGCAAAGGATTGCAACGATTACAGCGTTTTCGATTGCAAGAAAATTTAAAAAAGGCAATTAAGCGTGGCTTCACTAATCAGCACGAAATCGAAGAACTTTCTAAACTCTATGAAAGTTACGTCGAGTTAGGCGGAAACGGTGCAGTAAAAGTATTGTTTGAGAAATTTCTTGAACTAGAAATCAAAGAGGAAAAACAATGAATAAAATTAACTGGTCTGTACGACTTAAAAATAAAAACTTTTGGCTTGCCTTAGTACCAGCTATGGCACTACTTGCACAAGCATTTGCGAATATCTTTAATTTTTCACTAGAGTTTGGCGACACAGTTGATAAAATTCTAGTGTTTATCAATGTTTTATTTGCGTTTCTTGTATTGGTTGGTGTTGTCAATGATCCGACAACCGCCGGACTTTCAGATAGTGAAAGAGCGTTAACTTATACAGAACCTAAGAAAGACTAGAAAAGGGAAGCCATAAGGCTTCCTTTTTGATTTTTAAATGAAAGGGGGCAACCTTTGAAAAAAGTTATTAAACGACAAACTGGCGTTTGTGTTGACGTTCGAGATAATTCTGACAGAGTGAAAGAGGAATTTTACTCACACGATAAAAACAACGCATTCATCGAGTTACGATTGAACAATGTGAATGCTGAAAAAGTTATCGTCTTATTCCACTTTAAAACGACAAATCGTTTCTTGGAAGTTGCTGGAACGGTAGAAGACAACCTCGCATCTATTCCATTTGATACTAGCTTAATTACAACCGATGAAATCGTTGACGGCTTTGTTTATGCTGAAAAGGTGGTGCAATCTGCGGACATCTTAAAATTCTCGTTTGGCGTTCGTGTGTCAGAAATTGACAAGCACAGCGAATTGCCTATCATCGAGAAAGACACAAAACGCATTGTAGCCCTAACGGATATTGTAACGAAAGCTGAACTAGAAGAAGCAATCAAGAATATTCATGTTGAGGGCGCAACCTATGACGATTCGGGAATTATTCGACGTTTACAAGCACTTGAAACAAAACCTGAAATTGACACAAGCACATTCGCTACTAAACAAGAACTAGAAAGTAAGGCAGAACGTGCTGAAATCAGTCATATTTCAACCGAAATAGAAGCGTTAAAGACAAAAACGGATAAAGATACCGTGTACGACGATAGCGCCCTTAGAGAGCGTGTAACGGCGTTAGAAAACAAGCAAGATAACGACACAATTTATAATGATGCAGAAATCAAGCAACGTTTGGAAGTTTTAGAACACAAACCAAGCGTAAATACTAGTGAATTAGTTACCAAACAAGAATTGGAAGCTAAAGGCTACTTGACCGAGCATCAGAGCCTAGAAGAATATGCTAAAAAGTCAGAAATCCCGCAATCATACAACGATAGCGAGTTAAAAGGGCGAGTTCAACAACTGGAAAACAAGCCGTCTATTGATACCTCAAATTTTGTGACAAATGATGTTTTAGCTGGCAAAGGGTATCTTACTGAACATCAAAGCTTAGAAGGTTACGCTAAGAAGTCAGAAATCCCACAACCTTATAACGATACTGAAGTTAAGCAAAGACTTTCTACTATTGAGCAAAAAGGGGAAGGTTACGCAACTAAAGAACAACTTGCATCTATTCCTAAAACTCCACAAAAATTGACTTTATCAGGAAACACGCTCATTTTGTCTGATGGTGGGGGAAGTGTAACGCTACCAAGTCAACCGACTACGAATGCACCCGCTGGGCAAGTCAACGAGTACGAAATCCACGGGACTGGTATGCCTAATGGGAAAGTCGTAGCACCAGTCGGTACAACTTATGTTGATACCGCTGTTACAAGTGGAGCTCTCAAGTGGATAAAGAGACAAGGAAGCG